>OJFX01000082.1_pt1 | contig 27744 bp, 26 predicted proteins | sample 1594171 | NCBI WGS metagenome assembly OJFX01 (sample SAMN05416840, study PRJEB24817) | seawater metagenome | isolation source: Sea water | place: Canada:Atlantic | collected 2013-07
GAGCAAATGACTGTTAATCATTGGGTCGCAGGTTCGAGTCCTGCTCGAGGAGCCATTTCCTTCTTACCGCTGCTTATTTCCTTTCTGCATTAATCATTACGTTGGCTAAACGCTACTGCCCTTGAATCGTCAGGCGGTATTGTCGTGTCTGGGATTTATCCGTTGGGCGTTCATGTGCGCCATCGTGAAGGTGGATATTGGCGGTTACTTCCGGCCGCCTTGGTGACGTAAGCCTTGGTGAAGTAAGCTACGTTAACCATTGAGGGCTTCAGGGAATTTATGGTGGGCAACGTGATGGCACCCCAAGCGCTGCAAGTATTTAAATGTTTAAGCGATGAAACACGCTTGATGCTGGTTCTGCTAATTGCTCAAGAGCAGGAGCTGTGCGTGTGTGAAATGACCCATGCGCTGCAGGAGTCGCAGCCTAAAGTGTCGCGGCATTTAGCTCAGCTACGCCAGTGTGGGCTGTTGAGTGATCAGCGTGAAGGGCAGTGGGTCTATTATCGCCTTGCACCTCAACTGCCTGCTTGGGCTCATGAGATTATTCGCGCGGGGGCTCAGGGGAGTGCTGCGCAATTGGTATCGCTCACGCAGCGCTTGACGCGAATGGGCGATAGGCCTGACCGCCGTGCGGCATTGTGTTAACGCGGTGTGGGGGAGGGTTAAGTGAAGCAGGCGAAGTGACGAAATAGTCAGGTTGTTGAAACAGCGCAACAACACAACAACATAGCAAAAGAAAACGCCGGTTCCTCAGGGAGAAGCCGGCGTTTTTTTACGCGTTTTTAAAACTTACTCATTACAACTTCGTCATTAGCGCTTCGCTGCTAACCGCTGAGACGCCTGCAAGTGAGCGTAATCGAGAAGGATCTCGGCGGATTCAAGCACATAAGCACGATCAACGGCCAGTGCTTCGTCCTCTTCGGTTTCACCCTCTTGGGCAGAGGCATCATCGCTCTCTTCACCGGCACCTGGCGTGGTGTCTGTCCGAGCGTCCATCCACTCGTCCAGCTCATCAAGGCCCAGTGCGCGGCGGCGTTGGTTTTCCAACGAGAGCTGCTCTGCTTCCTGGGCTTCCATTTCACGCTCGCGCTGTTCACGGTTCAGGCTCACGCTGGTGTGCTGCTCGCGCAGCTGCCGGGCGAGGGTAGACTGGCGTTCAAGATAGCGAAAGTTAGGGTTATCCTGGGCGCGCGTATCATGCTGGGCAATAAGCTTGTCGAGCATGTTTTCCGGTTCACCATAGCGGCGATACTGGACATCTTGCACGGTGTCCCAGGCCAAGGCGTTATCCAGACTGCTTTCGCCGATGCGCTCGGGGTCGATCAGGCTAGGGAAGTCGATGTCTGGCTCTACGCCGCGGTTCTGGGTGCTGTCGCCGGAAATGCGATAGAACTTGGCGCGGGTAAGCTTGATCTGGCCATGGCTCAGCTCGTTCAGCGTTTGCACAGTGCCTTTGCCGAACGTGGGCGTGCCTAGCACCAGGCCGCGGCCATAGTCCTGAATGGCACCGGCAAAAATCTCCGATGCCGAGGCAGAGAGACGATTGACCAAGACGCCTAGCGGGCCATCGTAGAGAGTGCCTGCTTCGCTATCGCCATAGAGCTGGATACGCCCCTGGGCGTCACGAACCTGCACCGTGGGACCGCGGTCGATAAACAGACCGATCAGCGAATTGGCCTCTTGCAGCGCGCCACCACCGTTGTTGCGCAGGTCGAGCACAATGCCTTCCACGCCCTCTTCTTTAAGGCGTTCGACTTCTTTGGCAACGTCGCGGGTGGTACTGCGATACTCCTCTTCGCCGGCTTGCCATGCATCGAAATCAACGTAGAACGTCGGCACGTTGACGACTCCCAGGCGGTGGGGTTCGCCATCACGCTCTACCTCGATGATTTCACTGCTGGCAGCTTGGTCTTCCAGGCTAACGGTGTCGCGGGTAATCTCGATGGTTTGCGAGCGGGTCATGTCGACCGCTTGAGCGGGTACCACATCCAAGCGAACCACTGAACCTTTGGGGCCGCGAATCAGATCGACGACATTGTCCAGGCGCATGCCCACAACGTTAACCATCTCGCCGTCTTCCTGGCCAACGGCAATGATGCGATCCGCGGGTTCCAGCACGCCAGCTCGTTCGGCTGGCCCGCCGGGCACCAAGCTTGCGACTTTAACGTACTCACCGTCCGATTGAAGCAGGGCGCCGATCCCTTCGAGAGAGAGACTCATCTGAATATCGAACGATTCGCCCTGGCGGGGCGATAGGTAGCCGGTGTGTGGGTCGATACTGCCGGTAACCGCCGCCATTAGCACGCCGAAAACGTCTTCCGCTTCGGTTTGCTCCAGGCGAGTCAATTGGCCTTCGTAGCGCTGGCGCAGATTGGTTTCAATCTGTTCGTTGTCTTGGTCGGTTAGGGCAAGTGTCAATGCGTCGTTTTCGAGCCGTTTGCGCCAAAGCTCGTCGAGCTCACTTTGCCGGGAGGCCCAAGGGGCGTCTTCTCGATCGATCTCTAAGCGTTCGTTGCTTTCAAAGTTAAAGTCGAGGCCTTCATCAAGTTCAGCTAGCAGTGACTCAAGGCGGGTACGTTGGCGATCGCTAAAGGTGTTGTACAGGCTAAATGCGTCGTCCAGATCGCCATTAAAAAGCGCGTCGGCCATGTTGGTTTCTAAATGGCGGTAGGGCTCGATATCACTACGCAGCAAGTAAGCCCGCTGACCGTCAAGAATATCCAAATAGCGTTGGAACGCATCTTGCGACCATGCGTCGTCAAAATTTATATCAGCGTAGTGGCCGTAGCGGAGCGAATCCGCAATTTCCACTGCCGCCTGGCGTTGTTCGTCGGTCGGCTCGAGTTGCGCCAAGGCAGCAGGGCTGGTAACAACCAGCATGACCGCCAGGGCGACCGAACGCGAAAGCGTTGCAAACAAGCTCATCAGTCAAGCTCTCCCGGATTTGTGTACACTCATTCTTCCCTAGACTCGCATTTGACCCATGATTTGCGTAGGCCGAGGGAGTATTGTAGCAGGTCGCCTGCGCTATGAGACTCAATCATTACTGTTACGAGGATTTCAATGTCCGAGACTTTCAACGCTGATCGTTTAACGCGTCTATGTGACTTTTTGCGTCATTCCCCGACACCCTGGCACGCCACGAGCAATATGGCTTCGCGATTGGAGCAAGCCGGTTTTCAGCGCCTGGAAGAGAAGGCGAACTGGCATCTGTCGCCGGGTAAACGCTACTACGCTACCCGAAATGACTCAGCCATCATTGCTTTTCAACTACCTGCGTCACCTTTAACCGCATTGCGCATGCTGGGGGCACACACTGATAGCCCTGGTTTGCATCTAAAGCCCAACGCCACTCAGCGTTCTGCGGGCTGGCTGCAGTTAGGCGTTCAAGTATATGGTGGCGTGCTGCTCGCCCCTTGGTTTGATCGTGATTTGGGCTTGGCAGGGCGCGTCCATGTGCGTCACGCCGATGGGCGTCTAGAAAGCGTGTTGCTCAATATCGATCGTGCTATTGCCACTATCCCCAGCTTAGCGATCCATCTGGACCGGGATGTGAACAGCGGACGCCCACTCAATGCCCAGACGCAAATGGCGCCAGTGTTGATGCAGAGTGAGGCAGCCACGTTCGTTGAGCTCGTAGCGCAATGGCTCGAGGAGCAGCATGGCTTGCGTGCCGTGGAAGTCGTCGATTTCGAGCTGGGCTTTTATGATGTGCAGCCGCCATCGCTGGTGGGCGTCAAGCAGGAGCTGGTGGCGAGCGCCCGGTTGGATAATCTGCTTTCCTGTTTTATGGGGTTGGAAGCGCTGTTGGACAGCGATGGTAGTCAAGGTGCCCTGTTAGTCGCCAATGACCACGAGGAAGTGGGCAGTGCCAGCGCCAGCGGCGCCCAAGGTCCTTTTCTGGCAGATGTGCTTACCCGTATTAACAGCCAGCTAGGCGGCAAGGATGGCGAGAAGGGCAATGACGAGTCACTCATTCAACTGATTCAGTCGTCGCTGATGATCTCTTGCGATAACGCCCACGCGCTACATCCTAACTTCCGTGAAAAGCACGATGAGCGCCACGGCCCAGCGATCAACGGCGGCCCGGTGATCAAGGTCAATGCTAGCCAGCGCTACGCTACCAATAGCGTAACAGGTGCGCTGTTTCGTGATGTGTGCCGTGAGGCCGATGTGCCAGTTCAGTCGTTTGTGACACGGGCCGATATGGGCTGTGGCAGCACCATTGGTCCGATCACCGCCACGGAGTTAGGCGTGCCGACCATTGATGTCGGCGTGCCCCAGTGGGCGATGCACTCGGTTCGGGAGACCGCGGGTACGAAAGATGTGGAGTATTTAACCCGCGCTTTAACGCTGTTTTTAAACCGACCAACGCTGAGCTGACCGTTTTGGCCTAGCCCAGGTCGAGAAAAGCAAAAAGCCCGCTAACAATGTGTTAGCGGGCTTTTCTATATGCTTTGGTGGCTACGCCCTGATTTGAACAGGGGACCCCATCATTATGAGTGATGTGCTCTAACCAGCTGAGCTACGTAGCCTTTCAACGGGGGCGAATGATACTGACAAAACTGATTTACGTCAATATTTTATTGCTGCCCGCCGAAAAGCTTCCGCTTACACATTAAAGCGGAAGTGCACCACATCGCCATCTTTGACGATGTACTCTTTACCTTCCAGGCGCCATTTGCCCGCATCTTTAGCGCCTTGCTCGCCACCGAGCGTGACAAAATCGTCATAGGCGACGACTTCAGCACGGATAAAGCCTTTCTGGAAATCAGTGTGAATCACACCAGCGGCTTCTGGGGCCGTGGCGCCCTCTTTCACTGTCCAGGCGCGAACTTCTTTAACGCCGGCAGTAAAATAGGTTTGTAGACCCAGCAGGGAGTACCCAGCGCGAATGACGCGATCAAGGCCCGGTTCTTCCATGCCCATCTCGCTGAGGAACATGGAGCGCTCTTCATCGTCCAGTTCGGCAATTTCAGCTTCCAGCTGATTGCACACGGGCACTACCAGCGCGCCTTCCTCGGCGGCGATTTCATTCACAATATCCAGGTAGGGATTGTTCTCGAAACCGTCTTCATTAACGTTGGCGATGTACATGGTGGGCTTGAGGGTCAAAAAGCCGAAGCTCTTCACCTGACGCTGCTCCTCTTCGCTCAAACCAAAGCTACGTAGCGGCAGGCCTTCCGCTACATGGGGTTGGATGCGGTCAAGGATTGCCTTAGTGGCAACAGCGTCTTTGTCACCGCCTTTTACCGACCGGACCAAGCGCTGGCTGGCTTTTTCGACGGTATCCAGGTCGGCCAGGGCCAGCTCTAAATTGATGGTTTCAATATCCGCGCGAGGGTCGACCTGGTTGGCGACGTGAATAACATTATCGTTATCGAAGCAGCGCACCACGTGGGCAATCGCCTGGGTTTCGCGGATGTTAGCCAGGAATTTGTTGCCCAGGCCTTCGCCCTTCGAAGCGCCTGCGACCAAGCCCGCGATGTCCACGAACTCCATGGTGGTCGGCAGCACTTTTTGCGGCTTGACGATCTCAGCGAGTTTATCAAGACGTGGGTCCGGCATAGGAACGATGCCGACGTTCGGCTCAATGGTGCAGAAAGGGAAGTTTTCTGCATCGATGCCTGACTTCGTCAGTGCATTAAATAGTGTCGACTTGCCGACGTTGGGCAGACCGACGATGCCGCAATTGAAACCCATAAAATGTTCCTGGAGATAAAGTGATAGGGCGTAAAAGTAATCGCCATTCTACGAGATGCGCTAGCCGTCAGCCACCGGCGTAACAAAACAGCTTTCGGCGAAGTTCATTCGGACTTGAGGCTGTGTAACTGGTTCATTGCTTTGGACCAGTTCCCCGCTAGCGCTAGTGGTAAGGTGGCAATGCACTCATCCATGGCACGAACGATCGCTTCTTGTTCGGCCTTTCCCGGGCGCCCCAATACGTAGTTAGTGACTTGGCGTGCCTCGCCAGGGTGGCCAATGCCGATGCGCACCCGATGAAACTGTTTTTGATCGCCTAGGGCACTAATAATGTCACGCAGTCCGTTATGGCCACCGTGCCCGCCGCCGGTTTTGTAGCGCGCTTGGCCGGGGGGGAGGTCGAGCTCATCATGGGCGACCAGCAAATTCTCAGGAGACAGTTTAAAAAATTGGCTCAAAGCTGCCACTGCGGCACCGCTACGATTCATAAAGGTGGCGGGATTGAGTAGGTGCAGCTCATGATCGCCCAGTCGTACTTTCGCATAGTGGCCGAAAAATTTCTTTTCCGGACGCAGCTCTGTATGGGCACTCTGCGCAATCGCGTCTACCAACCAGAAGCCAGCGTTATGTCGCGTGGCATCATACTCTGCGCCGGGGTTACCCAATCCAATAATGGCTGTTACCTGGCTCATCGTCTCACCTCACAAAAAAAATCAAGCGCCGGGGCGCTTGATTTTAACATCATCCTAGCAACACAAGGGCCATGCCTACATGGCCCCGGTAGTAGAATGCTTAGCTGCGTGATTACTCGGCGCTGGAATCTTCTTCGCCTTCGCTTTCACCTTCTTCATCATCTTCTTCAAGACGCTCTTTCATCTTGGTGACGTTGAGAATGGCGTTGTCGTGATCTTCACCGTGAGACAGGTCAACAGATGTGACGCCAGCCGGCAGGGTAAGGTCAGACAGGTGCAGCGTGGTGCCAATTTCAACATCAGAGATGTCGATTTCCAAGTAATCAGGCAGGTCTTTCGGCAAGCAACTGATCGCAACTTCGTTGGCCAGTACGTGCAGTTCACCGCCTTGGTCTTTAATGCCTACACACTTCTCTTCGCCCGTCACGTGCAGCGGCACGTTCATGGTGATTTCGTGGGTAGCATCAACGCGCAGGAAGTCGGCGTGGGTTAGCAGCGGCTTGAAAGGGTGACGCTGCAGGTCACGAACAACCACTTGCTCTTCTTTACCGTCGATCATCAGCTTGATGACGGAGGAGAAGAAAGACTCATCTTCAATCGCTTTGTAGAAAGCGGTTTTTTCGACAGAGATGGACTGCGCGCCTTTTTCGCCACCGTATACAACGGCAGGTACTTGCTGGTTCGCACGACGCAGGCGGCGGCTCGCACCTTTCCCCAGGTCGTTACGAACGCTGGCTTTCAGGATAAAATCAGACATGGAATTGCCTCTTAGTTTAAGTAAGGAAGACGCCGCCGACCGCGACCAGACGACGACGTTTCCGTGGCCCCAAAAGGGGGCTATATCGTCAGGCGATTAGTGGAACATCGCGCTGACAGATTCTTCGTTGCTGACCCGACGAATCGCTTCGGCGATTAGGCCCGCAACGCTCAACTGGCGAATTTTGCCGCTCCGACGTGCAATGTCAGAGAGCGGGATGGTGTCGGTCACCACCACTTCATCCAGTACGGAGTTGGTAATATTATCAACCGCTGGGCCGGACAGGATCGGGTGCGTTGCATAGGCCACAACGCGCTTGGCGCCGTGATCCTTTAGCGCTTCACCGGCTTTGCACAGCGTGCCTGCAGTGTCGATCATGTCGTCGACCACCACACAGGTGCGGCCTTCAATCTCACCAATGATGTGCATCACCTGGGCTTGATTCGCCTGCGGGCGACGCTTGTCGATAATGGCGAGATCGGCATTCAACTGTTTGGCGATGGCACGTGCGCGAACAACGCCGCCTACGTCGGGAGAAACCACGACGAGGTCGCTGTAATTCTGGCGCTCGATGTCATCTAGCAAAATTGGTGAGCCGTAGACGTTGTCGACCGGCACATCAAAGAAGCCTTGAATCTGATCTGCGTGGAGATCCATGGTCATCACGCGGTCAACGCCTGCCTTGACCATCATGTCGGCCACTACTTTGGCGGAAATAGGCACACGCGCCGAGCGTACACGGCGATCCTGGCGTGCATAGCCAAAGTAAGGCAGCACAGCGGTAATGCGAGTTGCCGAGGCGCGACGCAGTGCGTCGACCATCAGAATCAACTCCATTAGATTGTCGTTTGTCGGTGCACAGGTGGACTGCAGGATGAACACATCCTTACCGCGCACGTTCTCATTGATCTCGACTGCGATTTCGCCGTCGCTGAATTGACCCACCGTAGCATTACCCATACGGCTGTCTAAGCTCTCGGCAATTTTTTGAGCGAGTGCGGGATTAGCATTCCCGGCAAAAACCATCAATTTTGACACGCGCAGCCACCTTTGCAGTGTTGGGAATCAGGGGAAAAACGCAGGTCATTGTTGGGTTGGCTGGGGTACCAGGATTCGAACCTGGGAATGCCGCTACCAAAAAGCGGTGCCTTACCACTTGGCGATACCCCAGCAATAACCTAACGCGCTGACCGGGCGCTTTTGCTGCCCAGAGCGGGACTATAAATTGCCCAAAGCGGGATTATAAATAGCCCAGAGCATCATGGAGGGGAGAGGTGTTGAGCCCGTGTGCTACCCATGTCGGCCAACGTTGACCCGCTAATTGCGCGATTGCCTGTGCTGCTTGCTGCGTCTCAAAAGCAGCAAACAAACAAGCGCCCGTGCCGGTCAACCGACTAGGTGCGTACTGTGCGAGCCAGTCAAGGGCTTCCGCGATTGGCGGATAACGCTCCTTTACTATGGCTTCACAGTCATTGCGCCACTTCGGCGCTCCCCCCTGCAGTGCGCGCGCCATAGTAATGGGGCGGCTGTCACGTGTCAATTGCGGGTCTTGGAAGACGCCGGGCGTCGACACGCTTATGCCGGGGTGAATAATCACGAACCAGGGGGTATCAAGCGTCACCGACGTCAGCTGTTCCCCGATCCCTTCCGCCCAAGCGCTATGGCCGTGCACGAATACGGGGACGTCGGCCCCCAGTTGTAACCCTAAATGTGCCAGCTCCTCTAGCGACAGATGCAATTGCCAGAGATGATTCAACCCCACCAGCGTCGTCGCCGCGTTGGAACTACCGCCCCCTAGGCCGCCACCCATGGGCAACTGCTTGTTAATCGTAAGAGTGGCCCCCAGCAACGTGCCGCTGTGGCGCTGCAGCAACCTAGCCGCACGCACGATTAGATTGTCATCGTGGGGTACGCCGCTGACCGCTTGAGTGAGCTGGATGTGGCCATCGTCGCGAGCCGCCAGAGTCAGATGATCATTCAGGTCGATAAACTGAAAGAGCGTCTGCAGCGAGTGGTAGCCGTCTTCCCGGCGACCCACGATGTGTAGCATGCGGTTAAGCTTGGCGGGAGCCGGTAATGTCAGCTGCGCGTTCATTGAAACGATTACCCTTACTCGTCGCTGGCTTGCCACTGATTGACCACGAGCGTAATGCGAACATCGTCGTAGTTCATGATTAACCGGCGCGGCAGCCACATGCCTTCAAACTGTTCCCAGTCACGGTAATCGATTTCCCAGCCGTCTTGTGCCAAGTGGCTGGGGAAGCCGAGTTCATCGGTTTCCAGTTCGTAGCTTTCATTTTCACCGGGCAGGCCGCGCACCCAGTTGGGCATGGCCGTGACGGGTAACGACCAGCCTAACTGCTCTTCCATCAGCGCTTCTGGGGTTTCTGCCTCAAAGCGACCGTCGCTATTAGAGAGTGAGAAGCGACCTTCGCGACCCTCAAGCACATTGCGCCCACCACCAAACGGTCCGCTGATCAGCATGCGGAAATAGTAAGGAGTCTGATTCCAGTCAAGGTTGGCGCTGACGTTCTCTTGGGGGGTGCGCAGTCCGGCTTTGCCGACAAGTGTCCAAGTCTCGAATGCTGCTACATCACCCTGTTGACGCTCCCACTGACCCGCTTGTCGGCCGCTTTCATCCACTGGGCCCTGTGAGGCACACCCTGCTAGGAACAAGAGGGCAAGGCCCAATACCCACAAGCGCGTATAGGCAGGGAAAGAAGGTGAGCGTAGCGGAAAGGACATCAGTGTCGGCATAAACGGGCTCCATGTTGGGTAATGACGGCGCAAGCGTAACATGATGGGGCGCCGTCGGGTGACGTAGCGTTAGGGTGCCACCGGCGGTGTTAGTTCAGGATAGCGCTCAAGCAAGTTGTCGATCTGAGGATGCAAGTTGGTGCGCTGCATAATCTGTTGGATCAGGCGGCGTGCCTCTTCTTCACGCCCCAGCGCCTGCAATACCTCGGCTAAATGGGCAGCGACCTCTTGGTCGGGTAGTTGGGTATAAGCGCTTTCAAGCCAGAGAAGCGCTTCTTCGGGCTGGCCCAAGCGGAAGTACACCCAGCCCATGCTATCGAGCACGGCGGGGTTGTCAGGGTCGGCTTCGTAAGCACGCTCGATGAGGTCAAATGCCTCTTGCAGGCGCCCAGGCAGGTTAAGGTCTGCCAGCGTATAACCTAGCGCATTGAGCGCTTCGGCATTGTTTGGATCGGTGCGCAGCACTTGGCGTAAATCCCGCTCCATACCCTCAATGTCACCTGCTTCCCAGCGGCGCATGGCGCGCATATAAAGCAGAGCGGCATCGTCAGGTGTGCGGGTGATTTCACGATCCAGTAAGGCGTTGGCGTCGGTAGACTGATTCATTTCGTCCAGTAACTGGATTTCGAGCATCACCAGTTCAGTGAAATAGTTGTCAAAGCGCATCCGCTCAATGCGCAGAAAGGCGCGGGCATCGAGCAGGCGGTCTTCTTCTACCAGCATTTGCGCTGCGGCCGCGCGAGCAGGCAAAAATTCATCCCCTTCGCTCACTTGGCGGTAATAGAGGAGTGCGTTGTCGGTCTCGCCCTGAGCCTGGGTAATCGCACCGAGCAGGAAATAGGCTAAATTTGGCACCTCCGGCTGACCAATCAAAGGCTGCAACAGCCGCTGAGCGGGTTCGGGGTGGCCCTCTTCAAGATACAGTTGGGCCAGGGATAAACGCAGATCCTGGTTGCCGCCATGGCTTTCCAGCAGCGCGTTGGTCTGCACTTCAGCGGCACTAATATTGTTAAGGCGGATTTCTGCTTGGGCCAGTAGCAAGATAAAGCGCACATCATCAGGGGCGAGTTGAAGGCCTTGCTGAGCCGCCTTTCGAGCAACGGAGTAGTCTTCCGTCTCTAGCGCAAGACGTGCCCTTACCAACCACAAGGCTGCCGATTCAGGATCCAGCAGCGCGACTTGCTCAAGGCGCCGCTGGGCAACAGTGGTGTCGCCAAGGGCTGCTTCAATCAAGGCGGTGCCCAGCAAGACATCGCTATGGTGTGCTAGCTGGTCGGCGTTGGGTTGCGCCAGGTGGTCGCGTAGCTGCTGAACAATGAGGGTAAGAGGCGCGTCTTCTTCGGCCACTGCAATTTCTGCAAAGGCCGTTATATCTCCATGGCCGCCAGCGTTGGCAATATCGAGCCGCTGTTCGAGGCTGTCGAGCCAATCGCCGCGCTGTAATGAAAATGCCGCCAGCAGGCGGTTAGGGGCTTCTGCTTGAGGAGCCAGTTCACGCCAGCGCAGCGCAGACGCTTCGACTAAAGCAGCTTCATTGCCAAAGCGGGCAGCGAACGTTGCGCGCTCGGCAAGCGCTGGCTCGCGGTAGCGTTGCGCCGCTTCAAGATAACCTTGGCTGGCAAGGCGATAATTGCCGCGCTGGCCGGCCAGCTCAGCCCCCAGTAAGGTGCTAAGACCAGCGGCATCAAGCCCGCGCGTGATAGGGGGCGCTTCATGCATGGGGTCATCGGCCCAGGTGCCCAAGGGGCCATCCTGCTGGCTCGCTGTCGATTGGCAGCCGCCGAGAAATAATGCGGCCACCACTGGCAGCAGCGCTAAGCGCGGCCCAGCCGTGTTGGGAAGTGCAAAGCCCAGCAATGAAGCGCCCGAAATAGTAGGGCCTGAAAAGGTAGAACGAGGTCGCATGCGTCTCTCGATTAAGTGGCCGAATGCTCAGCATAGCGGCTTGCCTGCCTGCGGCAAAGTGGTGTGGGCCAGATGATAGCCTGCTGTGATAGAATGTTCCTCCTTGAAAAAGTGGTCAGCCACCTTTATGCCTGTTGTTAGGCAGAGCCTGAGCCACGCCAAAGACTTGTTTTAGCAAGCCCTAATTGACGGTGCGGCCGCTTAAGACCGGCGGTCGGCGAAAGTCCGACACACTAGCGAAGACGCATAACGCATGACGCTTCTTGCCCTGGGAATAAATCATCGTACCGCCAGCGTGGCCGTGCGTGAGCAGGTGGCTTTTTCGCCAGCGCAGCTTGATACCGCGTTGGCTGAGCTGCGCAGCCTGCCACAAATACATGAAGCGGCGGTGCTATCTACCTGCAACCGCACGGAGCTTTATTGTGTTACGGATGCGGCTGGTGAGCAGGCGGTACTCAATTGGCTCGGACGCTTTCATAATTTGCGCGTCGATGAGCTGACCCGCTGTGCCTATCACTATTTAGACAACGATGCGGCGCGTCACTTGATGCGTGTAGCGGTTGGCCTAGATTCCATGGTGCTGGGCGAACCGCAGATTCTGGGCCAGTTGAAAGATGCCTACCAACAGGCGCGTGAGTCGAAAGGGCTGGGCGGCGAACTTGAGCGCCTCTTTCAACACACCTTTGCGGTGGCCAAGCAGGTGCGTACCGAAACCGGTATCGGCAAAAACCCCGTCTCGGTGGCGTACGCCGCGGTCAGCATGGCCAGCCGCATTTTTGATGATTTCAGCCGTTCACGTGCACTGCTCATTGGTGCTGGCGAAACCATTGAACTGGTTGCCCGGCATTTGAATGAAGCCGGTGTGCGCCAGCTAACGGTGGCCAACCGGACGCGCGAACGCGCCGAGCTCGTGGCCGGGCCGTTAGGGGGAACGGCCATCACCTTGCAAGAAATCCCCGAGGCCCTCGAGCACGCCGACATCGTGATCTCTTCGACGGCGGCACCGCTGCCTATACTCGGCAAAGGCATGGTAGAACGGGCGCTAAAAAAACGCCGCCACCGGCCGGTGTTTATGGTCGATATCGCCGTGCCTCGGGACATCGAGCCCGAAGTTGGCGAGTTAGCCGATGTGTTTCTCTACTCCGTCGACGATTTGGAAGAGGTGATTCAAGAGAACCGTCGCCATCGTCAAGTCGCCGCTGATCAAGCGGAGTCGCTGATAGAGCACGGGGTGGGCAGTTGGCAGCATGAGCGCCGTATTCGCAATGGGGGCGAATTGATACGCGACTATCGCCAGCACGGTGAAGCGCTGCGTGATCTTTCTAAAGACCAGGCCCTTGAGCGGCTGGCGCGCGGTGAAGACCCTGCTAAAGTCATCGAGCGTCTGGCGCATCAACTGACCAACCGCTTGCTGCACCAGCCTACCCAGGCGATTCGCGATGCGGCGTCAGAAGAGCATCATGAGCTGCTGAATGCCGCGCCGCGGCTGCTGTTGCCCGCTAAACCAGCCTTTGAAACCACGCCTGCGCCCCCGGCTAACCGCCAGAAGGATGATACGCCCGCATGAAAGAGACTTTGCGCCAACGCTTAGACAGCTTTACAGAACGCTTTGAAGAGCTGGCGATGCTGCTGTCGGATCCTGAAGTGATCAACAACCAACAACGTTTTCGCGATTACTCACGAGAATATGCTGAGCTTGAGGAGCTGGTGGCCGCCTGGCAGCGCTATCGTGACATCGAAACCAATATGGACGAAGCCGAGCTGCTTAGCCGCGACAGCGACGCAGACATGCGCGAGCTGGCCGAAATGGAGCTGAGCGAGGGGCGTGAGCGGTTAGCCGAGCTGGATACCGAACTCAAGCGTTTGTTGGTGCCGAAAGACCCAGATGATGGGCGTGGGGTGTTTTTAGAAGTCCGCGCGGGTACCGGCGGCGACGAGGCGGCTATTTTTGCAGGTGACCTGTTTCGCATGTATTCACGCTATGCGGAAAAGCGCGGTTGGCGAGTGGAAGTCGTTAGCGCTAACCATGGCGAGCAGGGCGGTTACAAAGAAATTATTTCCAGGGTAAAAGGCGATGGTGTTTACGCCCAGCTAAAATTCGAATCGGGCGCACATCGTGTGCAGCGCGTGCCTGCTACGGAGTCTCAGGGCCGCATCCACACCTCCGCCTGTACCGTTGCCGTTATGCCTGAAGTAGACGACGTCGGTGATATCGACATTAATCCGGCCGATCTGCGCGTGGATACCTACCGTTCCAGTGGCGCCGGCGGCCAGCACGTTAACACCACGGATTCGGCCATCCGCATTACCCACTTGCCGACCGGCGTGGTGGTGGAGTGCCAGGAAGAGCGCAGCCAGCACAAAAACCGTGCCAAAGCGATGTCGTTGCTGGCAGCCAAACTCAAACGCAATGCGGTCGATTCCCAGCGCCAGGAGCAGGCGGACGCCCGGCGCTCGTTGGTGGGCTCGGGGGACCGCAGCGAACGCATTCGCACCTATAATTTCCCCCAAGGCCGGATCACCGACCACCGCATCAATTTGACCCTTTATAAACTGAGTGAGGTGGTCAGCGGCGAGCAGTTGGATGACGTGATCAACCCACTGATTCATGAGTATCAAGCGGAACAGCTTTCAGCGCTTCAGGATGCCTAATGTCGCTTGATGTGCTGCTGAAACAGGCTGCCCAGCAGCTTCAGGCGGCGGGGTCTGCTTCGCCGCGAGTCGATGCTGAGGTCTTGATGTGCCATGTGCTCGAGCGGGATCGTACCTGGCTTTATACCTGGGGCGACAAAATGTGCTCCGCTCAGGAGCAGGCCCGCTTTGATGCACTCGTCGACGCTCGTGCAGAGGGCACGCCGGTGGCGTACCTAACAGGCGAACGCGAATTCTGGGGGTTACGCCTAGCGACCTCGCCCAATACGCTCATACCTCGACCCGATACTGAAACCCTGGTCGAGGTTGCGCTGAGTCGAGTACTGCTTTCCTCAGGCCGCCTGCTTGACCTAGGGACCGGTACTGGCGCCATTGCGTTGGCGTTCGCCAGCGAACAGCCGGGATGGCAAACCGTGGGTGTTGATGTGCGTCAAGAGGCGGTGGCGCTGGCAATGCGTAATGCCCACACGTTGGGCATTGCCAATGCCCGTTTTTTGCACAGTGATTGGTTTAGCGCGCTGCCAAACGATGGTGATGCCGAAACGCTTTTCAATATCATTGTCAGTAACCCCCCCTATATCGCTGCCGATGACCCCCATCTCGCTGAAGGCGATGTGCGCTTTGAGCCCCGCTCAGCGCTGGTTGCCGAGGCTGGTGGCATGGCTGATTTATGGCATCTGGTCGCTAGCGCTCGGCATTATTTGGCGTCATCTGGCTGGCTGCTGCTGGAGCACGGGTATACCCAAGCTGACAAGGTGCGCCTTGCACTCACCAGCGCTGGCTATCAAAACGTTGAAAGTGTGCGTGACCTGGGAGGGCATGAACGGGTTACTCTAGGGCGTCTAATAACAGCCACTTAAGCGCATTACGTTCAAATAACAGTGCGCCCTTCAATGACTGCCGCCACTCCTCAACTGCTGATTCAAGGGGTTAATTTAATCACTAACGGGTTGATTAGAATGTGTATATAAATGGTCTGCTCACTTCGCGCCATTTAGTACAACCCTTAGCGAGGGGCTCGCATGAAGGACGACGGTATTAAGGACTCTGGTATTAAGGACTCTGGCATGAAACCTAAAAATAGAACGCTGGACCGTATCGATCTTAAAATCCTGCACTGCTTGCAGGAAAACGCGCGTATTTCTTATGTGGATCTCGCCTCTGAAGTTGGGTTATCCACAACCCCTTGCCTCGAACGTGTTAAGCGCTTAGAAAAGGCGGGCATTATTCGTGGTTATCAAGCCATTCTTGATCCTCGCGCGTTGAAGGCTAATTTATTAGTGTTTGTTGAGATAAGCCTAGAAACGCAATCACCCGCGGTGTTCGACGAGTTTCGTCGTGCCGTAGAAAAGCTTCCGCAGATTCAAGAGTGCCATCTTGTCTCAGGGCAGTTCGACTACATATTGAAGTGCCGCATTCCCGAAATGGCGGCCTACCGCCAGTTATTGGGTGATGTGGTGTTAACGCTACCGGGCGTGAAAGAGTCCAAGAGTTACGTGGTAATGGAAGAGGTAAAAGAGAGCTTTAATTTGCATATCCCTGCTTTCGAGGAATTTGAGGATAAATAAGCCGATGATGGATGATCAGACGCTGCTGCGCTATAGCCGCCAAATCATGCTGCCCGAGGTTGATATCGACGGCCAACAGCGCCTGCTGTCTGCTCATGCCGTCATTATTGGCGCGGGCGGCTTGGGTTCGCCTGTGGCGCTCTATTTAGCCGCCGCTGGGGTAGGGCGGATCACCATCGCCGACGCCGATCACGTCGAGCTTTCTAATCTTCAGCGCCAAATAGCGCATCAGCAGGCAAGCATCGGTTCGAACAAAGCCCACTCCGCCCAGGCCAGTATGCAAGCGCTAAACCCACACTGCGAGGTCGTGGCGTTAGACCAATATTTAGAAGGGGACGCGTTGAGGCAGTTGGTGGCGTCTGCCCAGGTAGTGCTGGATTGCACCGACCGTTTCTCAAGCCGCTATGCGGTCAATGAGGCGTCGCAAAAAGCCGGGGTGCCCCTTATTTCTGGGGCGGCCATTCGTTTTTCAGGTCAATTGGCGGTGTTTGATCCACGCGACGCGGCTTGCCCTTGCTATGCCTGTCTCTACCCGCCTGACGAACATGGCGATGAAGCGCTGAGCTGCTCAGAGAGTGGCGTAATGGCGCCCTTAGTCGGCTTGATCGGCTGCTTCCAAGCGGTTGAGGCCTTCAAACTGCTTAGTGGTGCAGGCACACCCCACCAAGGGCTATCTACTTTTGATGGGTTAAGCGGCCAATGGCGACATTTTCAAGTCCCCCGCGACCCTGCCTGTGCGGTTTGTGCTCATCGCCGTTGAGCAGGTGACACCGTTTTCAATACCCGCTTATGCTTCGGTTTCATCCTGCTTAGCCGCATGATTGGCGGTCGTGGTTCCCTGCGATTTGGTTGTTTTTTGCGCAGAGGCGCCTGAAGCACTGCTCAGCCTTGATGGGGTGATTGAGCTGCCTGCTGCATCGTTAAAGGTACTTTTGAGTATCTCGTTGTCCGGGTTCATATCGATGCTGCCGTGGAAAACGCTGCCATCTTCCAGTACCAGGCAAGGGGCGACAATGGTGCCCGAGACATGGGCGCCTTTGTGGATCGTCGCGCGGTGTAGTACCACGAGATTGCCGGTGACTTCTCCTGACACGTGTAGCGTGTGAGCAAACACATCGCCCTTGATATAGCCCTTGGTGCCCAGTGTCACCGTATGCTGCTTGCAGGTAATAGTGCCACTGACACGTCCCTCCACCGTTATGTCTTCATCGCTATTAATGTCCCCTTCCACTTGGGTATTGCTACCAATGACAGACAGGCTTGAACGCGCATGGTGGGCGGTCGAGCTCTGAGCCGATGAGGAGGAATCTTCAGGCGCTATGAGCGTGGCGGCTTTGTTTTCAGGGGAGGCATTCTTCGCTTTCGTAAACATGGGGGCTCCTGTGGACGACGCCAAGGCGTCTTTTGGCAGCGTGTTATTAGCTAGAAAAGTCCTGATCAAGCACTTTAAGCTGATTATTCAATCAACAAAGCTTGGAGTTAAGCCGAGTGAGGGGGCTTATTCGGGCTGCCGCCGCTTAATGAGAGGGCGTATAACGTTAACTGGGGTAACCACATCTGACGCGACAGGGCAGCAGTATGGGCATTCAAGCATGGTTTATTATTTTTGGTGTTGGCGCAATGATGCTGATTGTATGGGACGGCAAGCGCTGTAAACGTCAAAAGAGCACATCAAGTGCAAATAGTACGCTGGGTGCGTCTGGCCACTCGCCCGCGTTATCCATCGTCAATGCTTCGCCCATGCCTGGCGAGCCACTTGAAGGCAATACACCCCTCAAAGCGGTGACGACCATTGGAGCGCGCCCAGTGGTTGAGCGTAGCGTTGGTGGGACGAGTATCGGGGCGGCTACGCATATTTCAGGCAAAGTCATTGCAGATGAGCCGGTGTCCATTAAAGGGCGCCTAACGGGAACGGTCATTGCGCCTAACCACACTGTTTTAGTGACGGCGACCGGCCGTGTCTCCAATTACATGGAAGGGCATTGTGTCGATATCGATGGTCACCTGGTAGGCACGCTTAAAGCGAATAACAACGCTATCGTACGAACACGGGCGCGCATTCAGGGGGTGATCGAAGCGCCTCGGTTAGCCTGTATGCCAGGCGCGTGGCTACAGGTGGACGTCGCCCATCAAGCCAAGAGTCATCGACCAAAGGTAGCCCTAGTTTCGTAACCTGGTTTCGTAAAGAGTGCCGCTGTTTCACACCATGTTTTATACAAAGGTCTAAAGTTACTCCCAATCGTTTTAGTTGGCTAACGCCTGGCCGATACCTAATACCATGACTTATAAATGAAAAAGGGATCAACGGGATGAAGCACCTTTCAATTAAGTGGAGCCTGACGGCCGCGTTAGCATTGCTGGTGCTGATGATTGGGTTGATTAGCGGGCTAGGGTTTTATGCAAATCAAAACAGCGCTCAAGCACTGGAAGAGCTAACAGCGACCAACGTCAGACTCACCAATTTAGCCAACCGGACACAAGTACACGCATTGAGAGCGCAAACCTTTCTGGATCGCTCGGCAAGCTTTAGTACCCAAGGGAATCCAGAAAAAGGGCAGGAGAGCCTGGCCATGGCGGCCGAGGCCGTAGCGGCGGCAGAGGAGCGCTTTAATGAGTTTCGGGCGGTGCCTGTCGATCCGGAGGGCACGCTGGCACCTCACCGTGATGCCATTATCAGCGCTTACGATGCCTTTATGACCCAAGGCATATCCCCCTTACTCGAAGCCGCTCCCTTTCAAATACAGCGTCGCCAAGAAGAATTGGGGGCTTTGAGTGCTGGGCTCGATGTAGCGATGAACGGATTTATCGCTTATACCGAACAGCGTGGCGCTAGCGTGCTCCAACAAGTCAATCAATTAGCGTCTGTTATTGGCGTTATTGCCCTTACCCTACTGGGTATTTCATTGCTGGCTGCCGTGGCGATCCGTTGGGCCATGATGCGAAGTGTGGTAAGGCCGCTTCGTGATGCCAGTGACCATTTTGCCCGGATTGCTGACGGTGATTTAACCGGCCACATTGAAGATCGTGGCCGGAATGAAATAGGCCAACTGTTCAGTGGCTTGGCGGCGATGCAGGAGAAGCTCAAACAGCTGGTGATTGCCTTGCGAGGCAGTAGCGAACATGTGTTCACTGGTGCTGGTGATATCTCGGCAGGAAGCCAGGACCTCTCTTCGCGCACCGAACAGCAGGCGTCAGCGCTTCAGCAAACGGCTTCGAGTATGGAAGAGATGGCCACCACCGTAAGTAAAAACGCTGAAACGGCTCAAGAGGCGGATCAACTTTCCGTTGCGGCATCGAAATCCGCGGAGTCAGGGGGAGAAGAAGTAGAGCGTACGGTGCAGCTAATGCGCGAGATTGCCGCCAGTGCTAATCAAGTCAACGATATTATTGGTGTGATTGACTCTATTGCCTTTCAAACCAATATCCTGGCGCTTAATGCCTCGGTCGAGGCAGCGCGCGCCGGGGAGCAAGGGCGTGGCTTTGCCGTCGTGGCTAGCGAGGTACGTTCATTAGCGACCCGCAGTGCCGATTCCGCCAAAGAGATACGTAGTTTGATTGAACAAACCACCACAAAGATCAACGGTGGCGCCGAACAGGCGGAGCGAAGCGGGCAGACCATTCATCAGACGGTAGACGCCATTCATCAAGTCACCACCTTGATGGGTGAAATTTCGACCGCAACGCGAGAGCAAAATAGTGGTATCGAACAGATCAACGCCGCGCTTACTGAAATGGACTCGGTGACGCAGCAAAATGCTGCTCTCGTTCAACAAACCAGTAGTTCAGCTAGCGCACTGGAAGGGCAGGCCCGTCAATTAGCCGAGTTGATGGCGACTTTCCGTATTGATGAAAGTGCCACCGGCAGTGCAGCGTTAACGCACGCACCTGACACCCAAGTGCAGAACGTGAGCATCCCCAAGGAAACCTCTCAGCGCCAACCCGCGGCGCAGAGTCAAAAGGCGCCGGTTGACGAGTGGGACGAATTCTAAGTCATCACTAAGTAAAAGCCGCCGATAGGGAACCTTTACTATCGGCGGCTTTTTGCGTAACGGCTGTTAGGTTTATGCCCGGGCTGAAACACGCAGGCGAACATAATCGGCTGTCCAGTTACCTTGCTCATCCCGTAGGCTGTGGCCTAAGAGCGTTAGGGTATTTTCCAGCACTGCTTCGCGTATATCTTCATCCAGCCCATGTAAAAACGGGCTGGCAAAGGTTTCAAGCCATCCAAGCATGCCGGTAGGCAAAGGCGTAGGGCGTGGAATTAGCTCAATACTCTCTACCTTGAACCCTACCGTTTCCAGCATACGGCCGTACTCTTGCGGTGTAGGGAAGTACCAGGGGTGCCGGCCGCGAGCGCTAATGCCCCGGAACTGCAGGGCGGCAATGAGGGCGGTACAAATGGCGGCTACGTTGCCATGGCCGCCAAACTCGGCCACAAACCGGCCCCCTGGTTTCAACGCCCGTTTCACGCCTGCCAATACAGCCTGGGGGTCAAGCATCCAGTGCAGCGCCGCGTTGCTAAAAACAGCATCAAACTCATGATCGAAAGGCAATTGGTGGCCATCGATAGCGCGGGCCGTGATGCCGCGCTGGCGGGCTGCCTCCACCATTTCCTCTGACGCATCGACACCCAGCACATTGGCGCCTAATTGCACTAAGCGCTCAGTTAATGCGCCATCACCGCAGCCGAGATCCAAAATACGTTCGCCGGGTTGGGGTGCTAACAGCTTGACGACTTCGCTACCTAACTTAGACACAAAGTTCGCATTCTGGGCATAGCCGCTGGCGCTCCACTCTTGCCCGGGTGCATTTTGAGGGGTATTAGACATGTCAGCTTCCTGGCGTCGTTATTATTCCATCAAGGGATAGTCACATCGGTATAACTATCAGAGTATAGCTGGCTAATGGCTAACTTATTAGATAGATAACGAAATTCTAAAACAATTATGGGGCGATATTTTCAGTTATTTAAATCTCTCCCCTATTTGAGTAATGTTACGTAGCCTTCTATCAACAAAAGCTACCATGCAGTTACTGTCGCAAAGTGAGTAAACGTATTAATGGACGCATCATTACCGCGCTACACCGTTACTTCTCCCGTTGGGATAATGGCTGATACCCATGGTTTATTGCGTGACGAAGCGCTGGAATTACTGCAAGAGTGCGAGTTAATCCTGCACTTGGGCGACGTGGGCAGCAAAGACGAGGATGTAGCGATTTTGCAACGCCTTGAAGCAATGGCCCCCGTTCACTGCGTGCGGGGCAATATTGATACGGCTGCCTGGGCGGAGCGCTTGCCGATGCATCAAGATATCGTCGTGAATGGTCGTCGTTTGCACCTTGTGCACCGTTTAGAAGACGCCGCTCCCACACCCGATGGCGAGGCCATCCTGCATGGTCATTCCCATAAACCCCGCAACGAACAACGGGAAGGAACCCTGCTTTTCAACCCAGGCGCAGCGGGCAAGCGCCGGTTTAAGCTGCCTATTACGATCGGCAAGCTATGGATTGATCAACGTGGTCTACGCGGTGCGATTCTGCATCTGCTATAAGGTATTCTCATAAAGTGCTCTACCGTGCTGAAGGCAACTTCTGCCGCTAGCTTAACGCCAAGAAGTGGCAAGTAAGAGAAGTGGCAAGTAAGAGAAGTGGCAAGTAAGAGAAGCGGCAAGGAAGAGGCAAGACCAACACTCTCCTGCTACGCTTTTCCGTGATGCGATGTCATGGAACGGAAAAGAAAGGGAGTTCAGGTGAGTGTCATGGATCAGACGACCACCCCAGGATCACGTCACAGCACGCCTGTGCATTCATTACAGGTCATGACGCTGAATGTGCATAAAGGCTTTAATGTCTTCAATCGGCGCCATATTCTTCCCGAGCTGCGCGATGCGGTAACGACCCACTCCGCTGACCTGGTCTTTTTACAAGAGGTCATTGGCGAGCACCGACAGCATGCCGTGCGCGTTCAGGACTGGCCTAGCGTGTCTCAGTACGAATACCTCGCGGATACCCTGTGGCCCGACTTTGCCTACGGACGTAATGCCGTCTATCCCCAAGGGGATCATGGCAATGCGCTGTTGTCCCGCTATCCCATCGTGCAGTACGCCAACAAAGATATTTCCATTCCAGATACTGAAAAGCGAGGCTTGCTGCATTGTCAGTTAGGCGTTCCTGGCCACGAAGGTGTGCACGCGATTTGTGTTCACCTGGGGCTGCGGCAGAAGCATCGTTTCGAGCAACTGAACGGGCTGTGTCAACTGCTCGACACGCTACCCGAGGATGAACCGGTCATTGTGGCTGGGGACTTCAATGACTGGCGGCGTCAGGCCGACCGTGTGCTAGCAGCCTGTGGGCTTTGCGAGGCATTCGTGCAACACCAGGGCCACCCGGCGAAGACGTTTCCAGCGCGCTGGCCGCTGCTCCGCCTTGACCGTATTTATGTACGCAATGTTTCAGTGCGCAACCCCCAAGCCTTGCACCGAAAGCCCTGGTCCCATCTGTCAGATCATGTACCGCTTATTGCCGAGATATGCTTGTGAATTTCCAATGGACGGAAAGTAACGAAACCGAGCTGCTGATCAATGGAAACGAATATTTTAGTCGCGTCTTTGAGGCCATTCGGGCCGCTCGCGAAGAGATATTAATCGAAACCTTCATCATCTTTAATGATGACGTAGGTCAGCAGCTAAAAGAAGCCTTGCTTGACGCTGCCGCCAGACAGGTACGTATCCACGTTACCGTGGACGGCTATGGAACGGCGGCACTCGACAATGACTACATGGCGGCGCTGACGAACGCTGGCATCCATCTTCATATCTACGATCCCAAGCCGCGTCTGTTCGGTATGCGCACCAACTTGTTTCGCCGTCTTCACCGTAAAATCGTTGTCGTCGATGGTGACGTCGCCTTTATCGGCGGTATCAATTTTGGCGCCGATCACCTGCCGGATAAATATGTCATGGGCAAGCAGGACTACGCCCTTCGGGTGCGCGGCCCGATTGTTAGTGACATTCGCGAAGCCGCTGGCGCACTGTTAATTGCGCATCAGGCAGTACAGGCGCTGCCCGACATGCGGCCTGCATCGTCGGCCACAGGGGGCGCTGCTGTGCGGCTGGCGTTGCGCGATAACACATTTCATCGTAATGATATCGAAGAGCTCTATCTCGAGGCGATTCGTGCGGCGAGGTCACGTTTGGTCATTGCCAATGCTTACTTCTTTCCCAGCTATCGTCTATTGCACGAATTACGCAACGCGGCCAGGCGGGGCGTTAGCGTGACGCTCATTTTACAGGGGCGTCCAGATTTGCCTTGGGCCAGAATGTTCTCAAGCTCGCTATACAGCTATATGTTGCAAGATGGCATTAGCATTTTCGAGTATACCGAGCATCCGTTACACGGAAAGATCGCTATTGTTGATGAAGCGTGGTCCACGGTGGGCTCTAGCAATCTCGATCCCATCAGTCTGTCTTTGAATCTGGAAGCCAATCTTTTCGTACGTGATACACGGCTCAACCAACGGATCCATGAGCACCTGTTGTCGCTCATCGACACCAGCTGTCAGATGATAACGGCTCAAGCCGCAGCCAAGGGTCGCTGGTGGCGGGCACCGCTGATGTTCGTGAGCTTTCACGCCCTGCGCCATTTTCCCAAGCACATGGGGTGGCTGCCCGCACATGTTGCGCGAATGGAAACCCGAACGCCCAAGTCGCAGAAAACAAAACGCGCAAAGGAGTGAGCAGAATGCAGTCTAACCGCAAACAAACGGGCGGTATCCGCTCTGCTGTGCATACCGCCTGGGCGCGTTGGTTAAAACATGTTGTCACTTTGCTGCTTTTTAGCGTGGTCGCTAGCTTACTGTTTTCGCTGATTCGTCATATGGACTGGCAGGCGGTCGTCGAGACGCTTCGCGGTTATAGTCCTTCTCTTGTCATCGCGGGGGTAGGGATTACCGCTGCAAGCTTTGTCGTCTTCAGCAGTTATGACCTGCTGGGCAAATGGTACACCGGGCATCCTCTGCCCATGACGCAGGTGCTGCCATTAGCGTTCGTATGCTACGCCTTTAATCTCAACTTGGGCGCCTGGGTGGGAGGCATTGCGCTTCGCTATCGGCTATACACGCAGTTTGGCTTGAGCGTGGCGACGGTGACCCGGGTGCTGAGTGTGAGTTTGACCACCAATTGGCTGGGGTACATGCTGGTTGCCGGTGCGTTATTTGCCCTTGGGATAATCGAGTTGCCGCCGCGCTGGCACATCAGCACGTTAGGTTTGCAATTGGCGGGAGCGGGGTTATTGGTTACTTGCCTTAGCTATCTGCTGGCCTGTCGTTATTCCCGCCGGCGCGTCTGGCACTGGCGGGAGCATGACATCGTGCTGCCCTCGCTACGCTTAGCCTTACTTCAATTATTATTGGGAGCGGCAAATTGGTCCTTGATGGCTGCTCTTGTTTACCTGTTACTTCCTGAGGGCGTTTTTTACCCCACTGTTCTCGCGATTCTGCTGGTCAGTAGTATCGCGGGAGTGGTGACCCATATACCCGCCGGTCTGGGCGTCTTGGAGGCCGTGTTCATCGCTATGTTGCAACATCAATTGGCCGCCAGCGAGATCGTCGCTGCGCTGATAGGCTATCGGGCGCTCTACTTTTTACTCCCTCTCGTGGTGGCATGCGTGATGTATCTATTCCTGGAGCGCTGGAGCAAGCGAAACAGAACGTTAGCATCAAAGCGGTGATAAGAGGGGGGTGACGTGGGGATGCTCAATCAGTGCATCGCTAAGCTGGTGAGCTTTACCCATAGTCGATAGGATAATAAAACCATGAGACGCTGCTCTCATCCTTATTCGCGAAAGTTAATATTTTAAGGCGAGGTACCATGAACGACGTTATTGAGTTACTGAAAGCTCACCGCTCCATCCGTAAATTTAGTGACAAGCAGATTCCCAGTGAGCTACTCCATGAGCTGATTAAAGCAGGGCAGGGCGCTGCTACTTCTAGCCATGTTCAGGCGTATACCGTTATCCATGTGAAAAATCAGGCAAACCGGGAGCAAATCGCAGCGTTGGCTGGCGGCCAGGATTACATTGCGACCTGTGCCGATTTTTTAGTCTTCTGTGCTGATATGAAACGACCCACTGAAGCGTCTGAACAGACAGGCGCCAACGTCGTGCGCGGGATGACCGAGCAAATGTTAGTGGCGACGGTAGACACGGCACTGATGGCGCAAAACGTGGCGGTGGCGGCTGAATCTGAAGGGCTAGGGATCTGCTATATCGGCGGTATCCGTAATAATCCCCAAGAAATTAGCGATTTATTACGCTTACCCAATCATGTTTATCCGGTGTTTGGCATGTGTCTTGGTTATCCCGCGCACGACCCTGAAGTAAAACCACGCCTGCCAGTAGCAGCGATTTTGAAAGAAGACTACTACACTGAAGACGCCGAGCAGGTGAAAACCTTTGATGCCACCATGCAGGCTTACTACCAAGCCCGTAGTAGCAGCAATAAAGATACCGACTGGTCGCATAACCTCACGCCCCTGTTCGATAACAAGCTGCGTCCACACATGCGTGACTTCTTAATCAAACGTGGTTTTGAAATGGAATAGGGCTAATGGGCCACAGTAAGGGTATAACAAAGCTTCAAATGAAATGGTTTTGAAAAAACACAATGTTGCAATGAGCAGTTTCGCTATCACGTAATAAGCGCAGCACACTTTTAATAGGATTGTGGAGAAGAGAAAGCTCAACGGTTTATTTGATGATCTCTTTTCCTCGTTTTTCAGGAGCTTCACCGCATGCGCGTATTTGCTAATCCCGTCGGTTCCGGCTCTCTTTGGTTCGACAATCTCACCACGGCTGACGGCATCCCCGTCGCTTACGATCCTCAGGCCCGGGCATTTGTGCCTATGCCCCCGTTTTGTATCAACCGAGACATCATCGGGTGTAACTGGATCGCTCCGAAAGAGGGCGCTTTTTGCCGTTCGTGTGCGATGACGGCGCTGGCCCCTGATCCCAGCTTGCCTAACGCGATACCGAACTGGGCGAAAACCGAAGCGGCGAAGCGCTGGGTATTGGATAACCTGGGGCGCTGGCATTGGTTTCGACCGGAAGACCCAGGCGCACCGCCGGTTTTTCACCTACTAGCGGAAGGAAAGAAGCCCGTACCGATGGGGCATATAGAGGGTGTCGTCACTATTAGCGTGGCTGAAGTAGACCCCGTATTGGTCACCACACGTCGTGAGGCATTAGAAGAGCCTTATCGCACAATGATCGGCCATATGCGCCACGAAATTTCTCATATGCTTTGGTGGCGGCTAAGCCTGCGTGAAGATTTTCTTGATGCTTTCCGGGAGATGTTTGGTGACGAGCGCCAGGATTATACGGCCGCGCTTCAACGCCATTATCAAGATGGGCCGCCGCCCGATTGGAAAGAGCGTTACTTAACGACCTATGCCTCTGCTCACCCACATGAAGACTGGGCCGAAACCGCTGCGCATCTGCTGCATTTAACCGATATCGCCGACAGTTTTGCAGCGTCCAATCTTTCTTCGCCAGAGCTTCCCAGCCATCAATGGGAGCCTTATGCAGAACCCGATGCCGAACATTTGATATACGTAGCCGCGTCGCTCACTGTGGGTGTTAATCATGTTAACCGCTCCATGGGCTTGCCAGATCTTTATCCCTTTGTGCTTTCCGAGGTCGCCCGCCGTAAGCTGGCGTTCGTACATGATTGGCTACGCCGAGGCGCCCAGGGCCTTTAATAGCCGTTAAATTAAAGCCACTGCGCGAGGTGTACAACGCAGCATATCGCCTATACTGACAAAGCATGGCAATAACCACAGCCGATAAAAAGACGATAAAAACAAAGGCCGATGCAACACCCATGGCATCGGCCATTTAGCTTGGAGATTGACTGATGAATCTAGACCGCGCTTACCGTCTATTAGCCGCTTTCTATACATTGATGCTGATCATTGGCGTTATTGCCTTGATGGCCGGTGGCGGAACACTCCTTTCTCCCGTGTACTTGCTGGTCGGTGCATTAGCAGTAACGGGGTTATGGGGATATATCCTCAAGCGCCGGTTTATGAATCCCCGTATGTGGAGGCCGTTAGCGGGTGTATTAGCGGTCGGTATCGTGATTCAGTTATTCATCATGCTTACTACATCACTGTCCAGCGAGCTGTTGACCTGGATGCTTACCAGCAGCATTTTTTCCGTCATGCTGGTTATCATGCTTTTCCACTATGGGAATCGTGATCAACCGCTATGGGCCTCTGAAGAAGAGCGCACGGCTGCCCGCCAGCTAGAGGCGTTATTATCGAATAACGCCTCTCTAACCGCCATCACCAAGGATGAAATGCGCGAAAATAGCGTTAAAGTGACCAAATCCCAAGACGGTTATCAAGCAAGCGTGACACGGCGTTCGCAAGAGGGCCAAGAACGGTTTGAAGAACGCTTCCAATACCCCGAAACGCTAGTGTTTTTCTTGGAGAAATTTACTAGCGTGACGGTTAACGATTTTAAGCCGATCTCCTTAGATAATAAGAGTGCAATATCTTAAACGTTAAAAACTAAGCTATTGAACTACTGTTTTTGTAGATAGTAGTTCTTTGAGCTGTGGAGCTAATGCGTCTCTTATATGGATATATAAGGGCATTAGCTCAGTATGCATCTCTTTTTCTGCTTTAGTGTGATCGATATAATATGCGTATCT
>OJFX01000083.1_pt1 | contig 27653 bp, 23 predicted proteins | sample 1594171 | NCBI WGS metagenome assembly OJFX01 (sample SAMN05416840, study PRJEB24817) | seawater metagenome | isolation source: Sea water | place: Canada:Atlantic | collected 2013-07
GAGGCGTCCGATGGACGACATTCTGAATAGCCGACTTGTTCAACGGCCTGCTAGGGGATCACGCCGAGTGCTTGCAGTTGCTTCTCCGCTTGGGGAGCCCAGCCCCGGTTGGCCATGGGGCTCGCGGGGGAGGGGTGCAGGACGGTGCCAATGGGGATGTCGATTCCCTCCAGGGCTTTCTTCGCTCTGCCTTCGGCAAACTTGCCGACGCCGATGACCTGGGCCGGCTCGATCGCCAAGACCACCTCGCGCAGGGACCTGTCGCAGACCTCAAACAGTGGGTCGCGTTCTTCTGCGGGGAGCTTGTCGGGGGTGCGGTTCTTGCCCGACTCCTCCATGAAGACGAGGGGGCAGAAGTTCCAAACGAACATCGAGTTGAAGAAGGCGTCGGCGGTGGGGAAGTGCTCGGCGGCCCAGCCCCATAGGCGTCTGCCCGAGACTTCGCTGCGCGTGCACTCAAAGCCCTCGATGGGCCGCTTGGGGTGAACGACGGGGGGCTGATCGACGGAACACTCGATGCCCATCCAATCCCGCACCACGGCGATCTCCCCGAAGGGCACGCCCGTTTGTGCCATGCCGTAGGGCCCCGGGTTCATCCCAAGCAGCAGCGCCTTGGGACCCTTCCTGGCGAAGCGGTCGAGGTACTCGTTCACCGAGCGCCGCGCGTAAACCAGCGGGTTGTAGACGTGGGTCGTGGGCTCGGCGAAATCGAGCGCATCCACGCCTTTGGAAAGTCGATTTGTGATGCTGCGCAGCTCTTTCGCGGCACTCGGGAGCCCGCGGCTTGCGCCGCGCTTCTTGGAAGGGGTCGGGGCCATATCCCCATCCCAACTCATTCAGCCGGATCGTTCCAACACCGAACGTCCCCGAAATGGGGATCGAGTTCCACGTGGATCTCATTCGGCCGGCAACAGACCGGGCAGTCCTCCACGTAGTCCTGGCGGGCGCCCATGGTCGGATCAATGGGAATCACGATCTCCTCGCCGCAGGCCCAGCAGCAGTAGCTTGCGTCCTGGTCGGAATTGAGGGTGCCTTCTTCAGGCTCGTCGGTTTCAGGGTCCAGGTCCATGGGGGGGCGGTCGATAGGTGGCCCATCATCGCGCGATGGGGCCCGATTCGTCGGGTCAGGCCCCCGGAAAGGTTTTCCGTGGGTACCTGCAAAAAGATCGCGACCCGGTGAAGAAGCGCTACCGAACGGGCTTTTCGGTGCCTTCCGCAAGGCCTTCGCCACAGGCTCGCATCGGGACCATTCTTCCGCTGTTCTTTTCTCACGCGGCGCCGATAACCCTTGCATGAACATCTCCATTAGCCGACCCAGCGCGTCCATTCCTGCACAGTCCGTGAATGCAGCAGGCGGTGCTGCTTCCGCGAAAGCGATGTCTGGCCGCAGCGCCACTCAGATGGGTGCGCCGAAGCCCGCACCGAGCGGTGAAGCCTCCGCCGCGCCGAAGACCGGTGGCGAGCTGACCGACCGGACGTCCGGACTCGCCCGCCTCGACGGCGTCGCCGAGGCCATCATGGACCGCGTCCGGAATGCGGCCCTCGAGGGTCCCGAAGGCCAGGAGAACAGCTTCCGCGAGGCCGCTGCCTTCATCGAGCACGGTCTAGAGCGTCTGCGCAACGGCTACGCCGACGGCACGCTGTCGTCCAAGGACATGGACCGCGGCTTCGGGAACCTCTTCCAAGGGGCCACCGACATCATGAACTCGGGACGTGAGGCGGCCCCTACATCCGCCGCGACCAACTCTGGCGCCGTCGCCGCAGCCGCTTCGGCTCCCGCGCCCGCGCAATCATCCCAATCGGTGCCCACGGAAAGCGAAGAGGGCAGCTCCGATGGGGGAGACTCAGATATGGCGGCCGCCGTGCGCGAGCGCATGTCGAACTTCGTGGACCACGCCACCGAGCGCGCCCTGGGCGCCGGTTACCCCGACGACCAACGGGCAGCCGTGGCCGAGGCCGCGACCGCTATCTTCAACCAAGCTGCGGGCCGGCTCGAAAACGCTGTTTTCAACCCCGGCAACGGGGACCCCATCGATCGGGACGGGCTTGCAAGCCTGTTCCAGGCGACCTTCACGGCCCTCCAGGGGCAGATTCAATCCCTCCTTGGGGATCAGCCCCAGAAGCCGGCGGCGATGTACGGCCCAGGCGCCGGGGCCGAGGCCATCAACTCGCCCATCGGGCGCGTGGATTACGCAGGCTAAACGCGGGGCAGCGGCTCCAGCCGGAGACCCCGTCAATGGCCCCGGTTAATGAACCCCGTTAGGAACCATCGAGAGCGGGCCCCAGCCCCATGCGTCAATAGGAGGCGTCCCTTCCCAGGAAGTGACGCCTCCCTTGTTGTTCCCAGCGCTAAGATATAGCCCCGCGTGGGCTCCCCTCTGACCCCGCGCCCATCGCATACCCCCATGTCGCTACTCCTCTCAACGCTCTACGGACTCCCGTTCGCCTTCCTTGGCCCGACGGAGTGGTGGATCATCCTGGCCGTTGCCCTTCTTCTCTTCGGCGGTCGCAAGCTCCCTGAGCTGGCGCGCGCCATGGGAACGAGCATCACCCAGTTCCGGAAGGGACTTGATTCCACCGACGACGACGAGCCGAAGAAGGTCGAAGGCAGCGGCGAAGCGAACGGGGAGTGAGCTTTCGTGGGGATCCGCACGCCCCGGGACAGCGATGACTCTCGGGTTCCATCTCGGGCTGAAGGGCAGCTTCCGGGTTGGTTGCTGGGTTGGTTGCTGGCCCCGTATTCCTGCGGGCGCCCGGCCATGACTCCCGTGGAAGAGCCATGAGGCTCCTCGGAGTGGTCTTTGCCGGCGGGCTGAGTTCCCGCATGGGCCAGCCCAAAGCGCTTTTGCCATGGCCGGCCCCTGGGGGCGGGGAAGTGCCGCTATTGCTCCGGGCCGTCCATTGGCTGCAGGGCCCCTGTGTCTCGGTGGAGATCGCGGCTGGCGCCCAGTGGGGCACCATTTGTAAGGGCCTGCCCACAGGCTCATCAGGGCCCCTTCAGGTCATCGACGACGCCGAGCCAGGCATCGGCCCCTTGGGCGGGCTTGTGGCCGCCCTCGAGCGTTCGGTGGCGCTGGGGCTCGATGGCACCCTGGTTTTGGCCTGCGACATGCCGCTGGTGGAGGAGGAGGACGTACTTCCTTTGATCGAGCGGGTGGCGGACGGGGCCGACGTAGCCCTTTGGTGCGTGGAAGGCTATGACCAGCCCCTGTGTGCCGTTTTTGGCCCGCGAGCGGCGCAGGCTGCGCGTTCAGCTTTGGCTCGCAAAGCGCGACGCCCGGTCGCGATCTTCGACGAAATCGTGGCGGACGGTCGCCCCCTACATGTGGAGAGGTTGAATCCAGGCGAAAACTCCCGGATTCGACTGATGAACGTCAATACACCTAGCGACTACGATCTGGCCATACGGCGATTCCATGAGTGCCAAGGACGTTCAGCTTCAAGCCCTAGTGGCCCCGATTGCCGATGATCTCGCGCGAATGCGTGAGGTGATTGCGGAGTCGCTCACATCGAATGTGGCGGCGGTCTCCGACATGACCGACCACATCGGGCGGTTCCGTGGCAAGCAGCTCCGTGGTGCGCTCGTGCTCCTCAACGCAAACGCACGCCAGGCGGCCACCGGCCGGGTGGTCGACCAGGGCGAGCTGCCCGTCGTCGCTGCGATCGTCGAGCTGATCCACCTCGCGACCCTGGTCCATGACGATGTCCTCGATGGGGCGGACAAGAGGCGCCGCGTGGCGAGCGTCAACCAGCGCTGGGATAACCAGGTGGCGGTGCTGCTCGGCGACCTCATCTACAGTCGTGCCTTCCATCTCTCGACGACCCTACGCTCGCCCCTCGCGAGCCAGCTCCTCTCGACGATCACCCAGGAGATCTGCGCGGGTGAGATCGAGCAGGCCGCGGGACGCTATGACTTCGAGATGCCCATCGAGACCTACGAGCGGGTCGCCACGGCCAAAACAGGCGCCCTGTACGGTGCCGCCTGTGAGCTCGGGTTCCGGTACCCCGATGGATCTGAATTCGACGGCGCGGAGATGCGCGCCTTTGGCCGCGAGATCGGGCTGGCCTTTCAGATCATCGACGACCTGATCGACCTGGAAGGGGACGAGAAGCTCGCGGGCAAGAGCACCGGCACGGACGTTGAGGACGGGAAAGTGACCTTGGCCGTCCTGCACGTTTACGCCAACGCCGATCCCGGGACCCGGGCCAAGATCCGTGACGCCTATACGCTCCAGGGCCTCGATGAGAAGCCGGGCGGGCGCCTCGCGCATCTTCGGTCCGTCTGCGACCTGGGGCCCGGCTGCGAAGTGGCCCGCGCCCGTGCATCGGAGCTCGTCGAGAGCTCCCGGCACCGCCTCAAGCGGCTCCCTGAGGGCCCATGGCGGACCGCTTTGTTCACACTCAGCGAATTCGTCCTCGAACGACGCTGGTAAACGACCCAAAATTCCGAACACCAGATCGGGCCGTGCTCTCCCACGGGAGGCGAAGCCCACGGGGAAGGGCGGCGCTTCGGCCATCCTGGCCCGGACCCTCGGCAAGCCGACGACACTACTTGCCAGCCGCAATCCACCCTTGCCAGCCGTAAGCCACGGTGCAGCATGACCACTGAATCGTCCGTCTCGTCCTTGCCTGTTTCTCCAAGCAAAACCCACGGGGAGCCCCAGAGGGAACCCCAGGGGCAGGTCATGGGGACCTCGACTCGAATCATCCTTGGGGCTGCGGCACTCGTTCTCGCGGGATGCGACACCGGCGCCACGGGCGACGTCGCCACCATCGAGCGCTCGCGCCTTTCGTCCCGGGCCTATTCGCCCGTCGACCCCGGAATGTCCCTGGGCGAGAGGCTCCTCGGGGGTCAGGCCTCGCCGGAAGCGCCCGCTGCCGGGGCGGGCCAGCAGGACGTGCCGTACGAGGATTTGATCGACCTCGACTACACCCTGCCGGCGGGCTGGAAGGCTCTCAGCCCAACTCGCATGCGCAAGGTCAACCTCGAGTTCGAGGCCGATGGTCAAGCGATCCTCTATGCGACGATATTCCGCGACCAGGGCGGGGTCCTGATGAACGTGAATCGCTGGCGCAAGCAGATGGGCTTACCGCCCATTGATGCAGCGGCGGTTCAGGGGCTGGAGCGTCGGCCGATGGCCAACGGCGAGGCCTTCTGCGTGGATCTCACCGGGACCTTCACCGGCATGGGCGACACCCGTGTTGAGGGGGCAGGAATGCTCGGGGCCATCCTCCATGAGGAGACACTTAAGCTCTCGCTCTTCGCAAAGATGGTGGGTCCCGCAGAAGTGATCGAGGCTGAGCGCGCGCGCTTCTACGAGTTCCTCGCGGGCATCAAGCCCAAGATGATCGCGCCCCCCTCACCCCTGGACTGGGAGGGGCCCCCGGGGTGGGAGGCGGAACTTTCGGACACCGAATACCGCGACGTGACCTTCCGCAAGGATGGGATCGAGATGTACGTCTCGCGGGCCCGCGGAACGGTCACGAGCAACGTGAACCGCTGGGCGAGCCAGCTCCAGATGGCAGCGCTCGATGACGCGCAGCTCGCTTCCTTGCCCCGCATACCGTCGATGGGCGCCGAGGCGGTGATCTTCGAAGGCCAAGGGACATTCCAAGGGATGATGGACCGCGAGCCCAAACCAAACCAACGCATGGTCGCGGCCGTGATCCCCATGCCGGGCAGCACAAGCGGCGACATCGTGACCGTCAAAATGACGGGCCCTGAGGATCGAGTCGCGGCCGCGCGCGCCGATTTCGAAACGCTCGTGACCTCCCTCGGCCTGAAGGACCGCTGATCTCCCATGGCACGCAAGCCCAAAACTCTCCTCGGCAAGCTCTTCGCTCCTTTCGGTTCCTATTGGTTGGCGGTGACGCTGCTCGTCAACCTGTTCCTCCTGACCTGGCTCGGCACACTCGAGCAAGTGGAGAAGGGCATTCACTGGGTTCAGGAGGAGTACTTCGAGTCGTACTTCGTTTGGGCCAAGGCCGGTGCGGTACGCCTGGTTCTTCCCGGTGGGTACCTGACCCTGGGACTCCTCACGGTCAACCTGGTCGTGGGTGGTCTCGTGCGCATCCGCAAGTCCCGCCGCACCATCGGCGTCATCACCGCACACATCGGGATCGCGCTGATGCTCATCGGTGGGCTCATCGAGCACAAGGCGAGCACCTATGGTTTCGTGGAACTCGAGCTGGAGGAGTCGAAGGACCAGTTCATGGAGTATGCCGGTTGGGAGATCGTGATCTGGGATGCGAGCCAGACCAGCGGCGTCACGGAGTACACCATTCCCAGCGAGGACTTCGACGACCTCGCGGGTAGCAAGCGCCGTCGGTTCGAGCGGGATGAACTGCCGTTTGACCTGGTGCTCAGCCACTACATGCTGAACAGCGAGCCCGTGCGCGCCGTCAACGTCGGGAGACCCGATGCGCCGGTGATCGACAGCTTGTTCCTTCGGGAGCTGCCGCGGGAAAAGGAAGAGGAGCACGACATTACCGGCGTCTACGCGACGGCGGTGTACGACTCCGGCGCGAGCACCAGCGACAACTTCCTCTGGGGTCGGATTCCCCTGCCCTGGACGGTGGAAGCGGGTGGCAAGACCTGGGCGATCATGATGCGCCGCAAGGCCCACGACATGCCCTTTGCCGTGCGACTGAAGAAGTTCACCAAGGACGATCACCCGGGAACGCCGATGGCGCGTTCCTTCTCGAGCGACGTGATCCGAATCGACGACGATGGCGCCGAGATCCCCGTGCACATTCGCATGAACGAACCCCTCCGCGCGGGCGGGCTTGTGGTCTATCAGCAGGGCTACAACCAGTCCCGCAAGTTCCCGGGGCAATACACCAGCACCCTGGCGGTATCGAAGAACCCTAGCGACCGCATGCCTTGGGTGGCGGTGTCGATCATCGCGCTCGGCCTGCTTTGGACGTTCATGGATCGCCTGTTCGGATACCTGCGCAAGCAGAAGAGCCGGAACGCGCGGGCCATGCCCGTGCCCGAGGACGTCAAAAAGGAGCAAGCCGCATGAAGCATTCCATTCAAAGCCTTTTGGCCCCGTGGCTCGCGTTGGTCTTCGCCCTGGGCCTGGCGTCCTGCTCCGCCGAGCGGCCGGTCGAGCCCCTCTCCGTGGCGAACGCGCGGCAGAAGGCCTGGCCGGATGAGGCCGTCGAAGCCTTCGGCAAGATCCCGCTGCAAGAGCGCGGTCGCATCAAGCCGATGTCCACCTACCTTGGCTTCCGGATGCTCAACATCCATGGAAGCCGCAAGCACGTGGTCCCCGCGGGATTCAAATTGCCCACGGGCGAAGAGAAGCTCGACCCCGTGCGCTGGGCCTTGGACGTCATGTTCTACCCGGAACAGGCAGCCCACTACGAAGTCTTCGTGGTGGACGATCGAGCGGTGCTTGAGCGGGTCGGGCTTCGCTTCGAGAACCGCAAGCGCAAGGACCGCTACTCCTACACGCAGCTCCTCCCGGCGCGCTGGAAGATCATCGACGAGGCCGCGCGCATCGAGCGGAAAGCGGCCACGAAGGATGCTCCCCTGACGCGGGAAGAGAAGCAGATCCTGCACCTCGAGGGTCAGCTCGTGCAGTTTGAATCCCTCCAAGCTCTGGCAGGCGGCGGGACCGTCACGATCGGTGACGAGCCGTCACCGAGGCTCCTGGCGCTCTTCCCGGAGGGCGCTGGCGGCGCCGAGTTCTCGTATTCGATTGCGGCGGAGCGGTGGTCCGAGGTGCTCGGCTGGGTGAAGGCGGTGGATCCCAATTCGCCGGCGTTCGCCTCGCTCCAGCAGGAACTGGGCGCCCTGAGCAACGGCATGCAACTCTGGCAGCGCGCCGAGCGCCGCATGCCCTCCGTGTATCCCCATCCCAACCCCGAGGTTGAGGAATGGATGAAGTACGCCCTGCCTGGAATCATGCGGACCGCCATCGACACCCAGGATCCGGACGCGGCCTACTCGATGGATCCGTTCATCGCTGCGGGCGTTCCTTCGGGTGATCTCGACGCCATGGGCGCGGCCATCGTCTCGGCCCAGGCGGATCTGGAGAAGGCCGCGATTGGTCGCGGCGAATTCAGCGACATCGGCCTCGAGATCAGCTACTACCGCGGCGACTACTTCGTCCGGGCGCTCGTGCTGTTCCTCTTCGGGTTCCTGCTGATGGCGATCTCTTGGATGTCGCCGAAGCTCTCGAAGCTGACCTGGGGCACCTGGGGCTTCGCCGTGGCGGGCTTGGCGCTCCTCACCGTGGGGGTGACCATGCGGTGCATGCTGATGAACCGTCCCCCGGTGGCGACGCTCTACGAAACGATTCTCTTCATTACGGGTGTGGCGGTCGCGGTTTGCCTTGTCATGGAGAAGATGACGAAGGAGAAGATCGCCCTGACGACGGCCGTGGTCCTGGGGGCCGCGGGCATGTTCCTCGCGATGAAGTACGAGCTGCGCGAAGCGCAGATGCAGGGGGACACCATGGGCGGATTGCTCGCGGTGCTGAACACGAACTTCTGGCTCGCGACCCACGTGACCACGGTGACGATGGGTTACTCCGCGGGGCTGCTCGCCGCGTTCCTGGGCCTTGCCTGGCTCGTCATGCGGATCAGCCATACGCTCTTCAAGGGCCGTGACATGCCCCGCGAGATCAGCCAGTGGTATGGACGCTTCTCGCGCATGATCTACGGGGTGATCTGCTTCGGGCTGCTCTTCGCGACCGTCGGGACCATTCTCGGAGGCGTTTGGGCGAACGATTCATGGGGCCGCTTCTGGGGCTGGGATCCCAAGGAGAACGGCGCCCTCATGATCGTCCTCTACCAGCTCGTGATCGTGCATTCGCGCCTGGGCGGCTACGTCAGGGACTTCGGAACGGCCGTGCTCAGCGTCCTCGGCGGGGGCATCGTGACCTTCTCTTGGTGGCACGTGAACGAACTCGGCGTTGGGCTCCACAGCTATGGGGCCACGGAAGGGGTCATGGCGAAGCTGAATGTGGTGTACTCCATCGTCGCGGCGACCGTCGTGATCAGCATCATCTGCTGGGCGACATTGCTGCGCCCACGCCCTAACCTGCCGGCCGCATGAGCACCGAGAATACGATGAGCGCGGACATTGAGAACGGACCCACGGTCCTGGACGGAAAGGCCACTGCGAAGGCGGTGCGCGCGGACGTGGCAGTGGGCGCCGCCAGACTGACGGAGCTAGGGCGAGCGCCCGGACTGACCGTCGTGTTGGTGGGGGACGACCCCGCCAGTCAGGTCTATGTGCGCTCCAAGGACAAGGCGGCCACCGAGGCCGGCTTCGTGGTGAACACGATTCGCCTGGGGGCGGACGCCCCCCAGTCGGAGATCGAAGCTGCGGTGGACTCCCTGAACGCCGATGATTCGGTGGATGGCATCCTGGTGCAGTTGCCTTTGCCAAAGGGCCTCGACTCCGACGCCGTCATCGAGCGTATCGATCCCGGCAAGGACGTCGACGGGCTCACGGCCACGAGCGTGGCGCGCCTCGCCATGGGGCGGGATGGGATGGTGCCCTGCACGCCGGCTGGCTGTGTGGAGATCCTGAACCGGCACGGGATTGACCTTTCTGGCAAGGACGTGGTCGTCATCGGCCGCTCCCAGCTCGTGGGCAAACCCTTCGCTCAATTGGCCCTCGCGAGGAACGCGACGGTCACCATCTGTCACAGCCGCACGCGCGACCTGGCCGCCCATTGCCGGAACGCCGACGTGATCGTCGCCGCCGTGGGGGTTGCCAAACTGGTCCAAGGGGACTGGGTCAAGCCCGGCGCCGTTGTGCTGGACGTTGGGATCAACCGCGGGGAGGACGGCAAGCTCGTGGGGGACGTGGACTACGCCGCGGCCGCCACCCGGGCCTCCGCGATCACGCCCGTTCCCGGCGGGATCGGACCGATGACCATCGCGATGCTCCTCTCCAATACCCTCCGGGCCTCGGCGCTACGCCAGGGCATTGAACTCGCCGGCTAAGGCAGGCACCTGAGATGGCGTACGACGACGGCTACGGTCAGCAGCAGTTGCAGCTCTCCTTCCCTCCCTTCACGGGATGGTTGAAGCGCATAGTCATCATCAACGCCGCGATCTTTCTCGGTCTGTTCATGATCGGGTTCTTCTCGAAGGCGCTGCAGGGCGGCATTGCGGACTACTTCGCCTTGAATCCGCCCATGTGGTCGGGGTTCCCGCCGGTGTGGCAGCTCTTCACCTACGGATGGCTCCACAGTCTGCTCGATCCGACCCACGTGTTCTGGAACATGATGCTCCTGTACATGTTTGGATCCATGGTGCAGGCGGCGGTGGGCGACCGAAGGTTTGTGGCCCACTACATGATCGCCATCGTGTTGTCCGGCGGCGTGCACCTGCTTCTCTCACCGGTCATGGGCTGGATGGTTCCCACGCTTGGGGCCTCCGGGGCGGTCACTACGATGGTGGTGGCGGCAGCCACGATGGCTCCGCACTCTCGGGTCATCTTTTTGATCGTGCCGGTGAAGCTGTGGTTCATGGCGGCCTTTCTCGTGGGCCTCGACGCCTTCTTCTTCCTGTCCGAGTTACAGGGAGGTCCAGGAACAGGGACGGCCCATTCCGTCCACCTTGCGGGCGCGGCTTACGGTTTCCTGGCTGTCCGTCGTCGCTGGATCTGGAAGGACCCGCTCGCGATCATCGAGCGCAAGCGCGCCGTGGCGAAGATGGAGCGGCAGATGAGTGACGATTCGCGCATGGATCAGATCATGGCCAAGATCAGCCGCGAGGGGATCGGGTCCCTGACGCGATCTGAAAAGGCGTTCATGACGCGCCAGAGCGAGCGGAAGCGTCAAGGCTGACCCGGACGCCGCAAGCGCCCCGTGGCCGGGCCCCCGCGGGGGCAAAACTTGGTCTCCTAGGCCCCGATGGGGTGTCCTGGGGGCGGAGGAGGGATAGAACCTGTCCCCGACGGGCGTTCCGTGGTCTACAGGACAGCGGTGCGCCGCTAAACTGTCGCGCCCGGCACAGGAAACTCCCTTCTCTCTCGGATCGCCATGAAACGACTCACTGCGCTCTTTGCCCTTCTCGCTGCCTCTTCTGCGTTCGCGTCAATTGCCGCGCCCTCGGCGACGGCCAAGCGGAGCGCCTCCGCGGCGTCCGTTCAGGAAGACAACGCCAGGAAGTTCCGCGAGGAGTTTGATCAGGCCCTGAAGCTGAGCAACAAGTCAGCCATGGACGCCCTGATTGGCAAGTACGAGGAGGAGGCGATCAACGCGATCCTGTCCACCGCCGAGTCGGTGGCGGGGGCGCCGAACGAAGTGCTCTTGACGCGCTTCGAGGGGTACCGCGACGCGTGGAAGCGCAAGAAGGGGTCGAAGTTCCCTGACAAGGTGGAGCGCATGTTCGCGAACATGCCGGCTTCCGTGAAGCGCCAGCGCCTGGCGCTGAAGTCCAAGTACGACGCGGCGACGCGCAAGCTGACGCAGCTCCAGGCGGACAAGAACAAGGAGGGCCTGAAGCTCGCCGCTGAGGAGATGATGTCCTACGGCGAGGGCTTCAAAGAGATGGGGGACTACTGGTATGAGTCCCAAGCCTTCTTCTGGGCCGGCATCTCGATCAACGAGAACTTCTTGGGCAAGAAGGACGTGGACCTGAACAAGGTCGCGGACGCCTACGAGCGCTTCATCAAAGCTCGTGAAGCGATCGACGTGAAGGACAAGTACTACCTGCAGGTGCTGCCCACGATGAAGACCCTGCACGGCCAGGGCTACGGCGAAGGCGGTAAGCGCGCTGCCGGTCCGGGTGGTGCGAAAGGCAAGGCCACGGGGCCGGTGGCCAACGGCGCAGCGGTGACGGCCAAGATGTCCTTTGAGCTTCTGAAGCCGCTCAAGGACCTGGCGCGCCCGAACTACTACCTCGACGAGCACCGCCAGATTTGGCCCGCGGTCCAGGTGAAGGAGGTGGGCACGACGACCAAGATCCCGCGCCTCAAGGATAGCCCCACGGTGATTCGTGAGGGGGCCGCGAAGATCATGATCGACACGGACGCCGATGGGAAAGGCGACGTCGAATGGCCGACGCGCGGCAAGTTCGAGACCTTCCAGATCAAGCTTGGTTCAGGGGAGAGCGAGCGCCCTTGGGCCCTTCTCACCGAGGTTGGCCGCCAGGAAGACTTCTATCAAGGGCAGCCCATGAACTTGCTCGCCACGGACACGGCGTACTCGGTGTACTACACGCCGGGCGGCGCGATGGTCGGCAAGGTCAGCGGCGTTCCGATTCAGATTGTCGATGACAACCTCGACGGTGTGTACGGATCTCACCCCATGGGCTGGGGTCATCAGGGTCTCGTCCCGGAGAACTTTCAGCTCGAGTTCGATTCCATCAGGGTCGGCAAAGACAAGAAGGCCAGGCCCTTCTCACGGCTCGTGAACCTTGGCGGCGACGCTGGTTGGCACGCGCTCAAGGTCAAGGACGGCGGCAACACGATCGAGGCTCAGCCGATGACCCTGGAGACCGGCACGGCGTCGCTGAAGGTCAAGGGCATCAAACCTGACTTCTTCGTGCTCAAGGGCGTCGACGACGAGCTCTCCAACACGTACATCGACATCTCGGGCGGAAAGAAGGTGGACCTGCCCGTGGGCAACTACGAGCTCGCCTTTGGCCTCGCCCGGAAGGGCAACAAGATGCAGCTCATGAAGGCCGTCATCATGCCCGGCCCGGATTCGCCGCGGTACAAGGTGAAGAAGGGTGAGAACATCGAGATCGTTGCGGGCGCCCCGTACAAGTTCGACTTCACCTACGAGGCCGGCGCTTCCGAGGTGGTCGTGGACGGCAATTCCGTGCGGATCATCGGAGCTGGAGGCGAGGCCTACGACCGCTTCTACGGCTGCGTGCCCTACCCCCAGGCGCAGCTTCGCCGCAAAGGCGCGAAGCGCGGACAGAACACCATCAAGCTCAAGCCGGTGGTCGACAACCTCGGCCTCGAGAAGCATGGATGGGGCGGGATGTGGAAGCCGATCACCGACAAGTTGGTCAAGAAGGACGACGAGGTGGAGGTTCAGCTCACGGAGAAGAAGAACAAACTCTTCGGCAAAGTCGTGTCGGACTGGAAGTGACAGGCTGCCCCGAAGCTCTCGACCCATCGCCGGCTGGCCCGCGGGCTCCATGGGCGGAAGCTTCACTCCACCTCCAACCGGCCCTGCGGATGGCTAGGCAGTGAACGCGGCCGATGCCGCATCAGCTCCCTTCCACAGGGTCTTACCTATCTGGGTCTCACTCATTCGGGTCTCACTCATTCGGGGCTCACTCATTCGGGTCTCACTCATTCGGGTCTCTCCCCATTTGGGTCCCTCTCCTTCGAGCCGACACCGGCGCCCCTCCCCAACGTCTCACCGTCTCACAGCCCCCACGTGCTAGACCTCAAGTTCATCGTCGCTAACGCAGACGCCGTCATCGCCGGCGCCGCGAAAAAACACATCACCTGCGACGTCCCTGCGATCCTTGCCTTGGACACCGAGCGCCGTGAGCTCGTGACCGCCCTGGACGCCCTCCGTGCGGAGCAGAAGCAAGCCGGCAAGCTCATCGCCAAGGCCGACCCTTCCGAGCGCCCCGCGCTGGCGGCCGCCCAGGCCGATGCCAAGGCCAAGCTCAAATCCATGGAGGCCCGCTCCAAGGACATCGACGCGGAGCTCAAGGCCCTCCTTCTCCTCGTTCCGAACATCCCCGCCGACGCCGTCCCCGAAGGCGCCACGGACGAAGACAACGTCGAGATCAAGCGCTGGGGCGACCTCCCGAAGTTCGACTTCGCGCCCCGCAGCCACTCGGAGCTAGGCGAGGCCCACGGATGGATTGACATCGTGCGCGGGGCCCGCATTTCTGGGTCCCGGAACTACGTGCTGATCGGCGACATGTCGCTACTCGAGCACGCGATCATGCGCTTCGCCTTCGACTCCATGGTGGCCCGCGGCTTCACCCCGCTTTCGGTGCCGACGCTCGTGCGCTCCGAGACGATGGTCGGCACGGGCTACTTCCCCGGTGGGGAGGATCAGGCGTACCGCTGCGACGACCGCGACGACCTTTGCCTGGTGGGTACGGCCGAGGTGCCGGTCACGGCCCTTCACCAGGACGAGATCCTTGATTTCGAAGACCTTCCCAAGAAGTTCGTCGCCCAGTCGACCTGCTATCGACGCGAGGCGGGGACCTATGGCAAAGACACCAAGGGCCTCTACCGCGTCCACCAGTTCCAGAAGGTCGAGCAGGTCGTGATCGATGTGGCGGACGAGGAGCGGTCCCTTGCGCACCATGAGGCCATCCTCGGCAACTCGGAGGCCCTGCTGCAGTCGCTCGAGCTTCCGTACCGAGTCGTCAACGTCTGCGGGGGCGACCTGGGCCAGCCGCAGATTCAGAAGTTCGACATCGAAACCTGGATGCCGTCCCGGGAGGGCTTTGGAGAAACCCACAGCGCCTCGCGCTTTCATGACTTCCAGTCCCGTCGCTTGTCCCTGCGCTATCGGGGTGAGGACGGCAAGGTTCGCCATTGCCACACGCTGAATAACACCGTGGCGGCCTCCACGAGAATGCTGATCGCCATTGTGGAGAACCACCAAAATGCCGACGGCACCGTGGGCATTCCCGACGCTCTCCAGCCCTACATGGGCGGCCGAACGGTGATGGGTAAGCCCCTTACCTGACAGTTCGTTACGGGTAGAACCATCGGCGGCGGAGGCGTGAACTGGAATTCACCCCTTTGCCGTCGAAGCACATAGGGCCGTTCTGTTTCCTCTTGGCGCGCCATGTGCCGGAGACCCAAAAGGAATCCGCACAACGTTCGTCCGGTCGGGCTTCTTGCCTACCGATAACGCGCCTAGCGATCCTATGGAACAGCAACACCGACCGGCGGCATGCCCGCGCCGCGCATTGAATCACTCGAGATGCATCTGGGCGCAGATGGCCAGCGGCGCCTTGCTCGGTAGCCTTCTCTCCGCGCCTGTCCTGGCGGCACCCCAGGCGCGGCCCTTCACCGGACCGCTGCCGACCCCGTCCCCCGCCGATCGGGCCCGCTCGGGCTCGGCCGTCGCCGTCGGGCAGCGTGTGGCCATCGTGGGGGCGCCGGGGGACTCGGTGCGCGGACCCGACGCTGGGTCGGTTCAGGTCTACGAACGTGACGCGGTGACAGGGGCTTACACCCGGAGCCAGGTGCTCGTGCCCCCCGGGATCAGCCCGTTTGACCGTTTTGGGGCGGCCCTCTCCATGCACGGCAACCTCCTGGTCGTCGGAGCCAAGGGGGACGATGACGCCGCGCCCAATGCCGGCGCCGCCTACGTCTTTCGGCGCCCGGGGGTTGGCCAGCCGTTCTACTTCGTGGACAAGCTGACGCCCCCAAGCGGCGGCATCAGCGATTGCTACGGGGTGGCCGTGAACGTCCTCGGTGGGCGAATCGTGGTGGGGGCGCCGCGGGCGGATATTGCGGCCTTCGACGCCGGCGCCGCCTACGTTTACTCCTTCGACTTCTCGAGTGACGCCGTCGTGCTCGATGCGCTCGTGACCCGGCAGGGTGCCCTAGCGGGTGAGAGCTTCGGGGCGTCTGTGGCTGTCTTCATGGACCAGCTCTTGATCGGCGCCACGCGCCTTGACGTCCCCCAAGGGCCGGCCAACGTCGGCGGGGTCGTCGCCTTCGAGGAAGACGCTGGGGGCGCATGGATTCAGACCCAGGTGCTTTTCCCGAGCCAGCCCACGGCGGAAGCCCAATTCGGATCAGCCCTGGCTTTCGAGCCGCCCAGGCCGGGGGTCAATGGCAGTTTGGCCGTCGGGGCGCCTGGAACAGCAGTGCCCGGCGAGGTGGTACCGCGTGGGTCGGTGACGGTCTTCCAGCGAACGGTCGACACGCCATGGCAAGGGGTCCTTAGCCACGGGCCGGGCGGAGTTCCCACGGAGTCCCGACTGGGTGAATCGCTGGTCCTTCAGGGCGACACCATTCTGGCGGGGGCGCCTGGCCGTGAGTTCGGTAGGGGCGCAGTCGACGTGATTCGGCGCGAAGCTGGCGCCTGGTCGTTCACGGATGAGCTGCTCATACCCGGGAGCGCCGACGGGGACCTCGCGGGGGCCGGCGTGGGTTTTGCGAACCAGTTCCCGGTGATCGGCGCCCCGGGCCGTGAGGTCGGCGGGGTGGACAGCGCGGGTTGGGTGTGGTCGAGCTCGGGCCTTTGGGCGCCGATAGGGGACGCGTACTGCGCACCCGCGGTCCCGAATTCCAGCGGTGAAGCGGCCGCTCTCTCCGCAAGGGGGAGCGTGATCGCAGCCGAACAGAACTTCATCCTTGAGGCGGGCTACCTGCCCGCAGGAACCTTCGGATTCGCGCTGATCAGCCGGTCCGCGTCAGTCACGCCTTCCCCGGGCGGATCGGACGGCAATCTATGCCTCGGCGGGACCATCGGTCGCTTCGCCCAGAACATCGTTCAGGCCGATCCGGGCGGACGCATGGGCATCGCCTTGGACCTTCTGGACCTTCCTTCGCCCCTGGCGCCCGCTGTGGTCGGCGGAGACACGTGGTGGTTCCAGATCTGGTTCCGGGACAGCAATCCGATCCCTACTTCAAACTTCACGAACGCCATCGGCGTGGTGTTCGACTGACTGGCGGGCAGCCGCTTAGCGGTTGCCCTTTTGGCCGGTTTGGGTGATGCCCTCGTTGACGGCGCCGTCATCGAAGCCCTGGCCCTGCTGACCGTTGATGTTCTCATTGCCGGTCGGATCGTCGCCGTTCCCGGTGGCTGACGCTGCGCCGCCGGGGGCCGTCGGGATCGCGAGGCGCGGGATGGCGCCTTCCTCGAAGCGCAGGCGCTCGGGGAAGCGGATCACCCGGATGTAGTCGATCGTGCGCCGATCCGAGCCCGTAAAGTTCAGGGACTCGCGATCGATGCGCGGTTTGATTTCGATCGTCAGAGTGATCCGAATGAAGGCCGGCAGGCCCACCAGCTCCGGGTCCCCGGCGCTGGGGCCCCATTCGTCCACGGGGTCTGAGTCGGGTCCATCTTCGGCGAAGACCTCGATGGCGAAGCCCTTCACCCGGTCGGACAGAAACGTGTACTCCCCGCCGCGCATGGGCTCGTCGTCAATGCCGAAGTCCTCCCGCCGGTAGATCTCGAGGAACTCGTCATTCTCTCGGCTCGGGCGCAGGACGTAGCCCACCTCGTTGACGTCCGAGATCATGGGCTCTTCGTCGTCCTGTTGGTCCGGCAGGGTGACGAGGCTATCGGCCGTCGTTACGAAGTCGATGCGGTCGGCGTCCTGACCGTTGACCGTGCGGTCGGTGATGTCCAACCAGAACGCGCGCTCGCGGTTCATGGTGAAGATCCCGTGGAGGTCCGCCACGATCATCTCGAGGACCGCGGGGCCAGCGAGCTGCGTCTCTTGGTAGTTGTGGATCGTGTCGCGGGTCTGGCGCGCGATGGTCATCAGCTTGGTAATGCTGACGAACATCATGCCCATGATCATCGTGACGATCATCACCTCGACGAGACTGAAGCCGGTCTGGCCGCTTCTCTGGGAGCTGCGGGACGTGCCCGCCAGTCGTCTGATGCGAGTCATGGTCATCATTGATCCTCACCGCCAGTATCGCCCCGGTCGCCGCCCACCGATCGGTCGGCGGTGACGTCCGCGTCTTCGTCCTCTTCTTCGCCGTAGATCTCGACCCAGTCGACCCACTCCTCAATCACGAGCTCGTTGGGGCGTTCGCCAAAGGGGGGGAAGACGACTCGCACTTTGATCTTCTCGAAGGGCTCTCTCGCTTCCTCGTCCTCCTCTTCGTCTGACTCGTCCTCACGATCCTGCTCCCAGCTCCGCCGCTCGGCGAGGTTGTCATAGGGGCGTTCGACGTCGCCTTGCTCTTCAAGGGCGTCTTCGCCGAGGGCCACTTCCCAGCTGAAGCTGGGCTCATCCTTGTCGGAGAAGTCGCCCGTGTCGCCCGACTCGAGCTCTTCGCGGTAGAGACCGGCCTTGATCTCTCCCATCAACCCGACGCCTAGCTCGTAAGCGGTCTTGCGCTGCTTCGTGTAGAACGCGGCCATCTTCGCGCCCTGGAGACCCTGGAGCACGTAGATCAACATCAGGGCCACGATGGCGATCGTGACTGCGGCCTCAGCGAGGGTGAAGCCGCCGCGGGCTGCGTGGCTCCCGTGGGCTGCAGCCGGGCGCGCGCCCAAAGTTCTCGGGATCACTTTCATTCGAAGTCACCGTCCTCTGGAGCATCGCGCTCGTACACACCGCGGTGGAACTTGAAGGTGCCCGTGAGGGCAAGAATCTCGATGGTGTAGGTGTTCTCGTACTTGGGCTGAGCCAGGAACACCGTGTGCCCCGAGGCTGCGCCGCGGCCGTTGAAGCGCGAACAAATCTGGCCATCGGCGTAGGTGATTCCGGCGACGCTGATCGCCGTGATCTCCACGCCCGTAGGCATGTTGGTCCAGGGCGTGGCGTAGCGCTCCAGGCTGGTGTCTTCTTCGTTGAACACGCCGCCCTGCAGGGCGAAGGGCGTCAGGCGACGGTAGCGGTTCTCGTCGATGTCGTACTCGATGTAGTACTCGAGGCTGCGACTGATGGCTTCGGATCGCAGGGTCCGGAGCTCCTCCGTGAGGGCGCGAACGGCGGTGCCGAGGCGTTGCTTTGGGAGGAACGTATCGAGGCTCGAGCCGGCGACCACGGCCATGGTGGCGAGGATCAGGCCCACCACCATGAGCTCGATCAGGCTGAAGCCAGCCCGATTCGTCCCGGCGCCCCGGCGGAGCGCGGGGACCAATTGTCGAGCTGTCTTCATCGGAATCAGATCTCCTGGTTCCTGATCATCTTGTTGTTGAAGTCGCGGTTCTTGCCTTCGCCGCCCTCGGCTTTGTCCGCGCCATAGGTCCAGATCAGAAGGTCATCCCCGTCGAGCTCCAGGATGAACTCTTGGCCCCACGGGTCCTTCGGGACCGTTTCTTGGTTCAGGTACTTGGCGCCGGCAGCGTCCGTGGTGACCAGCTGCTCGAGGGTCTCGGGGTAGTTGTTGTTGTCGAGGTAGTACTGCGTACAGGCATCCTCGATGGCCGCGATGCTCGCCTTGGCGACGCCCACTTGCGACGTGCCCAGCTTACTGATCACGTTCGGGGCTACGACGGTGACGAGGAGGCCGATGATCACGATCACGACCATGAGCTCCGCGAGGGAGAAGCCAGATTGGCGGGCGCGCCGCCGGTATTGGGTGGGTGCTTTCATGGGAATCAAGGGACGACTGAGAGGGGCGCACCATGCAGGCGCGCGGCTATTTCTTTTGGACTAGGGACCCGGTGATTGAATCGAGAATTCACCGGCCTCCTAGGTGACTTGGCCGATTTCGAGAATCGGAACCACGATGGCGAACACGATGTAACCGACGACCGATGCGAGCAGGATGATCATGATCGGCTCCAGGAGGCTTGTGAAGCGCTCTGCGGCCACTTCGATCTCCTCGTCGTACGCGACGGCGATACGGTCGAGCATCTGCTCCAGCTCGCCGGACTGCTCTCCCACGGCCACCATGTAGCCGACGGTCGAGGGGAAGGCGCCCGTCTTTTTGAGGGGCGTGGCGATGTCCGTTCCTTCGATGACGCGCTCGCGGATATGGGCCGTGGCGTCGGCCACCACGCGGTTGCCCACGACGGCCTGTGTGATCTCCAGGGACTGGATCACGGGCACGCCGCTTTGAAGAAGCGTCGAGAGGGTGCGGGTGAAGCGTGCCACCGAGGCGCGCCTGAGAAGGTCGCCGAGGACGGGCATGCCGAGCATGAGCTTGTCGATGCGCAGGCGGCCCGGGCCGCCCTTCTTGTAGATGCGCTCAAAGATCAAAGAGATGATGCCCATGCTCAAGAAGACCAACCACCACCACGACTTGAAGAACTCGCTCGCGGTCACAAGGACCTGGGTCGATGGGGGCAGCTCCTGGTTTTGGTCCATGAGCATCTTCGTGATCTCTGGCACCACCTTGGCCATGAGGATCGTCACGACGATCATGCCGATCACGATCATCATCACCGGGTAGGTGAGGGCGCCGACGATCTTGCGCTTGAGTTTGCGCTGGCTCTGGAGGTAGTCCGCGAGGCGCGCGAGCACCGTGTCCAGGTTGCCCGACGCTTGGCCGGCGCGAACCATGTTGACGTAAAGCGGCGTGAACCAGCCGGGGTGCTTGCCGAGGGCGTCGGCGAGGTTGAGTCCCTGCTGGATGTCCTCGCGGATCTCGCGGCAGAGGGTCTCCACGCGGCGTTGCTCCGCCTGGTCCACGAGGGCCGTGAGGGCCTCGTTCAAGGCGATACCGGACCCGAGGAGGGTCGCGAGCTGGCGGGTCATGCCCGAGACGATGTCCGTCTCTCGGCCGCCGGGGCCCTGGGTCGCCGCGCGCGCGGCGAGGGCCGACGCGAGCTTGCCAGAGGATTTCTTGCCGGTCGTGACGCCCTTGGCGTGCCTGACCTTGCGGCCACCACGGGTCTCCTGGAGCTTCGAGACGAGCAGGTTCTCACGGCGCAGTTTGCTCCGCGCGTCGCGCTCTGAATCCGCGTCGACGATGCCGCTCTTGACGGCGCCGCCGGTTGCGAAGGCCTTGTACTCGTAGATAGGCATCAGACGTCGAGCTGGGTCACCCGGAGGACCTCGTCAGGTGTCGTGAGCCCCTGGCGAATCTTGTCTTGGCCGTCGATGCGCAGGGTCTGGTTGCCCTCGGCGATCTGAGCCTTCTTGATGGCGGTGGCGCTCGCGCCATCCATGACCATGGTGCGGATCTTCTCGTTGACGGGGAGGAACTCGTAGATAGCGGTACGACCGGCGTAGCCAGAGTGGAAGCACTCGTCGCAGCCCGGCCCGTAGGCGATCTCGCCGTTTAGCTCCTCGGGCTTCATGTTCACCTTGCTCAGCTTCGCCCGCCACTCGTCGTTGATGGGCTCGATGACCTTGCAGTGGGGGCAGATCGTCCGGACGAGGCGTTGGGCAATGATCAGGACGATCGAGGAGGCCACGAGGTAGGCCTCGACGCCCTGGTCGACCATTCGCGTGATCGTGCTCGCAGCGTCATTCGTGTGAACCGTGGAGAACACGAGGTGGCCGGTGAGCGCCGCGCGGATGGCGACCTCAGCGGTCTCGAGGTCACGGATCTCGCCGACCATCATGACGTCCGGGTCCTGGCGCAGGAAAGAGCGCAGGCCCGACGCGAACGTCAGTCCCTTCTTCGTATTGACCTGGACCTGGCTGACGCCGCCAACGGCGTACTCGACCGGATCCTCGATGGTGAGGATGTTCTTCTTGGTCGTGTCGATCTCCGACATGGCCGCGTAGAGCGTCGTCGTCTTACCGGATCCAGTGGGGCCCGTGACGAGCACGATGCCGTGGTTGTAATCAAGGTAGCCGCGGATCATCTCGAGGTCCTGGGGCTTGAGCCCAATCTCCTCGAGGCGGTAGAGCTTGGCCGTCTTGTCGAGGAGTCGCATGACGATGCGCTCGCCCGTGCTGGTGGGCACGGAGCTGATACGCACGTCGACCTCGCCGTCGCCCAAGCGAATCGACGCCCGGCCGTCCTGGGGCAGGCGGCGCTCGGCGATGTCCATCTTGCCCATGACCTTGACACGACTGATGATCGCGTCCTGAACGCGCTTCGGGATCGCGTCCATGTCATAGAGGATGCCGTCGATCCGGAATCGGACCTGCATGCGGTCGATGTACGGCTGGAAGTGCACATCGGACGCGCGCAGCTTGAGGGCCTGGAACAAGATCGTGTTGACGAGCTTGATGATCGGCGCCTTGTTCGAGACGTCGAGTACGTCCTCGGAGTCGTCGATCTCGGCGGCGAGGGAACCGATGTCCCCATCCTCGGCGACGGCGTCCAGCGCCGCGTCCATGCCATCCGCCTTGTGGCGGTAGGCACGGGCGATGAGGGTCGTGATCTCTGGCTTCGGCGCCAGGACCGCGTCCACTTCGACGCCGAGCAAAGAGCTCAGGTCGTCCATGGGGTGCGGGTCGAGCGGCGAGCAGGTCGCGACCTTGAGTCCGTCCTCGGTTGCTTCGAGGGCCACCAGGTTGTAGTTCCGCGCGAAGTGCACGGGAACGTTGTCCACGAAGTTGGCGGGCACCTTCGTGCCATCGAGGCTCTTGCGGAATTCGTAGCCGAGAAGCTTCGCGTAGATCTGGAGGAGAACGTTCTCCTCCATGTAGTCCTTCGTGAGAATGACTCGGTCGAGGGACTCGCCGTTGGCGGCGGCGATCCCTCTGCATTCCTCAAGTCGATCGCGGGTGAGTCCCGCGTCGAGCAACATGTCTCCGATGCTAACCATGGTGGATGGGTGGCCCTGGGAGCCCGTGGATTACTGGCCGTTACCGGCGGTTTCGGACTTCAACTTCTTGGCAGCCTCGGCGGGGGAGAGGTTCAGGTCTTCGCCTGACATCTCGCCGCGTACGGCCTCGGAGTAAAGGGGCAGGTCAAATTCCTCGAGGGTGATCGGGGAACCGGTTTCCGAGTCGAGACCAAAGCCGGGGTCGATGGTGCGGATTCGGTCGAGACCAATGAACTTGCCCGCGTCGAGCTTCTTCTTGAACGAGATCTCCGCGAGGTCCGCGAAGTCCTTGTCGTGGAGGATGTGGGGCGTCACGAAGAAGTACAGCACGGTGCGCTGGCGGCTCGTGGTGTCACGCCTGAAGAGACGGCCGAGGAGCGGGATGTCGCCGAGCCACGGGACCTGGTTCGTGGTGTCGCTTTCGTTGTCGACCACGATGCCGCCGATGACCATCGTCGCGCCGTCCGGCACGTTGATCTGGGTCTCGATGGTACGGGTGATCCGTGGCGGAGGAATGGCGCCCTGCACGGTTCCGAGGAAGGTGGACACTTCGAGGTACACACCGAGGCGCAGGTAGCGCGAAGCGCTGATCGACGGCGAGATCTGCATCGTGATGCCGGCCTCGACGTAGTCTGCGAAGTTCTCCTGCGTGCCCGCGCCGCCGACGCCGCCGCTCTGGGTGACGGTGGTGGTCGGCTGCTCGTCGAGGGTCGAGACCCGCGCGACGGAGTTGTTGTTGACGAGCACGCTCGGCACGTTCAGCACGTTCGAGTTCTGCTTCGTTTCCAAGAGCGCCAGGAGCGCCGGGATGGAGAAGTTGTCGCCGTCCAGGATGCCAGCGGTGACGCCCTGGGCGATGTTCGGGGTCCGAAGGTCAACGATGCCGTCGCCGTCGGAGTCCACGAGGGACGACAGTCCAAAGCTCGTGACACCGACGCCGCCGGTGGAGTCACCTCCCGGGATGTCGGCGAACCCGAGCTCGACACCGATGTCGAGGAAGTCGCTGCCGGAGAGTTCGATCAGCGCAGTCTCGATGAGCACCTGATCCTGACGGCGGTCGAGCTGCTCGATCAGAACTTGCAGCTCTTGGAACTGCGTGCGGTTGGCCGCGATCAGGAGTGAGTTGGTTTCTGGGTCGGCGACGACGACGAACTCGCGGGCGTTGTTGTTCGTCCGCGGGGTCTGCCCGTTCCGGCCAGCGGCGCCGGTTCCACCCGGACGGTTGTCCAGCTGAACGGCGTCCTCGAGGAACTCGTTGAGGGTGTCGGCGAGGTCCTCTGCGCCGACGTTCTCAAGGGAGTAGATGTGGTAACTACGCTCGCGCTCAACGATGTCCACGTCGAGCTGCGCGATGAGCTCCTTGATGCGGGGCATGTCGTCGGGAAGCGCCGTGATCAGGAGCGAGTTGGTTCGCGCGTCGACGGTGATCTTCGCTTCGCCGGCGTTGTTGCGGCCGGGTAGCTGCCCCTGGGCGCCTTGGGCCTGCTGCGTGCGGGTTTGGTTGGCGGCCTCCAGGAGCTCCTCAATGATCGGCTGGACTTCATCCGCCGATGCGTACTCCAGGGTGACCTTGTCGAAGACCGGCTCGGGGATGGTCACCTTCGACGCTTCGTCGATGATGTTGAGCATGTTCGCCATGGCGACGACGTTGCTTCCGAAGCCCACCAGCACCATCGAGTTCGAGGTGCCCGCCGGCAGCATTTGCTGCGTGTTGGCGTCGGTGATCATCGTCCTCATGGAGTTCGAGACCTGGCGCACGTCGGTGTTCGGGAGCGTCACCACGGTGGTGATGAGCGTCGCCGGCTGGTCTGCGTAATCCGCGAGCTTGTCAGGGGTGACGTAGATCGCGGTGGCCCGAAGGTTCGAGCGGCCGGCTCCCTGCAGCGAGTCGATCTTGATCACCATGATGTCGGACTCGCCGATCTCGGTGCAGACGAACTCGGAGATGATCATCATCACCTGGAAGAACTTGTAGAAGCGCTCCTTGGGCACCTCCATCGTTCCGATGAGGCGCACTTGACGCTGCTTGAGCAGGCTTTCGGTGTCCTCCCCCCAGGTGAACTTGAGGCCGGTGACCTGCTGGCAAGCCTGGGCGAACTTGTAGAGCGACATGCTCTCCTCGTCCGGGCCCTGGGCGAAGTTCAGGACGAAGGTGTTCCCTACCGCCTGGATGGGGGGCGGAGCAGTGCCCTCCTCTTGAAGTAGCGGGGCCGCGGGAAGAGCGGCGGCGCTCGCTAGCCCAGTCCCGAGGAGCCCGAAGCTCGCCACTCCGAGGGCGGCAGCCCTCAGACCGGCCTTCAGAGCGCGCCCGAAAAGGGCCTGGCCAGGGAGGGTCAAGCGGGAGACCCGGTCCAGGAGGGCCACGCGGGAGACCCGGTCCAGGAGGGCCACGCGGGTCACTTCGACGGGGGCTTTGGCGCAGCCCTCGCCGGCCTGGATGGGCCTGGCGGTATCGGGCTTGGATGCGTGCGTCATCACGGCGTTCGGAATCGGTGGGGGATGGGGGCTTGGAACGGCCTGGGCCAAGGGCTCTCAGTGGACCGCGCGGCTCAGCTCTTGCGGCTGCTGAGGCCGGGCGGGGACCATGGGTGGGAGCATGGCAGGTCGTGTTCGTCAGGAACGTCAGCGATAGGTCAGAAGAGCCCCGGGGGGCCCTGACGAGTCGCCAGAGGACTTTCGATCAGTGGCAATGCCCCTGGAGACCGGCTTGCGCCGGAGGCTCTGGGGGCAGTCTTGCTGGTCGAAGGGTTCTCGTTGTGGCTCGTTAGATCTGCGCTGACCCTATGGCAGACGCTCTAGGGCGAGGCATCTTCCCGATTGATGGTGGCAGATGCGACCTTCATGATGGGGAACCCCGCGGGAGCCGCGGAGACGGCCCCCGGCGGCCACGCGGCGGTTGACGTCCGGGCGGGAGGGAGTGCCGCAATGGCGAGGCGAAAAGGGAGGGCCTCCGCCCTGGTTCACCCAAGGGAACTGGCCCCGTCCATTGTTGCGCTTGGGGCCAGGTACCTCGATAAAGGCGGAGGGACACGGGCGTTAGGGACTCGCTGCGTCTCCGGAGGGTCCGTTCCAATGCGCGTCGGCACTAACCCCTTGCGGGCGCTGGTGGATGGAGAGGGCCCAGCAACAATGGACGGGGCCAGCTCCGTTGAACCAAGGGGCGGGGGAAGGCGCCGGGGATTGCCCCGATCGCAGGATCCGGCGGTAGAGTCTCCGCGCCTCCCCGTTCCCTGGCCCCAAGACTCCACTCAGATGGCTCTTCTCTCACTCTGGGGCACCCCCCCAGGCGTCCTGCTAGCCGCCGGCGGCGTCCTGCTCTTGCTGGTTCCTGGACTGCGCGCGGGGCGATGGCCTGGGCTGATCTGGCTGGCCGGGGCGCTCGTGGCACTGGTCCGCCTCCTCTCCGGCGCGGCCTCGGGCGGCCCGGGGTTCTTCCCGGCAACGCTTGCGGGCGCTGGCCCCCTTGTCTCCGTGGCCACCGGCCTTTTGGGCGCGGCGATTCTCTATGGGATCGTCCTTTTCGAAGGCCGCCGCAGACCTGTCCCGTCAAGCCTCGGTGGGGTCTGCGTGCTGGCTGGCCTGACGGTGGCGGGGCTGTTTGCTTCGTCTCTCTCTGCATTCTTATGCGTGGTCGTCGGTGCGCAGCTCATGGGGCTCCTCCTGCGGCCGGGCGGGATCCGTAGCTGGCTTCGCAGCGGAGGAACTGGTCCGCTTTCGATTCTCGCGGCCCTTGGATCCGGGGCCCTGCTCTTCCAGGGATGGAGACTACGCGCGGCCGCGGAGGGCGCGGACGTGCACGACTGGGTCGGAACGCCCTTTCGCGGGGACGCACCTTCCAGCCTCATCTTCTGTGGGCTGGCCTTGCCGGTCCTACTTCCCGGCATCGTGGGCGGTTTCACCCACGGCTTCCTCGGGCAGCGGCAGGCCATTGCCTCGAAGCTGAGCGGTGATTCTGGGTCGGAGTTCCGTCCCACGGGCAGTGGGCTTCCGTCTATTTGCGTTGGTGCCCTCCTTCTGGGGGGCCTGTACAAACAATTCAACGGCGCGGAGGCTCTGGGGGCCTGGGGTATCGCGGCCGCTGGATTCGCCCTGCTCGCGGGGGGCTTCGCAGGGTGGTTTCGGTCCGGTCCGAAGGGATCATCTGAGGGGGCGCAAGAGCCGCCGAACGACAAGCGCCTGGCGTCCCTCGTCCAGGGCGTGTCTGGATTGATGCTGGTGGGGGCGTCGGCCGCGTCCGAGTCCTCGGAGGCGGCCTTTGGGTTTGGCCTCATCGCGGCGCTGCCCGCCATCGCAGGCCTAGCTTTGGCATCGGCACGCCTGACGCACGAACGCGGGCGTCATTCGGGCATCGGGCCCAGGGGCATGGGCCGGATCTTCCCTTCCACGATGATCTTCTCCGGCATCCTCACCCTGTCACTGCTTGCGTTTCCGTGTACCCTTGGGTTCCTCGCCCGGAGCCAAGGGCTGGGTTCGCTGCTCGTCGCGGACGGCGAGGCGGCGGGGATTACGGCGCTGGCCTTCGGCACCCTTTTGGCGCTCCTTGTGGCTCTGCCCCTTCTCCACGGCCTGTTCCTGCGCCCTGGGGCAAGTGGAGCCGGGAGCCCCTCCACGGGAAGCCAGGGGGACGAGCCGCCCCCTCGCCCGCTGGAGCCGAGATCCCAGCGGGCGTCCCTCGGCCTGGCAGCTGCGCTCGTTGTCGCGTTCGGGGTCGCCCCCGACGGGCTTGCGGTGGTCGTGCCTTTCGCCAACACCCCGGCGCAGACCTTTCCAAGTCCGGCGCTCCAGCTGGGCCTCCTTGGGCTTGCGGCGATTGTCTTCGGGATATGGACTCGTTTCAGGTCATCCCATTTCGATGCGCCGTCAGCCTCTGCGCCCGGCTATCCTCCCGCCCCATGAAGCCAAGCCAGCTTCTAAGCCCCACCGACGTCGTCCTCGACTTTGACGCTGCCGACAAATGGCAAGCGATCCAAGCACTCGTGCACCACCTCGTGGAGTCCGGGCGCCTGGACCCTGAAATTGAGGACACGGTTCTTGAAGCGGTCCTCGATCGGGAAAAGTCCATGTCCACCGGCATGGAACACGGCGTGGCCATTCCCCATGCGGCCGTGGACGACGTGTCTGAGGTCGTGGGATGCATGGGCGTGATTCGCCGTGATGGGGGCTTGGAGTTTGACTCCATCGATGGCCAAAGCGCCCGCGTGGTGGTGCTCCTCGTCATCCCCAAGGGGCAAAAGCTCCTTCACATTCGAACCCTTGCGGACATCGCGCGCGTCCTCACGAAGGACCGCGTGCGAGCGAAACTTCTCGAGTCCCAAGGCGCTCAAGAAGCCCACGCGATCCTGCTCGCTGGCGAAGCCTGACTCGGGGGGACGGGTAGGG
>OJFX01000085.1_pt1 | contig 27574 bp, 22 predicted proteins | sample 1594171 | NCBI WGS metagenome assembly OJFX01 (sample SAMN05416840, study PRJEB24817) | seawater metagenome | isolation source: Sea water | place: Canada:Atlantic | collected 2013-07
CTGATCAAGGCATCGATAGCCTCTAAACCGCCCTCTTCCTTCAAGGCTCTAAGGCGCTCAATACTAACACATTGCGCCTCAATGAAAGCCCCTGCCTGTAGGCGGCGCAAGGCAATCACATTCGCTCCGCAGCCTAGCATCTCACCCAGATCGTCACCGATAGTGCGAATATAGGTGCCTTTACTGCAAAATATCTCTAGCTCTAGCGTTGCCGCGGCCTTATCAAAGGCAATGAGCGTCAACTCGTAAACTGTCACAGGTCGCGCCTTGCGCTCTACCTCTTTGCCCGCTCGCGCTAATTTATAGAGAGGCTGACCTTTATGTTTTAAGGCCGAATACATCGGTGGCGTCTGTTCAATATCGCCTTTGAAGCTCTCTAATGCTGCAAGGATCATCTCCTCGCTAATGCCTTCGGGGCTGCGCTCGCTAATCACCGCGCCTTCTATATCGGCCGTGTCGGTGCGCACTCCAAGCTGCAAGACTGTGCGATAGCGCTTATCGGAGTCTAGCAAGAACTGCGACACCTTCGTCGCCTCGCCAAAGCACAATGGCAACACACCTGTTGCTAATGGGTCTAAAGCGCCTGTATGGCCGGCCTTCTCGGCTTCGAAAAGCCTTTTAACCTCTTGCAGACAACCGTTAGAGCTCGCGCCTGTCGCTTTGTCTAACACCACTATGCCGCTGATATCACGGCCACGTTTTCTTCGATATTGCGCCAAACTTATCTCCCCAGCCTAAGCATTACTTCAAGACTGGTGTTCATCGTCTTCGGCGATTGCACGATCGATAAGGGAAGATAGGTACTGCCCTTGCGCGACGCTTTCGTCAAAATGGAACTTCAATTTCGGGGTAATTCGAAGGCTAAGACGTTTGGAAAGCAATGTACGCAAAAAGCCAGCGGCACTGTTGAGTGCTTTTACGCTGGCTTGAATTTCGAGCTTATCAAGTTCATCGGCCTGATCGAGGGTGACCCCCGGCGCTAGTGCTGCGGCCCCATCAACAGACCCCATCACAGTGACATAGACATCTGCGTAGGCAAGGTCTCGACTCACTTTTACGCTAGTCACTGACACCATGCCCACCCGCGGATCGTTTACTTCCGTTTGGATGAGCATCGCTAATTCACGTTGCAACTGATCGGCGACGCGTTGAACTCTAGGTGATACTTTTGCCATGAATTATTCCGGCTTACAGTGTACGGGCAACGGCAGTGGTCTGATAGACCTCGATCTTATCGCCAACACGCACATCGTTGTAGTTCTTCACACCGATACCGCACTCCATGCCATTGCGCACTGAGTTGGCTTCGTCTTTGAAGCGACGCAAGGATTCTAGCTCACCTTCGTAGATCACCACATCATCACGCAATACACGAATAGGCTTATTGCGGTGAACAGTTCCCTCGATCACCATGCTACCTGCGATCTGGCCAAACTTAGGCGAGTTAAACACGTCGCGCACTTCGGCAACGCCCAGAATCTCTTCGCGCATCTCAGGAGTCAACATGCCACCCAGCACTGCTTTCACATCATCGATCACGTTATAGATAATATTGTAATAGCGAAGCTCTAGGCCTTCGTTCTCGATAATCTGACGTGCGCTCTTATCTGCACGAACGTTGAAACCAATAATCATGGCTTTGGATGTTGCAGCGAGATGCGCGTCAGTTTCTGAGATACCACCAACACCTGATGACACGATGTTCACTTGGACCTCTTCAGTGCCTAGCTTGTGCAATGATGAAACGATTGCCTCTAGCGAGCCTCGGACATCGGTCTTAAGAACGATGTTCATGATACCCATCTCGGCACGGCCGATTCCGGCAAACATCGATTCCATTTTATTGGTTTGCTGCAATGCCACTTTGTTATCTTTGTGACGCTCACGACGATGCGCAGCAACTTCTTTGGCTTTCTTCTCATCAGCAACAACGACGAATTCATCGCCGGCCTCTGGAACGCCATTGAGACCTAAAATCTCTACAGGAATCGATGGCCCAGCTGTTTTTACAGACTGGCTCATTTCATCCACTAGTGCTCGAATGCGACCATATTCATGACCGACCAGCACGATATCGCCCACTTTCAACGTACCGTTTTGAACGAGCACTGAGGCTACTGGCCCACGCCCTTTATCAAGACGAGACTCAATCACAACGCCTTTACCAGGCGCATCGACAAATGCTTTTAGCTCAAGTAGTTCAGCTTGTAACAAGATTGCTTCAAGCAGGTCTTCAATGCCTTGGCCAGTGTGTGCCGAGACCTCTACAAACTGGATATCCCCTCCCCAAGCATCAGAGATCACATCTAGTGCCGCCAGCTCATTGCGGACGCGGTCTACGTCAATGTCAGGTTTATCAATCTTGGTTACAGCGACAACAATCGGTACGCCAGAGGCGCGCGCATGGGCAATCGCCTCTTCTGTTTGCGGCTTAACGCCATCGTCTGCAGCAACTACGAGGATTACCACGTCTGTGGCTTTCGCCCCACGTGAACGCATCGCGCTAAACGCTGCGTGCCCTGGAGTATCAAGGAAACAGATCATGCCGTTGGGTGTTTCTACGTGATAGGCACCGATATGCTGAGTGATACCACCAGCCTCATGAGAGACTACTGTCGCCTTACGAATATAGTCGAGCAATGATGTTTTACCGTGGTCTACGTGGCCCATGACAGTCACCACTGGCGCACGCGTCACTGACTCTTCACCGCCATCATAGGCGATCGATTCAAATAGACTTTCTTCGAGATGGTCCTCGGAAACAAACTTAACCGTGTGCCCCATCTCCTCTACTAAGAGAGTCGTTGTATCTTGATCAAGCACTTGGTTAATGGTCGCCATAACGCCCATCTTAAAAAGCACCTTGACTACCTCAGCAGACTTCACAGACATTTTCTGTGCGAGCTCTGTAACTGAGTTAGCCTCACCGATTGTAATCTCGCGCGCGATAAATTCAGTTGGCTTCTCAAAGCCATGTTGCTTGCTAGTACGCGAGCGATTCTTACGACCACCACGACGTCCACGACCACCATCAGCATAATCGCCATCTTGAAGAACAAAGTCTTCTGTTGATGCACGACCCTTGCCTTGTTTTCTGGCAGGCGCTTTATCTTTTTTACGGAAAGCGCCTTTCTCGTCATCTTTGCTATCGCTGTCTTTCTTGCCGCCTTTGCCTGTATCACGAGCAGGGGCTGTATGACGACGCGGCTCTGGCGCTTCAGCGGCCTTAGGCTTGACTTCGTCCACTGCGGGCGCAGGCACAGGTGCTTCTTCAACAGGCGCAGCTTCTTTCGCCTCAGGCGCTGGTGTAGCTGTTACTTCTGCAGCAACTTCAGTCTCAGGCGTTGCCGCATGTTCAACCATTGGTGCCGCTTCAATTGCTGCAGCCAACTCTTCTTTTGACTCAGGTGTTTCTTGAATCTCTTCTTTCTCAGGCTGTAATTCGCTGCGTTTTACATAGGTTCGCTTCTTACGAACCTCTACCGCCACAGTCTTACCACGACCATGATTGGAAGCAGACTTCAACGTCTCCACAGTCTTACGCTTTAAAGTAATCTTTTTTGGTGCCGCATCTTTCGATTCGTTATCACCATGACTACGGCGCAAGAATAACAATAAGGTATTCTTGTCCTCGTTTGATATCGAGTCATCCGCCTTTGTATGGGGCAGACCCGCTTCTTTCACTTGGGAAAGAAGTCTCTCCACTGAAACTCCAACCACTTTGGCGAGTTCACTGACTGTTACATCTGCCATTTAATTGCTCCTAATTTCTCTTGCGGTCAAACCCGATACTCACGTTTCGCGAACTGTGGTGTTCTAATTATTCGAACCAAGGGGCTCGCGCAGTCATAATGAGTTTGCCAGCACGCTCTTCATCCATGCCTTCAATATCCATCAATTCGTCTACAGCCTGTTCGGCCAAATCTTCCATGCTCAGCACTCCTTTCTTAGAGAGTGCTAAAGCCAAGGTCTCATCCATTCCTTCCATATTAAGAAGGTCTTCGCCGATATTGGCGTTGGATAAATCTTCTTCTGATGCAATTGCTTGTGTTAGCAATGCATCTTTTGCTCGATTACGTAGCTCTGTTGCGATCTCTTCATCGAATCCGTCGATACTTAGAATCTCATCTAGCGGGACATAGGCAATCTCTTCAAGAGACGTGAATCCTTCAGCCACCAGAATCTCTGCAACATCTTCATCGACGTCAAGCTTAACGACAAACATATCAACGAAACCGCTCGACTCTTGCTGCTGTTTTTCATTGGCTTCATCAACGCTCATCACATTGATGGTCCAGCCAGTCAGCTCACTTGAAAGGCGAACGTTTTGACCATTACGGCCAATAGCCTGGGCAAGATTTTCTTCTTCAACAGCAACGTCCATCGTGTGGCTATCTTCATCAACGATAATCGACGCCACTTCTGCAGGCGCCATAGAGTTAATGACGAGTTGCGCTGGGTTATCATCCCAAAGAATGATGTCAATACGCTCATTGGCTAACTCGTTTGAGACCACTTGTACACGCGAACCGCGCATACCAACACAAGCACCCACTGGATCAATGCGACCATCGTTTGTGCTTACTACAATCTTGGCTCGTGAACCTGGGTCACGAGCCGCTGCCTTAATCTCGATCACCTCTTCAGAGATTTCTGGTACTTCTATCTTAAACAATTCGATCAGCATGCCTGGCGCTGTGCGACTCAAGAATAATTGTGGGCCACGTGGCTCCGAACGAACATCTAACAATAAGGCACGGATACGATCGCCGGTGCGGAAGTTCTCGCGTGGAATCATGTGTTCACGAGTCAACAAACCTTCCGCATTACCACCTAAGTCTACCAACACGCTTTCACGTGTTACTTTCTTTACTGTTCCTGAGATGAGGCTACCAATCTGATCGATATACTCTGCAATAATGATATCGCGCTCAGCTTCTCGCACTTTCTGTACAATCACTTGCTTGGCAGTTTGTGCGGCGATACGCCCGAATTCGATGTTCTCAATACGCTCTTCCCAATCATCACCAATGTTGAGGTCGGCATTTTTCTCTTTCGCTTGCTCTAGGGTTAGCTGAGAACCTTTCCCAACAAATTCTTCGTCGTCAACAACGTTCCACACTCGATAAGTTTCATACTCACCAGATTTACGGTCGACACGAACACGGCAAGCCATGTCTTCGCTTTCGTAAAATTTCTTAGTCGCAGTCGCTAATGCTGACTCAATAGCTTCGAAAATGACTTCGCGTGACACGCCCTTCTCATTCGAGACTGCATCCGCAACCAACAGAATTTCTTTACTCATCATAATCGTGTCACCTTACTCTAGAGGTCATCAATCTATTATTCTGCAAAAACCTGGATACACCCATTGGGCACTTACCAGACAAGTCCTTGTACTCTTCTTAGTACACTACGTTCGCTTTATCTATTGCCACTGCGGCAAGTTTAAATTCTTGTCCATCCACCAATAACACTACGCTATCGTCATCCACGTTTTGCAGGACGCCTTTGAACTTACGGCGACCGTCAACAGGGGAGCGAAGACGAACAGCAATTTCACTGCCCACATAGTTCTTGTATTGCTCGATTTCAAATAGGGGACGGTCCATTCCAGGAGATGAAACTTCTAGCGTGTATTCCCCTGGGATTGGGTCTTCCACATCAAAAATACCGCTAATTTGGCGCGATACTTTCTCGCAATCCTCAATAGTGATGCCATCGCCGCCTTTGTCGATAAAGACGCGTAAGACACTGTATTTACCTTGAATATTATGTTCAATTCCCCACAGTTCAACCCCGAGCGCCTCAACAGTGGGCCGGATCAAATCGCTAATTAGGGTCACACTTGTACTCAAGTTTCACTCCACTATATTGGATGCTTGTTTCGTTTTAGCGAAAATCACATTCCACAAACAAAAAATGGGCCTACGGCCCACTCCTAAAATACTGACTTTGTAACACCGACAATCACTCTCTATCGATGTGGAGCATACCAGCCCGACCTTGCTAGGCGAAAATCGCGCCTAATAAAAAGCCCCATATGGGGCTCTTTAATTACTTCTTGGTACTTCTATTGGTAGCGGGGGCAGGATTTGAACCTTCGACCTTCAGCGGCTGCGCCGGATTGAAAGCTGAGCCCGAGTCGGGCGCCTACTATCACTACTGTTCTACTATTGGTAGCGGGGGCAGGATTTGAACCTTCGACCTTCAGCGGCTGCGCCGGATTGAAAGCTGAGCCCGAGTCGGGCGCCTACTATCACTACTGTTCTACTATTGGTAGCGGGGGCAGGATTTGAACCTACGACCTTCGGGTTATGAGCCCGACGAGCTGCCAGACTGCTCCACCCCGCAATAAATCATGAATTCTTATGAGATATTACAAACACGGCTTTAACGTGTAATCGACCACTGGCTGATGTCGATGTCTCTTCAAATCTTAGGGGACGGAATTCTACTCGCAAAACTGCATTTGGTCAAGTAGTAACTGGCAATTACGCGATCTAACTGCGGCTAGAATGCTAGCGGATCACTAGCAAAATAAGATTCCTAAAATTGGTGCCGAAGGCGAGACTTGAACTCGCACGACCATAGGTCACTACCCCCTCAAGATAGCGTGTCTACCAATTCCACCACTTCGGCATTTACTGCATTTACTTCGTACTTCGAGGGACTATCTAACCAGCTTAATTTCCTGCATCACCATTTACTACGGGGATATCAGAAGTATCACCGGCTGGTGCTGATGATTCCACTTGTGGAATATCGCTAACAGGCGCAGCAGATTGCTCTAAAAGAGCTGGATTGACAATAGGCAAGCCGTCAATCACACCAGCACTTGTATTCTGCTTAGCAAAAATAGCCAAGCTCAGGCTGGTCATAAAGAATATGGTTGCCGCAATCGCAGTAGAGCGAGTCAGGAAATTGCCTGAACCGGCGCTACCAAATACCGTTTGCGAAGACCCGCTTCCAAATGCCGCACCCGCATCTGCGCCTTTGCCTTGCTGCAATAGCACCAATCCGACGATGGCGATAGCGACAATCACGTGCACTACGACAACTATTGTTTCCATTATTTACTCACACTTTTACAAATCGTTATGAATTCTTCTGGCTTAAGCGACGCTCCGCCCACCAGGCCACCATCTATGTCTTGCTCGGCAAATAATTGTGCCGCATTGCTGGCATTAACGCTGCCACCGTACAAAATTCGCATGTTTTCTGCCATTACGCTATCGCGCTTTGCGAGCAGACTTCTAATAAACGCGTGCATTTCTTGCGCTTGCGCAGGCGTTGCTGTCTTACCTGTCCCTATTGCCCATACTGGCTCGTAGGCGATGACGGCATCTGACATCGATGCAATTGGCAATGCCTCTAATACCGCATTTAACTGCCTTGCCACTACCGCTTCTGCCTGACCTGCTTCGCGCTCTTGCAAGGTCTCGCCTACACATAGGATAGGGCTCATGCCTTGAGCGACTACCGACTGACACTTTGCTGCAATTTGCGCATCAGTTTCTGCGAAAAGTGCACGTCGCTCCGAATGCCCAATGATCACCATTGCCACATCAAAGTCATTTAGCATCTGGGCTGCCACTTCGCCCGTATACGCGCCACTGCTAGCTTCATGGGCATTTTGAGCACCAAGAAGCACTGGGCTGCTACGCAATATTTCTTTGCATAAGCTCAAATAAGGCGACGGCGGACAAACGACAATCTCTACTTCTTCTGACTGCGTAGCAAGCTCGCGGGTCAGCGCTCCAAGCAGTTCCTCGACAAATTCTCTGGAACCATGCATTTTCCAGTTCGCAGCAACTAAGCTTCTGCGCATTTACATCACCTTATTCAGTAGATGGCGTCTGACATCAGGAAAACGGGGCGCCAATATAACCAAAGTGCTCAGCGCTTGCAACTTTCTCGCAAGCCTTGAGCGCATCAGCCTATGAAACGGCCTCTTCAACACTCGCTGCTAACTGCTGGGCAAGCTTTGCGACCATGGATTCATCTTCACCCTCTACCATCACTCGCACGACAGGTTCGGTTCCCGAGGGGCGCAATAGCACCCGCCCTTTCTTACCCAGAGTCGCTTCAACGGCCTTAATAGCGTCCTGCACAGACGCATTCTTACTTAAATCCTGTTTCTGCGTCATGCGCACATTGATCATAGTTTGCGGGAACTTGCTCATCTTGCCTGTGAGCTCATGCAAGCTACAGCCACAGCTTACCATGGCATATAGCACCTGAAGCGCCGCCACAATGCCATCCCCTGTACTTGCCACATCAAGACAAATTATGTGTCCGGATGATTCTCCGCCAAGCTGCCATTTTCGCGACTTCAACTCTGCCATCACATAGCGATCGCCAACGTTTACCCGCGTGAACGGAATATCGAGGGCTTCCAAGCCAAGCTGCAACCCCAAATTACTCATCAGCGTGCCCGCGACTCCACCAAAACCCACGTTGCGACGCCGCCGATCTCTGGCGATCACATAGATAATCTCATCACCGTCTACCACATTGCCCAAATGATCAACCATCACCACTCTGTCGCCATCGCCATCAAAAGCGATGCCAAGATCAGCCTTTTCGGCCAAGACTTCTTTGACAAGTTGTTCAGGGGAGGTGGACCCACAGTTTTCATTAATATTGAGTCCGTTGGGCGAGGCACCAATGGTTGTAACGCTCGCCCCCAACTCACGCAAAACATTGCTCGCGATGTTGTAGGTCGACCCATGAGCACAGTCCACCACGATTTTTAGGCCCGCCAACTTAAATTCAGATGGGATAGTACTCTTGCAATATTCAATGTAGCGCCCACCGGCATCATTGATACGCGAGGCTTTGCCAATGAACTGCGAGTCCACTGTCGTAATATCTTTTCCAAGGTATTCTTCAATCGCGAACTCAACTTCATCGGGAAGTTTCGTCCCATCACCAGCAAAAAACTTAATACCGTTGTCGTCATAGGGGTTGTGGGAGGCGCTAATGACGATGCCCGCCTGCGCGTGAAAAGTGCGCGTCAAATAAGCGACTGCAGGCGTCGGCATTGGCCCCAGCAAATTGATATCGACACCTGCGGAGGTCAATCCAGCCTCTAACGCCGCCTCAAACATATAGCCTGAAATACGCGTGTCTTTGCCGATCAGAATTTTGCTTCGTCCTTTGTCATTATTGGCAAACACTTTGCCTGCTGCCCAGCCTAGCTTCAGCATGAAGTCAGGGGTAATAGGGTGACTACCTACTCGCCCTCGTATCCCGTCGGTCCCGAAATATTGTTTTTCTTTTGCTTTGACCATGCGTCCTTAACCTATCTTGTTATTGGGGCGCCCAAGACGGCGCGATAAACATTGATTGCATCAATCGTCGCTGCGACATCATGAGTGCGAATAATCGACGCTCCCTGCATCAATGCCACCATAGTAGCAGCTATTCCTGCAGCTAGGCGCTGATCTACGTCTCTTCCTGTCGCCGCTCCGAGCATCGACTTACGGGATACTCCGATCAAAATTGGCAGCTGCAAAGACTGAAAAGCCTGTAATTGCGCAAGCAATTGGAAGTTATGCTCAGGGGTTTTGCCGAAACCAAATCCTGGATCCACGAGTAGCCGCTCCCGAGCAATCCCTGCATTCTCACAAATCGCAATTCGTTCCTGCAAATAACTTTTAACCTCATTGACGACATCGGCATACTGCACATCGCGCTGCATAGTTTTGGGCTGACCACGCATGTGCATCAGGCAGATTGCCACATCACTCTCACTTATGGCGGCAATAGCGCCGGGCCGCGACAATGCCCGAACATCATTGATTAATACAGCTCCGGCAGCGATTGCTGCGCTAATGACTCTCGGGGTGCTGGTGTCGACAGACACCGCTATATCGAATTCACTCTGTAATGCCTCGAGCACCGGCAATACGCGATCAAGCTCTTCCTGCTCACTAACCTCTGGCGCACCAGGTCGAGTGGACTCTCCCCCCACATCGATGAACTGGGCTCCCGCCGCAATCATCTGCTCTGCGTGCCGCAAGGCTTTGTCGAGGCTTACACGAAAAACGCCAGAACCCTTTTCAGTTTGAAGTTGACCTCCATCTGAAAAGGAATCTGGCGTTACATTCAGTATGCCCATCACGGCGGGTGTACTAAGGTCGATGCGCCGCGCACCGACCGCAATGCTGGTCTTTGTCACATGAGTCCCCAAGCACTAATGCTAGATCAACGGCACTCTAGTGCTCGCCAGCAGGCCCACCAATGGTGCTGTCACTTGGCTTTGACTCCGCAGGCTTCTCGGTTCGCTTTGCAGAACCAGAACCGGTGTCATCATTGCTCCAATCCGCCGGCGGACGTGGCTTATTACCCGCCATGATGTCAGCAATCTGATCGGCATCGATCGTTTCATATTCGATCAAGGCATCTTTCATTAACTCTAACTTATCGCGATTTTCCTCGAGGATCGTTTGAGCTCGATTATAGCAATCGTCAATAATGCTTTTGATTTCTTCGTCGATTATCCGAGCTGTCTCGCCAGAATGCGCTTTTGCATTTGAGGAGGATGAGCGCCCTAAGAATACTTCACCTTCGTCCTCGGCATAGGTCAATGGACCCAACTTGGCAGACAAGCCCCACTTGGTCACCATATTGCGCGCCATGTCTGTTGCACGCTGAATATCATTGGAAGCACCCGTCGTGACCCCTTCGGTCCCTAAGGTCATTTCCTCTGCAATACGACCACCATAAAGGCTGCATATTTGGCTCAAAATGCCTTGCTTGCTTAGGCTGTAGCGATCTTCCTCAGGCAAAAACATCGTGACACCCAGTGCACGCCCACGAGGAATAATACTCACCTTGTAAACAGGGTCATGCTCGGGCACTAAACGGCCTACAATCGCGTGGCCGGACTCGTGATAAGCCGTGTTGAGCTTTTCTTTATCAGACATCACCATGGATTTGCGCTCGGCGCCCATCATAATTTTGTCTTTCGCTTTTTCAAACTCTTCCATCGTCACTAGCTTGCGATTACCGCGGGCTGCAAACAAAGCTGCCTCATTAACAAGGTTGGCCAGATCAGCGCCAGAGAAGCCAGGAGTACCTCGCGCGATGACCGAGGCATTTACCCGCTCATCAATAGGCACTTTACGCATATGCACTTTCAAAATCTGCTCGCGACCACGAATATCAGGCAAGCCAACAACCACTTGTCGATCGAATCGACCTGGACGCAAAAGTGCTGGGTCCAACACATCCGGACGGTTCGTTGCAGCGATGACGATAATCCCATCGTTACCTTCAAAACCATCCATCTCAACTAGCAATTGGTTAAGTGTTTGTTCGCGCTCATCATGACCGCCACCTAAACCTGCACCACGATGGCGACCGACCGCATCAATCTCATCAATAAAGATGATACAAGGAGACTGTTTCTTGGCTTGCTCGAACATATCGCGCACACGTGAGGCCCCCACACCAACAAACATCTCTACGAAGTCAGAGCCTGAAATGGAGAAGAACGGTACTTTCGCCTCGCCCGCAATCGCTTTTGCAAGAAGCGTCTTACCTGTGCCTGGCTGACCGACCATCAAAATACCGCGAGGGATACGGCCACCAAGACGCTGAAATTTGTCAGGCTCACGCAAGAAGTCGACGAGCTCTTTCACATCTTCTTTTGCTTCCTCAACACCCGCCACATCGGCAAAAGTTACTTTAATTTGATCCTCACCAAGCAGCTTAGCCTTGCTCTTGCCGAATGACATTGGGCCGCCCTTGCCGCCCCCTGCTCCGCCCTGCATTTGCCGCATAAAGAAGAAAAACAGGCCAATAATGATCAGAATAGGGAAGCTTGCCACGAACAATTGCGACCAAATGCTTTGCCGTTCGGGCTCCGACCCTACAATTTCCACCCCATTGTTAAACAGGTCATTCATCAATTGATCGTCACCGATCATTGGAATTGTGGTGGTGAATTGGGAGTTGTCCATGCGCCGACCAGAAATCGAAATCCCCGATATATTGACGGAGCGCACTTGCCCTGCACGTACTTCCTTCACAAACTCGGAGTAGGTGATAGAAACAGTGCTAGTTTCTTGATTGATGTTATTGAACACCGTCAGCAATACTGCAGCGATCACCATCCAAAGTAGTAAATTTTTAGCCATATCGTTCAAGGGATCATCCCCCATCTGTTGTAAACACTAAGCGATAGCATCCCTAAAGATGCTTTGATCCAGCACTCTTGCCGAGCCCTGGTGTTAATTCTTCTGGATAAGCGGCCATCAATAAGTGTCACCCTGCCATTATTCCAATTTCTCCATCACGCAATCGCCCCCCGTTTTACTGCATTCACGCAAAAACGGCCGTGCCATCGTTATAAAGACCCGCCATTGCAGGTGATCATTGCACTAATAAGTCTCTAGACCGGAACTTGGCGCACATTCGGCCTCCATTCCGCTTGGCCATAAGGCGTTTTTTCTATACTACGCCTTTGATATTGGGAGTTGTCATCGATATTACAAGATCCGAACGTGAATTGTCCAAGAAATGCGAGCTCGGATTTAGCCCCTTGGTTGTGTATTTCTAGTACTAGGCTACAATGTCGCCTCTTTTATTCGCCCCATTATGCTTTGCGATGTATCCAATATGAAACTGGCTTCCCAAGACAAGAAACAACTTCGCACAATTGCGCACCAATTATCCCCTGTTGTGACGATCGCCCAGAAAGGGCTTAGTGAGAGTGTCACCGACGAGATTGAGCGTGCGCTTTCTCAGCACGAACTCATTAAAATCAAGATCTTTGCTGCAGACAGAGACTCCCGCAAAGCGATCATGCTGCAGATTTGCGAAACAGCAAATGCAGACTTGATTCAAAGCATTGGTAATATTGCCGTGGTTTATCGTGCGGCAGAAAAGCCAAACCCGAAACTATCCAATATTCTTCGCTTTAAGGTTCTCTAAGCCTTTGAACGGTCGCAGCGCCGCCTGCGACCTCACAGGCTAGAGGTGCTGAACCTCTTCAATTTCATATTCGATTTCGCCAGCTGGCGCATTCACAACAATCTCATCGCCAATCTCTTTGCCCATGATGGCGCGAGCAATTGGAGAGGCAACCGATATGCGCCCGGCTTTTACATCTGCCTCGTCTTCACCGACGATCTGATAGACCACCTGGGCCTCTGTATCCAAATTCAGCAAGGTCACAGTCGTTCCGAAGATCACGCGACCTGTTGGCTCTATGGAACGGATGTCGATAATCTCTGAATCCGCCAACTTGCCTTCAATCTCGTTAATGCGGCCTTCGCAAAAGCTCTGCTGTTCACGCGCTGCGTGGTACTCGGCGTTTTCTTTCAGATCGCCGTGCGCACGCGCCTCCGCAATTGCCTGAATAATTTTCGGGCGACGTTCGGTTTTCAATTCTAGTAACTCAGCACGCAGGCGCTCAGCGCCTGCCACTGTCATTGGGACTTTTCTCATAGTTCTGCGTGTAACTCCTGAATCGTGTACACCGACAGGTTATCACCGAACTCGAGGGATTCACAAATAGCGAGCGCCCCTGCAATTGTCGTTGTGCATGTCACATCGTGACGCAAGGCCGTTCGACGAATAATGGACGAGTCCGCAATCGCCTGTTTGCCTTCTGTTGTATTGACAATAAATTGCACTTCTTCGTTCTTAATCATATCAACGATATGAGGACGCCCTTCGTTCACTTTATTAACCGAAGTCACGGGCAGACCAACCGACGCAATCACCGCCGCAGTGCCTTGTGTTGCCAATAACGAGAACCCTAGCTTATGCAGCTTGCCCGCCACTTCTTCCAATCGAGGCTTGTCGGCATCGCGCACACTGATGAACACAGCACCGCTAGTCTTTATCTCTTCGCCGGCGCCTAGTTGCGATTTGGCAAATGCCTCAGCGAAAGTGCGACCAACCCCCATCACCTCACCAGTGGACTTCATTTCTGGCCCAAGGATTGGGTCAACACCAGGGAATTTATTGAAAGGGAATACCGCCTCTTTTACTGCGAAATTATGAGGAACAATCTCTTTTTCGAAGCCTTGCTCTTTCAGAGTCGTCCCGGCCATGCAGCGAGCCGCCACTTTTGCCAATGAAACTCCGATACATTTAGAGACAAATGGCACCGTTCGAGACGCGCGAGGATTAACCTCGATCACGAAAATCTCACCGTCTTGATAGGCTAGCTGCGTATTCATTAAGCCAACCACATTCAACTCTTTCGCCAACATTGTGACTTGTTCACGAATGCGGTCTTGTACTTCCTCTGTCAAATTATAGGGTGGCAATGAACACGCCGAGTCACCGGAGTGAACCCCAGCTTGCTCGATGTGCTGCATAATCGCACCGACCACCACTTGCTTACCATCGCTGACGAGATCAACGTCTATCTCGATAGCAGCGTTCAAGAAATAGTCTAGCAACACTGGACTTTCGTTACCCACTTTCACAGAAGTGCGCATATAGCGACGCAGCTCTTCTTCGTTATAAACAATTTCCATTGAGCGGCCACCCAACACATAGGATGGGCGCACAACGAGTGGGTAGCTGATGCGCTCAGCAGCTTCGATACTCTCTTCGACACTACGCACAATACAATTTGGCGGCTGCTTAAGGCCGAGTTTTTGAATCATGCGTTGGAAGCGCTCTCGATCTTCCGCCAAATCAATCGCATCTGCAGAGGTACCAATAATAGGCACACCTGCCGCCTCCAATCGTTTCGCCAGGTTCAATGGCGTCTGCCCACCGAACTGCACGATCACGCCATGAGGCTTCTCTAATCTTACAATCTCAAGCACATCTTCGAAGGTGACCGGCTCAAAATAAAGGCGGTCAGAGATATTATAATCGGTTGAGACAGTCTCAGGGTTACAGTTCACCATGATCGTCTCGTAGCCATCTTCACGCATTGCTAGCGCCGCGTGAACACAGCAGTAATCAAACTCAATCCCTTGGCCGATTCGGTTTGGCCCGCCACCCAAGACCATGATCTTTTTGCGGTCAGAAGGAAGCGCTTCGCACTCTTCTTCGTAGGTTGAATACATATAGGCCGTTGTCGATGCGAACTCAGCTGCGCAGGTATCCACACGTTTGTACACTGGGCGCACGCCGAGCGCGTGACGATGTTCTTGCATACGCAACTCGGGGATATTTAGCAGCGTTGCCATACGCGAATCGGAGAAGCCTTTTTGCTTGAGGCGGAACAAAACGTCTTTGTCGATTTGCTCTAAGCTCATCTCAGAGATGCGTTTTTCTTCTTTCATCAAATCTTCGATTTGTACAAGGAACCAAGGATCAATCCCAGTTAGCCCCGCGACAGTCTCGACACTCCACCCCTGACGGAACGCATCTGCAACATACCAAACACGTTCGCCACCGGCATCCTTAAGTTCACGCTTAAGAATATCCATAGAGTCACTAAGGCCTGTCTCTAGCAGTGGATCGAAACCCGACACACCGACCTCAAGACCGCGTAGCGCTTTCTGCATAGACTCTTGGAATGTGCGGCCTATGGCCATGACCTCACCCACGGATTTCATCTGCGTGGTGATGCGATCGTTTGTCTCTGGGAATTTTTCAAAAGTAAAACGCGGAATCTTGGTAACGACGTAATCGATAGCAGGCTCAAAGCTCGACGGTGTCGCGCCACCAGTAATCTCATTGCGTAACTCATCAAGCGTATAGCCGATCGCCAATTTCGCAGCCACGCGCGCGATAGGGAAACCTGTCGCCTTTGACGCTAATGCAGAAGAACGTGACACACGCGGGTTCATCTCAATTATGACGAGACGTCCTGTTTTTGGACACATCCCAAACTGCACATTCGAACCGCCGGTTTCAACACCAATCTCACGCAATACAGCAATCGCTGCATTACGCAGAATTTGATATTCCTTATCAGTGAGAGTTTGCGACGGCGCAACGGTGATCGAGTCACCTGTGTGCACACCCATCGCGTCAAAATTTTCGATGGCACAAACAATGATGCAATTGTCTTTGTGATCTCGCACCACTTCTAGCTCATATTCTTTCCAGCCAATAAGTGACTCATCGATTAGCAATTCATTAGTAGGAGACAACTCAAGTCCGCGCGTACATATCTCTATGAACTCTTCCTTGTTATAAGCAATCCCACCACCACTACCACCTAAGGTAAACGAGGGGCGAACGATACATGGGAAGCCCACTTGGTCAAGTGCCGCAAAAGCTTCTTCCATATTGTGCGCCATGCCGTGCGCGGGCGTTTCCAGGCCGATGGCCTTCATCGCTTTATCGAAAAGCTCACGATTTTCAGCTTTGTCGATTGCTTCGCTACTTGCTCCAATCAGCTCGACATTGTACTTCTTAAGTACACCGTGACGATCGAGATCCAAGGCGCAGTTAAGAGCCGTTTGCCCACCCATCGTTGGCAGAACCGCATCTGGGCGCTCCTTCGCAATAATCTTCTCGACGATCTGCCAAGTAACCGGCTCGATATACGTCGCATCCGCCATCGCGGGATCAGTCATGATAGTCGCGGGATTCGAATTCACAAGAATGACGCGATAACCTTCTTCTCGCAGCGCCTGACACGCCTGTGCGCCGGAATAGTCGAACTCACAAGCCTGACCAATCACAATGGGGCCTGCACCGAGGATGAGGATACTTTTTAAGTCGGATCGTTTTGGCATATTCAAACCGTAGGTCATGATGCCGCCAAGGCATTATTGCCTCAGAAGCTTGTTTAATTTTTGCATCCGGAGGCTTGCGGCCTCCGGCAGTGATTTACTGCTAACCGTTTGCTTTTGCTGTCATTAGCTCAATGAAATGGTCAAACAACGAAGTGATATCGTGCGGACCCGGGCTCGCTTCTGGATGGCCTTGGAATGCAAATGCCGGCTTATCCGTTCTTTCAATGCCCTGCAAGGAGCCATCAAATAAAGACCGATGAGTGGCTTTGAGATTCGCTGGCAAGCTAGCCTCCTCTACCGCAAACCCGTGATTCTGGCTTGTAATTGACACCACACCAGAGTCGATGTTTTGTACTGGGTGGTTAGCCCCGTGATGCCCCAAACGCATCTTCACGGTTTTAGCGCCACAGGCTAGTGCAAGAATTTGACACCCTAGGCAGATGCCGAAAATTGGGATATCCAATTCCAAGAACCGTTTCGTCGCTGCAATCGCGTAATCACAGGGCTCTGGATCACCCGGGCCATTAGACAAGAACACACCGTCGGGCTTTAACGCCAACACATCTTCGGCAGAGGTCTGCGCCGGTACCACTGTCACCTTGCAATTGCGGCTCGCGATCATGCGCAGAATATTGCGCTTGGCACCAAAATCATAAGCGACAACATGGAAAGGCTTGTCTAGCGGTGCCACTTTATGACCCTCGCCAAGCTTCCAAAGCCCTTCTTGCCACTCGAATGGCGTTTTGATGCTCACCTCTTTGGCAAGATCCATTCCCTTCAAACCCGGGAATTGACGTGCTTGCTCAAGCGCATGCGCCTCGCCGAGCTTCTCCAAAGCTTCGCCCGACAACACGCAGCCATTAAGCGGCCCTTTGTCACGCAACAAGCGAGTCAGGCGACGCGTATCGATTTCCGCAATCGCGACAACGTTACGCTCTTTCAGGAACTCTTCGAGAGTTTGTTCATTACGCCAGTTACTTGCCACTAGCGGAAGATCACGAATTACTAGGCCAGAAGCCCAGACATTATCAGATTCGTTGTCTTCGGAATTGGTACCGGTATTCCCGATATGAGGATAAGTCAATGTGACAATTTGGCGAGCGTAAGATGGGTCTGTCAGAATTTCCTGATAGCCTGTCATAGAGGTATTGAAGACTACCTCGCCACTAGTTACGCCATGGGCGCCGATCGCCCTGCCACGGAATATACTGCCATCTTCCAATGCCAGTACAGCTGGATTAATCAATGCATTCTCCCGATAAAACGCAAAATCCGGGTGAAAAAAAGCGGAATGAAACGACCGCTTCATTCCGCCTTTTTGTGAATCCCGTTATGTGCTCAGATATAAACATACTGAGGCCGCATTATACGCGAATAGAGCTAATCGTGTCTACGCAGTGTTTGCCTAGATTCGAATTTTGATGACACTTATTTAACAGCCTTTGCTGCAAACAAAACATCGTCGATAGAGTAGAGGCCCGCCTCCCTTCCTTCTAGCCACGCGGCTGCTCGAACCGCACCCTTGGCGAAAGTCATTCGACTGCTGGCTTTATGGGTAATTTCAATGCGCTCTCCAAGACCGGCAAAAATCACAGTGTGGTCACCCACAATATCGCCGGCACGCACCGTCGCAAACCCAATAGTATTGCGGTCACGCTCTTCACTCATCCCTTCACGCCCATAAACAGCCACATCTTTTAGATTGCGACCAAGCGCATCGGCCACCACCTCTCCCATGCGCAACGCAGTACCAGACGGTGCATCTTTTTTATAGCGGTGGTGAGCCTCGACAATCTCAATATCCATATCATCATCGGCTAGCACTCGCGCAGCCATATCCAGCAGCTTCAAACACAAATTCACCCCTACACTCATATTTGGTGCGAAGACTACGGGTATTTGTTTTGCCGCATCCGCGATGACCAGCTTCTCCTCTGGGCTAAAGCCAGTTGTGCCGATCACTATCGCCTTATCATGCGCTCTGCAAAATTCAAGATGCTCCAAAGTCGCCGCACAAGAGGTGAAGTCAATCAACACGTCGAATTGACTTACCACCGCCTCTAACGTTGAAACAGAAGGAATATTAAGCGCTGAAATGCCGGCCAACAAGCCGAGGTCTACGCCCAAAGCGGGGTCATCAGCTAAAACGGTCCCCACAGTGACTTGTAAGTCCGCCTCACTTTGCGCTACTGCTTCAATTAATGTTTTACCCATTCTTCCGGCTGCGCCGGCAATTGCAACTCGCATCATTGATCTTCTCTACAGACTTACGGGATGCGGATTATAGCCTTGCGAGCCACAAGGGGCCAAATAACTTGCCGCTCAAGGCGTTATTCGTCAAACTCGGCACTCACTTAGGCAAAGTCTGATAGTTTTAAAGCATTAGACTTGCGCCAAATCAATATTCACCAGCAATGCAATCTGGTTTAACGAAAAGAAATGAGCGAAACACCGGTCTTTGACGATAGTGCAAAACGACAGCGCTACCAGCTAATAGTAGATACCCTATACCAGGACGTATATCGCTATGCCTATTGGCTATGCAAAAACGGCGCTCTAGCAGAAGACTTAGTGCAGGAAACTTTTTTGCGTGCTTGGCGGTCTTTGGACAGTCTGCAGAACGACAAAGCAGCCAAAGCTTGGTTATTCACGATCTTACGCCGCGAAAATGCGCGTCTATACGAGCGCTACAGACCGGATATCGTGGATATCGAAGACCAAACAATTGCCGACTCATTTGACAATGAGCCCGACCAACGCATGGACCGCAAGCTACTGCATGACGCAATTGAATCTTTGGACAAGGATTATAGAGAACCCCTCTTGCTACAAGTTGTAGGGGGGTTTAGTGGAAAGGAAATCGCCGAAATCTTAGATCTGAACAATAATACCGTTATGACCCGGCTTTTTCGGGCAAGAGGAAAGTTGAAGCACGTATTTTTTCCCGACGGTGAACCAGACGAGACCCTCGACGAACCACAATATGAATAGGGCGCTGCATGCAGCCAACCCGTTTAATATCCACAAGAAATAGGGCACACCCCTAAAAAAAGAGTCCAATATCAATGGATGACTTAGAATTTAAAAAGCGCGCTTACGCCAACCCCAACGAGCAATCTGCCGAGTTTCTGGCCGCTGCAAACGCCTCAGAAGAACGAATACAGCTACTCAAACAACTGCAAGCACTAGACAAACGTGTCGCTGCCGCGGCTAATTCAATCACAGCTCCTGAGGGCCTTGCGGCCAAACTCAAAGCTGTCGATTCGAATGTTGTTAGCATCAAAGCTAATAACACAGGCTTTAAGCGCTATATCGCAATAGCCGCTAGCTTCGTTCTTGCGATTGGGCTAGCACTCTCGCCCAGCCTATTCAGCCCCCGTCCTAGCGCGGCAGACCTGCAATTTCACGACGATGTGTTAGTGCATGTTTATAAAGAAGTCGCGCGCTTTGACTTGTCTCGCGAAGATGTCAGTTTCACGCAGATCAATACAGTTCTTGAGCGCGAGGCAGGTGGGCATTTTCGCGACAATGAACGCATTAAGCAGCTGCACATTAAATTTGCCAATGGCTGCAATATTGCCAGCAATAGCCGCGGCGCACACATTGTTCTGGACGGGAGCAAAGGCTCTATCTCAGTAATAGTGGTTCACAACTCCCCTGTGAGCACGACCTTCGATGTCAAAGATTCGCGCTTTGCGGGCAAGATTATCCCCTTTGGCGAAGGCAACTTAATCATTGTCGGCGAAAAAGATGAACCTTTAGAGGCATACGAGACTGTGATTGCAGAAGCCTTTGAGTGGACAATCTAAACTGGCACTAGGCGCAGATCAAAACTGCTCTGCGCCTAGTGCCATCAGCACCTCGCTCCCCGCTTTGATCTCTATCATCAACGACTGCAGTTCTGGCAGTTTTTTCTGCAAGAAGAATTGGCCTGTCTTAATTTTTGCATCGTAGAATTGCTTATTCCCCTCGCTGAGGGTGAGACCTTTTTGAGCAGCCTCCACCATTCTTGCCCACATAAACGTATAGAGCACCAAACTCACCAAGCGTAAATATGGCACAGAGGCTGCACCCACCTCGTCCGGATTTTCCTGTGCCGCGCCCTTCACCCATGCACTAGTTTCTTGCAAAGCGTCCAATGCGCCGCGCAGTGCGCCTGTATAATCTGACAGACTGGCATTGCCTTTGCGGGTATCAAGGAAATCTTCTATCTCCTGCGTGAGGCAAGCAAGCAAGCCCTCGCGATCCTTCACCATTTTACGCCCAGCCAAATCCAAGGCTTGAATGCCGTTGGCTCCTTCGTAAATTTGCGCGATACGTGCATCACGCACGTTTTGCTCTAGCCCCCACTCACGCACATAGCCATGCCCTCCAAGGACTTGTTGCGCCAAAACGCAGCCTTCAAAGCCTTTGTCAGAGAAAGCAGCTTTTGCCACTGGCGTCAGAAAGGCCACAAGCTTTGCTGCGCGCGCTCGCACCTCTTCATCTGCATGAAAATGCGCCATATCTAATTGGCTGGCAGCGTAGACCGCCAAGGCACGCCCCGCCTCCACATCTGCCCGCACGCTCAACAACATCCGCCGAACATCAGGATGCACAATGATTGGGTCCGCCACCGCATCAGGATTCTGGGCACCGCTAGCCGCCCGGCCTTGCACACGCTCACGCGCGTACTGCGATGCCACTTGATAGGAGTTATTTGCCAAACCCAAACCCTGCAGACCTATCGATAGTCGTTCGTAGTTCATCATGGTGAACATGTACTGGAGCCCTTTATTAGGCTCCCCCACTATAAAACCCTGCGCACCATCAAAATTCATCACACAGGTGGCAGAACCTTTGATCCCCATCTTGTGCTCTATAGCGCCACAACTCACTTGATTATCAATGACTGGCTGCCCCGCCTCATTGCTAAGTTGTCTTGGTACCGCAAAAAGTGAAATCCCCTTTGGGCCGTCTGGCGCATCAGGAAGCTTTGCGAGAACAAGGTGGATAATATTTTCACTGAGATCATGATCTCCGCCGGTAATAAATATTTTCGTTCCCGTAACCTGATAACTGCCATCGGCTTGCGCTACCGCACGGGTTTTTATAATTCCAAGATCTGTGCCGGCATGCGGCTCAGTCAAACACATGGTGCCTGACCACTCTCCACTATAGAGTTTGGGGAGGTATTCTTGCTTCATGGCTTCGCTTGCATGTCGTGCGAGCGCTAAGCTCGCACCTGCGCTTAAAATTGGATACAAAGCAAATGAGGAGTTCGCCGCCATCACCATTTCCTCAAACAGAACAGCTAACACTTTCGGCATCCCTTGGCCGCCAAAATCAACATCGCCAGATAAGCCAACCCAACCACCTTGAGCAAACTCCTTGTAGGCCTCTTTAAACCCTTTCGGGGTATAGATCTTGCCATCGACCAAACGACACCCCTCTTCATCGCCATTACGATTAATAGGGGCCAGCACTTCTTCAGATATTTTTGCCGCACTTTCGAGCACAGCGTCCATCAATTCGCGGCTAATCTCTTCTGTGCCTTGCATAGACGAAAACAAAGACTCTGCTCCCTGTACCTCATGCAAAATAAATTGCATGTCCTGCAAAGGTGCTCGATAAGCTGCCATGGTTACCCCCCCAAAAATTTGACCTTAGTTGTCTGAGCCTGTCCTGCGCTCAAGTCCTATTTCACTACTATACTCAAGAAATATTGCCCTTGGCTTCCTATTCTCAAAGTTTTGCAAAATTACGAAAGACATCACAATGTTTAACACTCCCGTTAGCGCTGCCTGCTTACTTTGCGCCACGCCGATTAATTCTCGCTCAGGGTTTTGCCAACCCTGCACACTTAACCTCCCCTACCTCTATTGCCCATGTCAACGCTGCGCCATAGAACTTGGACAGTCTGCACCAGCACACACACATTGCGAGCACTGCTTGCTCGAACCTCCTTTTTTCGACTACTGCCTTGCACTCGGTCGCTATGAATATCCACTGCCAGCGCTTATTAGCCGTTTCAAATTCAACGCCAAGCTCAGCGCCGGTAGAGCCATGAGCATTGCGCTACTGCATGAGATCAAAAGCCATTTGCACAACCGAACTCCCGATGCCCTATTGCCCGTGCCTTTACATGCAAAGAGAATTCGCAGCAGGGGCTTCAATCAAAGCACCCAGATCGCGACGTGGCTCGCCAAGCCGCTGAAAATCCCTGTCATAGATAATTATTGCCATCGCACTCGTGCTACCGAATCCCAACGAGGATTGACAGCAATGGCAAGAGCCAACAATTTGAAAGGAGCTTTTCAGCTAAGACAGGGAATAGAGCAGTGGCAACACATCGCCATTGTGGACGACGTAGTCACCACTAAATCTACGGTCAATGCCATAGCACAACTATTGAAAGGACAAGGAGTATTGAGAGTTGGCGTGATATGTCTAGCGAGAGTGAGCGAAACTATTAGAACTGATACTTAATAGAGCCGTAGGCTACGCGGCCTTGCTGCTCCAATCCGGCTGCTGGGGAAGGCAATACTTGGTCAGGACGTGCATCGAACAAGTTGCGCACACCCACAGAAATAACGGCCTGGCCTTGCTTGCCGGCTTTCAAATTGTAGCCGTACTGAAGATCCAATGTCGTTAGATTGCCGACCAACTCATTGAGCTGCTCAAGATTCAGTTTGCCTATTTCTTCAAAGGAATCAAAATAATGCGTAACGGCACTGGCCGTATGCTGGCCTACTTGCCATGTCAGCATCAGGCTGCTCTGCAACTCTGTTCCCTTGGGTAGCAAATTTGTGTCAGTAATAGGGGGCAAAGTGGTATCTAGCAAATTCGATGTCTTTGCCGTGTCGTAAAGATAGGTTGCTTTGGTGCTAACGATGAACTGACCAAACTTTGGCGACTCCCATACATAAGAAGCACTGAGATCTATGCCCTTAGCCAGCTCCCCTGGATTTACCGTTGCTTTGACCGATGGGGCTTCTAACAAGCCTGCATATAAATTTGAATCATCAATATAGAGACCAGTATTGCCTTCTTGGCCCGCTTGTAAAGAAAGCTCCGGCATCGCGGTAGCCGTCATAAGCGGCGTGCTCACGCCAACGCTCCATGCATCGGCACGCAGGCCCAAGCCCTTCGCAGAAGAGATAGTCTTGCCTAGATTAACGTTGTTCTGCGTCTCGCCACTAAATGGCGCAGGGGTAGCAACTGACTTATTGCCAAAATTGAAATAGGCAGCCGCTTTGTCGAACAAGGAGAGAATTTTGCTTTCTTGGGCGGCATTTTCTTGTGCTTGCGCAGGCATAGCGAACGCAGCAGCACATAATGCCGCTAACAATAAGCCTTTGCTACGATGAGAATTGCGCACAAATCGCCCCTTGAATCAATTTTCCCTGTCATTTTAGCCACTTTTCTGGAATTTCAGCCAAAAAAGCCGTGCAGCGCTCTTTTGGCGCTATACAGGAATGCTTAGTATACACAGCGAATCAAAAACTTACAGACGCCTATGCATTATTTCTTAACTTTCTGATCCCTTGCCCTGCCACGCTATAAGCCACTTCGCTCAATGTGCTAGACACCCCTGGCAGGCGATACTCTGGCGCAATCTCTAGCAAAGGGATAACAACGAAAGCTCGCTGCTGCATTCTTGGGTGGGGCAACGTTAAAACATCGTCATCCCAGACGATATCAGCAAAACTTAATAGATCGAGATCTAAGGTGCGCGGCGCATTACGCCCACCCAACCGTTGACGCCCAAAATCCTTCTCAATGCCTTGCAATTGCTCAAGCAATGCGCGTGGTTGCGAGCACTTTGGGGCCAACGCCACCACTGCATTGATAAAAACAGGCGAGCCAGGGGGGCAATCAATAGGCTCTGTTTCCCATAAAGACGAGACGGCGATGGGGCATTCGCTTAATGTGGCCAACGCAGCAAACGCTTGCTCGAGAGTTTGCTGCGAATTCGCATCCATAGCCCCCAAATTAGAACCAACGCCGATAAATGCTAAGGGCCTACCCTCTAGCGCCGGTATATCTGCAATCTTAGCCTTGATGATATTGCTGCGAGAGCTCATGCACGGACTCCACGAACACCGCTACGTTTGCCGGGTCAACGTCAGGAGTGATTCCATGGCCAAGATTAAACACATGGCCCGAACCTTGCCCGTAATCACGAAGAATACGATCCACCTCTGCACGGATACTGCTTGGCGATGAATACAAAATAGTCGGGTCCATATTGCCCTGCAGCGCGACTTTATTACCGATGCGAGCGCGTGCTGTTCCTATATCAATCGTCCAATCAAGGCCTACGGCATCGCAACCCGAGGCGGCGATGTCTTCTAACCACAGCCCACCATTTTTAGTGAAGAGAATGACTGGCACTTTACGGCCATCGGCCTCTTTCGTTAGGCCCGCAACAATCTTTTGCATATAGGCTAAAGAGAACTCTCGATAGGCGTGAGTAGACAATACACCACCCCATGTATCGAAAATTTGCACGGCCTGTGCACCCGCGGCGATCTGAGCATTCAAGTAATCGATCACCCCTCGCGCCAGCTTATCGAGCAATAGATGCATCGCTTCAGGCTGATTAAACATAAACGCCTTAGCGTTACGAAAGTCTTTGCTGCCACTGCCTTCGATCATATAGGTCGCAAGGGTCCATGGACTCCCTGAGAAACCTATCAACGGTACCGAGCCGTTTAGTTCGCGGCGTATTGCCGATACGGCATCTGTGACATAGCCAAGATCTTTAGCAGTATTGAGCTCTGGCAATTGTTCGACATCTTTCTCAGTGCGGACCACTTTACGAAAACGCGGACCTTCCCCTTCGCTGAAATAGAGGCCCTGCCCCATGGCGTCGGGAATCGTCAGAATGTCCGAAAATAATATCGCCGCATCCATCGCATAGCGGCGTAGAGGTTGCATTGTGACCTCGCACGCCAGCTCTGTATTACGACAAAGGCTCATAAAATCGCCTGCCACTTTTCGTGTCGCTCGATACTCTGGTAGATACCGTCCAGCTTGACGCATCATCCACACAGGGGTCATGTCCACTTTCTCGCCGGCTAAGGCGCGCAAAAATCGGTCGTTCTTCAAGGCTGTCAACGCAAACTCCTCGTGTGCTTATAAGCAATAATAGATCCGCTGCATATTCTCCACAGAGACTTACGACTACGCAAAGGGTGATGGATCAAATGGCGGGACATTCTACACAGGCGCTAGCAGCAGAACAAACACTCGAATGCTCAGTTGCTCGCCTCAATGTCGCGATGAACGGCAGCAAGGCTGCGAATCCAAGGCTGTAGACGGCCGAGTTCGCCGCCCAGCGCATTGGCCGCTGATTGTGCAGCTGCCCGGTTCGCATAACTTCCGTGAATGACCACATACCAAGGCCGCCCTTGGTTTTCGGATTCAAACCAATACAGTGGGGCACCTGCATTGCGCTGCACAAACGCCTCAACATTGGCGCGAGAGGCCGCCCCCAATAACTGCACCGTGAACTGATTCCCTGGCAAAGCAAGTACTTGCTGACCCTGCCCTGCAGCAATCACAGGTGCTGGCGTTGAAGGTGGGGCCGGCGTTGCAGCAGCGGGAGCTGGCGCAGGAGTTGGAGGGGTTGGCACAACTGCGACTTGAGCGACAGGCTCAGGCTCTAACTCTGGCTCTGCCACTTCTGGAAGGGAAACCGGAGCAGGCAACGCAGCTGCGTCATTTGTTTCTGGCGCGTCCGGCACTTGAGCAAGCGCTTGTGATTCTGGCTGCGAACCAACGCTTGGCGCTACTGCGACATCAGCAAATGGCGAAGGAGCATTCGTCTGAACAGCTCCAGCATCGGAAGCTAGATTAGCCGCCGTACGTGCAGGGACCGGCACGACTATCTGGCGCTGCGCCACATCGGTCTCCTCTTCACTGCCGCCAACAAGAAATGCAAGCAAGAGAACGATCAAAAGACCGCCTGCAGCATAAGCGTATTTAGGTGGCAACGTTAGTTTCTGCAACGGCTCTAAAAATGCTAGAAAACCGGCACCGCGTGCGAGCAACATTTCACTGGCCACCGCATTGATCTGGCCTGGGACCCCATCTGAGAGTTTATGAATCTTCTCAACCTGACGATTGCTAAACAACAAAGGGCGTGCAGGATCTTGCTCATTAAACCCTACAGCGTTAAACCTATAGCGCAGATAGTTGCGTGTTTCATCTAAACTAAACTCGGGCAGGCGCACGGAAGTAAATTGATTCTGGCCTTTGTCTTGCGGACAGGTGTAATCCAGCATATCCAACAAAGCAGATTGGCCGACGAGTATTAAATGGAAGGTATTGCCGGGGTTATCGGTCAACGCGAGCTTTGTAATGAGATTGAACGCTTCATCGCCAAGCTCATGGGCATCATCAACGATCAGTACGACGCTGCGAGACTTTTCTTGAACGGCCTTAAAATAAGCCAATAATCGAGCTTTAAGCTCACCCAGGCTAGCCTGTGGGGGAAAGTCCAACACAAATGCCTTGAACATTTCCTGCAACAACTGCGATGGTGACGTCAACATACTTGCGCGTGTGCGAGCGACAATTTGGTCTCGCTCGGATCGACGAGCGTAAAAATCGGCAAGCGTGCTTTTACCACTGCCATCGGCACCGATTAGCGCAATAATATCGCTGCTTTCTCTAGATAAGAGTTGCAGCTGGTCGAGACTTGCTCGGCGCATACCACCAGGGAAAAGACTATCGAGCGGCGTATCCTTTGCAAACGGATTCGCTGACAGCCCTAGCTCCGCTAATGTCTCACTTATTGTTGACACAAATGTTCTTTCGCCTCCAAGGTTTGCTCTAGCAAACTGGCATCAAAATCACTTTCTATCACCGTGTGACCAAACTCGCGCATCAGCACAAAGCGTACACGCCCACCT
>OJFX01000086.1_pt1 | contig 27470 bp, 19 predicted proteins | sample 1594171 | NCBI WGS metagenome assembly OJFX01 (sample SAMN05416840, study PRJEB24817) | seawater metagenome | isolation source: Sea water | place: Canada:Atlantic | collected 2013-07
ACTCCGATCTAGATCTGTGCCTCATGTGGAAGTTACTCCGATCTAGATCAGTGCCTCTGTAGGAGTGGCTTCGATCTAGATCTGTGCCTCATGTGGGAGCTACTCCGATCTAGATCAGTGCCTCATGTGGAAGTTACTCCGATCTAGATCTGTGCCTCATGTGGAAGTTACTCCGATCTAGATCAGTGCCCCTGTAGGAGTGGCTTCGATCTAGATCTGTGCCTCATGTGGGAGCTTCTCCGATCTAGAACAGTGCCTCATGTGGGAGCGGGCCTGCCCGCGAAAGAATCTTGTGCTGAGTTCAATCGCGGGCAGGCCCGCTCCCACAGTCAGTGGTTCTAATGAGTGTAGGATGCTGCTATTGTCCGACTTGGAAGACCCCTTGCACCGCATTTATATTGGTAATGGAGTCATAAATCTTAAATGCTCCAGCAAAACCCGAAGCCTCTTTTCCAATGAACACCCCACCAAGTTCAGATTGTGCTCCTATGATTGCAGGCAACCCGGAGATGCTGACAGAGCCGCCGTTTAAGGTGACATTATTGCCATTAAAGGTACCAGTAAAATCTGTGCTCCAAGTTACTGCGGCAGCCGTTTGAACTACCAATTGGCCACTAGAGATAGTGTTATTGTCAAAGTCGATCGCCATACTTACGCTGTTTATATTAGACAATGAACCGGCACCCAAGCCTGTGCCTTCAACATAACCACTAACGTTATTACTAAAGGTTTTAGTACCCGTTAAGTTATTAATAGCATATTCAGGTGTTAACTGTAGTGCAGAAAACAAGTTTTGGGCTTCGGTAGATAATGTACCACTCCAACTCTCGCCAATCCCTTTTATCGGCTGATTCCAATCCCCCCAATCAACCTCCAAATCATCCTGCTGCGCGACCAATGTGCCGGAAACATTTTCTCCGCCACCGGTAGAGGCGATGTTTGAGAAGGCAAACGCTGTGACAGCCTCTTTGCCGCTGTCAATGAACATGCCACTCATATTGCCTTGAAAGCTGAAGTCGCCACTTAAGCCTGTCGCAGTGCCAGAGGTCACATCATAAACAGCATAGGCACCATAACCACCGGCATTGCTACGAGCGTTGCCTGTGAAGTTGATGTTCCAGGTGTAATCACCGTTGGTGGTGACACCCATTTTGCCGTTTGTAATTTGACCAGTTGTTAAGTCCAGAGTCATGCCAAAGCTAACGTCTCCTAATGAGACAGCGCCCTCGTTACCGCCGCCCTGGATTGCCATGACATTGCTATAACTTGCATATTTACCACTTGCAGTGGCGGCAGCACTGGGCGTGGCGATAAACCAATAAGCGTCTTGCTCTAGTGTGAGTTCGGTTGACCCATAACTGATGCGGCGAATGGGTGCGCCAGTTGTCCCAGACCACTTGCCCCAAGTCAGTTTATTAGTAAGCCCAGCGACATCATTGACCACAGACTGAGCTGCGCCGCCTTTGCGGAAGATGGTTGGTGAGATATCTTCATGGAATGCCGCAGATGTATTCCAACCGCCGGCATTCAAACTAACGTCTGCCAGCAAGTAATTTGATGAATTGCCAATTTGTGTTGAGCGGCCTCCATAAACTCCAGAGGTGGTTCCGGAGGTGGCTAACATTCCGTAGGGGCTTTGTAGCAGCTCGCTAAGCTCTTGACCTGTAATATGACTGCCAGGCTCCATTAAATAGGTGGCAGTGACATAATGGCCTGAATTGGAGGTTTCAGCGAAATTGATGCCGCCTACATAATGCTCTGCAGTGGTTCCTGTGAAACCACCGACGATCGACCCAGTCAGGTTGGCATTCGCATTGTTGATCATTGTCTTACTGATTGTAGGGTTGACTAAGATGCCTTTGTTTAATGTGCCAGAGTATTGAATTTCCCATTCCACACTCGATGCATTGCTACAGGCGGCAACAAGGCATAGGTTAATCACTCCGTTACTGACTGCGCCAGTGCCAAAATCCACATCGAAAACAGAATGTAATTCCGAAACAGTTGCATAGGATTCGCTAATAAAATTATCGACTTTTCCGTACTCACTACTGTCTGCACCGGAATAAGTTCTGGAGACGCTGCCCATGCTTAAAAACTCAGCGGCAGTGGTTGGCACAAAATTCACGAACAAAGATTTTTGAGTCAATGTCTGATATTGGGAATCATCTTGATAGGCTGTGTAGGCCTTCGCAGTATTCTCAGCCCATTTTCCCCAATTCACTGTAGAGCCATCGACTCCGCTAGTGTGGTCAAATAGATTGGCATTGTTTCGTTTCAAAATATAAGCAGGTTGTGTATTGGTTGCGAGAATATCTGTTGCAGCTAAATTGCTGCTAACTATCGCCTCTGTTGCGCCTTCATCGGTTGATAGCGAAGAGCCGTCATTAACTATTGGGTTGCCATAGCTTGTAAGTCTTTGTGATGCGCCGCTAAGTGGGCCGGTTAATGCAAAGCCAAAACGGTTATTCAGGCCAAAGTCTTCATATTCCGAAGCCGTATAGACTGGTGTCAGTGTCACTCGATCCATCAGAGTCGCACCATAGATATGCTGTGAATCGCTGTCTTTTTTGAACTCAAAGGCGGCAAGGAAGTGATCGCCCGTGTTGCCAACAAAGAAGCCAGCGACGGTGCCGCCGAAGGTGTAGTCAGTACTGCTTGAGTCCGTTTTTAAAACACCCGTGACATTAGTTGTGCCAAGCGTGCCATCTGTAATAGAACCCGAGAAAGTATTCGTCTGCCAATTCTGTGTGCCAGCACGTACGTCTAATGTCGCATTGCTAATTTGATTGCTGCTAAGGCCGAAATCGACGTCGAACGACCCTGTCACGTGTGTCGGTGCGGTATCGCCACCACCGATATGCTGGCTGCTCACTGTGCCACGGAAATTCTTAGTGCCGGTTAGGCTGGCAGTGGCGGTAGGGGTGCCACTAATGAGCAATACCTTGCCAGTAATGTCATTGAAAATGGAACCATTACTGAGATGGTATTTATACTTCAGTGGTTCGCCACTGCTACCCGACCATAAGGCCCAACCTAGATCCAATGAGCTGATTCCAGTGACAAGAGTTGGGCTATCTTCTGATACACCAGCACTGTCTAAAACGAATCCGGGGCTTTGACTGTAGAGCAAAGCGTCACCACGGGTGCCACTGCTAACAGTTAAGTCTGGTGCGCTGCCAATATGTATACCTAGGTTGTTTGCGCCAGTATTAGGCCCGACAATAGCGATGCCTTTCTTTGTTAATGCTGCAATCTCTGTACTGGAGATTGCCTCGGGCACCTTGAAGACAGTTGCTCCTATAATAGAGTTCGTCGTGTTACCCACTTCTTCGACTTTAAAACTCGCTAGGAAGCCTTCGGCAGAGGTGCCGATGATGCTGCCTTTGATTTGGCCGTTTATCGATGCGCCTGGCCCGCCAATTGCGAGTGCATTCCCACCACCGGTAACCCCTTGGCCAAGTGAGCCGGGCACTTCAATAGTGCCAGTGAGAGTCGTGTTAAATTGTCCACTCGAGAGTGTTCCGTTATAGGAAGTGTCCCAGTTCTCCCAATTGCTTTCCCCTGCTTGGCATGTGGTTGCACTCACACAAATGTCGAGAGTTCCTGAAACGGCAGCGGTTGACATATTTAACGTCATCGAGCCGGTAACGCTTTGAATGCTTCCTCCAGTGGTCAGTTTTCTATCGACAATTTCATTGTTAGTGCTGTTATAGGTCACTGTGCCACGCATTTTATTGATTGTGGTATTTTCCGTGACAGGTGCTGAGACTAGGATAAACGTGCCAAGTTGACCTTCTGTGGTCCCTGCAGCGTCTTGCCAATAGGATGGGCTGCTGGAATTACTTGTCCATTTACCCCATTGCACATCCAATCCGTTCACGCTGGTAGCCGATTGACTGAGGGTGGCGTTGCCAGGGCGGATATAAATATTATTAGAGGCGTTGCCGAACAAAGCGGTGCCAGTAAAACTGCTAGCATCACCTGCTTGTGCCTCGAGTGAGTGGGTCAAGGCCGTACCTTTGCGGTTAGATTCGCTTAGGGTATTGAGTTCCGCAGAACTTATAACCGGAGTTGGGTCCGGCGCAGGTTCTGGCGCAGGTTCTGGCTCAGGCTCTGGCTCAGGTTCTGGCTCAGGCTCAGGTTCTGGCTCAGGCTCTGGCTCTGGCTCTGGCTCTGGCTCTGGTTCAGGTTCTGGCTCTGGTTCTGGTTCTGGCTCTGGCTCTGGCTCAGGTTCTGGTTCAGGTTGTGGCTCAGGTTCTGGCTCTGGTTGAGGTTCGGGTTGAGGTTCGGGTTGCGGAGCAGGCTCAGGTTCTGGGCTTGTTACGATTACGCCGGCACCATTCTCATTCGGATTGATAGCGACTTCTTGGGCTTGTCCTTGACCTGTAGTGGTGCGTGTACTTGGAGTAGTCGTAGAGCCGGGCGTGATGCCATTAACGGTGCGCTCGTCGCGGACAGTAGCAGCAGTGCTAGCCGCAGGAATGTTTCGGTTGGTCGGGTTGTTATTGGTGGTTCCCGCTGTGCCACCGTTGCCGGTATCGCCGCCTGTGTCGCCACCGGCATCGTCACCACCGCCAGTGTTATCGGCGTCACCTGTATCATCGCCGCCATTACCATCATTATCGCCGTCACCGCCGTCATCATCATCGCCGTTGTCGTCGTCACCGTCATCGGTTAAATCGATCTCGATATCTCCAAGTTCATCAGGCTGCTCGATTAAGCCAAAGGGTGGGGAGCCATCACCTGGGGCAAAGCCGTAGTCAAAATCAGCTCCTGCGCCTAAATTTATTGACCCTGAGCCATTTTCTAAGTTTGTGCCACCATCGCGGACCCCCGTGACTAGGCCTTCCGGTGTAATTGCTGCTTCATGATCGGTGCCGCGAATACCAATGGTGGCGAAGGGCGTTTCGACGCGATAAGCGTCGCGATTGATGTTGCCGGAAATTGTTCTGAAGCCACCCTCAATCAACGTCATAGTCGCTTCATCGGCAGCGCCGGAAGGGGCTTCATAACTATAGGCGGTAATCTCAAAGCTTGTGTCTGCTTTCAGAGCAATAATCCCGTTATCGCTGAGGCGTACCTGAGCAAAGCCATTTGGGCCCGTGGTGAGTGTGTCTCCTACAAAAACCTCTGCGCCACGTGCGAGGGCTCGAACATTTCCCGCCGCCACAGCATTCACGATGCCACTGACTCGAATCACCGTGCCTGCGATCTCTTCATCAGCTGCGTGGATCGCTGGGTTGTAGAAAGATAGGCACAGCGTGAAAAACCAGATATTGAGGAGTTTCGCGTAGCGTTTTTGTAATGTGCTCATAGTGTTTACTCATTAGGCACTGTGGCAGTGTCTTGGCTGTCGCTTTATAACTGGTAGTTAAGGCCAGCCTGGTATTTGAATCGGGTATGCTCAAAAAGTGGGATGTTGCTACTGGTGTCGTTGTAGCCCATCTCGCTGTTAAACGATAAACGCTGGGAGTATTGCCATGTCCAGCCTAGCGTTGCCGATAAATTCCCATCGTCGCGAATATCGTTAAAGAACACGGGATGGTTATCATCGTATTCGGTGGTCTGATAGGAAAGGCGCAAATAGGGGGTGTGCTGGCCAGTAAGTCGCCATAGAACGCTATGTGCCACGCCGTAGAAACTGCGGCCGTTATGTTTTCCGGCTGAGTCGCGGGCTGAGTCTTGCGCGTAAAAAGCTGTCACTGTATTGGTGAAGCGTTCGCTAAGCTTTGTTAAGGAGCCAGATAGCAGCATCTGGTTTGTGTCTTTCAGGTCATTGTTGGGAGCTTGGCGAGTGTTGACGTTGCGCGTTGTCGACAAAGACCCAGACAAACTCTGGTACCAACCGTTCTGTCCGGCGCGTTGCCAAGAATTATTAAAACGATAGGTATCGATGAACGCCTGGCCATCCAAGTAGACTTTCTGAGCCTGTAAGCTATGACGGAAACGATGGGTATTGTTGCCATAGCTATAGGATAAATCACCAAGTGCGTAGTCGATGTCGAACTGGTCGCTGCTGCGGTTATCGTGGCGGTTGGCGATAACTGTGACGTCGATGCTGCGATCACGGGTGATGGGTTTTTTATAACCGAGGCTTACCGTGAGGTCAGAAAATGTGTCTGCCGTTTTAAGCCCGTCAGAGTTTAGAGTGATCTCGCCAATTAGCGGCGTGTCGATCAAGCCATTGCTGGTAGCACTGTTGATATTGTCATCGTGCCCAAATACCGGCGACACGGCGAAGCTGAAGCTAGCGCTTTGGCTTCTTTTGCGTTCATCGATAAGCGTTAAAAAGGCTTGAATATTATTGCGGACATTCGCCGGCGGGTTGCTTGCAAGCACTTGGTTAAAAAGCCGTTCAGAGGCGGCCAAATTATTAGTTAACAGATGGGCGTGGGCGAGCTCTAAGCGGGCGCGCTCTCTCGTCACAGGGCGTGCGGCCGTGTTTGCTACGCGTTGAAAGGCAAAGACTGCCTCATTGGGATTGCCGCTCTCGATGGCGGCGATGCCATAGAGAAAATCAAAGTCAGTGTCGCCTTCCCATGCTGTCAGATTGCTATCGGCTAATTGATAAGCCTCAGTATAGCGGCCGGCGCTAATCATCTCGTTGAGGGAGTCAATTGGGGGAGGAGCACTTTGGGCAAGTGTCAGCTCTGACATGGAACTTGCGACTAAGAAAGTCAGTAGCGCGGTGCGAGGGGTTCTCATAACAGCGAATTTTCCAGTTAGAGTTCACCAAACAGGGCAAACGAATATCGCTCTACGCTCGGAATTGAGCTGTAGAATTGCTTTGAAGTTGGTTTTTAGCCAACTTTACATGCTAATCGCCATCTTTCAAAGAGTTAGCTGTATATGCTTACTTGTATTGTGAACTGGTTTTGCATTCACTCCCAGTTGTCGTGGGCAGGCTTATCGTAGGTTGTCGGTCAATATTGCTAAAACTTTGACAATTTAGCAGTGCAAAGGTACTTTGCCTCGCAAAGGGAGGCTCGTGTGGGAAACCTAAAACTAGTATGGAATATTGCCGTTGGGGTGGGGGTTTGCGCTAACGCGTTGGCGCAAGAATCAGAGTCTGCCACAGCCGCCAACGAGCTCTCTGGCGGTGCTTATTATGCAACCGGCGACTACGGCCAAGACGTTGATACCTCTATTTATTATTTTCCCCTATCCTATGAGCGTCAATTAGGTAATTGGAATTTGCAACTTAGTACGGCGCATTTAGAGATCTCTGGCGCTGGCAATGTCCTTGTTAATGTCGGCGGAGTGGGGCGAAATGAGTTCGACTCGCTCGATGAAATTGCCTCGACAAGTCAAAAAGGCATTGGCGATACGGTGCTTTCAGCGACCTATCAATTGCCGAGCTTTTCGGCGAGATCCCCGTTTTTTGACTTAGGCTTCGAGGTTAAAGTCCCCACCGCTGATGAGCACAAGGGGCTAGGCACGGGCGCTTATGATTTTGGCGTGCAACTTGATGCTTATCAACAGCTTGGGCAGTCAACTTTATTTGCTACATTAGGTTATAAGATGCGCGGTGAGTCGGATTTATTCGAGCAAATGCGTGATTCTGCATTCCTCTCTTTGGGGGTTTCAAGGCCATGGTCGGCGCGTCTAAGCTATGGTGTGATCTACGACTTCCGTGAAGCGGCCTCTGCCCAGTCTGGGGAAACCCATGAGCTTTTGCCATTCGTCTCTTATGCGCTGGCCAATGAGTGGACCCTGATGACCTATGTGGTAAAGGGCTTTACTCGGGACAGTGCCGACATTGCTGTCGGCACACAACTCAATTATCGTTTTTAGATTAGATGCGCATCGGTTGCACGCGCGGTGGTAGTAAAGCGGGGCGCTCTATAGGTCGAATACGCTGAAACGGAGGAATCTCTGGGCGTTGAATACGATCTGGCAACTCGCCTCTATCGCGAGCCTGGGCTTCTTCTTCAGTTTCTGTTTCCAACTTCACAGTAATCGTTTCAGCAAGCTGCTGAGGCTGTTCTATTACGGTTTTTTCTTCAGCAGGTTCGATCGGTGTGATAGCTAAGCGGCGCGGCTCAAGCGTTGGTTCTGGCTGCGGCGCCGGTGTGATGGCCTCAATCTCGACCTCTGCCTCAGGCAGCGCCACAAGTTGCACTGGCGCGGGCTCGGGCTCGCTAAGCGCAGGTGTGTCTACATCTGCACTGCCTTGAGCAATCTCGGTCTGCGTTTCAGTCCGCATTGAGCTGCTTTCGATAGTGTCGATAATCTCATTATGCAAAGCGCTATTGGCGCTAGGCTGCTGTTCTGGCGCTGGGTCTTGAGCGATGCTAATTACAGGGGCTGCTTGCTCTGCTGCATTCGCGTCTGCCGTGTCGTCGGGCTTAGATGTGTCTAAGTTAGTAAAGAAGGGTGAGGGACCACCGGTGCCGCCAAAGCCGCTGCCGCCAAACTCGCCAGATTTGCCTGTGCCGCCCATGCCGCTGCCGCCATCGCCGCCGTCACCGCCAGAGCGTACTTTGCCTAAACTCCCAGTGGTAATAATTAAGGTGGCAACAAAAAGCAACACAGCTAATAAAATAGTAATGGGATAGGTGCGCATCGCTAGAATGGCTCTAGGCATCTTGGCCACCTTCGTTTTCTGCACTGTCAGAAGGCAGCAACGCATTGTAATTAAAGATCCCGAAATTCATGCGATAGTTCCTATCGTCCTTGTCTTGATCTTTTTGTTGAAGGGCGAGTGCGGCTTTGTTGATCTTAGTAAGAGCCTGCATACCGCTGTCATTGGCGAGCTCGGCTAGCTTGGCAATGGATTCTTTCGATAGCTTGTCATAATAAACACTTCTATCGAAATAGGAAGGTGTATTACCGAGTAGGTTGTGGGCACTGGCACTTATATGATCGTGTATGTTTTTACCGAAGTAGAAAGCTTTTTCATCGAAGCCTTTGTCGGGGGTAAAGGCGCCAGTGTTTAGGAGAACACAGCCTTGCGCATCTTGCGTGGCAATGCCTAGATTTAGCCATTCATCGAGTATCACTCTGGGGCGGATATCTTGTTTACAGACGAATTCGACCAGATCATCGAAGGTTCTCTCTTTGCTAGGCTTGGAGGCGCTGCGCAGTGGCAGGGCCATCGGCTGGCCATCTTTGTCCCAGAACTCCTCAGAGCCTAACCAGTAGGCAATAAGCTGCGCACCAATAGAGATGTTCTTTGGCGTATTGATGTCTGCGCTCGCTTCACTGCGCAAGCGTTTAACATCTTTGCGATGTACTCCTGTCAACAGTGTGATACGGCTATCTGTTTGACGTTTGTCATCAACGCCAAACTCTGCCTCAGCTACCTCTACATAGAGTGATTTAAGCAAATTAACGAGATAAGGGTAGGTGATCTGATAGCTCAGCAACAGGCGCACTATGGGGCGCAAAATTTTGCGAATAGCCGCTACCAGTACCTGAGGAGGCTGGGCGGGGTTGCTGATTTGATCATCGGACTGATTCATGTGCCAGAGTATAAACCAATGGTGGGAAACTATCCCACATCTTTATTTACTCTCGTGAAATTAATGGCTTGAGCCAAGTGATCGTGATCACTTTTCGTATCAATTGTCATTGACGTGGGAATTATTCCCACCTATGCTTAGCCCAAGCTTTAGGAATGACTCCTAATATCCTTGCGCAATGACTCGCTGCAGGCTCATCAATGCAAACACATATTTTGGACAAACGTTTAAGCACAATCGTCCCCTTGGACGTTGAGCGTGATAGCGAAAATGTTCGTCTAATGCATTTGGGCGATGGCCGGCGACTTGCTTACACCGAGTATGGTGATCGCAATGCTTACCCCCTCATTCATTGCCATAGCCATGGCAGTTCTCGCTTAGAAGCGGCGAGCTATCACAAGTGCGCGATCGCTAATGGTTTTCGCATAATTGCAGTTGATCGCCCTGGCGTTGGTTTGTCAGATTTCTTCGAATATTCAGATGCACAGGGTTTTGCGCAGGATTTGCTCGCACTCGCCGACAAATTGCGTTGCAAGCAATTTGGCATTTTAGCGAACGGTGGTGGAGCACGATATGCTCTGGCGTTGGCAAGCTTGGCCCCACAGCGCGTAGAGCTAGTGCTTGGCTTGTCTTGTCAGTTTCCCATTGCGATTCAGGCCAATGCCTTATTGCGAAAAGCCGCCGCTATGGCTGTCAAATTGTCGATTTATTTCCGCCATTTTGTCGCCTCACACACTGCAAATCGCTATTTGCAACGCATTGTCGACAGCCTCTCGTTTGCCGATAGGCGACTTTTAGAGAATCCAAAGCTATTGGCTTTTGTCGAAAATGATATAAAAGAGGCCTTGCGGCAGGGTGTGAAAGGCCTAGCACAAGATAGCGCGTTGGAGTTTAGCAATAGCCCGGTGGCATTCTCGCGTTTGCAAATGCCTTGTCATTTTTGGCAGGGCAGTGCCGATAGTCGCCACACGCGGCATTTGGCGGAAAATTTTGTTGAGCGCTGCCCGCAAGGCAAGTTACATGAATTGGCCAACCGTGGTCGATACTTCTATTTGCGCAATGTCGAAGCGGTATTTATTAGCGCTAATGCTTTGTTAGGTAGAACGCAGAACCAGGTGCCTTCCAACGCTGTGCATTTTCATCAAACGCGGATAAAAGCGCCGGCCCAAGCAATCAAAACCGTCAGTCATTAATCGTGTGCATGCTCTTCGTGTAGATCGAAATCACACACATGGTGGCCAAAGCCTTTTTCGCCTTCAAACCCTTCTGAGTAATCCTTCTGCGTAATGCACTTATACGCATCGCTCTCTATGAACACGTCGATCAAGGATTGGTCTACGGCACCGGCCTTGGCTTCTTGGTTGAGGATGTCTAATGCAAACTCTGGGGGTACCGCAGACTTGTAAGGGCGGTCTGAGGCGGTTAGGGCATCATAGATATCGCAAATGGTCATTATTTTCGACGCAAATGGAATCTCATTGCTCGCTTTGCCATCGGGGTAACCGCTGCCGTCGAGCTTTTCGTGGTGGGCGCCTGCGATTGCGGGGACTTGTTTGAGCTCGTCTGTCCAAGGAATCAATTGCAGGAAGTTGCGTGTGTGGGTGACATGGGACTCTATTTCCAAACGCTCTTGCGATGACAAACTGCCTTTGGAAATGGCGAGCATTGAAAACTCTTCAGGGCTGACAATTGCAATCCCGTGGGCCCGCTCAAACGGGCTGCAATAGGCCGCTATGCGATTAAGATCGGTCTTTTTGCCAGCATCCAAGAGCATAGGCTCATTGGCCTCCACAATCGTGGTGAAGAAGTGATCCAGCTGTTCTAGCTCTCTTGCTAGGTTGATCTCGATGCGGTGATTGATCTCTTTATCGAATTTACCAGACCGGTGCATCTGCAATTGCTGCTTTAGGGCTTTGTTCTTAAGTTTCTCCTGAGCCAGAAGGATGCGATAACGAATGCTTTGAATATTGGCATCGGTGAGTTTCTTGGATTTAACCAACACCGACTCACGCACTCCTACCTTGCCAAAATCATGCAGCAATGCGGCGTAGCGCAGTTCACGGATTTGAGTCTCGTTATGCCTTTGCGCGCGGTGTTGGGGGTTGTCGCTGAGATTGACCGCGCGGGCAAGTGCAACGCAGAGGTCTGCCACTCGAAAGGAGTGCCCGCTAGTCGTAGGGTCGCGTTGTTCGATGGCCATAACGGAGGCGTTCACGAAGCCTTCGAATAGCTTTTGAATATTGTTGTGCAAGATGGCGTTTTCGATCGCCACCCCAGCCTGGCCCGCCAATGCTTGCAGCAATAGATAAGACTCCTCGTCGAAGGGGAGGACTTCTTCTCTGATGTTTGAGTTTGGGCCAAGAAGGGTTTCACGATTGCGTTTTTTATTAATGAACTGCAATACGGCAATGACGTTTTTCTGCTTATTCAGTGCGGGCAGTGTCAACATGCTCACGGTTTCATAACCAGTCGTCACGTCAAAGCTGCTATTGAACTGATAAACGCTCTGGGCAGGGATAGCATAGGCATCGGCAATGTTCAGCGCCGTTTTATACTGCGCGACATAGCCAGAGATAGACGTTGCGTCTAGCTTGAATTTGCTCTCTTGGAAGGGAAAGTCAATTGAATCGTTTTGCGTCAGCTTAAAGGTAATGTGCTCACCATCGGCATCGACCAGAAATAAAGACGCGGCATCGCAATTAGAAATATTTTGCCCTTCTATCAGAATTTTACGCAGCAATGTCGTCAGGTCATTCTCTGCTGCAAGGGCGATTCCGACGCTCGCCAATTTGTTGAGGTTGCTGCTAAGGGATTGCAGGGCGATGTCGCTATCTAGCTCACGCCTTCTTGCCAAACAGCCTTCACAGGCTAGTTTGATGATTTTTTGGGTTTGCAGCTCTGGCAAGTCATCGCTGAGAATGAGGTCAGTTTCGACTTGTAAGTGCTGTTCGCTGAGAAAAATGCCGTCTGGTAATTGCTCTCGCCATTTTGCCAAGCTGGTGTGGGCGATTAGCTCGCTATCTAAGATGACGATGTCTGCGGCTTGTTGGATTGCCTCGTCACATGTGCTGATGGCGTAGCATTGCAAAGGTGGCTTAGCGATTTTTGCCCATAGAGAATGCGAAGCAAGACGCTTGGGATAGCATAGTCGAAGACTATGAGTGGTGTTACTCGAAGGCGCCACACTCAGTGTGGCATTGTTTGTGCTCACAGCTTTATTCCGTAGGCGAGTTAGCCGCATAAATAAACGTGAGTTGGAGTGTACCCCAGACAGTTTTATCTGGCGATATTTAAAGGGCTTACCCCTCTAGCGTTTGTCATTAACGCTAGAGGGGCTTTAATTTAATGACTGAAGCCTGCAGGCGTCATCACCTGCTCTGCGATCGTGGCGATTGCATTGCGGCGAAGGTGCAGTTTTTGTGGCTTAGCGGACTCAGCTTCTTTGGCCTTAATCTCACTAACAAAGCTATCAAGCATTTGGCGTGCTTCTGACTCATACCTGAAGGGGCCGACTTGGCCGCCTTCGCGAGTACGGAAATACCACAGGCCATTTTCATCAAAAATACGTTCTGAACGAGCAAAGTCGCTGAGGGTCACGCTATCGTTTTTGCGGAGGCTGCTCATAATTTTTGTCCTCTTTGATGGTCTCCGTTGACTCATGCTTGCCCCTTGCTGCTGCAAGGTCCAACGAGTTGGTGGGCAAGCCTGAGTCAACGAGTTTTGGCAAATTAAACCGGGGGTTAAAAACTGAGAAGGGCGCAAAATGTGTGCCATTTGTTAAGGGTAGGGAGTACGTGGCACTGTTGCAGTGAAATGTGAAAACGTTCGAAATAACAGCAGCATAACGCAGGTTTTGAACACTGATGAAGAGATGCTAAGTCTTTTAAAAACAAACGCTTACCGCACACTCTTTAGTCCTAAGGTTTTGCGGTTCTCTAGTAAATCTAATAGACACTTAGAACGCATCGTTCCATTAAAATTCTTTGCAATTTAAGCACTTGAAGAAGGGGTAAAAATAAAAATATTTTTCCAGGATGTGCGCTAGGTCCGTTTTTGCTCAATCCCTGTTCTGGCTGGCCAGAAGCTTCTGTGCAAACTGCAGGTCTTGCGGGGTATTGAGGTTGGCAAATTGGCCTTGCGCATTATTGTCTAGCCTAACCACGGCATTGGGCAGGGAATGTATAAGTGCCATTGGGCTATAGAGCCCTTGCTTCAGGGAGTCCTCTATAGTCGACAATAGGCTTGTACTCCAAAGCGAGAAAAGCGGCTGCCATTGCCCGTCAGTGCTCAAATAAGTGACAGCTACGTTGTGAGTTTGCATAGCCGCGGACAGCAGGGCGACAGTATTGTCAGGGAACCAGGGCACATCGCCTGGGCAACAAAAGACAGTGTCAATCCCGCTCAATTGCTCGCACGCCCAGTGCATTCCTGCATGGATCCCCGCGATGGGGCCGGCGTCACTGCCGTGGGAGTCTGGCAGCACTGGCACCCCCAATTGCTGATAAACATCAATATTACGATTGGCATTGATGGCGACATGGTTAACTTGTGGGCTAAGGGTTGCCAAGATCAGGTCAATGACGCGCTCCTCCCCTAAGGACAATAATGCCTTGTCTTGATAATGCATACGCGAGGACTGACCGCCTGCCAAGATAATGCATGCGCTATTAGGGACTGCTGAGTTCATTATGAAAGATAAGCTTCCTAAGATAAGGGGCAAGGTTACACGGCTGCAGGATAGGGTAGGCTTAGATTGCTCACAAGATTATTTATTGAATAAAATAAGGCGGTATGGGAGAATCCCGCACTTCGGATAACGGGGTGATGTTGCTAAGCTGTTGAATTTAAAAGAATTTAAAATCTTTGTTGATTCTGTGGCGCCACATTGCTCCTAGTTGATTTAATTTCCCAACTGAAAATTCGCCGATTTATCACTTCGATAAGGCTAATTTTAATAATATTGATCGCGATTGACTGATATTTTAATCAGTCTTTCTTAGAGGGTTTTTCATGCAAGTTTCCATCGAAACAACTTCTGGGCTCGAGCGTCGTATGACGGTCGGTGTGCCTGCATCTGTCATTGAAACTGCCGTTAATGCACGGCTCCAAGAAGCGGCGGGTACCGTTAAGCTGAACGGGTTTCGTAAGGGGAAGGTTCCTCTAAGTGTCGTAAAGAAGCGTTTCGGGCGCGGTGTGCGTCAAGAAGTCCTCGGCGAAGTCATGAGCAAGACTTACTACGATGCCATTAACGAGCAGAAGATCAAACCTGCTGGTCAGCCACGTATTGAGCCTAAGACTGTTGAAGAGGGCAAAGACCTAGAGTTCATCGCGATCTTTGAAGTATACCCAGAAGTTGAATTGAGCGACTTCAGCAAAATTAAGGTGCAAAAGCTTGTTGCGGAAGTAGACGACGAGAACATCGACAAGATGATCGAAAATCTACGCGAGCAGCGTAAGACTTGGGAGCCAATCAAGCGTCAAGCAAAGAACAAAGACCGCTTGAATATCGATTACGTCGGCACCATAGATGGTGAAGAGTTCGAAGGTGGTTCTGCCAAAGGCACTAATCTAGAGCTCGGTTCGAATCGTATGATTCCTGGGTTTGAGAAAGGCCTATTGAAAGCGAAGGCTGGCGATGAAATCGTTCTGGATCTGACTTTCCCAGAAGATTACCAGAGCAAAGACCTTGCAGGTAAAGACGTCCAGTTTAAAGTCACCGTAAACTCTGCAAGCCAAGCGGTATTGCCAGAGCTAAACGATGAGTTCTTTGCGGTGTTTGGTATTGATGAAGGCGGTGAAGAAGCGTTCCGCAAAGAAGTGGCAGCGAATATGAATCGCGAGCTCAAGAACGCGAGCAAAGCGAAAGTCAAAAACAGCGTGATGGAAGCGCTACTTGAAGCGCACAAAGTAGACTTGCCAGCTAGCCTTGTTGCCGGTGAGATCGACTCGCTTCGTCAGCAAGCCATGCAGCAGTTTGGCGGCGGTCAAAACAATATTGATCCATCAATGCTGCCTGATGAGCTGTTCAAAGAGCAGGCAGAGAAGCGCATCGCACTAGGGCTAGTGCTTGGCGAAGTCATTAAAGTCAAAGGCCTAAAGGCCGATCCAGAGTTAGTGAAGAGCACAATTGAAGACATCGCATCGACTTACGAAACACCAGAGCAGGTTGTGCGTTGGTATTACAGCAATAAAGAGCAACTCGCTTCTGTAGAGTCCTCTGTACTTGAAGATCAAGCGTTTGAAGCTATCTTGGCAGACGCCAAAGTCACAGAGAAAAAAGTCAGTTATGACGAAGTCATCAAGCCAGATGCGCCAAAAGCAGGCAAGAAATAGGAAATTATGGATTATTCGCAAGAGCTAGTCACTAACGCGCTTGTCCCAATGGTGATTGAGCAAACCTCACGTGGGGAGCGGTCTTATGACATCTACTCACGTTTGCTTAAAGATCGCGTTATCTTTGTGGTTGGCCAAGTGGAAGACCACATGGCCAACTTGGTGGTTGCGCAATTGTTGTTTCTTGAATCAGAAAACCCTGACAAGGACATTCACTTGTATATCAACTCACCAGGCGGTTCTGTGACTGCCGGCTTGTCGATCTATGACACCATGCAATTTATCAACCCTAATGTTAGCACCATGTGTATTGGCCAAGCCGCGAGCATGGGCGCTTTACTGTTGGCAGGGGGCACTAAGGGCAAGCGTTTTGCACTGCCTCACTCGCGCATGATGATCCATCAGCCTAGTGGCGGAGCGCAAGGCCAGGCGGCTGATATCGAAATTCAGGCGAATGAGATCATTAAGTTGCGCCATCAATTGAATAAGATCATGGCAGATCACACAGGCAAGTCGCTTGATGAGATCGCTAATGACACGGAACGTGATAACTTCATGAGCGCTGATGAAGCCGTAAAATACGGCCTAATTGATCAAGTATTGAATCAGCGTGTAATGTAACGAAGCCGAAGGGTGTAAGCAGTCCAGCCAGAAAATAATCGCGGTTAGCGCTATGGAAGCTGCGAGATTGGCCGATGAACTACCTAAGGCGTAAGAATTACCAGCTTTTTGGGTATTGGAGAGATCTCCAAAGTCCTGTAGTCTGGTCATGAATCGAGTTTGAGGGAATTTGAATGTCAGATGATCGTTTCAACAAAGGCGATGACAGCGGCAAACTGCTCTATTGTTCCTTCTGTGGAAAGAGCCAGCACGAAGTACGCAAGCTAATTGCAGGACCGTCAGTGTTTGTCTGCGATGAATGCGTAGATCTATGCAACGACATTATCCGAGAAGAAATTCAAGAGAAAGACTCAGAAACTGGCACGAAAAAACTGCCAATTCCTGAAGAGATCAAGAACACTCTCGACGAATACGTGATTGGCCAAGAGAATGCGAAGAAAGTATTGGCTGTCGCTGTCTATAACCACTACAAACGACTGAATTATGAAAATTCAGCCGGTGGGGTGGAGCTAGGCAAGAGTAATATCCTCATGGTTGGCCCTACGGGCACCGGTAAGACATTACTGGCCGAAACCCTTGCACGTCTCCTAGATGTCCCATTCACTATTGCAGATGCGACAACACTGACCGAAGCCGGTTATGTGGGCGAAGATGTCGAGAACATCATTCAGAAGCTATTGCAAAAATGTGATTACGATGTCGAAAAAGCCCAGATTGGTATCGTTTACATCGACGAAATCGACAAGATCTCACGTAAGTCCGACAATCCGTCGATTACCCGCGATGTTTCAGGCGAAGGGGTGCAGCAGGCGCTACTTAAATTGATTGAAGGCACTGTTGCCTCTGTGCCACCACAAGGTGGTCGTAAACATCCGCAGCAAGAATTTTTGCAAGTCGATACTGCCAATATTCTGTTTATCTGTGGTGGTGCTTTTGCTGGGCTGGATAAAATCATTCGCGATCGCTCTGAAAAGAGTGGTATCGGCTTTAGTGCCGAGGTTCGCAGTAAAGATTCGGAGCACCGCGTCGGCGAGACTTTGCGCGATGTAGAGCCAGAAGATCTAGTGAAATATGGCTTAATCCCTGAGTTCGTCGGTCGTTTGCCAATGATCGCCACGCTCGATGAGCTAGACTTAGACGCTTTGGTTCGGATTATCAAAGAACCTAAGAATGCCCTGATCAAGCAGTACCAAAAGCTGTTTGAGATGGAAAATGTCGAAATTCAATTTCGTGATGATGCGTTGATCGCGGTCGCACAAAAAGCCAAAGATCGCAAAACAGGTGCTCGTGGCCTGCGTTCGATCATGGAAGCTGTGCTTCTAGATTCAATGTATAAGATCCCATCAATGGAAAAGGTCAGCAAAGTCATTATCGATGCGGCCGTTATTAATGGTGAATCAGAGCCTTTATTGGTCTATGAGAATCGTGAGCAGCCAACCAGAGCTGCAACCGAGGAGCATTAGACGGGGCTTTCGCCGCTTTGCGCACAAAGTTTTCAAGTCAGGGCTTCGCTCAAAGCGGCGGATTGAAATTGTCACAATAAGCCCCCACATAAGCGCCTGTACTTAATGAGATTGCAATGTCTCACAACACATTATTCAGGACGTTAGCTATGGGTCTTACTACAGACACTCCCGAAGTTGCCAAAACCATCCTTCCGCTTTTGCCATTGCGCGACGTGGTGGTGTATCCCCAAATAGTCCAGCCACTGTTTGTTGGTCGCCCTAAGTCTATCAAGGCGCTAGAGGTTGCGATGAACTCTGGCAAGCAAGTGTTGCTTGTTGCACAGAAAAACCCTTCCGATGATGACCCTAGCACCAGCGATATTTTCGAAATAGGCACTGTTGCTAGCATATTGCAGCTTATCCGCTTGCCCGATGGCACAGTTAAGGTGCTCGTTGAAGGGGTTAGCCGTGCGAAGATTAAGTCAGTTGAATTAGAGACGGATTATTTTCAAGCACAAATCACCGAATTATCTGCTGAAGAGATGGACGAGAAGCAGGGCGAATTACTCGTGCGCTCGTTGCTCTCCCAGTTCGAACAATATGTTCAGCTAAGCAAGAAGATCCCACCCGAGGTAATGACCTCAATCTCAAGCATCGATGAGCCTGGCCGTTTGGTCGACACCATCGCTTCGCATATGTCTTTGCAGATTCAAGAGAAGCAAAACTTGCTTGAGTTAGTCAGCCTGCAGGCGCGTATTGAGCATCTGATGGGGTTGATCGAGTCCGAGATTGACCTGTTCCAAGTGGAAAAACGCATTCGTGGTCGCGTTAAGAAGCAAATGGAGAAGAGTCAGCGCGAGTATTATCTGAATGAGCAGATGAAGGCGATTCAGAAAGAAATGGGTGAGATGGATGATGCGCCTAATGAAGCTGAAGAGCTCAAACAACGCATAGATGAAGCTGGCATGCCAGCCGAGGCCAAAGAGAAGGCTTTATCTGAGCTCAATAAGTTGCGCATGATGTCGCCTATGTCCTCAGAAGCCTCTGTGGTGCGCACCTATATCGACTGGATGGTCAATATTCCATGGAAAGCGCGTAGCAAAGTTCGTTTAGACCTTAGCAAAGCTGAGGCGGTGCTTGAGAACGATCACTACGGGCTTGAAGAAGTCAAAACACGCATTCTTGAATATTTGGCCGTACAAAAGCGCGTTAAAAAACTCAAAGGTCCCATATTGTGTTTGGTAGGCCCACCCGGCGTTGGTAAAACATCGCTTGGCGAATCGATCGCCCGTGCCACCAATCGTAAGTTTGTTCGCATGGCCTTAGGTGGCGTGCGTGATGAGGCTGAGATTCGTGGGCACCGTCGCACATACATTGGGTCCTTGCCCGGCAAACTGCTGCAGAAGCTTTCTAAAGTAGGGGTCAAGAATCCCTTATTCTTGCTTGACGAAATCGACAAGATGGGTATGGACAATCGCGGCGACCCTGCCTCGGCCTTACTAGAGGTTTTAGACCCTGAGCAAAATCATAGTTTCAACGATCATTATCTTGAGGTTGATTATGACCTTTCCGAGGTGATGTTCGTGTGTACGTCCAACACAATGAATATTCCAGGCCCATTGTTGGACCGCATGGAAATCATTCGTCTACCTGGCTACACAGAAGATGAAAAAACGAATATTGCTAGCCGTTATTTGGTGCCTAAGCAGCAAAAAAATAATGGTCTAAAGAAAGGCGAGCTAGAAATTGGTGAAGAGCCAATTCGCGACTTAGTGCGTTACTACACGCGTGAGGCTGGGGTGCGAAATCTTGAAAGAGAAATTGCCAAAATATGCCGAAAAGTCGTTAAAGAAAATTCTGCTGATAAAAAGCCAAGCCCATTAGTGCTTACGGGTGAATTACTCGAAAAATATTCTGGTGTTCGCAAGTTTGATTTTGGCGTGGCTGAAGAAGACAACCTTGTCGGTCAAGTCAATGGTCTTGCCTGGACCTCTGTCGGCGGTGAATTGCTCACCATCGAAGCGGTTGCCTTGGAAGGCAAGGGCAAGACGATTAAGACGGGGTCGCTTGGTGATGTGATGCAAGAATCGATTCAAGCAGCCATTACGGTAGTGCGCAGTCGAGCCGGCGTGTTGGGCTTGAAACCAGGCTTCCACGAAGCCATCGATTTGCATATTCACGTGCCGGAGGGGGCAACCCCTAAAGATGGCCCAAGTGCGGGTATTGGCATGTGTACGGCGCTTGTATCGGCTTTAACAGGCATTCCAGTTTGCGCAGATGTGGCGATGACTGGCGAGATCACTTTGCGCGGGCAGGTATTACGTATTGGTGGGCTAAAAGAGAAGTTATTGGCTGCCCACCGAGGCAATATAAAACGCGTGATAATTCCAGCTGATAACGAGCGTGATCTGAAAGAAATTCCAGATAATGTCAAAGCTGAATTGGAAATTTTCCCAGTGAAATGGATCGACCAAGTCCTTGAGTTAGCACTCGAACGACAGCCGGTTCCAATCGAAGGTGCAGTCGCGCCAAAATCGGGAATTTCGTCAGGCTCCGACGAGGGTGATAAAAGCAAGGATGAATTGCACATAAATACGCACTGAATCACACGAAAAGCCTGTGTTTACTGTTGACACAGCTTTCCGTGGCTTGGTATAAAGTGCCGGTCGTATTGCTTATCGGGCCGAAATTTCGGATAAAAAATCAGACAGAATAACAATACTAGAAGCGCTCAATGGACTGTCATTGTTCGCTTGAGTTTTCAAGCACAATTAACATAGAAAAATAAGGGGATACCGTGAACAAATCAGAACTAATCGATGCTGTAGCAGCAGGTGCCGACATACCAAAAGCAACAGCTGGACGCGTAATTGATTCCATGATCGATGCGATCACAGACTCACTAAAAAAGAGCGACCCAGTAGTGCTAGTTGGCTTTGGTACATTCGCTACTAAAGAGCGCGCAGCACGTCAGGGACGTAATCCCCAAACTGGCGCTACTATCCAGATTAAAGCGGCGAAAGTACCATCTTTCAAAGCAGGTAAAGCATTAAAAGACGCAGTTAATATTTAACTTGTAGTCAAAATTCCCAAGCTGGTCGGTGCAGAGAGTCTGCAACAAACATTAGACTTCCTGTTCCGGCTCATGGGAGAGTTTTCTCCCAAGCAACTTTGGAATTTTTAAGGCGCATCAGTGATGCGCCTTTTTAGTTTAAGAAGGGCTCTTGCCTATGACGCTATGGGCGACATAAGTAAACGCAAGACATCACAATCCGACGGGAAAAGATATGCTGCAGACAATTAGAGAGAATTCACAAGGCCTAATCGCGAAGGTGATAATCGGTTTTATCATCGCTGTAATGGCGCTTTTTGGCGTTGAATCAATTGTGGGCGGTTTAACCAATAACTCCACTGTTGCCGAGGTAAACGGTGAGGAGATTACCGAGCCAGAGTTAGCCAATAACGTGCAAAATCTCATTATGAGCGTTGGCGGTAACTTAGGAGATCTCGACGAGAGTTTGCTACGACAAATCGCGCTGAACCAATTGATCGAAGACCGTTTGCTGCGTCAGGCTGCTCGTAATAGCAATATGACAATCTCCAGTGATGCGATCGACATGCAGATCATCAACAATCCCCAGTTTCAGTCGGGCGGCGTGTTTAATTCAGACCTAGCGATGCGCACTATGGCCACGCAAGGCTTCTCTATTCAAGGCTATCGTGATGCCTTAGAGGAGCAAATGGTTGTAGGCCAGATCGTTAACGCTTTCGCCTCAACAAGTTTTGTCACAGAAGCCGAACTTGACCGCATGGCGGCCTTGTCTTCACAAACTCGTGATTTCCGCTTCGTCTCAGTCACGCTAGGCAGTCGCACGATGGGCGAGTCAATCCCTGACGAACAGATTGAAGCTTACTACCAAAACAATGAATCTCGTTTCATGCTCGACGAAGAGGTCGGCGTGGACTATGTAGTGCTGGACAAGAATGCCATTTTTGACGAAGTGGTCGTTGATGATGCCGATGTGCAAGCACAATACGAAATTGAAGCAGCGGCGGTCAATTCTGCCACTTCGCGCCGTGCATCGCACATTTTGTTAGAGACAGGTGCTGATCTAAGTGAAGAGGAGGCTTTGAGTGCCGCCGCCGCTCTGAAAGAGCGCTTGGATGCCGGTGAAGACTTTAGGGCGCTCGCCTTAGAAGCCTCATCTGACACCATTTCAGCGCAAGAGGGCGGTGATATCGGTTACACCGACGGGACTGCCTTCCCACAAGCACTTGAGAATGCCTTGGCAAATATGCAAGTGAATGAAGTCTCTGATCCTATCGTCAGTGAATTCGGCGTGCATATCGTTAAATTGACTGAAAATTCAGTCAATGAATTTCCTGCACTGGAAGAAGTTGAAGAGCGTATTCGCCGCGATCTCGCCACAGCAGAGGTCGATGCCTTGTATTTCTCGCGCTTAGAAGATCTGGCCAACCTAGCCTTTGAAACGACAGGGCTGGACGATATCGTTGCCGAACTCGGGCTAGAGCCTATTCAAAGCGAAATGTTTACCCGTCTAGGTGGCAGCTCTGAGATCACTAGCAATGCTAACTTCATTGCCGCGGCGTTCTCAGACGAAGCCTTGCTTGATGGCAATAATAGCGATGTTATTGAGCTTGGGGGCGATCGTGCGGTGGTCTTGCACGTGCGCGAGCACAATGAGCCGAGCTTGCAGCCGCTTGAAGAAGTGCGAGCCGAGATCGCCGCCATCTTGCGTCAAGAGCTAGAGAAAGAACGTGCTACCGCTTTGGGCGAGTCTTTGCTTACAGCCTTGCGTAACGGCGAGAGCATCGATGAAACAATGGCCGAAAATGGCCTACAGTGGATCGCGCAGAACAATGCCGCGCGTGATCAAGCTGGTTTGAATGGCGAGGTGTTGCAATCAGCCTTCTCAATGCCAGCCCCTGCGCAAGGCGAAACAGAGCTCAACGGCTTTTCCTTGAGTAACGGCACCTACATTGTATTAGAGTTGCAGAACGTTGAACGTGGCAGCCTTGCTGATCTGGACTTGGCTGAGCGCGCAACGATGACCAATACCTATATCGAGCGTACTGGCCGTGCAAGCTTTGATGCGTTTCTTGCTAACACTCGTCGCAATGCCGATATTAACAATAATCTAGAAGAATTAGATTTCTAAAGACTCAGTTCAATTGATTCACACCAGGGCGTAGCAATAGTTGCTGCCCTGGGTGTATCAAGTCTTCGACATTAATCGCGTTCAAGCGTAGCAATTCCTCAGTACTAATCCCTGCATTGCGGGCAATACCCGCCAATGTATCCCCAGAGCGCACTATATAAATACTCGCCTCTTCGGCACTGCCTTCTGACTGCACGCCAGCAACGCTATTGCGCGTTTTCAGCTGTAAAATTTGCCCAGGCTTAATGATGCTATTGCTATCTAAGCCATTTAACTGGGCGATGCCCGCTACCGTGGTATTAAAACGATTGGCGATCTTCCACAAACTGTCGCCTGAGCGAACTTGATAGCGCGTTGGCGTATCAGTTTGCAATTGTGCAACCTCATTACTGCTGTACTGAGGGGCATTGGGGATATTAATCGGGGAGTTTGAATTATAAGCGCGTGGAATCAATAAGGATTCACCGGCGATGATGCGACTGCCAGAGATGTCGTTGACTTCCTGGAGCACTCCAACTTGGGTTCTAAATTGCTGGGCGATCTTGCTCAGTGTATCGCCACTTTGCACGATGTAGCGATCCCAGGTGACATTGCTGCCACCTTGGTACTCGGCAAGAGCAGTACTGAAGTGTTCGGCGAACTCTATCGGCACTAGCAAACTATGGGGGCCGTCGGGGTGGGTTGCCCATTGTTGAAACCCTGGGTTTAATTGGTAAAGGGTTTCCGCTTCAATCCCAGCGATTGACGCTGCCAGTGCAAGATCGATCTGATATCCCACTTCGACACTGCGCACCGCTGGCGCATTTAGCACGTCCGCCAATTCCATGCCGTAGTGATCTGGTTCGGCCACCAGGCGGCTCAGAGCGATCAATTTGGGAGCGAAATCTTCGGTGATAGAAGGTAGATTCAAAGACCAATAATCCACATCGCGATCACGTTGTTCATTTCGGTTAATAGCTTTGCGTACATTACCCGGACCGGTGTTATAAGCCGCTAGGGACAATAGCCAACTTTCATCAAACATTTGATTGAGCGTGGTCAGGTAGTCCAAAGCGGCTGAGGTCGATGCAATAGGGTCACGGCTTGCGTCATACCACCAATCGCGCTTGAGCCCGAGACTTGGGGCGGTACTGGAGGCAATTTGCCAAAGCCCAACGGAATTGCCTGGCGAGACTGCATTGGCGTTAAATGCGCTCTCAACGATGGGCAGTAACGCTAATTCAGTAGGCAGGCCGCGGCGTTCCACTTCCTCTACAATTTCAAAGATGAACGGTCTGGCGCGTTCGGTGACGATCTTAAGATAATTTGGATTGTTTTTATAAAACTCTAGCTGTTCGTCAATACGAGCATTGTCGTACTTATAGGCGAACTGCAATCCGGCGCCAATGCGTGCCCAAATATCTGTAAAGACTTCGCTCTGTGAGCTATAGCCATCGCCAGTCTCTATGGAAACCCGCGCCGCGGCATCGCGTTGGGAGACGGTACGCAGGGTATGTTCATCGGCATTCAAAGCGCTGTCGTCGTTATTGTCTATGCTGCTACACGCATTGAGAAATAGGAGACCTGCGACGACCAAGCTAAGACGTTTAACACGAAAACCTTGCAGAGTTTTTGGGTAGGCTGTAGACAGAGATTTGGATTGGTAATTCGATGGCATCAATTAGTTTCTTAAAGTAGTGGGCGGAAATTAAGCTCCAAATTCAGAAGCTTAGACCTAAAAATTGTCTTTCCAAGCACGCAATTGTGCAAAAGTTGCTGTGACATCCTGCACTTCTACGTGGTTATGGGCCGCAACTGTCTGTGCGACAACTTCCTTATGACAACGCAAAAAAGGATTGGTTCTGTTTTCCCAAGCAATTGTCGAGGGCAGCGATGGTTTTTGTGCCTGCCTAATGCGTGTTGTCGTGTCCATGCGCGCTTGCAGGTCTTGATTGCTAGGTTCGGCCGCTAGGGCAAAGTGCAAATTCGCCAACGTATACTCGTGGGCGCAATATACACGAGTGTCAGGGTCCAAACTGCTTAATTTTTGCAAAGAGGCTAGCATCATCGGTGCGGTGCCTTCGAACATGCGTCCGCAACCAGCGGCGAATAGTGTATCGCCACAAAACAGAATGGGCGCTTGCGAATCCTTTGCCGGGGCAAAATAAGCGATATGGTCTAGGGTGTGTCCTGGCACTTCAAGTACCGTAAACTCGATGCCTAAGACCCTTAGCGTTTGATCTTGCTTCACTGTGTGAGTCAGGCAGTTGATCTTGGCCGATTGCGGGCCATAGACCTGAACCTCCGGAAACGCTTCTCTAAGCCTGGGCACCCCTCCAATATGATCGGCATGGTGGTGGGTGATAAGGATAGTTTCAAGCGTAAGTGCTTCTGCTGCTAGTAGGGCCAGTACTGGGGTGGCATCACCCGGGTCGACAACGCACACCTTGGGGTTGTGATCTTGCTGCAACAACCAAATATAATTGTCATTAAAAGCAGGAATTGGCCTTATCTTTACAGTCATAGCATTTGATTTCATTAGCAAAAGAAAGCAATGATAGTGCAGCATCTGCCTACGATAAACTAGTTTTCTTAACCGCTGTGGGTGTGTAAGTGTTATCGTCTTGATAAACTTAGCATTTCACGCAGCGGTTCATGGAGTACTCACACAAAAACGAATGAGATTACTCGACGACTTTAAAAGTTTCTGGCGCAAACGCGGGCAAGTGCCAGCGCCCACCGATCTGCATCAAGAAATGACGCAATGGCTAGCCTCGCCCCTGGGGCAGGCACTGTTGGAGTCCGAAGCCGCCATCTTAGAGCCTATCCTAGCGCGGATCTTCGGCTATCATTTTTTGCAGTTAGGGGTGAGCGAGTATTCGATGCTTGCGGCTAGCCCCGTTGGCCATAAACTAGCGTTTGTGCCGCAGTACACAGCCGGTCAAAGCGATGTCGTGGCCAGTAACGAAGCGCTGCCATTGCAAAACGAGAGCGTAGATGCGGTATTGATCCATCATGCCTTAGATTACACTCCCAATAATCACCGACTACTAAGAGAAGCTGCGCGGGTGTTAATGCCTGGCGGCAAGTTAGTGATAGTGGGTTTTAATCCAATCAGTAGCTGGGGCTTACGCAAATTGTGCCGCTGGCGACATGTCACCCCTTGGAATGGCCGATATACCCCGAGCCCTAGGGTGCAAGATTGGTTGAAACTACTGGAGTTTACTGTCGACAGGGTAGAGCATGGCGCGTATTTACTGCCCTTGACTCATAATAAGCTCGTTGAGGCCGCGCCGCGCCTAGAATCATTAGGCCAAAAATTCAGTGCCCCCTTGGGGGCTGTGTATGTCATTGTCGCCTGCAAGCAAGTCATGCCAGTGACCCCTATAATGCCTCGTTGGCCTAGAATGCCACGCCCGGTCTTGGTGCGGCCAGTAGGCGAGAGCGCCCGAACAAGGCCGCAAGCGGCAAAAGTAAAGTTAAACTCATAAGCTAAAAGCATTGCTCAAAGGATCATTCAGTTTGTCAAACACAGTTAAGATGTACACCGATGGCGCTTGCCGTGGAAATCCAGGCAAGGGCGGTTGGGGCGCGTTATTGCGATACAATGGCGCGGAGAAGACCTTTCACGGTGGCGAAGCCCACACGACCAACAACCGCATGGAATTAATGGCCGTCATCCAAGGCTTTAAAGCGCTCACCAAATCTGGCTGTGATGTCATTGTTTATAGCGATTCTAAATACGTACTCAATGGCATTAGCGAGTGGATGCCCAATTGGAAAAAGCGCGGCTGGAAAACGGCGGCTAAAAAACCTGTCCTGAACGTCGATTTGTGGCAGGCTCTAGATGCCTTAGTGCAAGAACACAATGTGCAGTGGGAGTGGGTCAAAGGGCATAGCGGGCACCCCGAGAACGAAATGGCTGATGCCTTGGCCAATTTAGGCATTGATGAACTTCCTTAATTCTTAACCGACAGAGATGTTATGCGACAAATAGTATTGGATACAGAAACGACGGGCCTTGATCCGTCACAAGGGCATAGAGTCATCGAAATAGGCTGTGTCGAGATCGAGAATCGACGCCTGACTGGACGGCACTTTCATTGCTACCTAAACCCCGACCGTGAGATCGACGATGGCGCGGTGCAAGTGCACGGCATTACCTCGGAGTTCCTTTCCGATAAACCCCGTTTTAAGCAAGTGGTGCATGACTTTCTAGAGTTTGTACAAGGGGCCGAACTAGTCATTCACAACGCCCCATTCGATGTAGGTTTTTTGAACCACGAACTCAATCTTCTCGACGATGGCCATGCGCCTGTCGACGAGGTTTGCGGCATTATCGACACTCTCGTCATGGCTCGTAAGAAGCACCCAGGGCAACGCAACAGCCTTGATGCACTGTGTAAGCGCTACGAGGTCGATAACTCCCAGCGTGAGCTCCACGG
>OJFX01000087.1_pt1 | contig 27449 bp, 18 predicted proteins | sample 1594171 | NCBI WGS metagenome assembly OJFX01 (sample SAMN05416840, study PRJEB24817) | seawater metagenome | isolation source: Sea water | place: Canada:Atlantic | collected 2013-07
CAGACGTTCCGCTGGAGCGTCACCCAGCCGAACTTCACCCGACGGCTCTTCCTCCCCGACGCGGGCAACGGCATCGCGTGGGCCCTCAGCCATGACGGATCCACCATCGTGGGAAACTACTACCCCTCGACTTCGACGATCTTCAGGCGCGCCTTTGTCTGGACCCAGCCCACGGGCGCTCAGCCCATCCACGACCTCGGCTTCCATGACTCCGCGGCGCGAGGTGTCAGCGCGGATGGTCTGACCGTCGTCGGGTGGACCGAGACGCCGGGCTATGACTCCGAGGTGTTCTTTCACGTGCTGGGCTCTCCCACGGTGCCTGTGGACCTGGGCTTTCCGTCCAGTCCGACGGGTCCCCTGCTGATCAGCGCGGATGGTTCAACGGCCGTCGGTTTGGCCGACCAGAGTGGGACGAGCCCAAGGCTCGCCTGGCGATGGACGCCCAGCGTCGGGGCGACTCTGTCGAACAGCGCGGCGAACTTCCCCGCAAGGCCCCAGGCCGTGAGCGCGGATGGCGGCGTCGTCGTTGGAGACTCGTGGGCGAGCAACTACCTGGACGCCTTCCGATGGGACGTGAACGGTCTAACCCGATTGGAGTCCCTCCACCCGGGAGGCCGTGCAGCGGCGACCGCAGTCACACCTGACGGCTTTGTCCTCGTCGGCTCCTCAGAGGCCGGGTCGGGCGAGTCTAGAGGCTTCCTGGTTCGCGCCAATGAGACCCTGGGCGAGACGGTTTGCGCGCCTGGGATCCTGAATAGCACTGGTGCTTGGAGCCGGCTGCTCCTGCGAGGAAGCAACCGACCGGCGCTCGGAGCTCTTGAGCTGCACGCCGATCGACTTCCCCATGGCGCGACGACGATGTTCCTCGGTTCCCGCACCGCGACCAGCCCGCTCCCGATCGCCAGTAGCCAGGGCTCTCTCTGCCTGGGTGCGACCGTGGTGCGCTTCATCGGACCCGGTCAGCTGAAGGTCGCCGACCAGAACGGAGAGGCTCAGCTTGACCTGGATCTCACAACGCTTCCTGCTCCGCTGACGAGCGGGACCTGGGGGGAGCGCCTGTACTTCCAGGCGTGGCACCGAGACAACAACCCCGGCCCCACGTCCAATCTGACCTCGGCGGCCGCGGTTCAGGTCTTCTAGCCGACGACTCGGGCCTTCTGCGCCTGACGTGGTCGAGAGAACAGTCGGAGAGGCCCTGCGCCTACCGTGAACCCGTCTGCGCCGCCGTAGTGTCCGATCGGTGCGCCCGCGCCCTGACGGGACCGTGAAGGCCGGTCTCCTGCGGGCATGCTCACCGACGGCCTCCCGCTGCGCGCCCCGCTCCTGACCGTCGGGGGCAGGGCCAGCCGAGGCAGCAGCGCACGCTCGAATACCTGATGGAGGAGAACCGCTTTCTCAATGAGCAGCTTGGCGGCCGGCGGCTTCGACTTTCGAATGATCAGCGTAGGAGGTTGGCCGAGAAGGGGAAGCAGCTCGGTCGGCCCTTTCTGGGGCGTGTGGTTTCAATCGTGACCCCGGACACGGTGATGCGTTGGCATCGGCAACGCATCGCGGCCAAGTGGACGTACAACAGCCCGGGATCATTTTTGACAACTCGGTGACGTCACGTCCGTCGGACAATTCCCTTGGAGGCTAATCTGGCATCAACTACGACCCAATCGTCGCCCAGATCCATGCTCGCAACAGAATGACTTCAAGGCCTAATCTCGCCGTCCTTCAGCTCGTCACCACCTCTCTGACTTGCTCCGTCGCCGCAGCCCAGTTCGGAGAGATTCGAACGCTTACCGAAGTCCGCTCGAGTGTCGCCGTTGACTCTATCGCGCTGGATCTGGACAGGGACGGGCACCTCGATCTACTGACGGCGTCAGCCAAGAATGGCGAGCTGGTGTTTTACCGGGGCCTTGGAGGCGGGGATTTTGCTGCTCCGCTGTTGTTGGATTCAGGAGTCGGCGGCGTCAGCGGTCTGGGAGTGCTGGATGTCGACGGTGACGGGGACAAGGACCCGGTTCTCCTCTCCACGGGCAACGCTGCGATTCAATGGTACGAACAAGTCTCCAACGGGCGTTTCTCGGCCGCGCATGTACTTGTGACGGTGCCTCAGCTGACGGACGGGTTTGCATGCGCGGACCTAGACGGCGACCAGGACAGCGACCTTGTGATCGTCAACTCGGCAACGGGTCGGGTCGATTGGCTCGAGAACATGCTGCCGGTGACGTTCTCAGCTATTCCGCAAGTCATCGGCCAGCTCGCCGGAGCCGGATCGGTCGAAGTGGAGGATCTCGATGGTGATGGAGACACGGACGTCTACGTGTACTCGACAACGCGCCTCGCTGCCTTCGAGAGCCTATCCGGAGGCGTCTCATGGGTCCGATTCCCCGGGAACCAGGCGCTCTACGAAGATCTCACCTCTGTGCGCGCGGGTGATGTGGACGGGGATGGTGCCATCGACTTGATGGTCGTCGCCGACTATTCAGGCGAGCGCCAGCTGAGCCTGCATCGCAACCTGGGAGCGTCCTTTGCCCCACGGACTCAGATCGTGAGGGAGAATCATGCAAAGGACGCCATGCTCTACGACACCGACGGCGATGGCCTGCATGAGCTGCTCGTTGGCAGAGAGTCGGTCGCCACGGGTCAGGGGGCAGTGCTCGCACTGGAGAATCACGGGGGCGGCGTATTTGGACCTCTTTGGGTCTCGACTTCGTATGCGGCAAGCGCCAACAGGCTGCTGGCCGTTGATCTGGACGCTGACGGAGTCGACGACGTCGTTTGCACAAGCCGATTCGAATCGACGCCTGTCGGGCGCCTGATGAATGACGGTGCAGGCAATTGGGCGCCCTTCAGGACCATCTCATCCAGTGGCGCTATCGCGCCGAAGGACTCCGTGTTCGTGGATTTCGATGGAGACGGTGTGCGAGATCTCCTCGTGGCGTCCTATCGGCCGGGGGGGCTTGTGGGCGTGCCCAATCCTGGGTCCCTTGCCTGGTATCCGGGAATGGGCGGTGGCCGCTTTGGCCTTGCCGGGCACATTCCCATCGCAGGGGTCCAGACCTACGACGTCGTTGCGGAGGATCTCGATGGCGATGGAGATCCGGATCTCGTGACCTCCGGGAGGCCGACAGAGGTGCGCGAGAACCTTGGTGGCGGCCGGTTTGGCACGAGAATCAACCTCGATACAGGCCAGCAGAACCGGGATGTTGCGGCCGGAGATCTGAATGGTGACGGGCTCGCCGACATTGTCGTTAGCGCTGGCAACGTCGGCGTCATGTGGTTTCCCAATCAGGGTGGAATGGTGTTCGGAGCGGCGCTGCAGCTTCCGGGTACGGGACCGAGCCTCGGGGTCGATGTTGAGGACATGGACGGAGACGGCGACAAGGACGTTCTCTTCATCCAGATCTCACCGTCGCAGGCGAAGTGGTCCGAGAACCTTGGCGGCGGAGCGTTCGGACCACCGCAGGTACTCGCGGGTGCCAATGAGTTGTTCCAGGAACCCAAAGAGATCACGGCGCGTGATATGGATGCGGATGGCGTCATGGACGTCGTCGCCGGTGGCTGGAGGAGCACCTTCTTTGTGCGCGGGCTCAGAGGCGGTTCCTTCATGGCCGCGGAACGCGTAGCAGAGTTGCCCGCCTGGGATTTGAAGGACTTCGGAATCGGTGACGTCGACGGCGACGGATCGCTCGATATCGTCGTCAAGGCCTTCTTGCCCGGGGGGGCCTCGTTCCCGATTCGCTGGTCTCGGAATCTTGGCGGAGGCGTGTTCGCCGCCACGCAATCCCTCACTGACAACGCCGAGCAGCCCGAGTTCTTGGTTCTGGACGACGTCGACGGTGACGGCGATGACGACGTCTTGTTCGGAAGTCGCTCGGATGATGAGGTCCGATGGATCGAGAACCTCGTAGCCGGCAGCCTTTTTCCAGAGCGGATCGGCGCCGCCTTCTGCGGGCCAGCGCCGGTCAACTCGACGGGCGGCTCCGCCCGGATGGCCGCCGAAGGGAGCGATCGGGTGGCGGACGGCGACATCACACTCCTCGCGAACGGTCTGCCAGCGCAGGCGTTTGGCCTGTTCTTCCGTGGCCGACATCTGGGCTTCGATCCTCTGCTGGCCGGTGGGGAAGGCAACCTGTGCCTGGGCTCGCCCCTGGGGCGGTTCCTCAACTCTGTCCAGAACGCGACCGACGAAGGGGTCATGGCTCACCGAATCGATATGCAATCGATCCCCTTGTCGCTGAACGTCTCGGCCCAGCCCGGCGAAACCTGGTACTTCCAGGCCTGGTACCGCGACAACAACTCCGGAGCCACCTCCAACCTGACCGACGGCCTGGCGATCACGCTACGCTGATTCGGGGGACGACCCCAATCCTCAACCGCGTACTGTCCCTTCGGTGTGCCTACGCCCTGACGGTACCGTGAGGCCCGATGTCCTGGGGGCATGCTCAAGGACTGCCTCCCTCTCCGTGCCCTGCTCTTGACCGTCGTCGGCTGGGTCAGCCGCGAGCAGCAGCGCGCGATGGAGTACCTCATCGTGGAGAACCGAGTTCTCAAAGAGTAGCTCGGCGATCGGCGGCTTCGACTCACGAACGATCAGCGCCGGCGGCTGGCTGAGAAGGGGAAGCAGCTCGGTCGGCGGCTTCTGGGGCGTGTGGCAACGACCGTGACCCCGGACACGATCATGCGTTGGCATCGGCAGCCGATCGCCGCGAAGTGGACCTTCAAGAGTCGTGCGGCCGGTCAGCCCGGGGTCATGCGCGAGATCCGCGCGCTACGGGAGTACGGGGCGCACCACAACCACGAGCGGCCGCACCAAGGAATCGGCAATCGCGTGGTCGATCGCTCGCCTAAGCTCGGCTCATCGTCGCTCCGCTTGATCACCGGGAATGAGCGCCTGGCGGTCTCATGAGGCACTACAGGGCGTCGGCTTAGCGATGGGACTGTACGCCCTCGGTGCTCTAGAGCCAACGGGCTCGCGCCGTCCGGTTCCAGCACGCTCAAGGCCTTGAACTGCGTCTTGGAGTGTCAGCCCGCGGACCTTCTGGCCCTATGACCCCGCCGATACCCAGACGCACTCGCTGCCGCCGGTGCGAACCCCTGATTCCGGAGCCCAGGTCTCGTATCGGGCGTAGGTGAGCTGGTTCGCAGAATCATGCAACGATATCGGGCCTCGCCGTCACCATACTAGACCCTTGTCTTCTCCCAGCTCGACCCTCAGCATCCTCCCATGCAACGACGACTCCTCCTCCTTACTAGCTGCCTTCTGCTATCGCCCCTCAGCGCAGCCCAGGACATCTTCCCCCGCACTGAGCAGCTCTGGGAGGGCGTCACATCACCTTCGGCCGTCGCGGTGGGCGACTTTGATGGTGACGGGATCAATGACGTAGTCGCCGTAAACTCAGGCTCGGCCACGCACGTGCTCCGCGGCCTCGGCGGTGGCAACTTCGACCGGCCCCGGCCAACGCCGCGTGTGGGAAGCCTCACGAGGGCTCTCTTGGTCGCCGACCAGAATGCAGATGGGAGGCCAGACATCTACGTCCAGTCGACAATGAGCTCCGAGACGAAGGTCACTCTACTGCGCAACCGGGGCAACTTTGAGTTCGAGCCCATTCCCGTGGCCTTGCTTTCCACGGGCCTGAGCGTCACGTGGTGGGAGAGCGCGGACACTAACGGTGACGGGTTGGAGGACCTCATTCTCTCGGTGGAACCGAGTTTCACTGGCGGGACCCTTGGGACGGGGCTCATTGTTTGGAGAGCGAGCGGAGCCGCCTTCGAACCCGTTCCTCTCACCGTTCAAACGGGGCGCACCTCGCGCTTTCGGGCCGAGAACCTGGTCGGGGATGGCCTTCCGGATCTGCTGTTTCGCTCGCTGCCGGGGGGGCAATGGCAGGTCGCGGAGAACCTCGGGGCCGGTGGCTTCGGAGCTCCGACGCTGCCCTTCTCCACCACGCTCGACACCCTGCCCCTTGTGGACCTTGCCGATCTCGATGGGGATGGTGACCTCGACGTCTACGGCATCGACGAGCCAGGGTCGCAGCAGGTCTTCGTCGCGGAATCCTTCGGTGGGCTCAATCTGGGTCCAGCTATGGCAGTCGCACTTCCGTTCGAGCCACGGGAAATCCGTTTTCGTCCGCGTGATCTGACGGGCGATGGCATGGATGATCTGTTCCTGTTCGAGCAGGGGACGTTGAATCCTAGAGTCTACGTGGTCGAATCCGTCGGCGGTTTGGCGTTCGCCGCCGCGCGCCCCCTCGAATCCACCCCCTCGGCCTTGGGCTTCGGTGACCTTACCGGGGACGGAATCCCCGAGCTCTTGGGCGACTCGGGGGCCCGCTTGTCCTACGCGGAACGAAGCAGTGGGTCCGGCGCGGAGTTTTTCGGCCCGCTGCAGGAATTTACTCTGGAGATGGGGCGTGTCCAGGGCTTGATCACCGCGGACCTGGACGGCGACACTGACGCCGACATCCTCTTTCTCGGGGAATTCGTCGGACTTCAATGGCTCCGCAACGATGGTGCTCTGCGCTTCGCCAGGCCAGAGCTCATCGAAGGTCCTGGGACGACGCGTACCCTGCTCCGCATGGAAGACATGAACGGGGACGGTGCGGACGATCTGATCGTCAGGAGTGAACCCAATGGCGGACTTGCTGTCCGGCTCCGACAGGGCGCCTTGGACTTTGCGCCTCCGGTCACTATCTCGTCGCTCAATCAACTCACTCTCCAGGAGATCATTCCGACGAACTTCGACTCGGACGGTGACACAGACCTGATTCAGCACCAAGGCGGCGGCATCGTCGAGCTGTATTCCTTGCGCAACTCAGGAAACGGCACGTCTTTTTCGCGCACGCTGATCATTCGCTCGACGGACGGCATCCGTTTGGTGGCCGTGCTCGACGCAGACGGAGACGGCTTTGACGACCTCGTTACTTTTGCGGGCAGCGACGTCAATCTGCGCCTCGGACTCGGCGATGGCTCTTTTGGCACGGACACGCTACTTGAGTCGAGCCTCCAGAGCCGGGCGTGGGCAGGGATCGGTGACTTCGACCTCGACGGAGATCTCGACGTCCTTGTAGACCGTTTTGGGGACGGTCAGCTCATGTGGGCGGAGAATCTTGCCAACGGAACGCTGGGGTCCTTCCAAGGCACGGGGCTGTTCCTGGGTCTCCACGCTGGCGGGGCGGAGATTCTCGACATCAACCACGATGGCGTCGTAGACGTTGTGATCAACCGGCCAACCGGTCAAGCGAACCAGGACATCGTTCTTCTCGGGCTCCCGGGTGGGGCCTTCGAGCCCGGACAGCCGGTCGGCGAGGCAATCGGGAGTTGGGCGGACACTAGCTTCGAAGATCTTGACGGCGACGGCGATCTCGACGGCCTTTCGTTCGCGCAGACAGGCATTGGGGTGCACAAGAACACGGTGTTCGACAGCGCCGGAGTGGCGCCGCTCATCTGCGAATTCGGGGAAATCAACTCCGCTGGACTGCGCGGGCAGCTGGCGGCGTACGGCAACCCGAGCGCGACGTCCAGCGACCTTTATCTACAGGCCATTCGCCTGCCGCAGGACCAGTTCGGCATCTTCGCGGGTTCGCTGACGCTGACCGAACCGACGGCGGTCGCCGGATCCCTCGGATCCATCTGCCTCGCGGGCTCGATCGGACGCTACGACGCGCCGTCGCAGATCCAGTCCAGCGGCGCCTCCGGCTCCTTCTCGATTCCGCTGGACCCCACGGCTCTCGAAACGAGCACCGGACAGGTTCCGGCCGTGGTCGGCGAGACGTGGTTCTTCCAGGCCTGGCACCGCGACCTCACGCCCGGCGGAGCAGCGAGCAGCAACTTCACCGGAGCGCTGCTGATCAGGTTCACGCCGTGAGGGAAGAGGGCCCGCCCGCCTGTGCCTCTCATGGCCCGTTCAGGGGTTCCCTCGACGCGCAGCACGGGCGGGCTGACGCGTCGAGGCTGCCATAGCGGATGCGCGGATGCCCGTCCTCACGGAGCTGGTCGCGTTGCTTCGCCTGGCGACGAGAGGCCGTACGCCGTTCGTGCTGGAGAACGTCGCGCTGCGCCATCAGCTAGCCGTCCACAAAAGAAGCGTGGGGCGCCCAAACATCAACGAGCGCATCTTCTGGATCACGGTCATGCGGATGCTGAAGGACTAGCGCGACGCCGTTGTCATTGTTCAAAGGGCAACGGTCATCAAGTGGTCTCGGAGTGGCTTCCGTCATGACTGGCGCAGGAAGTCCCGGACGAAGCCAGGCCGCCCGCCGATAGCGATGGCGGTCATCATGCTCATCAAGCGGATGTGCGCAGAGAACGTCACGCGGGGAGCGCCACGGATCAAGGACGAGCTGGCCTTGCTCGGGCACACGGTCGCAATCTCGACCGTCGCAAAGTACTTGGTGCGCATGCGACGGACCGAGCCAGATCAGTGGTGGAAGACGTTCCTTCAGAACCACATGGCAGCGACCGCAGCTTGCGACTTCTGAGTTGTGCCGACGGTCACGTTCCCGCGGCAGTTCTGCTTTGTCGTGGTGTCGCTCGACAGACGCCACATCCGGCACGTCAACGTCACCAGGCATCCCACGGACGAGTGGGTCGCCCAACAGATGGTCGAGGCGCTTCCGGGCGATCGGTGGGTCCCACGGTCCCTCCAGCGTGATCGTGACGGCGCTTACGTCTGGGCGTTCCGCTGGAAGCTGGAGGCCCTGGGCATCGACGAGCTGGTCTGCGCCGAAGTCTCCTTGGCAGAATGCACACGTGGACCGCCTCATCGGGAGCATCCGCCGGGCATCCACGGTGCGCATCATTCCGGTGGGGGAGAAGCGCCCGCTGCGGACGGTCAGGGAGTACGTCGAGTACTACAACAACGATCGACCGCACCAATCACTGGATGGAAACGCACCGACGCGACGTGCGATTGAAGGCGCCGGTGAGGTTGTCGCGCGCCCCCTTTCGTGGCGGGCTGCACGACCACTACTCGCGCGCCGCGTGGCACCAAGAGTCTGCCGTTCAGTGGGCAAGGTGTCTCTTGATCAGACTGCTCAACCTCCGCCTCGCTCGATTTCAGCCTTCGGGAAGCCGCGTCACGGGGCATATGGCGTTTTCGGCAGGGGCAACCTGTTGAGCCGGCGACGTTTCGTACATCACGACCTCACAGCGGCGGAGCGGCGCCGTTCGTGGCGCGCTCCGCCGCTTCTCATCCACCGATCAGAAGAAGTCGATCCTGAGACCGTCCGTGAAGTTCGACGTGGCCAATCCGCCACTGGTGTCGCGGAACCAGGCCTGGAAGTTCCAGGTATCGCCCGGGGTGACCGACCCCGAGCCGGTCGAGGGCGGAATGTTCGCCAGGTCGATCGCAAGGCTGAACCTACCGACGGGGCCGCTATTCAGGACCTGACCCTGACCCGCGTACCGGCCGATGGAGCCTCCGAGGCACAGGTTGCCAGAACTGCCACCAGGGTTCGGGACAAGCGCCTGGGTCTCGCTGATGAGAAAGAACCCGAATGTGTTGATCGGAAGGTCGCTCGCCGTGATGACCACGTCGTTCGCAGCCACGAGGATCGAGCCGGCAGCGCTCATCACGGCGCCGACGCCGCTCGAGTTCACCACGGCGGGGCAGTAGTTGAAGCCAATGCCAGGGCATGACCCATCGACGCCGTCGCAGTTCTCGTCGATGCCGTTCCCACAGATCTCGGCGGCTCCGGGGTTGATCACCGGGTTGTTGTCGTCGCAATCCTCACCGGCGCGGTATCCGTCCCCGTCGAAGTCGGTCTGCACCGCCGCGACGGCCTCGGCGAGGGACAAGTCCGCGCCATCGGAACGGGTCACGTGGCGAAGTACGTTCGTCAGCGGAGGGGCGGCGCCGCTGAAGTCGAACTGGAACTGGGACCAGCTGACGAACCCATCGCCGTCGCGTATGGACTTCATCCAGTTGTCATCGCCATCGACGGCGCCCTCATACGGCGTCGGCGGGTTGCCGCCCAGGGCCCATTCCGTAAAGGTGTCGAGGCCGCCCGGGAAGGTGGGAGTCGAATTGGCCCTGAACCACAGGTCCGGGTCGAACGCGGGCGAGTGGATCTTGCCGCCCACGATGTGCCCCCTGCCTCCGGCGCCGGGGTCGTTGTCGGTGACGCTCAGCGTGACGCCGTTTCCGACGTCGAATGGGCCCGCGGGGTTGCCCGGCCCGTTGTTGACCACGTGATACGTCACGTTCGTGCTCAGACGCTCGACGTTCAAGGTGTAGACCTTGTCGGGGGCCGTGGGACTGACCCACACGGTGACCGTGGCGACGTTGAGCCCGATGTCCAGCGGAAGCGCCGGGCTCGCCTTGCCGAGAAGGCGGCCGGCCGGCATCGGGTAAGTGACGCCGTTGAGCTCGATCTCCACGACAGCCCGGTGGTCCGTCGCCTGGGCGTTCAAGCGGAGATCGGTCGAGGTGAACGGAACGGTCAGGCTGTAGTCCACCACCTGTGGGTCGAAGGACGGCGCCAGCGTGCCCGCATCCGCCCTGAGTGAGCCCAGGTTGGGGTTGATCGGTTCTCCGACGTCGAACTCGGATCGCCGCAACAAGCCGGGTTTGCCGTTCTCCACCATTTCGATGCACTCGATTTCTCCATACACGCTGTCGGTCACGCAGAACCGCTGGCGTTCATAGTTGCCCCACTGGCCCGGGAAGAAGAACCAGTCGGGTGTCGAAGTCGCGAGGCTCGGCCAGGCCGACGAAACAAGCCTCCGCTGGTTCGGGGAGTAGGTGTGCAGTTCAGAGCCAACCCCCGCCAGGTCGTACAGGCTGACGTAGATCGTGCAGAACCCGACGTCGAGGCTGCCGACGGTTTCGTAGTAGTGCCGCCCCGGAGACGGATACTGCGCATGCGACCCCAGGCCGGAGTAGATGACGGGGTGGTTCTGGACGAGCTCAAGGTTCGCAGCGGCGATTTCGGCATCGAAGCTGTGGCGGGACATCGAGACGTTGGCGAGCTCGTAGACCCCGGGATTCCATACGTTTCTGTTGGTCACACGAACTCGGACGTTCTCCCAGTCGGACCAATGCCGCCCCACGGGCCCGGTAGGATCGAAGTCTAGGTCCACGCAGCTCGCGTGCGCTTTGCCGGGGCCGTTCCACGGGTAGAAGGTCCAGAACTGTAGATCCGTGAGCGCGCCCTGGTGTGGTTGAACGCGCACATAGGCCTCTGCCGGGCTGCGGCTGTTCACGATCGGCGCCCCGGGCAGGAATTGCGGGAAGTTCAGGTGGACCTTGAACTCCGGCGTATCGGCGAGCGGATGGGACAGGGCGGTCTGCATGTCAGCCAGAATCGTCGTGGAGGACGTTCCCTGGCTTGCGATGGGCGTCAGGCTGAACGTGTTATAGTTGTTCGGGTTCTCGACAATGGAGTGTTGGACGCTCGTCGAGGGGTGATCTAGAACGGCAGCGGGGTCATCGGGAAAGTACGCCTCCCCGGGATGGAAGCGAATGATCGGGCCGAACTCGGACAAGAGAGCCTCGATCTCTGCCTGCGAGGGAGCGTCCATCGCCTCAACGGCGGACTCCTTCAGGCAATACACCGGGCCCGTCGGGGGGGCATATCCGGAGGTCGCAACAAAGGCTCCCAGATCGATGGCGCCGGCGGGCGGGTTGATCTTCCAGGCGGAGAAGGGGCTAGCCCCCGTGCTTGCGCTGTTGTAGATGAAGTCGCCTACGGATGCCTGCACGACGAGGTCGCTCCTCACGCAGACCACCGAGGTGAGCGACGGTTGCCCGCCGCTCGAGCAGTTCCATCCGACGGATCCGAGGCTGACGTAGCCAGGCGGAGGAATAGGATCGAAGAAGCAACCGTCGTAGTATCCACCGCTGCCCGAGTCCGACCAGATGAAGTTGAAACCCACGGGGTGAGCGAGAGCAAAGCCGCTGAGATCCCTGGCGATCGTCATGCCAGGGGGCGGTGCGTAACCCCCGATGGCGACGTCACCGAGAGCAAAGATGTTGAGCCCTGCCGGAATGTCGGGATGCCAGAAGCTCGCCGTGTATTGCCCCCCCGTTTCGAAGTCGTTCCACGTCAGGGCCATTCGATCCGTGTAATGGAGCTCGATCTCCTGACCGAGGGCGGTGCTGGGGAACACGGCGGCGAGGAGCAGGGCAGCGGCCCAGGGCTCTCGCCGTCTGCTTGTGGGGGGGGCGTCATGTTTCGGCTATCTGGGGGGGCGCAGTGATCTGCATGGGGGCAGGTGAGTCGGAATGAGGCGCCGGAGTTTGAAGAGCGCCTCCACGTCCTTGGCGATATCAGGCCCTGGACTCCTTCATCTGATTCGAGAATCTCAGTCCTTCGCGGTCTCAATGCCCCTCAACACTCCCCCAAGGCAGGTGCTCGGGCTAAATTTGGGGGGCACGGCCCCTTCGCCGGCTCTTCACACCGTTTCTCGCCTGCATGGACTCGATCGACCCAAAGACCCTCACGCGCATGCTCCAGGGCGCCCGTGGCGGCGATGATGGCGCGCTCGAGGTGCTCCTGGGCGCGGTCTACGCGGAGCTGGGCGAGGTCGCTGCGAGGCTCTTCTCCAAGGAGCGCAAGGACCACACCCTGCAGCCAACAGCCCTGATTCACGAGGCCTGGATGAAGCTTGAGGCGCACATCGGGGGGTTAGAGGACCGCGCACACTTCTTTGCCGTCGCGAGCCAGGCCATGCGCCAGGTGCTGGCCGACCACGCGCGTGGACGCTTGCGGCAGAAGCGCAGCGGCCAGCACGATCGGGTTGCGCTGGGCGGGACGTTCGGCGCGCTGGGCGCGGTGGAGATCGACCTGGTGGACCTCGACGACACGTTGTCGCGGCTCTCGAAGCTCCATCCCCGCCACGGACGCGTGGTCGAGCTCCGGGTCCTCGGCGGGCTCACGATCGCCGAAGTCGCCAGCGCTCTGGGCGTGTCGGACACAACCGTCGAGCGCGACTGGCTCATGGCCAAGGCGTGGCTGCGCACTGAGCTCTGGCCTGAGCGATGACCGACGACGCGGAAGAGTACGCCCGCAGCTTCGAGATTCTGAGCGGCGCTCACGGTCTCGAGGGTGACGCACTTGAGCAGTACCTGGACGGCGCGTGCGATGGCGATGAGTCGCTACGTGCTCGCGTTCTCCAGCTGCTCGCCGCGTGTGCGGACGGGGAGGCCGGATCCGGCGATGCGTTCGCAGACGAGCAACTTGCCGCAGCACGCCAGACCCTAGACGAACTCGCGAGCCAGGCCAGCACTACCTGGATGCCCGAGACGATCGGCGACTACCAGGTCCTGCGCCAGATCGGCAGCGGCGGGATGGGCGTCGTGTACGAGGCCCAGCAATCGTCGCCGCGCCGTCGCGTCGCCTTGAAGGTTCTGAGCCCGTTGCATGCGTCGGGCGACGGGCTGAAGCGTTTCCGGAGGGAGGCCGAGCTGCTCGGACGCCTGCAGCACCCAGGCATCGCCCACATCTTCGAGGCCTCCACCTTTGACGTGGGCCACGGACGCCAGCCCTACTTCGTGATGGAGCTCGTCGAGGGGCTCCCTATCACGGAGTACGCCGACGACACCGGGCTGGATACCAACGCGCGCATGGCGCTGGTCGCTGAGCTCTGCGACGTGATCGAGTACGCGCATGAGCGCGGCGTGATCCACCGCGATCTGAAGCCCGCGAACATCCTTGCGAACTCGCGGACCGCGACCGGTACCGCGGTGGAGGCGGGGGCGTCCACCACCCAGCTCAAGATCCTCGACTTCGGCATCGCACGCGTGGTCGACCCCGACCTGACCTCGAACACCCTGCAGACGTCCACGGGGCAGATCGTCGGCACGGTCTCCTACATGAGCCCCGAGCAGGCCATGGGGGACCCAGACGCGATCGACGTACGGAGCGACGTGTACACGCTCGGGGTGCTCGCCTACGAGCTGCTCTCTCACTCGCTGCCGATCCCCTCGAAGGGCCTCATGCTCCACGACGCCGTGCGCGCGATCCGGGAGGATGAGCCGACGGGCCTTGGAACGATCGACCGTGGGATGCGCGGGGACATCGAGGTCATCGTTGGTAAGGCGCTCGAGAAGGAGCCGGATCGGCGCTATGCCTCGGCCGCCGCGATGGCCGCGGACATCCGACGTTACCTGGCCGACGAGCCGATCCTGGGCCGGCGGCCAACGACGGTTTACCAGCTGCGCAAGTTCGCGCGCCGCAACAAGGCGCTCGTGGCGGGCGTGGTTGCGACGCTTGCCGTGGCCCTCATCGGAAGCGTGGTCGCCATCGGCTATGCGCTCGACAGCAAGCGGCGCGCGGACGAGCTGGGACGCGTCGCGGAGTTTTACTCGAGCCAGTGGGCCCTGATCGACCTGGGCGATATGGCGGAGCGGCTCAAGAACAACACCGTGGAAGGGGTGATCACTGAACTGCGCCGTCAAGGGGGCGGCGCCGAGGGAGATGCGCGGATCCGTGAGTTCGAGCAGCTCCTTGAGTCCGCAGACTTCGCGACCATCGCGATGCGTTTCCTCGACGAGACCCTGTTCGCCACGGGATTGGAGACGTTGAATCAGCAGTTCGAGGACCTGCCGTTGGTCCAGGCGCGCCTGCTCGAGACGCTCTCTCAGACCATGCTCCGGCTGGGACTGGTAGATTCATCGGTGCCCCTCCAGGAGCGTGCGCTGGAGCTGCACCGGCGCGAGCTTGGCCCCGGTGATCTTCTGTCCCTTCGCTCCCAGTCCCTGCTGGGCAACCTGCGTTTCAGCAAGTCGAGATACCAGGAGGCGGTGGAGCTGCTTCGATCCGCCTTGCGTCAGCAGCGCACACTCCTACCCAGGACCTCCCAGGACCTCCGCGATTCCCTCACGTGGCTTGGGTCCACTGTCAGCGTCGTCGGACCCCCCGAGGACATGATCTCGATCCGCCGCGAGATCGCCAATCTGACCATCGAGATTGCCGGACGGGACGACGCCGACGCCCTCCTGGCCCAGGCGGACGTGCTCTGCGCCGAAGGCAGGAACGACGTGGGCGTTGAGCTGATGAAGAGGGGGCTGGCGCTATTCAAGCGCGATCGAGGGGAGCACGACATCAGCACCCTGATAGTGACAGGCAATATTGCCTCTGAACTCCTTCACCTGGGGCAGCTCGAGGAAGCGGAGGGCCTCGCACGTACGATGCTGGTTGGATCGCGCGAGCAGCTCGGCGAACCGCACCCCCAGACCACGAACGCGATGTGCATCCTGGGCCAGATCCTGCGCGACGCGGGAAAGTTCGAGGAGGCCGAGGCCCACTTGCGCAACTCGCTCAAGCTCCGCAGTGAACATCTGGGCCCTGACGACCGCGCGACAATTCAGTCGCGCCACCACCTGGAGCTGCTACTCGATGCCAGGGCGCGTTGAATGACGTCGGTATATGAGTACTCCGTACAGCCCCATCCGTCAGCCGACGCCCTGACGATACCGTGAAGGCCGATAACCTGTCGGCATGCTGACCGACTCCTTCCCGCTCCGCGCCTTGCTCCTGACCGTCGTTGGCTGGGTCAGCCGCGAGCAGCAACGCAAGATTGAGTAACTCATCGAGGGGAACCGCGTTCTCAAGGAACAGCTCGGCGGACGTAGGATTCAACTCACGAGCGATCAGCGCCGGCGGCTTGCTGCGAAGGGGAAGCCGTTTGGTAGGCGGCTCCCAGGTCGTGTGACGACGGTCGTGACTCCGGACACGATCATGCGTTGGCATCGACAACTCAACTCACCGCAGCGAAGTGGACTTACCGCAGTTGTCGAAAGGGGTGCAAGGGGTTGATGCGTGAGATCCGCGCGCTGGTCGTTCGCCTCGCCCGGGAGAACCCAGGCTGGGGCTACTCGCGCATCCAGGGCGCGATCGGCGACCTTGGGCCTTAAGTCGGGCGGACAACGGTCTCACGGATTCTCAAGCGCGAGGGCATCAAGCCGGCTCCCGAGCGTCGCTCCTCCTGCAGCGCGTTCATCAAAGCCACGTGGGGCGAGTGCGCCGCGGCCGATTTCTTCACTACGGAGGTCTGGAGCTTCCGGTGGCTGACGACGTCCCACACCCTGTTCGTCATCGACTTGGCCACACGTCGCGTCCACCTCGCAGGGAGGAAGAGAACGCCCAACGAGGCGAACATGGAGCAGGTGGCGCGGAATTTCACCGACGCCGTCGATGGGTTGCGGGGGGCTCACACGAAGCTGATCGTGGACCGCGACACCAAGTTCCCACGGGGCTTCCGCGAGCTCCTCACGAGTGGGGGAGTCGAGAACGTGTTCACGCCGCCGAGGTCGTCGAGCTGCAATGCCTGCGCCGAGCGCTTCGTCCGTTCCATCAAGGAGGAGTGCCTTGGCTCGACGATCTTCTTCGGGGAAGAGGAGCTGCGGCGAGCACTGCGGGAGTACGAGGCGTACTAAAACGGGGAACGCCCTCACCAGGGGATTGGCAACCGAGTCCTCGATCGGTCGTCCGAACCGCGGTCAACGCCGCTCCGCTTGGTCACGGGCCATGGGCGCCTGGGTGGCCTTTTGAGGCACTCCAGGGCGTCGGATCAGGGAATGGGGCACGACGCGCGTCGATCCCACGCGTTGCCGCCTCGTGGCAGCCACGCCCGAGGTCGCTCCGCCTTCATCGATAGGCCACCCGCTCTTTACTGAAACTAAATAATCGGTCTCTACAACCCCTCCCGTGCAAGCACACCAAAAGCCTGTTTGATCTCCCTAAAGTTGCAGCGAAAATTGATGAAAACCACGAGAGCACTCCTCCTGTCCCTTTTTGCAGTCGGCGGCGTCGTTTACGCCCAAGAGCCGACAGAGTCCGGTGCGTCCGATTCTGATGCTGTTGAGCTCGACGAGGCTGCAATCGCCGAAGCCGTCGACAGCTACTTCGACAAAGAGGGATTCGTACGCGCGAGCTACGGGAAGAAGGGTTTCCGTCTGGAGAGCCGTGACGGGAACTTCCAGACGAATCTGCAGTGGCGCGCGCAGCTGCGTGCAACGACACCGTACCGCAGCGACCCTCGCCAGCTCAGCAGCTTCGACAAGGAAGAGCTGACCGCCGAGGGGCGGCGGTTGCGGATGAAGATCGGCGGCCACGGCTACCGTCCCTGGCTCAAGTACTACTTCGAAGTCGACCTCCAGCCGACGCGCTCTCTGGACAATTCGAGCGCGGGCTCAAGCGCGCGCGTCATCGACTGGCGCATCGACGTGGCCAAGAGCAAGGAGTTTGGCATCCGGGTCGGCCAGTGGAAGATTGATTACAACCGCGAGCGCGTGGATTCGTCCGGCCGCCAGCAGTTTGTCGAGCGGTCGATCATCAACCGCACCTTCACGGTCGATCGCCAGATGGGAGTCGGCTTCCGCGGACGCCTGTTCGAGGGCACCGGTGCGGATCTCCGCTATCACGCGGGCGTCTTCACCGGTGAGGGGCGCGGCGTATCGAACGACGACAACAACCCGATGTACGTCGCACGCCTGCAGTGGAACTTCTTGGGCAGAGATCTCGCGTTGAGGCAGACCGACGTCGAGCGTACCGAGAAGCCAACGGGCAGCTTCGCCCTCGGGGGCGCCAGCCACACGGGCAGGGCCACGCGCTGGTCTTCGAGCGGCGGAGGCAATCTCGACGGATTCAGTAGCGTCAGTGACGCAGCCGAGGGCCAGTACCGCATCAACCAGGCGGTCGCAGAATTGGCGTACAAGCACCGGGGCTTCTCGACCCAGAACGAATTCCACTGGAAGCAGATCGAGGATACGACGCTGGGCCAAGGCCTGGCGGGCCGCAGGAACGAGCTATACGGGTACTACTCCCAGCACGGGTACTTCTTCAATGAGATCTTCCCGTCGTTCCCCGAAGAGCTCGAGTTGGCTGTGCGCTACGCATGGCTCACGGAGCCTAATGCGGATGACTTCAACTTTGAGAACGAGCGCCAGGAGTTCACGCTCGGGTCGAACTGGTTCTTTAACGGCCACAACAACAAGCTGTCGCTCGACTACTCCTACCTGACCATCGACGACGGCGCGATGGGCGTCGACGATGACGGCCACCGCGTTCGACTTCAGTGGGACATTTCCTTCTGACAGAGATGCAGCGTGGTGCTTTGTCGGTCACTTTCCTGTGCCGACCGAAATCGGCGTCTGCGCCCTCGTGCGGAGTTGCCTGCCGCGATGCAACACGCATTCGAAGACCCAAGTAGATCCCGGATACAGCTCTAGCAAGGATGGGAGGACCCGACGAGCACTGGTCGATCAACGGCCTGCCCAACGCCCTCGGCCTCCTGTCACTCCGGCGTCTCTTCATGGAGCGCCTGGTGTGGCCGATCCCGGTTGCAGTACTCGACGAGCTCGCGCAACGTTCGTCGACGGTGCGTTCCTGTGCCTACCGAAGATCTCGCCTGCGCCCCTCGGAGCACGTTCGCGAGTTCTTTCGACGACCGTAGCACGACCGATCTGAAGCGTCGAGGTCGCCGTGGCAGGAGGCTCGGATGCCCGTCCTCACCGAACTGGTCGCGTTGCTTCGCCTGGCAACGAAGGACCGGACGCAGCTCGTGCTGGAGAAGATCGCGGTGCGCCATCAGCTCGCCTCCTACAAGAGAAGCGTGGGGCGCCCGAACATCAACGACTAGGACCGTACCTTTTGGATCACGGTCATGCGGAGGCTGAAGGGCTGGCGCGACGCCGTCGGGATCGTCCAGCCAGCGACCTTGATCAAGTGGCTGTACTGTCTTATCCCTCCGCCCACGCCCTGGCGATGCCGACAGGGCCGGTGAGGCCCCTGGGCGTTGATAAGCACCCGGGGGACTTGGGCGCACCGTCTGCCGTTGGCTGATAAGCCTCGGAGAGGCAACGGCTGCGGCCGCCACGTCCGCGTCGATCACGTGGACCCCATGATCGGCGCGGGGCCGGTGGCAACGCCCACGGGACGCGCCGCGGCGGTCAACCACGGCGCCCAGAGCGAAGAGAGAGATCAGAGGAGATTCAGGGCGCACGCCGTGCGCTCTTGGGCTCTCGATGCGCGCTCACACAACCCGGAGTCCGGCATCTCCAGCCGGCATCTCCAGCCGGCTCACCCCTGTTCGCCACTGGCGCATCCCTGGGACACGGCGCTCGTTGCGGGCGGGCTATGGAAACAGACCTCTTGGCCCTCTCAGGGCCTCCTTTCCTCCACTGGGGAAGGAGTGTGTCCCCGACCGGAGCGGAGTTGCTAACCCATGGGGAGGGCGAGGGGAAGGAAGCTGCATGGCGCAATACTGCTACGACGTTGCCTAGTCGCTTCGTCATCCGGGTCGCGGAGTGATGGAGGCAGTCAACGCTCAGGGCGTCATTCACCGTACGGCTCCCATTCGGCTCTCGCTGCGCGTGGTTTTCTGGAATATCTGAAACTCGCGCCTTGCTCGGGGGATCCCTTGAGGTACGCGCCGTGCGACGAACGAAGCGATCGGTGACCAGGCCCCAGCCGCGAGAGCACGGTCGGCGCCTGGAGGAAGGACCGATGCGCTCGGAATCTTCGGCCTGACCCCGACCTCCTCCCAAGCTCCTTGAATCAGAGATCATGTTGAGAACGACCATTTTATCGATCGCATTGGTGGCCACAGTCGTAACGGGGGCCAGCGTTCACTCCGCGCCGGCCGAAGACGCTCCCCAGGACGACAACGAGATTCCCTGCGGGAAGCAGAAGAACGCTTACGATGGACTTGTTGAGACGGTGGAGGGCGAGTTCTATCTCGACGGCGTCGAGCCTCCGAGCAATTTCGAGGCCCAAATGCACCTCAGAGACCTTGCCAGAGACAAGTTCCACTGCGGTTCCTGCGAGTCAGCCAACGACTGTAATTTTGAGGATGTGCCGCCCACGGGGACGTTCCGTTTCGAGTTGATAGGGCCCAACGGCATTGGCCACGACTGGGAGTTCACGAGCATCGACGCCCTGGTGGTTGTGAGCTGCAACGACTGCTGAGCCCGTCGCGTTGATCGGGGTTGTGCACCTCGTGCAGTTGAAGCGCCCCAGGCCATGTGGCGCTTACGCTCCCGGTCTTCCTGCTGCAACGCGGGCGGCGTCACCTCCTACTGGAAAGGACTGGTGCGCCGCCCAGCAGCGGATTCTATGCCCTCCTGATAACGGGGCGACTCGAGTGCACAACGGGCACCGTCCCGTGGATGTGACGGATCGCGAGTGATGCGCCCGTCGCGTGGTGAGAGCGTCCTGCTCCGCGTCACACGGATTCCTCGCCCCATCAGTCTCCAAACCCCCTCTCCGCGAATCATGAAAGCGCTGACCATCACGACAATTCTGGCTGGAATCACCGGCCTCGTGCTCCTTCGTCCGTGGGAAGCTGCGGCAGCTGCGCCCCAGCCGCGGGACACGAGTAGAGCGGCCACTCTTCAGCGCGAGGATCGGCAGGTCCAACTCTCGAGCGTAGGCGACTCGCGGAACTCCAATGCCCGTGTCGGGCTGCAAGGTGAGGATCCGGTGGCTGAACCGGCATCAGAGAAGGCCATGCCGGAGCCGCCTCTTGAGTTTCACCCGATCGCAGGGCCCTATACGGACGAGTATCTTGGGTCTCTCGCCTACGATCAACTTTTGACCTGCCGAGCGATGATCCGGAGCCTCCAGGTCGAACAGAGAAAGCTCTTCGAGGCAGAGATCACTGATCTCGATGCCTTCTTGACCAAGACCGAGTACAGCGCGCGCGCCCTGAGCTTTGACGAGCAGTACTACCTTCCGGTCGCGAAAGAAAGCGAGGTGCGCTTCTACTTCGTCGATCCTGTGCAGTATTCGTTGCTCCACGAATTGCGGAATCGAGCCCGCCTCGTTCAGCTGGCGCCGTCATTCACGGAGCACGTCGAGCTTGAGCGCGCGGAGAGTCTCGAAAGAGTTCAGGAGCGCCATGGGCTCACGAATGTCGAGACCATGGTGAGCCCAGACAACTCGGTCTTTGCGGCGTACGGGATGGTCGACGGAGTGCGACGCCCAGTGATGTACCAGGACCATTCAGTCGGGTATTGAGAAACGGGTTCGCCGACGCCGAAGCCGGCGTCAGCGTAGCGCATAGCGGCCCTCGTTCCCCGTCGTGAGCGCGACCTTGAGCTTCAAGCTCCAGGGCGCAACACAGGTGGGTTAGGCGAGTGACCTCCCTCCATTCCCGCCTCGCGCGGCTGCTTCACACGAATGGGGAGGCCGTCCAATCAAGCCAGGAAAGTTCGAGAGGCCAAGAATGGGCGGCGTCGACGTCAGGGGCAACATGAAGCGGAGCCGTACTGCCGAAGGAACGGCAGCAACGGCTCCGGGTAGGTACCTGCACGTCGGCTAAGCCGCGCCTTTGATTGTCAGTCGAACTGGACTGCCCCGGCGCGGGTGAAGTTGGAGCCTGCACCCACGGTGTCTCGGTGCCACGCTTGGAAGAACCAGGTTTGTCCCGGCAAGACGGCCTGGGCGGGGGTCGTTGGCATGGCGGCGGTACTGACACCCAGTGAGAAGCCGCCATTGGAGCCTGTGCTCTGCACTTGGCCCGGCCCGAGGAAGCGCCCGAGCGTCCCGCCGAGGCAAAGACGTCCATTGCTGCCCGGCGGAATGAAGGAGTTAGTGCCTGTGGCGCAGATGAAGAACCCGAACTGGAAGTTGGGTAGTTGGTCTGCCTGCATGATCACGGCGCCGGCGCTGGCGAGATGGCTGCCGCGGACGCGGAGGCGCCCAAATTCTCCGGTGGAGTTTGGTACCGCAGGGTTGCAATAGGCGCGGCTAACGCAGTCCGTGGGGTCGAGGCGGTAGTGCCCGCCGTAGATGTTCGAGGAAGACTGGCTGCACTCCCACGCGGCATAAGTCGACCCGGTGGTGCCCCCACCGCTAGCAAGGCTCACGATAGAAGAATTGCCGTGAAAGCCCATCCCTCCACCGCATCCGAGCAGCACACGGGACTCCGACTCGCAGAGGTTGTCTCCGGCAAGGGCGAAGGTCGAGGCGAAGACATCGGTGTTGGACGCCCCGGTACGGTCCGTCCAAACCACCGCAAAACGCTCCCCGTCGTGGTCGACTTCTGCCGAGCCCCGCGTCGCGCCAAGGTTGACGCCCCCTTGCTCGGTGAGGTCCTGGTTGAAGAGGGGGCCGGCTCCATCGCATACGGTGGCCATGATGTCCGTGCCGAGCCCGCTTTCGAATCGGTCGTAGACGACGAGGTATCGGCCGCCAGCGCTCTGGAGGTCAGCGGTAACCGCGGGCGCACTCAATCGCCCCGGGAGATCAGCGATCAGATGGTCCGCGTGAAGGGTTGCGCCGCTCCAGCTCACCGTGGCCCCACGAATCTGCCGACTGCTCAACTCGCCAGCCGCATAGACCACGTTGAAGCGTCCTTGGCTTCCGGCCGTGTTCGCGACCGCGGGCGTCGTTGCGTTCAACGGCCCTGTATAGAGCCTGATGTCGTCGAATAGGCAAACCCCGGCGCTGTTGACCCGGGTGCAGACCACACGTTCGTTGCCGTTGACGTCCCGCTCGATCCACACGACCAGCCAGTAGCTATCCGATACCAGGACCACTTCGCCGCCAACATCTGGCGTCTCATTGGAAACAAATTCTATGGAAGACAAGCCCCAGAGCTGGCCTTGGTCGCCGGTGGCGGCCTCGATGATCCTGTATGAGATTTGGTGGAAGCCACCTGCGAGCAGCTTCTCCGCAACGACCAGGAACGAGTCGCTGAAGTTGTTGTTCGCGACGCGCGGCCGGAACCAGTCGTCGGTCGTGAACTCCCAGTAGTCACCGTCAAGGAGAGTTAGATCGCTCCGGTTGAACATCCTCCAATAGATGTCACGATCCGTGGTCGACGTCCACTCCTGGTAGACCACGATGATGCGGTCCGTCGTCAGGTCATAGGAGATGTCTGGACGGGTGAGTTCGGACGAGAAGTCGTCGAGGATGCCTGAGGTGATGAGGGGGTCGATCGTGACCGGCCATTGGGCGCCAGCAAGGAACGACTCCGAGACTTCGATTTGCAGACTGCTTCCGGTCCAGCGCGTCACCGCGCGCTCCACCTTTCCTGCCGCATCGAGCACGGTCGCCGCGCCGTAGTGCACGCCGCCAGCTTCGTTGCGGAAATAGAAACCGCCGTTCTGCGCCTCCGGCTGCAGCTCCGTCTCCACGGGAATCGTGACCGTCAGCGCACCCGAACCGAGGGGCGCGTCAAAAGTGAAGAGCTGTTCGATGGACTCCACGCCGAGGCGGTACCACTCAATCATTGGGCCGCGCTCGTATCGCACCTCCGCCTCGGAGCCCTGGGGTGCCGCTTCTCCGTCAAGCGTGATCTCTTTACCACCTACGGCGAGGGTGGGCGACTGCAGGGAGAATCCATAGAGCCGGGGCTGATCCGGCCCGAGCAGCGGGTAGTAGGTCGTTCCACCCGCGGCGAAGCTCGACTTGTACGTCCTGCCCCGGGCCCAGAAGGCATCGTCCGCCTCTTGGGTGTAGACCTTCGTCAGATGGTCTTCGCTGAGCATCTTTATCTGATCCAAGGACTCCTCGGAAAGGCTGACGGGCAGCGCCTCGTGATCAAGGACGCCGCGTTCGGAGACTTCAGAGCCCTGGCCGAATGCTGGGAGGACAAAACTGGTGGCCAGAACGGCCGCCTTTGCAAGGCTTGTGATCATCGGTGTGGCTGGTTGGGGACCTGGAGGCAGGCGCATTGAAGTCATCGGAACCCGACCTGATGGCCGTCCCGATCGCACCCAACGCCCTGACTGAGGCGCGTCCACCCCTCGCCCACCTGAAACTCCCAAAAAGCCCCGTACCGTCTCAACGGGTCCCTGGTGGGTGAATACCAGCTCCAGGGGGTGCTCAGGGCGCCTTCTGACCGCTGCAGGCGCACGTCGAGCATCGTGACGGCATGAAGTCACGCGTCCACCCGAAGTACAAGATGCGATACCGCGTGACAAACTGCCTGGACTACGAGCGGGGCCTGGTCGAGCGTGGGGACGTGACAGTCTGGCTGTCGCCCGAGGCCGTGGGTGCATGGAAGGCGAAGCCAAGTGGACGCCGGAGTGCGCAGCCGAGGTTTTCCGACCTGGCTATCGAGACTGCGCTGACGCTAGTGCTCGTGTTTCACCTGCCACGGCGCGCTGAGGTGCGGGAGGGTGACTCGGACACCGGCCATGCCGGCTGGCCTCGCGAAGAAGCGACTCCGCTGCCGGGACCTCTTCGCAGCGCGCCACGTCCCTGCCCGTCTTGCCATTGTGGATCCGGCGGGGTGGCTTATCGCGCGGTCCCCAAAGGGGTCAGATGCGCGGCGTAGCAACAGCGAATGAAGGAAGCGCCCGACATCCCTTTGCCTTGTCACCGGGCACGAGCGCCTGGGGGGCCTTCTGAGGCGTTTCAGGGCTTCGGATTGAGGATGGGATAGTGCCAGGCCCATCCACATCAACGGAAGTGAACCGTCAGGCCGTTCGAGTAGTTCGACGTGGCCTGTCCCGCCACGACGTCCCGGAACCATGTGACGAAGTGCCAGGTCTCTCCGGGATGCACGTTGACGAAGCCGGTGGGGGTTGGGTGCCGCGTGAGGTCCAGCGTGATGGAGTAGGCCCCCGACGGCCCCGAGTCCACGATCTGTCCCGGTCCAATGAAGCGGCCGATCGCGCCACCGAGGCATAGGTTGCCGTGGCTGCCTCCCGGGTTCGTGACCAGGCCTCGCTCCGGACTCGCGGCGAACAGTCCGAAGACGTGGGGCGGAAGCCGGATCGCCCCGAGTGTCACGTCGTTGGGTGTGACCTCCGACGTCCCCATGCCGACCATGCGGGCTGTCTGCCCTCCGGAGTGGGGGACGGGACTGCAGTAATTCAGGCCTATCGGCCGTGCGGGGTAGATGTACGCGGCGCCGGACCACACCGCAGAGTTGTCGGACTCCAGGTCGCTGTTCACGTCCGTGCCGCGGCTGCTTTCGAAGCGCGCGCCGACGACCATGAACTCCCCGTGGATCCCGACGGCGTTGCCGAACCAATCGGAGCTGTCCGGCGTGGACGCCTTCACGTAGGCGTGCTGCGACCAGTGGCCTCCCTCGCGTCGGAACAGGTAGGCCGCGCCCGAATTCTGAAGGCTGTTGTCGGTCTGGGATCCGTAGTTCAAGAGCGACGCCCGCCCCCCCTCGAAAGGGGCACCCACAAGAACGGCGTTGGTGGCCACCGCTACGGACAGTCCGAAGAAGTCGCCAGCGTCAGTGTTCGAGGCCTTGAGATAGGCCTCCTGTTGCCAGGCCCCATTACTGCGGAAAAAGACGTAGGCCGCGCCAGAGCTATCGGCGCTGTTGTCGGCCTGTCCGGGGCTGTTGACGCCAGTGGCCGAGCTGTCTTCTCCAAAGGACCCCACGACAAGGGTGTTGTTCAGAATCGCGAGCGAGTGGCCGAAGCCATCTTCGGTGCCCGGATTCGACGCCTTGAGGAAGGCGTCGGCCACCCAGGCGCTTCCAGATCTGCGGAAGACATGGACAGCGCCTGAGCGCCAGAGACTGTTGTCCGCCTCCAAGCCACTGTTGACTCCCACGCCGCCGCTGTCGTCGCGATGGGCCGCGACCGCGATCAGGCCGCCGGAGACCGCGACACTCGCCCCGAAGTCGTCATCGATGTCGGGGTCAGGGGCCTTCAGGTAGGCCTCCTGCGTCCAGGTCGTCCCCGTCCGCGTGAAGACGTATGCTGCACCAGCGCGCCGAGTCGTGTTGTCGGACTGCACACCGGGGATCCCGCTCTCCTCGTCGGGGGCCCCGATGACAAGGGTGTCGCCCGAGATCGCCACCGACGTCCCGAAACCGTCATCCTCATCGGTATTCGAGGCCTTGATGTACGCCTGTTCCGACCAGGTGTTTCCGTTCCGCGTGAAGACGTAGGCCGCGCCCGACTCATGTTCGAAGATCCCCGGAATGATGGGGGGGTTGACCCCTGTGAACCCGCGGTTCTCATTTGGTTCCCCGACGACAAGGGTGTCCTCCGACAGCGCCACGGAGGTGCCAAAGCGATAGTTGCGGCCAGCACGAGGCGGCTTCACGTACGCCTGCTGGCGCCACGTGTCAGCCTCCCTCACGAAAACGTAGACCGCCCCGTAGTTGTCATTCACATGGTCGTCCGCGTGCTGGTCGCCGTTGATGGTGGTGCTAGAACTGTCTTCCTTGACAGCACCAACCGCAACAGTGTCGCCCCAGATGGCGACCGAGTAACCGAACTCGTCGTACCAGTCCGTGTTCGACGCCTTCAGGTACGCGTACTGGAGCACGGGGTCGACCGTAATCGGGTAGACGGCGCACGAATCGTCCACGCAGATTGTGAGCTGCTCGCCCCTGAGCTCCATCCAGGCCCGTAGCGCCGCCCCGTTCGCGTCGAAGGCGAGCAGGCCGGCGTACTCGAGGACGGCCACCCCTGACGAGTCGACGAAGCGCGCGGAGCGGCGACTCTGCGTGATCAAAGGGCGTAACTCGCCCCGGACGTCGAGGGCGAAGCATAGGGGGGCGTCCGCGCACGCGCTCCGAGCGGGCGGAGCGAAGACCGTAAATCCGTGCTCCAGTCCCCCGGGTTCGTTCACCCACCACTCGGTGAGCTGCTCGCTCCATCGCAGCTCGGCACGATTGCCGTCGGCCCCAACGCCCATGGCTCGGTCCGTTTCGATGAGGGCGCCGTCGAATCCCCACTCCGAGAGCTCCAGGCCCCAGCGCCACCCTGCGTCGTCGGGGACGGTGGTGGCCCCCCGGTCGTCGTAGCGCGTGGTCCACCCGCGCCCCGGGTTGCGGCTCACGAGTTCGCCCCCGCGCCGCTCGATGGCGTGCAGCGAGGCCTGATGGAGCTGGCACAGCGCCGACCAGTCCTCCACGGAGAGCTCCGGTGAGTGGTTCTCGCCCTGATCACCGTCGGAGGAGGCACCGAAGGAGAGGCCCGCGAGGGCGAGGCTTGCGAGCAGCAGGGAGACGGCGGGTCGGGCGGAAGGAGGGAGTTGCATCGTGTGGGGCGGCCGCAGGGAAGCTGGGGATGCGAGCAAGGGAATCATGGCGATGAGGCCAACGATCCGGGCACTCCCAACCGTACGCGTCAAAGACGGATTGCGGCGACGATGAGGCTCCCATCTTGTCACGGAGCTGTGATTCGGAATGTGGAGTCGCGTGGCAGCACTAGGGGGACAAGCGTTCCAAGCTGCGCGGGCAGTACCGCTCCGAAGCCGTTTCCGGCAACCGTCGTCCCGGCGGAGCGGGCATGGTCACGCGCGAACGGTGGTTCATTCCACGGTCTCACCGGCTGTCACCGAAGCATGGCGGAAACGGCACCGGTACCACACTGCCTCTACGGTCCCTTCCTTTGTGGCCAATCGACGGACTTTGTGTTCTTGCTGGGGTCGGCCGGTAGTGGCGCAGGGAGGCTCACTCCGCAGGCGGCGCTGACGATGCGGCAAAAGTACGGAGCCAAAAGTACGAGTACGGGAGTACGGAGCCAGGATCAGTCTTTCGCTTTCGAGCGCCGTGACTTGAACCTGTCTCTTATACACATCTGACGC
>OJFX01000090.1_pt1 | contig 27059 bp, 19 predicted proteins | sample 1594171 | NCBI WGS metagenome assembly OJFX01 (sample SAMN05416840, study PRJEB24817) | seawater metagenome | isolation source: Sea water | place: Canada:Atlantic | collected 2013-07
AGCCAATGTCGACGCTGCCCGCAATGCGCACGACGCCGCGCTGATCCAGGGGCTCAAAGTTGGATTGGTCGCCCGCGCTGATGAGCGGACTGCCACCAAGGGGCCGATGGGTGAGCGTCGCGCCGCCGTTGCCCGTTAGGGGCCCGAGCATTGGATCGAGGGGCGCGCCGGTGGTCCCGACGCGATCGCCGTTGACACCGTCCACGAGCCCGGACGCGAAGCCGCCGTCGCCAATGAAATTGAATCCCCCCGACGTGAAGATGCCGGCAACGTCGGCATAGGAGTGGGAGTTACCTGCGATCACGGTGCCTGAGATTGCCACGGGCGAGCCCGCCCCAAAACTTGAGGAGACGCCGAAGCCGTTTGTGTTCCCCACGATGGTTGTGCTGCGGAGGCTGAGGTTGCCTGCTATCCTGATTCCGCTGCCGGCATTGCCGCTGATCGTGGAGTTCACCACGGTCGCGCTCCTGGGCAATAAGCTCATTATTCCGTAGCCAACATTGCTGCTGATCGTGGAGCTGTCGATGAGGAGGTCGCCACCTGTTGGGCCGCTCGACCCGTGGGCGACACCACCCGCGGAGAACAATGTTGTGTTATCGGTGATGGTTGAGCCTTGGATGGTGAGGTCGTTGTTTCCATACATCGAGACACCTCCCCCCCAGTCCGCTGAGTTGCCTGTGATGGTGGAGTTTGTGATGAACACGCCGCCGCCGCCGCCGCGGCCTGCGCTCGGACGCCGCACCTCACCCGGGACGATCCCGGCGGGCGTGACCGCACGGCCCCAGAAGTCGTTGTCCGGGTTGCTGTCGATGAAGATCGGCATTCCGGGGGCACCGCCAGCGGCGCGCGCGGTCTGGGATTGGGCCCCGAGCCCTTGGGCGCCACCGTCCCGACCAGCGGTCGCCACGAGACCGAGGTTCGCGGGGTCGGCGGGATCCATCGACACCGGCTGATTGCTAGCGAGGGCGCCGCCTCCGCCGCCGGCCCCGCGGCGAGCGTCCTTGTTGATGATGGAGTAGGACGTCTCGCCACCCTCTCCCCCGCCAACCGCGGGGCCACTGCCGAAGCCAAACGCCCCCATGCCAGGGTTGCCACGGGGACTCGACTGGCTCGTGAGGGGGCTACCGGCGCCGCCGTTCCCGCCGCCGCCCATGCCGGGGGCACCGGGCTCGGGCTGGTTGGTCGTGTTCAAAGTCCCCACGCCAGGGGAGTCAAAGCCGGAGGCATCGAGGATCCCGTCGATGCGGACCTCAGCGGCAATGACACTGAAGGGTCGAGTGCCCTGAACGATCAGCCGGGCGCCAGGCTGGATGTCGAGGAGCCGAAGCTGGGCGCGGCCCAGCGCGTCGGTGTCGTAGACGAACGTGGTTCCACTCTGGACGACGAGGTCCTGTGCGATACCGCTCGGCGCTGCGGCCGTGGCGAGGAACGCGGCCGCAAGGGCCGTGACGGGGGTCTTTGGGAAGTTCATGGCGAAGGACATGCGAGATTCGGGGTGAGCGACAGACGGTTGGCGATGCGAGGGCGTAGCCCGGGCCACCGAAGCGCGTTGCCTATGCGCGCTCCGGGCCAGCGGGACCGCAATCATTGTGCCAGCGTCTATTCCTCCACGGCGGGGCGACCCAAGAGCAGCGGCTCGGTCAGCGATGCTGCGAGCTCGGGACGGAAAAGGAGCCACTCGTGGCTGTTCTGCTCGGGGCGCTCGATCACCCGGAGGGTCTGAAAGCTCCTCTCCAGCCCCCGGCGCAGGCCGTCCGGGCTCGGATAGAACTCATCCCCGTGGCCGTAGATCACCGCCGCGGGGGCCTCCACGGGGGCGAGGTCGCGGTACCAACGGGCCAAGGACTCGTAGTCGTAGGCTCGCAAACCACCGATCAGCCGGAAGTTCCGGATCGGGCTGCGCAGCCAGTTCGCCCAAAACCGGCCGCCGGAGTCCAGCAAGACCCTCCGAGCCCGGGCGCCGTCCCCGGCCAGCCCGAGGGCCATCTTGGTGTTCATCCAGGCAGACCGCGCCATGAAGAGGATCGCGGCGCCGCTGGAGGGCTGGACGGGATTGATCGCCACGATCGCACGGGGCCGAAGCGGCCCCTTCGCCGTGGTCAAACTGACGGCCGCCCCCGTGGAATGGCCGATGACGGGCGCTCCGGGGGCGAGCTGGCCCCCCTCGATGAGCCGCTCCAGGGTGCGGTGGGCCAGGCGCATGCAGCTCCAAAAATGGACCGGCCCCCGCCGCAGCCCCCCGTTGGCGAAAAGAAACGGCGCCACGACGCGATACCCCTGGGCCGCGATCGCTGAAAGGAAGTCGCGATAGTCCTCAGGGGCCCTGCCATACCCGTGCAGGAAGACGAGGTCCGTCAACGGCCCCTTCACCGTCTCCGGCGACGGCTCGATGGTGAGGACCGGAACGCTCTCCCCCGAAACCGCCAGATCCATCGATTCGATTCTCCCGCGAGTCCTTGCCGGATTGCCCATGGGATGACGATAGCACCCCTCGCGCGGGCGTTCGGACGACCGCTGCTTGCAACCCCCTGCACGGGCGAGTCTCCTTCTCTGGCTAGAGCTTGGCCCGTCACCAAGGCGAGCCCCCAGCCGGCCCCCAATATCCCCATGAAAATCGGAATCCCGAGAGAAACGCACCCCGGCGAGAGACGCGTCGCGGCCTCCCCCGCGGCGGTCGCGCGATACCTCAAGCTCGGCTTCGAGGTGACCGTGGAAGCGGACGCCGGCGCCGGCGCCAGCTACCCGGACGAGAAGTACATCGAGGCCGGCGCGTCCATCGTCTCCGGTGACGCGGCGTTTGGAGAGAGCGACGTGGTCCTCAAGGTGCGCGCCCCCAGAGAGCTCGAGGGAGGAGCCCACGAAGTGGACCGAATCCGCGAGGGTGCCACCTTGATCTCGTTCCTGTTCCCCGCCCAGGCGGAGGACGAAATCGAACGGCTCAGGGCCCGCGGCATCACGACCCTCGCGGTCGACCAGATCCCGCGCATAACCCGCGCCCAGAAGATGGACGCGCTCAGCTCGACCGCAAACATCGCCGGCTACCGCGCGGTGGTCGAAGCCTCGAACGAGTTCGGTAGCTTCTTCACGGGTCAGTTCACCGCCGCCGGCAAAGTGCCGCCCGCCAGGGTGCTTGTCATCGGCGCCGGCGTCGCGGGCCTCGCGGCCATCGGCGCCGCGCGGGGCCTCGGCGCCATCGTGCGCGCCTTCGACACCCGCGAGTCCGTACGTGACCAGATCAAGAGCCTCGGCGGCGAGTTCCTCACCGTCCAGATCGAAGAATCCGGCGAAGGCGGCGGCGGCTACGCGAAGACGATGAGCAAGGAGTTCATCGAAGCCGAAATGGCCCTCTTCCGCGAACAGGCCAAAGACATCGACATCGTCATCACGACGGCGCTGATCCCCGGCAAGAAAGCGCCGACGCTTTGGACCAAGGACATGGTCGAAACCATGCGTCCGGGCTCGGTCGTCGTGGACCTCGCCGCCGAGCAGGGCGGCAACTGCGAAGGCACCGTGCCCGGGGAGCGCACCGTCGTCGACGGAGTCGTCATCCTCGGCTACACCGACCTCGCAAGCCGGATGGCGAACGTGGCGAGCGATCTCTACGGCACCAACCTCGCACATCTCCTCGACGAGCTTGGTGGCGCCGAGGGTTACTCGATCGACCACGAGAATGAGGTCGTGCGCTGCGCGCTCATCACGGAGAAAGGCGAGATCATGTGGCCGCCGCCCAAGCGGCCTGAGCCGACGCCGGCCGCGAAGCCGCCGGAGGCCACCAAGGCCGCGCCCCCTGCGCCTGCAAGGCCCGCCGCCAAAGCACCAACCAAGAGCCACGGCCACGGTCCCGCCGAGCCCTCCGAGGCCGCCGGCAAGTTCAGCCCCCTGTCCATCGTCTTCATGGTCGTGCTCGCCGCTATTTGGGCGGGCCTGCGCCTGCAACCCACCGCAAGCGGACTCGACCCCAAAGCCGGTGAGTTCCTTCAGCACCTCACCGTCTTCGTGCTGGCATGCTTCGTCGGCTGGCAGGTGGTCTGGAACGTGACGCCTGCGCTGCATACGCCTCTCATGAGCGTCACGAACGCCATCAGCGGCATCATCGTTGTGGGCGGCTTGTTGCTCGCCACCGCGGAGGCTGGAAACGCCGCCGCTTGGGTAGGCGCCATCGCCGTTCTATTCGCCACGATCAACGTCGTCGGCGGTTTCCAGGTCACGCGGCGCATGCTGCGGATGTTCCGCAAGTAAGAGAGACTATCGACGTGGAAACAGGACTTCGCACCGCCGCCTACATCGCGGCCACCATTCTCTTCATCCTCAGCTTGCGTGGGCTCTCGAGCCAGGTCACAGCGAGGAAAGGGAACATCTACGGCATGCTCGGAATGGGCATCGCCATCATCGCCACGCTCACGTGCAGCGGCCTCGACGCCTTCGTGCCGATCTTGATCGCGCTCGTCGTCGGCGGCGCCATTGGCGCGCGCATGGCCCAAACCGTCGCCATGACGGCGATGCCGCAGCTGGTCGCACTCCTGCACAGCTTCGTGGGCCTCGCCGCTGTGCTCGTGGGCTTCGCCACCTACCTCGCGCAAACCAAGACGGGCAGCGTCTTCGAGATCGAGATCTTCGTCGATGTCTTCATCGGCGCGATCACTCTCACGGGATCGATCCTCGCGTACCTCAAGCTCAAGGGCTCCGTAAGCGGTAGGCCCCTGCTCCTTCCGGGCCGGCACTTGCTGAACCTCGTCCTCGTGACGAGCGCCGTCGGGCTCGGCTACCTCTTCGTGCAGGGCACCGGCACCGAAGGGCTCTGGCAGCTCATCGCGATGAGCCTCATCGCCTGCGTCCTCGGGGCCCACCTTGTGGCGGCCATCGGCGGCGCCGACATGCCCGTGGTCGTCTCGATGCTCAACAGCTACTCGGGATGGACCGCATCGGCCGCTGGCTTCATGCTCGGCAACGACCTGTTGATCGTGACGGGCGCCCTCGTGGGCAGCAGCGGCGCGATCCTGAGCATCATTATGTGCCGCGCGATGAACCGCTCGATCTGGAACGTCATCTTCGGCGGGTTCGGGTCCGATAGCGGCAAATCCCCCGCCCCCAGCACCGATGCCGCCCCCGAGGGCGATATCCAAGAAACCCAGGTCGACGAGGTCGTCGAACGCCTGGCCGCCGCCAAGAGCGTCGTCATCGTCCCCGGCTACGGCATGGCCGTCGCCCGCGCCCAGCACAAGGTGCACGAGATGACGGAGATCCTGCGGGATCGTGGCGCGAACGTTCGCTTCGCGATCCACCCGGTGGCGGGCCGCTTGCCGGGGCACATGAACGTGCTTCTGGCGGAGGCCAACGTGCCGTACGACATCGTGCTCGAGATGGACGAGATCAACGACGACCTTCCCGACACGGACGTGGTCCTGGTCATCGGCGCCAACGACATCGTCAACCCGGGCGCAGAGACCGACGAGTCCAGCCCGATCTACGGGATGCCTGTGCTCCAGGTCTGGGAGTCGCGCTTCGTCGTCATCATGAAGCGCAGCCGCGCCACGGGCTACGCCGGCGTCGACAACCCGCTGTTCTATCGGGACTCCGCCCACATGCTCTTCGGAGACGCCGGCACTTCGATGGACGGCATCGTTGCTGAGCTACGGGCCATGGCACCGGCGGGCGCCGGCGCGTAGCGCGGCCCAGCTGGGATGGAAAGGGGGCGCCGGTCTTTGGACCGGCGCCCCCTTTCTTGTTTGAGTCCCATCAGCCTGCGTGCTCGCCCGATCCCGACCCCTGGCCCGATCGCTGGCCCGATAGCTAGCCCTGAAGGCTCGTCCCCTCCGAGTCGAGCCGCCACCGCACGGCGAATCGAATGAACTCTGCGGTGGTCGTGTAACCGAGCCGCCGCATCAGCCTGTACTTGTGATACTCGACCGTCTTGCGCGACACCCCGAGGGTGGCTCCCACACGCTTCGCCGCTTCCCCCGAGCAAAGGAGGCGGACGATCTCCCTCTGCCGGGGCGTCAGAGACTTGACGACGTCGGACTCCGGCTCGACGGTCAACAGGTCTCCGTCACCGGCCATCAGCGCGTCGACGTCGGCCTCGATCAGTGGCGAGACCCAGCGGTGACCCGCCAGGATCTCGCTGACGGCCCTGACGATTCGGGATGGCGCCTCCGACTTCATGATGTAGCCGTCAGCGCCGGCCTCCAGACACTTGACGGCGTAGGTCGGGTCCTCGTGCACCGTCAAGAAGATGGCTTTGCTGTCGACTCCGGCCATGCGGATTTCCTTGAGGGCCTCGAGCCCGTCGAGCTTCGGCATCAAGTAGTCGATGATCACCGCGTCAGGACGGAGCTCACAGGCGGCATCGACGAGGGCCTGGCCGTCGCCGACGGTGGACACGACGTGGAAGTTCGGCGCGAGCAGCCGCGTCAGCCCATCGAGGAAGATGGGATGATCGTCGGCAATGATGAGCGTCTTGCGATCGGCCTTGGCAGGCGGGATGAGCAGGCTGTTGTCCATGATCGTGGTCGTTGGCGTCGACCGGGACCTCTCAAGCTGTTGTCGTGGACGGACTTCCTGCAGTGGAGCCGCCTCTTCATGAACGGAAGGCTCCCTAACGTATCAGCGATATCTGTAATGGGCGGGCCAGAGTCAGACCGTACGGAACATTCCCGTACGGCCTTTGTCTCCCTCACCGGCCCACGCGCTCAAAATTCGCCTGCGACGTTTCGCCCGCCTCGACCTCGATCTCCAACTCCTCCGGGGTGAAACGCGCGTCCGGGCCGCCCAGGGAGCTCAGACTCACCGTCCAGGTCCCCGGGGCCAGCCCTTCGATGGTCTTGGCGGTACCCGAGAAGTTCTCGATGCGCGGGTCCCGAATGCCAGCCCCGCGGCGACGCAGGATGGCGATCATGCCGCCGGCCCCGCCCTCGACTTGGATCTGAATCGACCCTGTCAGGACGAAGGCGAGGTCCACGCCCCCTCGAACCTCCCCGGCGTCGACCTTGAAGGGCTCTGACTTGGCGGTGTCATAACCGTCGGCCGTGGCGGAGACGGCGATGTCCACGCCGGCTTGGACACCGCGGAGGGAGTAGCGTCCTTCGCTGTCGGTCATGACTGGCTCGGGCTCTCCTGGGCCGCCGGAGAAGAACGTCCCGCCGCCCCCGTCCCCATCGTCGGTCGTCATCACGAACGAGACCATCGCCCGGGAACCCGACTGCGCTTCACGGGCCACCTTGACCTTTGCACCGGCGAGGGGATCGCCCTCGTGGTCGCGTACGGTGCCCTCGACGATCGTGACGCCAAGGTCGAGGTTCACCTCGTTCTCGCCGGCCTCGACCTCGAGCGCGTGTTCGTAGTCCATGGCCCGGCTGCCGTGGGAGATGACGAGCTTCGAATCGCCGCCCTTGACGTTCTCAAGGCGGAAACGGCCCCGGGCATCGGTCGTGGCTGAGCCACTACCACCGAGAATTCCGGGGAACCCGGACATCGGTCCGGTGCCGCGCAGACTGACTTTGGCGCCGGCGAGGGGTGCCCCGGCTTCTGTGATCGTGCCCACCACATGCATGGGCGGCTCCGCCTGAAGCGTCGCCTCGACGGTCAGTCCAGGCTCCACGGTCACCTCCGTCCATGGCGCACCACTATCCGCGCCGGGCATGTTGGCCATCATGACGATGCCGCCGCTACCTTTCTTCTCGGCCAGGCGCAGGCCATGCACACCAGGCTCCAACCCTGTCAGCAGGGCCGTTCCGTCTTTGCCCGTGACGACTTTCGAAGGCGACGGGCGACCCTCTTCACGGCGCCGCTCCACGCGCGCCCCTGGGAGAGGATGGCCTTCGGGATCGCGCACCAACACGCTCACCGAACCACCCGGGAGTAGCTTCACCGTGGATTCCGTCATGGCCGTGCCCGGGCCAATGCGCACGGGGTCGGTGCGCATCTCCGCGTAGCCCGCATGGACCACGTCGACGTGCATCGAGGTTCCCGGCTCCACGTCGAGCGTGCACTTGCCGTCTTCGTCCGTGACTTGAACCTCCTTCCCGAGCATGGAGAAGTCGAGGTCCGCGAGGTCGTCCACTTCGTCCATGTCCGCGCTGACGGACGCTGAGAACCTGACGGCGCCACTCGTGGATCCGTCAGTAACCTCCTGTAGCGAGACCCTCGCGCCCTCAACGGGTCGTCCGGTCGTTCCATCGAGGACGGTCACCTCGAGCTGCGGTTTCGGCTTGAGCGTGATCGTCCCGAGGTCGACTTCGCCGTGGGCCACGAGGTCGATCCCCTTGCGACTGAACGTCTCGAAGCCGCGGGCCTCGATCGTCAGGTTGAACGACGTGTTGTCCGTCGGGGGCCAGATGTGACGAAGAGCGTGGGTACCTGGGTCCCCATCGACTTCGGTGTCTTCGAAGTTGCGCTCGTACTCGAAGCCGCCCCGGATGGTGGGGTTCGCCACCGCGGCTCCGTCTTCGTCGAGGATGGCGAGGGTCACGCTGGCGCCTTCACGGTAGGTCACGCGGACCCCAGTGTCCCCCGACTGGGCCTTCACGTGTTCACTGCGCCGGACGCCGCTGCGCCAGGTGTTGCGTGAGGCTTGGACCCACACTTCGTAGCGCGTTCCGGGCTTGAGTCCCAGGATCTGGAAGGACCCGTCGTCAGCCACAGGGGAGGAACGCCGTCCTGACGAGTCAAACCCGCCGCCGAAATCGAACGCCATGATCCTGCCCCCGGAACTCTCCATCCTGGCAAAAGCATGCAGCGTGTTCGGGACCACGTCGTCGGGGAGATCCACGACGTTTCCCGCGATGGACACGCCCTTCGCAAGGGTGACCTCAATGCCGTGGGCCACCTCTCCGGGCGACTTGGTCGACCCCTCGAACGAGCCCCGGAGATGCTCGGCGTGGTCGACCGTGAATTCGAAGGGACCGACTGCCTGGCGCAGGATCTCGAAGTACCCGCCCGCGTCGGTCGTCGACGCCAAAGCCCCCAGCACGCCAAGTTGGATCATGGCACCGTCCGACACCACCGGACGATGGATCTGGGCGCCCTCCACAGGGAGTCCCCGGTCATTCGTCACGCGGCCCGAGATCTTCACCCCTTCCGGAAGCCGGACATCCCCCAAGTCCACCGTCTGGCCCGGCCCCGCGCTCACCGACTGGCGATGGGGCGCGTAACCATCGGCCCCGAAAGAGACCGAGAGATCCCCGGCGCGAACGCTTAACAAGAAGCTGCCGTCGTCCTTGGCCTCCGTGCGGGCCACTTCATCCTGGGGCATCATCGAGAGCCCCCGGAAAGGTGCCTTGGCTTCGACTTCGCCGCCACCGAGACCGACCCCGTCAGCGTCGGTGATCCGCCCGCGGAGCGTCGCCATGGCGACTGGTTCGTCCTCGACCGACGCCTGGGAGGACTCCCCGGAAGCCTTCGGAGCGGCAAGCGCGGGAGCTTGGTCCCGGGTCGACTGGTCGTTCTCCTCGACGGCATCCAGCTCAGGGGAATCGGCCAGGACCGGCGTGGCAGCCTGCGCGGTACCGGGCCCGTCGAGTCCCGCGGCACCGGAATCAGAATCTGGACCGGTGCGGGAAAACAGAAACGCGGCGCCGAGGACGACCGTGACAACGAGAGCAAGGAAGAGCGACTTCATGGGGGGAGCTGAGAACAGGACCTGGCGATAAACTACCTAGGTCGTTGTACGCGCTCCCACGAAACGCCGTTAGCGCGATTCCCAGAATCCGGCCAGCCCCCCAGCCCCAGCCAGGGCCCTGCGCGGGGGCCCAACCGGTCCTACTCGACCGTCAGGCCCACTTCACCGCTGCGGGTCTCACGTAGCTCGTACAAGGTGGCTTCCCCTCCTAAGTCGACGAGCACCTCCATCAGGATCTCGATCTCCGCGTCCGACGTGAATTCGAAGGACTTCATGTGGTACCCCTCGAGGTCCCAAACGAGGGAGCCTTTGCCCTTCAGCGCCATGGCGTAATTCGCCACGTTGACTTCGATACGTGCCCCCTCGGGCACGATGCCGTTGACGATCCCCTGGATGAGGTCGATGCAGCTCTTCGTGACGTCGACCTCCACTTCCAACGTGATCGTGGCACTCTTGGCCGTCATGGAGTCGAGTTTCGCGAGGACCTTGCCTTCGATGTCTCCGTCCATCAGCGCGAAGGGTCCCGGCAGGAGAAGCGGATCCAAAACGCCCTCGATGACCTGGAGGTCCGAGGCCCGCTCCATGGGCACGTAGCCACCCGGGACGAGCAGGTCGAGCAGCGCATCCCCATCGACTTCCCATCGATCCCCCACTTCGACGTCTTCGGGATCCTCCGGGAGCAAACGGAGGAACTCAGCGTTCGGCCAAAGCGGTTCCAAGAGCTCCTCTTGCCCCTCGTACTCCTCGGCGTAGCTCTTGACCCATTCGTCCGCCTCGCCGTCGAAATCGAACTTCACGGCGATCTGATCGAGCGCCGACTCGCCTTCACCCGAGATCTCGAGCTCGATCGGCCCCGAGGGCGAGTCGAACCCGATCTTGCCCTCGGATTCGTAGGTGATGTCGTCGAAGAGCCGCACGAGCTCCAAAGGCCCGCCCATCTTCGTGCGCACGAATCGATCCACCGTGGTGACCGACAGGGTGCTCTCGACCGAGGATTCAACCCCTGGCGCGTCGGTCGTCTCCTCTCCGTCCGCGAGGATCGAAACCTCTTCGGTCTCCATGGACTCCGTCCATACGGCCGTGCGCGTGAGCTCCGTTTCCGCGGCCGCTTGGAAAAACAGCCCCTCGGCCGCCAGGCCAAAGAGGCCGATCAATGGCAACGCGCTGACGGCCATCAGGCCGCGAATGGCCAAAGCGCCTTCCTGGGCGCTCGGAATCGGCACGGCCTGTGCCGGAGCGGAAGCAGGATCGGAAACGGGAGCGTGGGATGATTGCATGTCGTGGCTCGGTGGGCAGGAAGGGATGGGCTTCACCCCCTCTACTGCCCCGGCGCACGATTCCGTTCCCCGATAATCGGCGAAACTAGTCGCCGGCCCATCCCCGTCGAAGGCCTAGCGGCCGTTCGCGTGGGAGCAGGTAAAGCACTTGTGATAGAGCCCACGCTGCTTCGATTGGCACTGGGACGTGGTCACCTGGTGCTGGAAGAGGGGTGCCGGGCCCGAATCTCGCGTGGGGCAAGCACGGGTCTCCGCTTGGGGGGGGCTCGCCGGCTGGGCGCCCCTGGCCAAATGGCTCTGTGCGCCCGTTGTCCCGCCCGTGGTGATGCTCTTCGTGGTGCCCGTGTGCTGCATGTGCGTTGCTGTGGCCATGACGTCCTCCTCCCGAGAGTCCGTCTACTCGCCATCCGCATCAGCGAATGGCCCCGAGATAACAAAGCCGGACAGTGAAACGCGCGCTCACGCAGATCCCACTCAGCCCAAGACTCTTTCTACGGGACCGATCGGTACGTTTGCAGCTCAGCGGACAAAAAGGTCAAAAAACGGGGCGATTTCAGTCAAGGAACCGTCCCTACCAACCTCCCGGCGTCCGGTGGCGTTGGTTCCATTAACGTGAAGCACATGAACCCGAGACGATGGGGCTGGATGACCGTGTTCCTAGCGGTGATCGCACTGCTGGCGTGGACATGGCACCGGCAAAGTGCCCCTGGAAACATGACGCTGACCGTGCCTGACAGCGCAGAGCAACGGCCCGCAGTGAATCCGAGCATCGACCCGTCCGCGCCTGAGGTTTCAGTCCCCGCGGAGGGTCCATCACGGGAGTCCGCGCCTTCGGGCGACGCCGAACTTGCGGCCTCTACCCTTGAGGGCATCCTTCTCACGGCCCCACCGGCGCCTCCCCCCGCCGACCCATGGTGGCTACGAATTCGCGTCGTCGGGGACATTCCGAGCGGCACCACCGAGGTTTTGGTGCAACCGTCCCTCGATCAATTCGGGTGGGCCATTGCTATTCAGGTGGAAGCCAAGATTGGCCCCGATGGAACCGTGACCGTGGACCTCGGCCCTTCGCTGGCCAAGCTCGCCGGGCGAACGAAGGGTGAAGTAGCCAGGAAGGTCTTGGTCCGACTGAAGAATCCAGGCCTACTCGAAACTCCGACGGAACACCGCCTCCCCGACCCGCTGCCCGCCTCCATCGAGGACCCGGACCGCGCGTTCGAGATCGATGTCACCGCCCGGCCCGCCCACCTGATCCGAGGGCGGTTCGTTCACGCGGACACCGGCGAACCGATCCAAGACGGCCAGGCCGCGATCTACGCCCTCTCCGACGGCGCCCCCGCGAGATCGCCCATCGCATCTGCGAATGTGGAGAACGGCACCTTCGAGCTCCGGGCGGCGAGTGCCGGGCGCGTCGCCGTCCTCGGCCTTCAGGCCGGAATGCGCCCGAGCACGACGATCGTCGACCTGGGCGCAGCCACTGGCTCGTCCGACCTTGGGGACGTGGCGATGTCGGCGGGCTACAAGATTGAAGGCTTCGTCGAGGCCGCCATGGAGAAGCGCCTGCGCGGACCCGATGCCCCCGCCGCGGCGGGGGAAGGCTTCAACGTGTCGGTCTCCGTCACCGAGGTGGTTTCCATTTGCGAAATCGCCCGGGGCGGCCTCCCCTGCGCCGCCCTCGTTTGGCGCCGCGGCGCCTTCGACTGGATGTCATGGACCACCAAGACCCTCCCCGGAGGGCGCTTCGAGATCACGGGCCTTGCACCACACGAATACTCCGTCGACTGGTCTGAGCCCGGCGTCCATCGCCCCCTACCCTTGGGAAACCAGAAGCTCGTCTCCGCCCCGGCTTCGGTCCGGCTTACGGGCATGGCGGCGTGGGTTGAATTCCAGTTGAGCTGGACGGAGGACGTGGCGGTCGCCGACAACCCATTGATCGGCGGATCCTACAAGGTCTCCCAGGAAGGCGAGCAGCGTGAGCAACGCTTCGCGATCGTCCGCCAGCAAGTGGACGGCACCGACCAGCGGCGCGGGGAGATGGTCCTCGAGATCCCACCCCGGAAGGAGACCACCATCGAGCTGATCGTCGATGGCTTCGATGCGGTCGAACGAACGATGCCCCCCATGGCGCCGGGGGAAGCGAGCCTCGCGAGGGTCGAGCTTGTGGCCCAGCGATCGGGGAGCGTTCTCGTGTTTGAGCTGCGCGGCGCGCCAGTGCCCGACGGATCGCCTCTCTCCGTACTGCGCCAAGGGGAATGGTCGGACGAGTTCCAGCTGGCCGTCAAGGACGGCATCGCGACATCGGGGCCCCAAAAACCGGGCCCTGCGACCTACGAGATCGTCGTGGGCACGGACCGCTTCGCCACCGCGGGACATTTCTGCCGTGCCGTTGTCGAAGTGGACGTTCCGCCCGATGGTGAGCGCCGCGTGCCCGTGAACATCACCATCGGCGGCACCCTGATCGTCGAGATCAAAGACCGAGCCGGCGTCCGTCACGAGGGCATCGTCGAGCTGACGGACATCGACGGCAATCCGATCCCCTCCACCTGGGTCGCAAGCTTCGACCAAGGCCGTGTCGCGAGCGAAGGGGCCGTCATGGGCAACGCCCCCGCGAGGCGAGCGTCGGACCTCCCCCCCGGCACTTACGGCATCCGCATGATCTCCGGCGACCGTCCCACGGAACGTCAGACCTTCGACATCACGGCTGGGCGTACAACGGAGGTCCTGATCGAGATCGAGGACCGCTAGGGGCCCCAGTGAGCCCCAGTAGCCGCCCTGGGGGGTGGTGTCGTCGCAGGCCCATGGACAGCTGAGCTAGGTCAGCGGCACGCCTGAATGGTCGCCCAGGATTCTCTCACCGCATCGGGGCCGCGGTGGCCATCGCGGGAGAGCTCCACGGCCGCGATACCGTCAAAGCCGATGGCGCAGAGTCCATCGAGGGCATCGCGCAGATCAAGGCCCCCATGGCCGAGGGGCAGGTGCTCATGCACGCCCGGCGGACAGTCCGCGAGGTGCACGTGAATCAGGCGATCCTGGAAGCGGCGCGCGACGTCGCTGACGGGAAGATCCCCGGTCACCACGCAGTGCCCGACGTCGAGGGTGAGCCCAAGGTCGTCGCCGCTCGAGCCCATCACCCTCAGTAACGTCTCGAATCCCGCCGGCCGCTCCACGAACATCCCTGGCTCAGGCTCGAACCCGACGCGAACGCCCGCGGCCCGCGCGTGCTCCACGACGGTGGCGAGACCAGCGGCCAGACGCTCCCCAAGGGGACTCGCCGGGTCCCCATCGAGGGTCATGGCCATTCCTTCCGGCGCGGCGCCCGCCCAGAGCGACATGACGCCCGCGCCGAGATCCGCCGCTAGGTCGATGCACCTACGGTAGAAGTCGATGCGGCGCTCTCGCCCTTGGTCGCTCCCATCGAGCAGGTTCGGGCGGTGCTTGCGCTCCGGGTCCAAAACGAACCGCGCACCAGCCTCAATGGCGCAGCGGAGCCCCAGATCCGAGAGCCTGGAAGCGGTCTCCACGACGTCCTGCCGCGACAGGCGGAACGGATCCAACGCACCAACATCGGGCGTGATCGCAACGGCGTGGAAGCCGGCGCCGGCCACCAGCTCAAGCGCTTCGGGCAAGCGATGGAACGGCAGTCCGTTCGTGTTGTACCCGAGCCGAAACGGAAGGGCCGGAACGCCCGGGCCGCTCACGATCGATCGTCCGGAACGCCTTCGCCGAACTGTCCAAGGCGGGGCGTCGGGGCAGGCGGAGCCGGCTCGATCGCTTCCGGCGCAGGTGGAGTCTCGTCCGGGGCGTCCGTATCGACGCCCGCCGACCAGTCGTCGCCGCTCGCGATCGCGTCCTCCATGGGCTCGAACGTGAAGGGCTCACGGCGATCCGCGTCGGGGTCCACTTCATGGGCCTCCCCGGGAGCGGGCCCGCCGCCCGACCAGTCGGGCACCGCGGCGTCACTCGCATACGCTTCGGCCTCGCGGTCGGCCTCCGGGCCGGAACCGGCATCGCCGTACTTGCGGGCCTGCGCCTCGTCCGCGTTCTTGCGCGCAGCCGCGCGTGCTTTCTCCGCCGCCGCTCGCGCTTCTTCCGCTTTGGACTTCGGCGCGCCCGAGTTGCCCGAAGCCAGCTTGAATTCTGCGTCTCGCGGCACGGCGTTTTCGATGTCCCGCCGCACGCGCCGAAGCTCGTCCTCGAGGCCGGTCTCGCGCCACATGCGGCTGACCGCCCGACGCGCGCGCATGACCTGGGCCACCAGCCGAAGCATCACCTCCGGCAGCTTGCCACCGAAGATCATGATGGCGGCCATGCCGACAACAAGGATCTCCATCGGATCCAGCGATCCGAAGATGAACGCGAAGTGCCCGCTCATCGCGGTCCTCCGTCACCGGCCCGGAGCGCCCGCATGACACGGAAGAAGATCGGCATCCCAAAGAGGAAGATCGCGAGCAAGATCAAGACGGCTTCCGACCAGCTAATGAAAGCCATCGGGAAGCCTAGAAACGTGCTGAGGAGCGGAGCCATTCGAGCGGCAATTGTAGGACCACGGGAAGCGCCCCGCCCGGTCCAGATCAGAGACTCGTGAGCGTCAGCCCGCGGAACTCCGCCTCGGCGCCCTCGGCCTGGATGGCGATCTGTCCCTCCGACGCCGTGCAACCGGTGCCGTAATTCACCATATCGCCATTCACCCACACCTTAATGGTGTCACCGCGGCACTCGATCGCCATCGAGTTCCATTCCCCCAGCGGCTTCTCGGAGCCGTCGGTCAGGTTCAACACGCGGCGCTTCTTGCCCTCGTCGACGCCCCACTCTGCGGGCGCGCCCCGGCGGGCCTCCATGTCCTCGACCGTGATGTCTTCGCCGATGCACCAGAAGTCCCCGGCGTTGTCCCGGTGGAGCTGCACCTCGATGGACTGGGGGAACATCTTGTAGAGGCGGCGGGGCGTGGAGCTATGCACGAGCACCCCGCAGTTGCCGGCCTCCCCGGGCCAGCGCCACTCGAGCTCGAGGCGGTAGTCCTTGTGGACGTCGTCGGTGATCAGGTGCCCCTGGGGCTCCCCAAGGCTCACCAGCAAGCCGTCGCGCACCGCGAAGGACGCCGGGACCGAGACGCCGCCGTCGGCCGCCGGGATGTCCTCATGCCACCCCTTGAGGGTCTCGCCGTCGAAAAGGGCTTGGGTTTTGGGGGCCGTGGCCGCCGGGTCCCCGGGGGTCTCAACGGCCGGGTCCCCCGTGGGCGCGTCGTCGCCGCAGGAAATCAGCACCATCGGACCCGCGACGAAGAGTGCGAGGATTTGGCTGAGGGAGCGAGTTAGGGGGGAGCGCGCCGTGGTGGGTCGTTGCATCGGAGAGACGAAAGCTGAGATAGGGGACTCGGGAAAGGCGCCACAAGGTGCGCCCGCGTCCCCACCAGGCTACCTTGGCGGCCATGACGCCTGAGCTGACGATCGCCATCGGGTTCTACATCGTTTTCCTGCTGTCGGTCACCGCGCACGAGGCTGCCCACGCATTGGCGGCCCTGAAGCTCGGGGACGAGACGGCCTACCTCGGTGGCCAGGTCACCCTTGACCCCATGCCACACATTCGGCGCGAGCCGATCGGCATGGTGGTGGTTCCCATCCTCAGCCTCGTCTATATCGGATGGCCCCTGGGTTTCGCCCACGCGCCCTACGACCCGATCTGGGCGATCCGGTACCCGAAACGCGCCGCGTGGATGGCGCTCGCGGGGCCCGCAGCGAATCTCATCCTCTTCGCGATCGCGTTCGCGACCCTGAAGATCGGCTTCTCGATGGAGGCCCTCCGGCTCCCCACCTCGGCGGAGGCAGACTGGCACTCACTGCTCGTGGGCGAGACCCCGGTGATGAAGTCCCTCGCGATCTTCATGAGCCTCTTGCTCGTGGAGAACCTGCTGCTCTTGCTGTTCAACCTGATCCCTTTCCCGCCGATGGACGGCAGCGCGGCGCTGCCCCTCCTCGTTCCGGAGAAGAGCATGCGCGGCATCCGCAACTTCATGTCGCAGCCCTACATCCCGATGATGGGACTCGCGGCGGCGTGGCTGATCTTCCCGGAGATCTTCGCGCCGATCTTCCGCAAGGTCCTGGAGTACCTCCGCGCCTAGCTGGCCGTGAATTCTCCCATTTGGGAAACGGCGACGTCGATGGGGCGCGCGCCCGTCGAACAGGCCTCGTTCCCCCAGCTAAGCGGCGGCCACGGCGCCGATGTTTGCGTCGTCGGTCTCGGGGGCTCTGGCCTCACTGCGGTCCACGCCTTGCTCGACCAGGGGGCCCGCGTCATCGGTATCGACGCTCGCCAGGTGGCCAGCGGGGCTGCGGGACGGAACGGGGGCTTGCTCCTCGCGGGCCTCGCGCCGTTCTACCACGACGCCGTCCGGCTCCTCGGGCGGGATCGCGCGAAGGCCTTCTATCTCGCGACCATCCAAGAACAAGAACGTGTCGCCGCTGCGACCCCCGGTCATGTGCGGCGCACCGGATCCCTGCGCATCGCCGATGGCCATGGAGAGGGCGAAGACTGCGCCGCCCAAAGAGCGGCCATGGAAGATGATGGCCTGCCGGTCGAGGGGCACGACGGCCCCTTCGGAGTGGGCCTGCGATTCCCCACGGACATGTGCTTCAACCCCCTGGCCCGGACCCGGGCGCTCAGCTCCCAGGCCGCGGCGCGGGGCGCCGCGCTGTTTGAGAACTCCGCCGCGATCGAGATCACGGCCGAGGGCGTCCGCACCGAGCTCGGCGCAGTGAACGCGGATCGAATCATCGTGGCAGTGGACGGTGGGCTCGACCGCCTCCTGCCGGAGCTGGGCGACCGCGTGCGCACGGCGCGCCTCCAGATGCTTGGCACGGAGCCCGCCCGGGACGTCACCCTCCAGGCGCCGATGTACCTGCGCTACGGCTACGAATACGTGCAGCAGCTCGAAAGCGGCACCATCGCCCTCGGCGGTTTCCGCGACCGCTTCGAAGCGGTCGAGTGGACCCAGGAATCGAGCCCAACCGTGGAGATCCAGGAACTACTCGAAGAGTTCCTCCGCGCACGGATCGGCACCAAGGCGGCCATCACCCATCGCTGGGCCGCGTCCGTGGGATACTCCAGCGGTCCTTTGCCGGTCTTCGAGCAAGTGCGCGGTGGCGTGATCGCCCTCGGCGGCTACAGCGGAACAGGGAATCTCGTGGGCGCGCTCGCCGGTCGCGCCGCCGCCGCCTGGGCCATGGGAGGTTCCTCACCCGAGCTGGACCTGTTCCGACCAGAATAGGCCCATGGTCCACTTCGAACACACGACGATCACGCTCACCCGCAGTTTCACCCAAGACGCCGCTGTGGTTTGGCAAGCCCTCACAGCGGGCATCGTCCAGTGGTGGCCGAAGGACTTCTATATCGGCACGTACGATGGGCTCGACCCCGAAGGCGTCACCCTCGACCCCTCGCCCGGCGGCCTCTTCGTCGAGCACTGGGGCGGTGGCAACGGCCTGCTCTGGGGCACCGTGATCACGTCGAACGCACCGAAGCTGCTCACCCTCGTCGGAGACAGCACGCCCCAGTTCGGTGGGCCCAACCGCGCCTTCACGGAATTCCGCCTCGCGGGGGCGGATGGCGGCGGCACGACCCTCGAGTTTTCGCACTCCCCTTACGGCGTCATTTCGTCGGACACCAGCGGATCTTTGGAGTCCGGATGGTCACAGCTTCTCGATCACCTCGTCCGCTGGGTGGAATCGGGCGAACACCCTGAGCGTCCCGCGAGCGTCGTCCGCGCCCAGGGCTAACGCCCCTCGTCCCGCCTTCCCCAGCTCCCCCATTTGTCTCTCCATATGCCGACCCCCCTTTCAAGCGACGCCCTCCGCTGGCACTGCGACCCCAGCGCCCTTGATTTCGAAACCACAGATGAAGTCGATCCGACCATCGGCTTTGTGGGCCAAGAATCCGCGGTGGACGCGCTTCGGTTCGGCATCGAATGCAGCGCACCAGAGCAGAACGTCTTCGTGCGCGGCCTGACCGGTACGGGGCGCATGAGCATCGTCAAGCGCCTCCTGCGCGAGATGGCCCCGACCTGCACCCGCGGCGAGGACCATGTGTACGTGCACGACTTCAAAGCCCCTGATCGGCCGCGGCTCATCACGCTGCCCGCGGGTCAGGCACGCGTGTTCAAGCGCGGCGTCCGGGAGCTCGCCCGATACGTGCGCGAAGACCTGCCGAAGCTACTGACCGGCGAGTCCATTCAAGGTGAAAGGCAGCTCATCGAAGAGAGCACCAACGCCGCGGTTTCCAAAGTCACGGCGCCCTTTGAAAAGGACCTGGCCGCTGCCGGCCTCACGATGGTCCAGCAGAACCAGGGGCAAACCGTGCAAACGACCATCGTGCCCCTGCGCGAAGGAAAGCCGCTGTCCTCCCAGGATCTGGCCGCCCTCGTCACCGCGGGCGAGGTCACGGAGGAGCAGCTCGGGAAATGGACCACGTCCCGCAAGGAATTCGCGAAGCGCCTGGGAGAGATCTCCCGGGAGATTCAGAACCTGCGCGTGGACGCGGGCAAGAGAATGCTCGGGCTCATGGAGTCCTCCGCCCGCAGCCTTCTGGAGGACGCGGCGGGACCGGTCGCCGCCGCCCACACGGACGAGGCCGTCGACATGTACCTCGCGAGCCTCATTGAGGACGTCATCGACAACCTCGGCCATGAGCACCCCCCGGGTCAGGACCCGGTGGATCTCTACGACGTCAACATTGTGCTCGCCGCCGAGGAGAGCGATCGCTCGCCGGTCGTCGTGGAGACCACGCCGTCCCTGATCGAACTGCTCGGCTCGGTCGAGACTGGCTGGACGCCCCAGGGTCCGGTGCGCGGGGACTTCCGCAACATCAGCGGGGGCTCGCTACTGCGCGCCAAGGGCGGCTACCTCGTGATGGAGGCCCGCGACCTGCTCACCGAGCCCGGCGCCTGGCGCGTGCTCGTGCGCACCCTGCGCACGCGCCTGCTCGAGATCGTGCCCCAGGAACTCAGCGTTCCGTACCTGCGCACCACCATCAAGCCCGAGCCGATCCCCATCTCCCTGCGCGTGATCCTCGTGGGCGACGCCGGCACGTTCCACATGCTGGACCGCGCCGACCCCGACTTCGGGCACCTGTTCAAGATCCTCAGCGACTTCGACCATGAGATCGCCCGCACGGACGTCGGCGTGGAGCAATATGCCGGGGTCATCTCTCGCATCGCGAAGGACGAGAAGCTCCCGGCGTTCCACAAGACTGCCGTCGCCGCCTTGGCTGAGCACGGTGCACGCGTGGCCTCGAGGGCGGGCAAGCTCACGGCGCGCTTCTCGCGCATCGCGGACATCGCCCGCGAGGCCGCCTTCCTCTCCAAGAAGGACGGCGACCACGTCATGGCCAAGCACGTGACCGAAACGGTGCGCCGCACGAAGGAGCGGGCGAACCTCGCGTCCCGCCGCTTCCACTCGATGATCGCGAACCGAACGATCATCATTGAGACCGAGGGGCGCACGGTCGGCCAGGTCAACGGCCTCGCCGTGATCAAAGCGGGCATGCTGACCTACGGCTTTCCCGCGCGAATCACCGCGACGATCGCCCCAGGTCACGCGGGCATCATCGACATCGAGAGCAGCGCTTCCCTCTCCGGCCAGATTCACACCAAGGGGTTCCAGATCCTCGGCGGCCTCCTCCGGTTCCTCCTGCACACCGACCACGCCCTCGCCTTCAGCGCGAGTCTCGCCTTCGAGCAGTCGTACGGTGGCATCGACGGCGACTCAGCCTCCGGGGCCGAGATCTGCTGCCTGCTTTCCGCCCTGACGGAGGTCCCGCTCCGCCAGGACATCGCCATGACCGGCGCCATTGACCAGCACGGACGAATCCAGGCGATCGGCGGCGTGAACGAGAAGATCGAAGGCTTCTACGACGCCGCCTGCGCCCTCGGCCTGACCGGCGAGGGCGGAGTCATCATCCCCTCGTCCAACGCCGGCGACCTCATGCTCCGCCGCGACGTCGTGGACGCCTGCCGCGAGGGCCGCTTCCACGTGTGGTCGGTGTCCACAGTGCACGAAGCCCTCGAGGTCTTCACAGGGATGACCGCCGGCACCTTGGGCGAAGATGGCGAGTACCCCGAAGGGACGCTCCTCGGCATCGCTCAATCCCGCGCGCACCACTTCTGGGAACGCTCCCTCACCTCGCCCCAGGCCTACGCCAAAGCGCGCCAGCCCGAAACGGATCCCGCCGCACGGGGGGACGAACCCTCCGTCGCCGCCGATCCCAGCTGAAGGGGGCCGCCCCTTCGCACTCCGTCAGGCGTGATAGAAGACCTCAGGCAGGGTGAGCCACTGTTCGCCGTCTGGGGTTCCTTCGAGCACGATCTGGCAGGGATCCGTCTCCGCCCACCAACGCTGGGTCTCTTCGTCCTCGCCCATGGCGCGGAGGTCGCCCTCGAAGTCGTCGCCGGTGTAGGTGAAGCGGCTGAAGAGGTAGATCCGGCCGCCCAGGCGGGCGAGATGGATGGAGTAGTCCGTGATGTGCGACGCCGTGAGGCGATCCAGCACACCGCGCCAAGGGTCGGCATGCAACGCGAGGTAGCGGGCCTCTGCTTCGGGCCGCAGGCCCACCACCATGCCAATGCGTTCGCCGGCCGGCGCGGAGCCTTCCACGCGGTCTACCGCATCCTCCGATGACGATTCGATATCCATGGGGCCCACGTTAAGGCCTTGGGGCCCCTTCGGGCACTCACTGAAAGAGCACCTCGCCGGGGATCGACTGCTTCACGATCCCAGGGCCGCTCCAGCGCACCTCCAGGCCAGCGGCACCTGAGGCGTTGAAGTACTCCACCCGGATGGGGTGGAAGCCCGACTGGAGCCCCACCTGGCCGCCCACTTCTTTCATGCCGTGGAGCCCGTCGTTCTCGACGACCGTCTGCCCGCCGATCATGAGGCGCGAACCATCGTCGCTCGAGGTGAAGAACTCGTAGATGCCGTTCTCCGGAACAAGGATGTGCCCCGTGAACGCAAGGGCCGCGTGCTCTTCCTGCGAGCACTCACCCGCGTCGAACTGGGTGCATGTCCCGCGGGACACGGGCTCCCGCTCCGCCATCTGATCCAACGTCTGCCACCCACCCTCGAAGCGCGCCACGGAGAGTCCCGCGTCTGGCCTCCGGATGAAACTGACGGGCACCCGCAAGGCCGCCTCGGCGTAACCCACGAGGTCCATGCTGGCGTCGATGGGAGAGAGCCGCCCTCCGCGGGAGGCGGCCGCGCGAATCGACATCGATTCCGTGACCCGGATCGGAGCGGTGTACTTTGCCGACGAGAGCGAGGGCGCCGAACCATCGAGGGTGTAGTGGATGACGGAGCCCGGCAGATCCGCCTGCAACTCGACGGTCGTGCTACCCAGGAACACGCGGCTCTCCGGGTTGATCGAGACGGTCGCCGGGGATGCGTGGGCGCTGAAGGTGGCGATCGTGGGGCACGCGCGGCTGTCGGTAATGCGCAGGCGCAGGGCATCGGCCGTGACGGCGTCGAAGCGCGCGATGCGCTTGTAGCCAATCGTGGTTCCGCTCGCCACGGATTGCCATTCCCCCTGAACGCGGGCCTCCAGGTCCCAAGCCCGCACGCGCTGACCGAGCTCCACATGCTCCTGGAAGACCGCACGGTTCACGGGCCGCGCGCCGTCGAACTCCACGGTGAGCGTTGCGGCCAACTGGTCGTCATCCGCGGCCCAATAGGTTCCCCGGTCGCCGTCAACGGCCCGGGCCGCTCCGAAGAACGGATCGTCCCCCCGGTTGTGGCTGGCGGTCACTGGCCGGCCCAAGGCCAGGTCCTCCGCAAACGTCGCCCGCAGGATATCGGTCATCTTCCGCAGGGCCGCCGCATCGTTCCCGTGGACCAGCCCACGGTTGTCCACCGGGAAGTTCAGGAGCAGGTTCGTGTTGTGCCCCACGCTGGCGTAATAGATGTCGAGCAGCTCCTGCACGGACTTGACCTTGTCGTCGCTCTCCTTCGTCCAGTACCAGCCCGGACGAATCGAGACGTCAGACTCCGCGGGGAACCACCGATCGGCACCCTCGATTCCGATGTTCAGCTCCCCGGCCCGTTCGGGCACGCCCATGGGATAGGTGGACCACTGCGTGGCGTTCGCGTAACCCCGCTCGTTCCCCACCCACCTCGCGCCCACGGGCATGTTGCCGTAGGGCGGGCCGAAGGTCACCGACCCGGGCTGGAGGCGCATGACCGTCTCGTTGAATGCTTCCCAGTCGTACTCCTGGTGCTTCTCCGGATTGTTGCGATCCCCGTTGGCTCCGTCCCACCAAACTTCCGCCACCTCGCCGTACCCGGTGAGCAGCTCCTCCATCTGGCCGATGAAGTACTTGTTGTACGCCTCGTCGTCGCGCCCATAGATCGGGTTGTTGCGATCCCACGGCGAGATGTAGATCCCGAGGAACAAGTCATGGGCCGCACACGCGTCCGCTAACTCCCGAATCACATCGCCCTTGCCGTCCTTCCACGGTGAACTCGCCACGTCGTGCTCGGTGAATGCGCTCGGCCAGAGACAGAACCCATCATGGTGCTTGGCCGTGATGATGACGCCCGTCAGCCCGCACTCCTTGAAGAGCTGGCACCACTGGTTCGCGTCGAGCTCGGTGGGGTGGAACGCCTCGGGCGATTCCGTGCCATGGCCCCACTCCACCCCGGTGAACGTGTTCATGTTGAAGTGAACAAAGGCGTAGAACTCAGCGGCGTGCCAACGCATGTGGGCTTCCGTCGGAATCGCGCCGTGGGGCGCGGGCGCCGGAACCTGGGGCGTGAGGCCCTGGGAATCTGCTACCTGCGCAGTGGAACAGCTCGCAGCTCCGAGGAGGAGCCACACGGTCGAGTTCGGGAGTGTCATCATGGGTGGAGGCGGCCAGGATTCGGCCCACGCGGCTAGGTGCTCGCCGGCAGCAGGATTCTCCCGGATTGTCGCGGCGAATGGGGCCTCCCAGGCATCTTGCCGAGCAAGAAAGCCCGGAAGATCCACCCCGCCATGATGGGGAAAGGCCGAGCGAGATCCTGCGCCCTCCCCACGATGTCGTCATCGGTGTGGAGGCTTCCACAGACGTCAAGAATGGACGGGGCACGCCTAGACTGCGACGCCAACGAAACCGGGGGGGGCCGTGACGTCGTCGCGGCTCCCCCCCTGGTATGGATGTCGGAATGGCTGTCGATCTTCCCGTGGCGGCTTACCGGTTCCGGTAGACCGCGTGGCAGTCGGCGCAGCTTTCCTTGGCGGCGTCGAAGGCCAGTTCGAGTTGGTCCGCGATCGACTCGGGGGCCGCGGCGGCTTCAGCGGCGCGGCAATCGGTGAGGAGGCGCAGGAGGTCCTCGGAGGCGGTGATGCCTTCGGCCATCATCTCGTCGTAGTCCTCATTCCGGGTCTGGGTCGACTCCACCTCGCCGCAGGCGCGGAAGTACTGGGCGAACTGGGTCGCGGTCTGAAGAGGATCCAGATCCGGGTGAGCCGGGTCGGCTTTCCAACCGGCCTTGCGGATGAGCTTCATGTCGTCAAAAAGACGCGTCATCCGAATCATCCCTTCGCGGATACCGTCAAACGAATGGGACGGCGTGAAGTCAAAGTCGAAGACCGCGGTCTCCTCGGCGCTTGGAATCTGAGAGGTCGCCACGGAGCTGTAGAGGCCCTCGTACTTGGAAGCTGTCGTGCTCCACTGACGCATCTCAGCGATCGCCACCTCGCGGTCAAGGCCATCCAAAGCCACGCGCCCGACGGCGGCGGCGGCGGGTCCGCGGTGTTTGCCATGGAAGCAATGCACGTAGAACGGCGCCTCGAGTTCGCGGAAGGACTTGGCCATCTGCGCGATCTGCTCGTCGGTGATGCCACCGTAGCGAAGCGGGATGTGCACGTAAGTCAGGTCGGATTTGGCCGCACCCTCCAGGTCTGGAGCCTTGCCGTCCACCGAGATCACCGTGCGCACACCCCAAGCGGCGAGCTGCGCCAGTGCCTCTTCGTCGTGGGGCTCGCTGCCCGAGATGATCGTGTCGCTTAGGCGGTAGACGTTGTGCAACCCGGGGTAGCTGCCGGGAGCCACGGGGGGAAGCGGGACGTTGGCGGCAGCCTCGTAGGCGGTGCCGGTCAAGTTCAACGGCGGCGGCACCAGCGGCGCCTCAGCGACGCGCTCCCCGGGCGCCCCCGTGCCCTCGGCAAGCATGCCGGGAGCCGAAGAACAGGCCAGGGCCACGGACGCCACGGCTGACATACCGAAAAGACCGGCCCAGCGAAGAATCCGGTCCGGGGCTCCTTGGGGGTGGTGCATCGATGGGTTCGACGGGCCTTGGGGGGCCGCCAGGTGATGGGATGTCGTGTGAAGGGGTGCCATTGCGCAGGCGGAACTGCAACGGTCGTGCCAAGGGCACGGAGGCATCGGGTGCCGGGATTCAGAAGCCGACCGTCACGGGGACGAAACGGCGATGGACCTAAGTAGACGTCCGGGGGGGCAGAGGATACAGCCAGAGGGGTTTGGGGGGTGAATGACGCTCCCTCTGCCCCGATCCAGGCCCTGAAGCTAGCGGGGGGGCAGGCTGGCCCGGTAGAGCGACGTGCGGGCCGTAATGAAGAGCGTTTGCCCGCTCGGACCCCCGAGACACACGTTCGAGGGCCGTTCCGGCACCGGAATGAGCCCCAGATACCCCCCATCGGGACCCCAGGCGGTGACACCGTCCTGACCCGTAGCGAAGATCCGACCCGCGCCGTCCACGCACATGCCGTCGCAGAGGGTCTCGATTTGCCACACGGGCTCCGGGGACGCCAGCTCGCCGCCTTCGAGTCGATAGGCCGTGATCGTCGCCGGCCGCCCATGGAGGCCCGCGTCTGGATGGGAAGGATGCCCCCCGGTGTCGGCGACGTACAGCCGATCCTCGCCCGGAGAAAGAGCGATCCCGTTCGGCATCGAGTGGTCCTTCAGCACCGCTCGCAGGTCCCCCGAACGCCGGTCCAGGCGATACACCCAGTTCCCCGGAAGCTCACGCCCGACGCGCTGGCGCTCGAGGCCCCAAGGTGGATCGGTGAACCAGAGAACCCCGTCGGACTGAACCGTCAGGTCGTTCGGTGAGTTGAGGCGCCGGCCACCCAGGCCCTGGAAGAGCGGCAACGGTCCATCGGGTCCGTGCCTCACCACCGTGCGAGCGCCATGCACGCACGTGAGCAGCTCCCCGTCCACGTCGAGCGCGTTGCCATTCGGGCCATCGAGCTCCATCCAATCCGTGAGCCCCTCCGCCTCGCTCCAGCGCATGAGCGTCTTCCCGGGGATGTCCGAGAGGATCAGGTCCTTCGAGTCGGCGCGCCATACGGGCCCCTCGCAGAAGTCCATGCCACTCGCCAAACGCACCGCTGGGGCCGCCTCGCCGAAGGCACGGAGCGGCTCCAAACTCGCGGGGGCCCCGGCGCAACCAAATGCCCCGAAGCCCACGAGTAGTACTGTCCCGGCGAGACGCCCGAGAGCCCCCACGTCAGGGGGTGAAGACGAGCTTGACGGCATTGGACAGGCCGTACCCTGCGCCAACCGTGTCCCGGTGCCACGCTTGGAAGCGCCAGGTGCTACCGCCAACAATGGGCGCCGCGCTCGGGGGCGGGTTCGTGATTTCGAGGCGGTGGCTGAGCACTTGGCCTTGGGCCTGCTCAATCCGAAGGCGGAACACCGGCATCGAGAGGCAGAGGTTGCCGCCGCCGCCCATGAGGGGGAAGTTGCCGGGACCCGCAGCCTGAACGAAGAGGCCGAACTGGCCGGCCGGCACGGGGCTGGCCGTCAACGTGAGGTCATCGAGGGCCACGCTCGTGTTGCCAACGAAGTCCATGAGCGCCGGGCTACCGGTGGAGTTCGCAGGGTTCGAGCATTCGAACTCGAAGTGAGAGGGGCCGAGCTTTTCGATTTCGAGGGCCGCGATGAGTGCGCGCTGGCCGGGCTGCGGCCGCACCTCGATGAGGAGCTCACCGTCGGTGACCTCCACGTCGAAGCCGCGCTGCATGGCGACCTCGAAACCTGGTTCGAGGGCCAAGTCGACGCCGTCCGCCACGGTCTCCCCCTCGATCTCAAGGGATAGGACACGCACGCCGGGGGCGGACGTGCCGCGCTCCGCCATGTGGAAACTCACGCGGAAGAAGCCGTCGCCCATGGGCAAGCGGTAGATGACCGG
>OJFX01000091.1_pt1 | contig 27012 bp, 16 predicted proteins | sample 1594171 | NCBI WGS metagenome assembly OJFX01 (sample SAMN05416840, study PRJEB24817) | seawater metagenome | isolation source: Sea water | place: Canada:Atlantic | collected 2013-07
CCCTTGGGCCCACCCGCCGCCGAGATCGATTCGTCGCCCTTGCGTTTGAGCACGCACGTGGCACCGGCAACGGGCTCCCCCGTTGCGGCGAAGACCACCGCCGTCACCTCAGAGCCGCGGGTTAGTTGGAGGGACAAGGTCTCGGGGGGCCCCCCACCATCCTCCAAGACGAACGCAACGCTCTGCCCACCCGCGTAACCATCCGCCTCCGCGGAGGCGGTCCAGCTACCCGGGCCGAGGCCTTCGATGCGAAAGGCGCCGTCGTCGTCCGTCCGTCCTGAAGCAGGGCGCAGCGCGCCTCCGCCGGCGACGGAGATCGACGCCGTGACGGTGGCCCCGGGGATCGACTGACCATTTTCGTCCGTCACCGTTCCCAGAAGGGTGGCGCCGGGATTCAGCACAACGTCCCCAAGGTCCATCGACTCGTCATCTCCAAGCTTCCCCGTGCGCAACTCAAGCGGAGCAAACGTGACGCGCCCACCACCCTCTTCAGCCGCCTGGCTCGCCCGAACGACGCTGACGGAGTAGCGACCCGGCCCCAGATCGGTGAAGCGGAAGCGCCCCCCTTGGCCACTTTGGGTCGCCCGAACCTCACCGCGACTCGCCAGCATCTGAGCCAACGCGCCGTCGGGGCTGTTCCCGCCGAGGGGACGCAGCTCCACGCGCCCGCCGGTGATGGGATCGCCGTTGGACTTCGTCACGAGACGGCCGCGGATACTGCCAACCGGAAGGACGATGTCCTGCAAGAGCTCGGGGGCGTCGGGGACCTCGATGAACACGGTGCCCCGGGCTTTCGCGCGCTGAAGGCTGCGTGGACGCTCTTCCAGACGCACCTGATACTCGCCGGGGGCGAGCCCCTCAAACACGTAGGAGCCGTCGTCTTCGATGGGAGCAAACTTGAAGTCCACGCCGAGCAGTCCCTCGGCCTCCAAGCCCACCGCCACCAGCACGCCGTCGGAGACGGGCTCCCCCTGGCGCAGGACGCGGCCACTGACGCGGCACGCCCCGGCCGCGCGGTCCACGAGGTCGTGCTGAAGCATGCGATCCTCGGGCACGCTGACGAAGCCGAGCTGGAGCGACCCCAGGAGACTCGTGATCGCCAGGGCTTCGTCTCCCCGGGTCGTGACGAGGATGTACGGCCCCCCCTCCATGTGGCGAATCTCGTAGTCCCCGTCCGCGTTGGTGCGCGCCTGGTGAAGCGCTCCGTTCCCTGACGAACCCCGGGCGAGCCCAGGGGATGCAGCCACGACGGTCCCACCGGCCACCGGCCTTCCGAAACGGTCACGCACCTTGCCCCGAAGACCCCCGCCTTCGGTCAAGACGATCCGCACCACCGTCGGGTCGCCGCCCACGGTCGCGACGGCGATCTCTGAACCCGCGCGGAAGTCTCGGTGGAAGGCCAGGACCTCGTGGCTACCCGCCTCGAGCCCTCCGATTTCAAAGCGCCCGTCCGCTCCGGTCGAGACCTGCATGCTCCCGAGGAGGCCGAGGGCCACGGCGTATCGCAGGAACCCCACGGGCGGCATGCGCTGCATGCGCCTGCCGCGCACGGCGAGCCCTTCCTCGATCGCCACTCGCTGCGACTCCATGCGGGAGAAGGACTCCTCCATCAGTGCCTTCGTCGTCACTTGCGCGCCGGCGATCGGCTCGCCTTCGGCATCCTCGACGATGCCCACGATGCGGGCGCCGGGATCCATGGACACGGGCACGGGACCGAATGCCCCACGCTCTGTGATCAAAACGTCGACGTCCTGCGATAGGTATCCCTCGGCGTCGATGGTGAGCGTCTGCGGGCCTGGCGCCACCGACGGGATTTCAAACTGCCCGCTCGGATCCTCGACCTCAAGCCCTTCCGCGAACGGGTTGAACGCGCTTGGCGCCTCTGGATTCATCTCGATCTTGCCGGTGATACGCAGGGTGAAGCGTGTCACTGGCTCGCCCGTCGAGGCGTCGCTGACCGTCCCCGTAACCCGCCCTCCGGTGCGGAGCACGATCTCCACTTCGTCGAGGCGTCCAGGCTCCAGGAGCCCATCGACCACGCGGCCTTCCTCCGACGGCTCCCATTCAAGCGTTTGCGGCTCGAAGCCATCCGCGAGGATCCTGAGCGAGTACGGCGGCTTGCGCGGGAAAGGGCCAGCCACAAACCGGCCCTCGGCGTCCGTGCGTGGGAAACCATACTCCGCCATGCCACCGACGAAGAGCGCAGCCATCGTGGGGCGCCCTTCGGCCTGGCGAATGTCGATGATGTTCCAAAGGAGCCGCGCGCCGGGCACGGGCTGGCCCCTGTCGTCGACGACACGCCCACGCACCATAGGACCCCGGGCGAGCTCGAAGTCCGGCGCCACGGCGGCGCCGACACCTGTCACTTGAATCAACGGGCCGCGCCCGGGCACGTGGCCGTCCGCCATCGCAAGGAGATCGACTTCCCCAGGCCGGACCCCTTCGAGCACGAAGGAGCCATCGGCACCCGTCACCGCATGGGACTGGGCCAAGAGCTCACGCGCGAGCTTGAGCTGGCGCAGTCCCCGGGGCAGAGCGCCGACCTTCGCGCCAGCGAGCGGCGCCGCTTCGCCACCTTCCACCAACGAGCCCGAGAGAACACGGCCGACGACGCGTGTCCCGGGGGTTCCTTCAACGAGTACGTAGGTGTCCTCACCGGCACGAACCACGATCTCGAGCACGTGCTCGATCGACATCCCGGGCCCGAGGGCCGCGAGGTCGTACCCCTCGCCGGGGGGCACGCCGGTGAATTCGAATTCGCCGTTCTGGTTGGCGGTCACCCGGAGCAGCGACACATCCCCCGCCGCTGCCGCTTCGAGGATTCGCATGGCGCCCGTGCCCATGGCGACGATGGCGCCGGGCACGGGATCCCCATCCACCCCCACGACGCGTCCATGGACTCGGCCGCCGGAACGCACCCAGACGTCGACGGGGCCGCCCGCGCCTGAACGCAGCACGCGGGCCTGCGTGGCCCCATCGAGCACGTGATACGGCGAGCGCACGTCGAGGTACCAGCGCCCCTCCCGCACCCCCTCGAAGACAAATGCGCCGCCGGCCGTGGATTGGGTCTCCGCGATGGGCGTCGAGCGGCGGGCGTAGTCGTCGCCAATTCCAATGAAGCTGCTGAGATCGGGAGCGATATCCGCTGCCACCGGGGGCACGGGCAGGAGGCGCACGGTGACGCCGGGCACGCCGAGCCCACCGTCCCGGTGGACGACGGTGCCGGTGAGCTTGCCGGGCCCAGGGAGTCTGACTCGCCCGGCGCCGGGACCCCCCGTGGGTGCTCGGTCTTGGGCGGAGCCGGGAGCCAAGTCATCCAAAGACGAGGGTTCAAGATCCATCGAAGGATCCGTTCCGGTCCCCGACTGCGGCGCCCCATCGAGCTGGGCGCCCAATGCGTCAGCCCCCGCGTCGCGCCCCGAGCTCAGAAACCACGCCCCAAGACAGAACAGCGCGGCCAGCACGAAGAGCATGGCCATGCCGCCGCGTCCTGACTGGCGCCCATCCCCATCCCCTGGCGGAGTCTCCTCACCCTGCCCGTTCGCCCGCCTCAGCTGAGGCTTCCCTTCTGGACCCGTCCATGGACGGACGGATGAGGAGGGAATCGTGGGACGAGGGGCCTGGTGAGTCATGTCGTTTCGCTGTCGGGCACACGAAGCCGGAGCCGGATGGTGGCGACGGCGCCGATCAGGGGCGCCGGCGATTCAGGATCGGCGGAGGGGGGCCCATCCTGGGCGTTCGCAAGGGTGACTTCGCCCCCGCGATCCTCGACGATGCGCCGAACGATGGCGAGGCCCAATCCGGTGCCCGATGAGCGCGTCGTGAAGTAAGGCTCAAAGAGACGCTCCAGCACCTCGGCCGGGATGCCATTGCCCGTGTCTCGAATCACGATCTCCACGAAATCGGCGACGACCTCGACCGAACCGTGGATCGTGCCGCCGCCCTCGATGGCCTCGATGGCATTGCTCACGAGGTTGACGAGGGCCCGCTGAAGCTCATCGGGATCCGCCTCGACGATGGCCGCAGGGTCGGACGCTGAAGCCACACGAACGAGCTGGATGCCCTCGGAGAGGGCCCATGCTTCGTTGAGTTCGAACACCTCGTCCAAGACCTTGCCTGCGTCCACCGGGACGGGCGCCCGGTGCTCCCCCGCAAAGCGATAGAAGTCCTTGGCGATGTCTCGCATGTTGCGCACTTGCCGGTGAATCACTGCAATCGTTCGTTCGAGGATCGCCGGGAACTCGGGTGACTCGTCGTCGTGGGCGCGCTTCAGAAGCGACGCTGAGAGCTGGATCGGCGTCAGGGGGTTTTTGATCTCGTGCGCCACTTGGCGGGCCATCTCACGCCACGCGGCGTCCTTCTCGGCCTTCACGAGCTGCGCACGGTTCTCCTTGAGCTGATGCGTCATTCGGTTGAAGGAACGCGCGAGGTCGCTGAGCTCATCGTGCCCATGGACGGGCACTTGGGCATCGAGATCGCCGCTCGCCACGCGCCGCGTGAAGGCTTCGAGGTCCTGCACCGGACGGGTCGTGCGCCGGGCGACAAAGATCGTGACCGCCACCGCGAGCGCCAGGACCAAGGCCGTGGCTTTGGCAATGGTCATCGTGATCTCGTGGATCGGGCCGTAGATGTCGGGGTAGTCCACGCTGACGCCAACCACCCATCCGAATCCGCCTTCCTCCCGGGGCTTGCCATGGCGGAAAGCCGCGCGCTTCTCGACGCCCCCAAAGGAATAGTCGGGGTACATGCCCCAATCGGACTTACGCGCGGCAAAGACCATGTCTTCAAGGTCCACGGGCTTTTCCGAAACGCGCGTCTGATAGAGGTCCCGGCGCGGGTGGGCGAGGATCGTGTCCGAGTCGTCCGCCCATACCCAGGCGTAGCTCGATTCGTAGAGGCGCTTCGAGCCGGTGTCGGAGACATCGGAACGTCGGCTTCGCACTCCATAGTCGGAGATCTCACCCTGGATGAGACTCCAAGGCACCAAGGTCAGGACCATGCCCACGGGAACCATCGGCTCGAGTCCCCCACGCTGGCCGTCCACCCGCGCCGCAAACCCGAAGTGGAACCGCTTGTCGAGGGTCACGTCCGCATCAGGGTGGGTCAGGCCGGAACGGAACGCGTCGATGGAGGCGACCCCATGCTCCATGGTTTCCTTGAACCAAGGCTCCTCCGCCCACTTGCGGCGTTGAATGGCGTCGATGGTCCAAGAATCCAAGGGCCGGCCGGCCGAGTCCTTTCGATTGCTGGCGAGGACACGGCCGTTCTCGTCGATCGCGATGATGAACTGAGCGGAGCCAGAACTCGCGACGGCCTGGTCGAAGAGGGAAGCGACGGCGAATTCGAAGATCCGCGCGTCACGGTCGCGGTCGGCGAGACAGAGCGAGACGTCCTTCACCTGGGCCAGAATCGTCGCGTCCCGGCGGCGCTCGTCGACGATGCGGTCGAGGCGATCACTGAGCTCGGCGGCGTGGCCCAACAGGTGGTACCGCACGACGTCGTCGGCAAAGCGCTGGGACACGAAGGCGTCCACATACCACGCGAATCCGAGGAAGGGCAAGACGACCACGGCCAGGACGGCCATGACCCACTTGGTCGAGATGCGGCGGATCATGGTTAAGATCCTACGCCGTAGCGCGGCCCGCCACCCTACGCAGGTCCCCGGACCTGAGAAGCCATCGGACCCCGCCGCAGCGCTCAGGCCCTTATCCTTCTCCCAATCCTCGTTCGGGGGCGCCTGGTTTTCTGCCAATCCAATGGGGACGGCCACCATGGGGCGCCCTCCACCTGGGGTCGATCAATCCCCATGCCGTGGCCTTCCTCCTTCCTACGCCCCCCCAACGTGTCCTGATCGTGCGCATGTCCCACCTGGGGGACATTGCGCAGACGATTCCGCTCGTTCACGCCCTGAGGGCCAAGTGGCCATCCGTGCGTCTTGCGTGGGCCGTTCAGCCGGAATTCGCGGGGCTAATCGAGCCGCTGGTGGACGAAGTCATTCCCTTCGGAAGGCGCGATGGCGCAGGGGCATGGCCGGCGATTCGCCGCGCGATGCGCCAGTTCGCCCCGGACCTCGCGATTGACGCACAAGGCAACTGGAAGAGCGCCGCGGCGGCCCGGCTTTCCGGGGCTCCGGTGCGTGTGGGTTTCTCCCGGCGACGATGGCAGGAGCCCATGGCTGCGCGGGTCTTTGGCATCCGAACCGCAGAGGTTCAGGGGCGGGGGGGCATGGCAGGCCCCCACCTCGTCGAGCGCATCCTCGGCCTCGGCGAGGCCCTTACGGGCTCGGCGTCCACACGCATGGACGCCGCCGTCACGGACGAGGAACGCAGCGAGGCCTCCCGGATCCTTGGGAAGGCTGCCGGCGAGCGATCCAAGGAACCTGGCATCGACGTCGTCCTGCACCCAGGGGTGCCCGGCGATCCGCGCTCATGGTCCCAAGGGAACTACCGCGACCTCGGGCAACAGCTGCTCGCAGCGGGACGGCGGGTCCTCGTGCTCACGGGGCCCGGGGAATCCGAAGTCGGAGCCTGGATCAAAGGCGAGCTTCCCGGCGCCGTGCACCTCGTTGGCCAGCGCGGCCTGCGTCCCCTTGCGGCCCTCTTCGAAACGCTCGCGGCGAATGGCGCCCAGATCGTGTGCGGCGACTCGGGCCCCGCCCACGTCGCGGCCTCAGCGGGGCTTCCCGTCGTGCTCATCGCCGGGCCAGAGAACCCCGCGTGCACGGGCCCGTGGCCTGTGCCTGCTCCGTGGGCCATCGAAGGTCCAGGGGCCTCTCCCCACCGCGTCGCAGGGACATGGAACGTGGCTAGCCCAACCGACTGGAACCCTCGCCCCACCGCGGAGACCACGGTGGAATGCGCCCTTCAAGCCTTGGCCAAGCCGAGGCCCGCAGCCCTGCCCGACTCGCACAGTCTCGATGGGCGAGGCCCAGGTTCTTGAGTGCCCTATTCGGGGCGCGCTACTTAGCGGCTGACTTGGCCAAGCTTCGAATACGCGCCGGAATGTCTTTGTAGTCTGGCCAGAAGATCTCGATCTGGCGAAGGAGCCCCAGGCGCTCGGCATCGGTCCCGGCCGACTGGTACTCGGCGTAAAGACGATCGGCGTTCGCGATCTTGTCCGTAAGGGTGTCGATGCGTGCGCGCACGTCCTTGTAGTAGTCGCGCCCTTCGAGGATCGCCTGGTAGGCGGTCACCGCTTTCGCGAATTGGAAGTCGTGCTCCAGGCCCAGAGCTCGCTGGTAGCTCGATTCGACCCGGCGATCGGCGATCGCTGCGATCTCCTTGTCAAAGGTCTCCGCCTGTAGGGCCGTAATCGCCTTCGCTTCTTCCAGCTTCGCGCGCCCCCGGTCGAGTTCCCCGCGCAGGATCATCGAGCGCGCTTCGAAGAGCATCTGTTGAGCTTTTGCCTCGGCGCGCAGGCCCTCGAGGTTCCGTGCGATGACTTCGGACTCGGGGTCCAGTCGCGCGGCCTCCACGTATTCCTTAGCTGCGGCAGCAAATCGTCCATCAGCCACGAGTTGATCGGCGGATTCGACGCGGAACTGGGCGAGCTGGCGGTTGACCTCGGTGATCCGGCGCGCGGCGCGCTCGGGGTTCTCTCGGTACTTCTTCACCTTGCCGAAGTCCCCGACGGACTCCTTGAAGCGCCCGTCCACGAGGTTGCCCACTCCCTTGTAGTAGTAGCCCTCGGCGACCTCCTTGCGCCACGCCTCGACCCGGTCGAGCTCGACGAGCAGGTTCTGCACCACCGTGCGGCTCGGGTCGTACTCGACGGACTTGGCGTAGGCCGCACGGGCGTCGTCGAAGGAGCCAGAGCCGAGGGCGTACCGGGCCTCGTCGAAGTACTCGTCCGCGATCTTCTTCTCGACCCGATTGCGCCAGTCATCGACAAGATTGGATTCGGGGTGGGCCTTGTCGAGCTCCTTCAGGATCTCCAGGGCCTCGTCGTTGCGGTCGCCCAAGACGCGGGCACGAACCAAGGCCATGCCCGACGCGAGGGAGATCTCGCGCTGGACCTTCCTGACCTCGTCCCGGAGGGGCGAGTCGGCGCTGAGGTCGTCCATGAGCTCCACGGAGGCGGCCGCCGCCTCGGGATAATGGGAGGCCCTCGTCATGTCGACGATCTCCACCAGGCGACGCTCTGCCGCAGAGGGCCCGGAGGCGCAGGAGGCCAGGAAAGAGGCCGCGGCAGCGCCCAGGAGGACGAGTTTCGAGGCGGATCCGCGCTTGGCGGGTCCCTGGGGGCACTTGGGGCTCAGCATGGTGAAGGAGACGAGGCTCGGGCCAGGATCTTCCCGGGAGGTGACCTGGAATCGCACCCGAAGACCCAGGGGGGGTCTCGCAGGCGTGGGCCCGGCAGAATAGCGCCCCAGGGACCATTCCAAGGGGCCGTTTCGCAAGATCGAACGGGTCCCGGTGCTTCCGGGCCCCTCCACCAGGGCCGCCCGATCAGCTCTTAAGGCTGTCGTAGAGCATCACCCCGATCGCCCCGAAGATCAGGACGGGCACCCAGGCCGAGAGGAGCGGTGACAGCTGCCCCTTGATCCCCAGGGTCCGGAAGACGAAGTCGGCTGCGTAATAGAAGACGCACAGCAGGCCCCCGATGGCGATGCGCTCGCTGCCCTTGCCCCGCTCGTAGTTGAACATCAGGGGGATGCCCACGAGCAGGAGGATCAAGTTCGCGAGAGGGAATGTCAGATGGTAGTGCCAGAGCGTCTGGTAGGACGTGTCGTCAGGGTCCCGGCGCATGAGCTCCTGGACCTCAGAGAACGTGAGCTCCAAGGGGGCCTCGTGGGCCCGCTTGTAGGTGAGCGCCAGCTCCGGCGTGAACTCGTAGCCCTCGAGTACCGCGAGGGGCTGCCTTTCGGTGCCGCGATCGAGGTCGATGATCGTGCGGATGCCGTTCTTGAGCTGCCAGGTCCCAGCGGCCTTGTCCCAATAGGCTTCCTCGGCGTCGCAGCGAATGTACTTGGTCACGGCGGCGCGGCCATCCGTGCGCAAGATGCTCGTAAGCCCCTCGATCCGCGGCGGCCCACCACCCTCGGGCCGCGGCGCGAAGTTGTTCATGAACACGTTGCCCCCCGACTGCTCAAGAACGGCGAGCTGCTCGTAGCTCTCTTCGAACTGCTGCTCTTCCAGGATGTACCGCAGGGTGTCGCGTTCCTGGGCAACGCCCATGCCCAGGCCCTCCCGAAGAAAGAACATGCCAATAGCGAGAACCGCGCCGCAGAAGAACAGCGGCACGAGCATCCGACGTGCGCTGACGCCCGCGCTGAGTACCGCGGTGACTTCCCGCGCCTTGAGCATCTTCGCGATCGTGAACATGCCCGCAATGAGCGTCACGAACGGCGCCACCTGCAAGAACAGGTAAGGCAGGTTCAGGATGTAGAACTTCAGGAGCACCGTCACCGGCACCGTCGTTCCGTCCTCCCACGTCTCGAGGTAGTTGTCGAGATTCGACGCCATGTCGATGACCATGAAGAGCCCGGTCATCAAGAGCATCGCCGTCATGTACGACTGGACGAAGTGGAAGAACACATAGCGGTCGAGGCGCCCTCCAAGGGGCAGCCCCCGGCGACGAACGTCAGGCTTCGACGGCTTGGAGGACATCTGCCCGGCCGGAGCACGACCCCGTGCTGGGCGTCGGGTCCGCGCGCCGCCCTTCTTTGAAGTCGAACTCATCGCCTCATCGCCTTCTTCATGAGCGCGGCCGCGATGACGCCGCCGATGATGGTCGTGAGCCACGCCCCCACCCACGGGGGCAAGGAGCTGGAGAGCCCGAGTTCTTTGCCGATGCGCATGTTCAGGACGTAGTAGACGATGCCGTATCCGGCGGCCACGGCGAGGGCCCCGAGCTGAGTGCCACGGCGCATCATGAGCCCGGTGGCAGCCCCGAGCCCAAGGAAGAGGTAGTAGATCGCGAACATGGTCGCGCGGGAATGAAGCATGAAGCGGTACTCCCGGAGCTTCTTCGGGAGCAGATCGGGTGCCTTCATCTGCTCGCGAATCTCCGCCGAGACGAGGTACTTCGCCCGATCGTAGCTCTGCTTGTTACCCGGGTACTTGTCCGCCAGGTTCACGATCAGAGCGATCCCTTCCGCCTGCTTGGGATCGCCGAATTGCGGGTCGAAGACCTGAACGTCCTTTGCCACGACGTAGAGGTCCTCGCCATCGTCGGAGAGCCGCAGGGAGACGTGGCTCGCGAAGATGTCTTCCTCGGCCTCGCCCTTTTTGTCGGGTGGCTGGCGAATGTAGACACCAGAGAAGGAGCCGTCATCGTTGCGCGAGGTCGCAAGCAGCGCGAAGTCTCCGATCCGGATACTCGTCTTCCCGGGCTGCAGGTTCTCGATGAACGAACCTGTGGCGTTGACGAAGAGGCTCTTCTGGCGCCGCTTGAGCTGGGGCAGCTCGTTTGAGGCCATCCAAAACGTCAGGATCCCGAGGCCCGTCGCCACAAGGAAAGGCGCAAGGAGCGTTTTGAGGGGATGGATGCCCGCCATGTGGATGGCCACCCATTCCTTGTCCGCCGCCAGCCGGCCGAAGACCGCCACGATGCTCAGCATGAAACAGAGTGGCAGCACGTACGGCACCAGGGACTGCAGCACCAGCGGCAGGAAGTTCAGCAGGATCGTCACGTCTACCGTGGGCATCTTGTGGACCGTGTTCACGGCGATGCCCGGGAGCGCGATGAATAGCAGCGCGCACACGGCAAAGAGGAACGCCACAAGCAGTTGGCGGAGGATGTAGAGATGGATCTTCACGGGGCTCCGCGGGCCGACCAGTGGAGCGCGCCCCTGGGAAGTTCGGGAACGGGGCTCTGATCACTTGGACCGGGCGGCCGGGAGTGTACCGATCGACCACCGCCGGAATGAAGGTTCATCCACGTCGTCCGTCACGTCCGTCGGTGCTCACGGGGCACGATCGCCCGTTCACGTGCTCCGCGGCCCGCCTGCACACCCAAAGGTGCCCGGCCGCCCGACTTCCGCAGATAGAATCTAGGGACAGATGACCGAAGCCCCCCACCCACGCCCCCAAGTGAACCATGGGGCTGTTCCACCCCATGGGGAGGAGCCCGCCGACGGCTCCCCGCGGGCCCCAGGGGGCGAAAGGGTGAAGCTCAAGGGCAACCTGAAGCGGTCGGTGTATCGGGAGCGCTCGGAGGATGGGACCGATCGGATGGTCAAGGTCTTTCACGCCCCCAGGCTCGGACGACTCCGGGACCGGGGCCGCGCCGCAGCCGAAGCGAAAGGCATGGTGGAGGCCCGCCGCGCGGGGCTGCCCGTGGCGGATGTCCTTGGCACGTCCAAAGTAGGGGGCGCCTGGTGCCTGAGTGCTTCCTGGATCGAAGCGGCGACGCCCCTCGACGAGGCCCTGCGCACCCGCGGCCCAGGGGCCGCGGCTCCGGGGGCCCGGCTCCCCCTTGCTGACGCCCTGGGCAGCCTCCTTGCGGCATGCCAGGCCGTGGGTTTTGTCCACGGGGATCCCCACCCCGGCAACGTGCTGGTGGACCGGCACGGAAAACTGTGGCTCGTGGACCTTGCTGGATCCCGCCTTGGAAGCCCTCTGACCTCCGTCGTGGACTCGATCGCGCGCGCCGCGGGGCCACTGCGCGAAACCGACGGGCGGTTCCTCGTGGCCGTCCACGGGGCCTGGCGCCGGGCCGCGAAGGAGCGCGGGCTGGACCAGATCCCGGGCGCCGCGGCGATAGACAGCGCCGCCCAGCGGCATCGACTCGCCGCCACGGCCCGCCGGATTCGGGTGTGGCGAAGGACGAGCACGCCGACCACGGTTTCCATGGAGGAGGGGCACTCGGTTGTGAGAGTGCGTCCCCATGAAGCACCCCCCGGCCACTGGATCATCCAACGACACGGATACGGCTCAGGGCCCGAGAGCAAGAGGGCTTGGGCTCGACTGGTCCGCGCGCGCCTCCATCGCTTGCCGGCGGCGCTCCCCGTCAGCACCTCGTTAGCTCCCCCCTGGCACGTCGAGTTCGCCGTGCCACCCGGCACCGCGGCCACCCCGGGGCCTCCGTGTCGGGTCCTTGGTGCCCTGCTTCACCACCGGGGGCTCCAGGTATCCGGGCCGCTGCTCCAGGACGCCCAGGGATCCACCCTCATCGGCCCGGATTCCCTCCTCACAGAGGCCCCGCGACCATGACGATCCCCCTCCGCCGACGTGCCCGCTCCGCCGCGCTGCGGGGATTCGTACGGTCCGCCGGTTGGTTGCCCCCCTCCCTCCTCGGGGGCGCGTTGCGTCCGGTGGCGAGGGCCGCCTTCTCCAGACGCTACCAGAGGGTCCTCGAGGACAACTTGCGCGCCACCCTCCCCGGAATCCAAGCCCTCGATCCCGGCGTCGCGGAACGACTCGCTGACCCGGCGGCCTTCGGTCGCGACGTGGCCCGCGTCGTGTCGGAACAGGCCTCCCATTGGGTACGCCTGGCCCGCGGCACCGAGGGTCGCCGCGGCGCTTGGCTCGAAGAACACGTGCGGCTCGGCCCGGGCATCGAGTACCTGGACCAGGTGCTCGCGCAAGGGCGCGGCGCCATCGTGGTCACTGCTCATATCGGAAACTGGGAGCTCCTTTGCGCCCGGCTCCGTCAGCGGGGGCACGAAGGCGCGGTCATCGGCCGAGTGCGACGGAGCGACCCGAGCCACAGCTGGCTCATGGACATGCGCAACGCCTACGGGGTCCGGACGATTCCCCAGGATGAACATCCCCGCGCGGCCCTCGAGGTCCTACGCAAGGGCGGCATCCTCGGGCTGCTCACGGACCTGCGCGTGCGCCAGCTCGACGGGCGCATGGTCCCGTTCTTCGGGGCCCCCGCGCTGACGATGACCGCGCCGGCCGCTTTCGCGAGGGTGCACCGCGCCCCCCTGGTGCCCATGCGATGCGTGCGGATGCCCGGCGACAAGGCCTACACGCTCATGGCGGAGGAGCCGCTCGGCCTGCGGAGCGACGTGGGGCGCGAAGAGGCCCTCATGGACCTTCTCTCGCAGCAAAATCGCCTCTTCGAGAAGTGGATCCTCGAGACGCCCGAGCAGTGGGCTTGGCACCAGCGACGCTGGTGATCTAGCGAATTCGCGCGGCCGCTGCTTCGAGCTGCAGGATCAGAGCAGGGACGTAGGCCCAGCCGACGGTGATCAACGCGCCGGCCCCCAGGGGCTCGATACCGATGTGAACCGCCTTCCCATCGATCACGAGCCGGCCGTGGGGTAGGTGGGGATTCTCATCCGCCTGCCACTGGGCCACGATCGCTGCACGGGTCTGCAGGTCCGAGTGCTCAAGCGTCACCCGCAGCGCTTCCGCGACACGGCAGGCCACCACGGGCGTCAGGGCCACTTGGACCGGGAACTCGTCGAACTCATCACAGGCCGCCTGCCCGGTGGTCACAAAGACCAGTTGCGCCATCGTCGAAACGACCGCGTCCACAGGTAGCTGCGCCGTGGCGCTGGCGGGTGCCGCCTCGGTGGCGGGGCCATGCTGATGGGAAGGCGCATTTGCAGGCGACCGACCGTCAGACCCTTGGGTGGGGAATTGCCCCTGCGTGACGTCAGATTCCATAGCTCTGCACGGTCCATCGACTGGAGCGCCCAGAGAATTGAGTCTGGAGTGGATGGCCTCTCCCCCACGCCCGCGGGGCCCCCGCTGGGGCCGATGGTTTGGCCTCGGGCCATTCGTCGTTCTTCTCTGCCCTCGGATGGCTCCATTGCCGGCCCAACCGATGACAATGGGAGGTGCGCCGCCCCCCCGGGCGTACCCTTCTCGTCTTCCCATGGATGCCCCACACGATCCCAACGCCGACACGGAGTCTGGCGCCGAGGCGCCGCCTCCGCCGATTCCCTTTCGAAGGCTCTATGAGCTCAGCCGGCCGCAGCTTCGGTTGATCCTCGGGGCGACCGCGCTGCTGCTCATGATGAGCGCGGGTGGACTCGCGGTGCCCAAGCTCGCGGGCGACGTGGTGGACACGGCGATAGAGGAGTCCTCCAAGGGACAGCTCCGCGCAGTGGTCGCGGGGCTCATCGGGCTGTTCGCTGCGATCGGGATCATCAGTTACTTCCAAGGACTCCTACTCGGGGTGGCGGGCGCGCGGCTCTTGAGGGACCTTCGAAGGCGCCTCTTCTCCCATCTATTGACCCTGACGCCAGGGTTCTTCGACAAGCGCCGCGTGGGCGAACTTCTCTCGCGGCTCGGCTCGGACCTGACCGCGGTGGAGAGCTCCATCACGCAGTCGATTCCCTTTGGGATTCAAGCGCTGCTGCGCTTTGGCGGAACCCTTGTGGTGCTATTGATCCTGCACCCGCGGCTAACACTCGTGGCCCTGCTCGTGGTCCCGCCCGTGGTGCTCGTCGCGATCTTCGTGGGCGTTCGCATCGAGCGCATCTCGAAGGGGGAGCGCGACGCCACCGCGGAGACGGCGGCCCTTGCGGATGAAGCGCTCGCCGGCATTCGCACGATCCAAGCGGCCTGCGCAGAGGGCCGGACCAACGCCCGTTACGGCGGACTGCTCGAGTCCCTCTACGGCGTCCAGGTCCGAAGCTCCAAGATCCAATCCGCCTTCGCAGGCATCGTCACCTTCGCGGGCTTCACCGCCTTCGCACTCGTCCTCGGCTACGGCGGCGAGCTCATGCTGGAGAAGAAGCTCAAGCCCGGGGAGCTAACGGCGTTCCTGCTCTACACGTTCTCCATCGCCATAACCGTTGGGCAACTCGGTGGGCTGTACGCGTCGTACCGCGAATTGAAGGGCTCCTGCGCGCGGCTCTTCGAGATCCTCGATACGAAGCCAGACGTGATCGATCCAGCCCTCGGCGAAGACCCCGTGGCCCCGTTCACGGCGCAGGGATCTATCGACATTCAGGATCTCCACTTCGCCTACGGGGGCGCCGATGGACGGGCGCTCCAGGGGCTCAACCTTCAGGTGAAGGCTGGATCCACCGTCGCCCTCGTGGGCCCCAGCGGCTCAGGCAAGAGCACGGTGTTTGCCACGCTCCTTCGGTTTTATTCGCCCCAGAGCGGAAGCATCCAGATCGATGGGCGCCCCTTGGAATCCATCGCCCTCAGCGATCTGCGGGCCGCCATGGGAGTGGTGCCCCAGGATGTGTTCCTGATGAGCGGTACCATCGCCGACAACCTTCGGCTGGGACGCGCGGACGCAAACGACGAGGCCCTTTGGGAGGCCCTCGACGCAGCTTCCGCACGGGAGTTTGTGGCGGAACTCGATCAGGGGCTCGGCACAGAGATCGGCGAGCGCGGAACCCGCCTCTCGGGCGGCCAACGGCAACGGCTCGCCATCGCGCGGGCGTTCCTCGAGGACCCGAAGATCTTGCTCCTGGATGAAGCCACGAGCTCCCTGGATCCCGACTCCGAAGCGAAGGTCCAGGATGCGCTCCATCGGCTCTTCGAAGGTCGCACGACCCTCGTCATCGCCCACCGCCTCGCCACCGCCCGGCGGGCGGATCGCATCTATGTCCTCGACGGTGGTCGGATCACGGCGAGCGGCACCCACAGCGAGCTGATCGAATCGAGTGAGCTCTACCGGCGCTACTGGACGCTTCAGTCCCTCGGGGGGGAAGCCGCCCGACCCTCTTTGGATTCGGCCCCTTTGGACTCGGCCCCCGCGGACCTGGCGCGGGTGGACAGCGACGTCAGCAGCGCGCCAGAGAGCAAGAGCACCGCACCGAGGGCCTCGCGGGGCCCGAACTTCTGAGCGAGGAACCAATACGCGAGGGCCGCCGCTCCCACGGGCTCCAGGAGCACCGCCACCGAGACGACGTGGACCGGCACGCGGCGGGCGCTCCAGTTCATGAGCCCGTGCCCAAGGAGCCCCGGGGCGAGGCCAAGCCAGAGGATCGCAAGGCCCTCTCTCCGCCACAGCGCCTCGGGGTGCCACCACTCTCCGCCAGACGCGACGACGCCAGCGGCGATCGTGAGGGCCGCGATCCAGTTCACCCACGCGAGTAGCACCGGCAGCCGAACGCGGTCGCCAATCCCCCGGTTCACCGTCAGGTAGAGCGCAGCGCAGGCCGCAGCCGAGACGGCGACCAGGTCGCCCGTGATCGTCGGCGATCCCGCATCTCCCCCATGGGCGGCCGCGGTGAGAACCAAAGAGCCACCGGCGGCAATCAGGACGCCGATCACGAGCCTCCAAGTGGCTCGGTCCCCGAGGAAGAGCCCAAAGAGTCCGGCGAAGAGGGGTTGGAGGGACACGAACACCGCGGCGTGGGTGACCGTGGTGAGGGAGAGGCTGCCCACCCAGCAGGCAAAGTGAACACCGAGCAGGATTCCGCTGGCCGCCATCCGGCCCCACGGGAAGGGCCGGGCTTCCCCGGTGGCCCTGGCCCTGGGAGCCGTGAACAGCGCGATCAGCGTCCACGCGGCTGCCGTCACCGCCTCGCGGCCCGCCGCGATCGAGAGCGGGGGCACGGGGGACGCAATCACGATCACCACCGCCGAGCTGGACACGACAATCCAACTCACGAGGAGCGCGAGGGCCACGCGGCCCATGCCTTCGCCCGAGGCACCGAATCCGGGGCGATCCACTCCCGGGCTCTCCTCTCCCGGGCCACCGCTCACGGGTTCATTTGTTCCAGCGCCTGGCGGGCGCGATCCGCGGCGGGCCCGTAGGGATCCGCGTCGATGGCGTCCAGGAAGTGCTGGTAGGCCGCCGTGGGCTGGTCCAGGAACTGAACCTGAACGTACCCGGCCCCGAGGTGCGCCCACGCGGCATTCTCGCCCGTGGGGTTCCTGCCCAGGAGCCGCTTGAAGACCGTGAGGGCCGCGCTTGGATGTTCGTTCTCTGCCAGCCAACGACCCAGCTCAAGCGCGTCCCCCTGGGAGGGATCGACCGTGCCTTCGGGCGCAGCGAAGTAGACCTGGGCCGCGCTGCCAAAGTCCCCTCGGTGAACGAACACCCGGATCTGCTCTTCGGGTGACTGCATCGATAGCGGCATGTCGCGCTGGCGCCCGGGGGCCGGGCCCCGTGCGCTGACCGCGCCTTCGGAGGGTTCCAACTCGCCGCTCTCGACCACGCGTCCTCCGACCAAGAACGCGCCCACCAAGCCCGCGATGAATCCCCCAATGTGTGCACCATGCGCCACGTTGGACTCAGCACTCGGGAGAAGTACGGGCAGCAGGTTGTCGATCAGAAGGTAGAACCCAAGAACGAATCGAGCCTTGATGTCGATCACGTTCATGAAGATGGGGAACAGCAGGATCGCCACCTTCACCATGTTCCGCGGGAAGAACACGAAGTAGAAACCGAGCACCCCCGAGATGGCCCCGGACGCCCCCACCATCGGTATGTCCGAATCGAGGTCGAACACCGCGAAGAAGAGCGTCGCTGCGGCACCGGACGCAAGGTACGCGGCGAGGTATCCCAGCTTCCCGAGGCGGGCCTCCACGTTGTCCCCGTAGATCCAGAGGAACAGCATGTTCCCCGCCAGGTGCATGAACCCACCGTGCAGGAACATCGACGTGAGAATCGTCTGCGGCGAACCCGCCGCGGGGCGATAGCCGTACTCGTAGACGAAGAGGTCGTACGACGTGATCGTGAACCCGGAACCGCCCTCCCCGAGAAGTCGCCTGTACTCGTCCAGGTACCGCGTCCCTTCCTCGGGAATCTCCATCCCAAGGGGCACCGCAATCACCAAGAACACGATCACATTGATCGCGATCAGGGCGTAGTTGACGATCGGGACCCCGGGTGGATTGGGGTAGTCGCGGATCGGTAGAAACACGGGCCTTTCGTCGTTGGGCGTCGCCTATCGGGAGAGGGTCAAGCCCCCACCCCCAAGGGGGCACTCGATCAGAGCAGCCCGTTGGACGATGCGTAGCTCTGGAACTCGGGCACCGTAATCATTCGGGCCCAGTATTCCCTGCGGTCGTTCTTGTAGTGGACATTCAGGAATTCCGGAGTGAGCTCCGTAATGGCCAGAAGCCGTCGGGCGCCTTCGGCCTTGTATTCCGGATTGTTGCAGCAGGCCATGAGGCGAATCATGTCGTTCATGGCTTTGCCCGGGCTGTACTGAGCGGGATAGAGATCCTTCGAGTACGACGCCTTGGCGTTCTGCAGCATCATGTCGCGGAACTCCCGCTCCAAGCCACGAATCTCGGACCGGATCGTCTCCGCCTCGGCTCGCTCGCGGTCGTCGCCCGAGACCGCCAGGAACCGATCGATCGCCTCCTCGGCATCCACGAAATCCTTGGGCTCGGTTTCGGTGGACCCTTTCACCTCCACGCGCAGGTCCTCGATCGATTGGGGCGACGTGAGGTCCGCGGTCGGCATGACGCGCTCTACGTGGCGCTGGATCCACTCGTTCTCGGGGTGGGTCGGGTAGAGGTCCATGAACCACTTGGCGCGCTTGATGAACAGACGCGCGTGGGGGCGGCTCGAGACCGGGTCGAACTTCTCGTAGAAGTTCTTGAGGCGCGCCTCAAACCACTTCGTCCCACGATTGTTCCGCAGCGGCTCTTCCACCGCGGACAGGCGCTCGTTGAGCGTCTTCAGGTGAGCCTTCACCTGGTTGCGCTGGTCCCCGGAGATCTGCTCCTTGAGGATCTTGTCGAAGGAGATCCGCGCCCCTTGGGGGTCCTTCTCGATCTGACGCGTCGCCCTGGCGTAGGCGGTGGCGTATTCGAAGTCTTCACCCGAGAGGCCCTTGGTGGTCTTCGAGATCATGAAGTACCCGATGCCGCCCAGAACGAGGAAGACACCAAGGCCAATGAGGATCCCGGTCGGATCGGATTTGCGCTGGACGGAGTGCCGGCGGCGGCGACCGCCCTCTTCCTCCTCGCCTTCCATGCCGCGATCGCCCCTGACCTGGCTACGGGTTCGCCCTGATCCGCCACGCAGTTGACGCTGGACGCCCGCGGGCTTGGACGCGGGGCCCTCCCCCTCGTCGTACTCCACGGCGAAGGTGGCGCTGCCGACCTTGACGTTCTGGCCTTCCTTGAAGACATGGGCTGCCCCCACGCTGTGGGCCCCCACCTTCGCGGGCACGACACCTTTCGCAAGGTGAAGCACAGCCCCCCCATCACCCATTTCGATCACACCGTGCTGCTCCGCCACGTCATCGGAGTCCAGCTTCAGAGTGACCTTGTCGCCGCTCCCAAACGTGAGCTTTCCGGGTGATAGCTTGAAGCGGCGGGTGGAGCCGCCTTCGGTGAGGATCAGTTTCGCCATAGGGACATTGGATCTCGGAGCCAAAGGCTGTGTCGAGCCCGAAAACCGGGACCCAGCGAGGCTTTTGATGTTGGACACCAGTATCGCGCATCGGAAACATCGGGGTGGCCCAGGGAGATCGGGGAAAGCCTAGCAACCCGCCCCGTGAACACACAGTGCTCACAGGAGGCTCCTCCTAGCAAGGGCCAGCTCCGCCCCATCCACCACGCCACCTGAGCTCGTGTGGATCCGCCCACCGCGCCCAAAACTCGCACTGAAGCGGCCAACTACGACCGGAGTAGTCATTCTCGCCGCGATGGCCCGCTGCGATGGGCTACTCAGCCCAAGATGCGAGGCGAGAGATCTGACGCCTCGATCCGCCCATCCGATAGGGCGACCGCACGTCGCAGCTCGTTCTCGAGCTCACGCACGTTGCCCGGCCACCGCCAGGCCGCCAGAGCCTTGAGCGCGTCCTCCGAGAGCGAGGCCTCGCGTCCCACCTCCAGGGCGATGGCTGGGAGCAGCGCCAGGGCCAAGCGCTCGATATCCCCCTCACGCTCCCGCAGGGGCGGCAGGTAGATGGTGATGACGTTGAGGCGAAAGAGAAGGTCCTCCCGGAACGTCCCGTCCTTCACGGCTTGCACGAGGTCCTTGTGGGTCGCCGCGACGATGCGGACATCCACACGCTTGGAGACGTTGGATCCCACAGGGCGCACCTCGCCGTCCTGGAGGACGCGCAGGAGCTTGGCCTGCATGGGGAGCGGCATGTCACCGATCTCGTCGAGGAAGACGGTCCCCCCATCGGCGGCCACAAAATGCCCCTCGCGGTCTACGGTCGCCCCGGTGAAGGCCCCCTTCTTGTGACCGAACAGCTCGCTCTCGAGGAGGTTCTCTGGGACGGCGGCACAATTCTCCGCCAGCAGTCGCTTCCGGCGACGCGGCCCGTTGGCGTGCAGCGCCTTGGCCACCAGCTCCTTGCCGGTTCCCGTTTCCCCCTGGATGAGAACGGGGACCCCGGAGGGTGCGACTTTTTCAAGCAGCCCATAGACCTCGAGCATCGCAGGGGAGGTGCCGATCATCCCGAAGCGGCCCAGTGCGCTTGCATCACCGGCCGGCTTCGATGGACTGGACCCCTTGTCGGCCGCGAGGCAGCCCTTGACGTGCGAACGAAGGTCCTCCCAAACGCCCGCTTCGACGGCCCGCTGACGCAAAACGTCGAATTGAGCCGCGAACGCCAGTGATTCTGCAGAGCCAGCATCCGCGTCGGATTTGGACCCGGAAGAGGATCCGGTGCTCATGACTCCATGCGCTCCAACGACGCGTACTGAAGCAAGAGCTGCTTGCGCCCTTCCCGAACAAACACGACCGTCGCCCGGGCGTTGATCCCCGCCCCGGTGAGCTGCTCGATCTTGCCGCGTCCAAAGTGCGGGTGAATCACCATGTCCCCCACGCCGAGCCCAGCGCCCGCCCCCTCGCTCGCGTCGAATTCGCCGAGCACATCCTCTTCGAGGTCTGAGGATCCAGAGCCCTCGATCCCGTCCTTGGGAAGCTCGTGCAGGAACCGCGAAGGGAGCGTCTGGCGGCCGCCCCCGTAGAAGCTCCGATAGGTCGTGTAGGTCATCAGGAGCTTCTTCTCAGCGCGGGTGATCCCGACGTAGAAAAGCCGCCGTTCTTCTTCGATGGCGAGGTCCGGCTCGACGGCCTCGTCGACCGCCCGCTCGTGGGGCAGGAGCTCGTCCTCCACCCCGGCGATGAATACGTAGGGAAACTCCAGGCCCTTGCACGCGTGCAGGGTCATGAGCTTCGTCGCGTCATCGGTCGGCTCAGGAGCGTCCGAGTCCGCGACGAGGGCGACCTCTTCCAGCATCCCGCGCAGCTTGCCTTCGGGGCTCCGCGCGTCGTAGTCCTCGGCGAAAACCCGCAGCTCCTCCACGTTCGCCGCACGGTCCACGGTCATCGAGCCATCGTCGAGCTCCGCGAGCCAACGGTCCACGTCGATGGACTCCAGCACGAGATCGAGGGCGACGGCGGCGTCGAGGTCGCGGGCGGGGGCGAGCTCCTCGAGGAGGGCTGCGAACTCCGCCAGCCCCTTCTTCGCGCGCCCACGGATCTCAGCCAAGGCGTCCGATTCACGCAGCGCCGCCGACAGCGGCAGGCGGCGTGCCGACGCGAAGGCCTGCAGCCTCCCCATGCTCGTGTCGCCCACGCCGCGGCTCGGGGTGTTGACCACCCGCGCGAAGGCCACGTCATCGGCGGGATTGAGAGCGAGCCTCAGGTACGCCACGAGGTCCTTGATCTCGCGGCGCTGATAGAACTCCAGCCCCGCCACCACCTGGTAGGGCACTCCGTCGTAGCGCAGGGCCGTTTCGATCGCGCGCTGCAGGAAACCTGCGCGATAGAGAATGGCGCAGTCCCCGTAGCGCCCCCCCTTGGCAACGTGGGATCGAATCTGGGCCGCGATCTCCCGGGCCTCATCGTTCTCATCGCCGCATTCGATGACCACGGGGGGTTCGCCCTCGTCGCCCTCCGTGAAGAGGTCCTTCTCCTTGCGAGCCGAGTTGTTGGCGATCACACAGTTCGCCGCATCGAGGATCTTGCCCGTGCTGCGGTAGTTCTGCTCCAGACGAACGACGCGCGCGTTCGGGTAGTCGACCTCGAAGTCGAGGATGTTCCGGATGTCGGCCCCGCGCCAGCCGTAGACCGACTGATCAGGATCCCCGCAAACGGTGAGATTCGAATGGAAGGACGCAAAGTGCCGCACCAAGCGGTACTGCACCCGGTTCGTGTCCTGGTACTCGTCGACTAGAACGTGCCTGAAGCGTGTGGCGTAGGCGTCGCGAATGCCGTGGTGCGCATCGAAGAGCTCCAGCACCTTCAGGAGCAAGTCGTCAAAGTCGAGGGCGTTTTGCTGACGCATGCGCTCCTCGTACCTCGCGGCCACCTGGCGAAAGACGTCTTCCTCCATGCTGCCGTCGCCGAGCTCGTACCCGTCTTCCTTGCCGCGCCCGTTCTTCTTGGCACTAATCCAATTCCCCACGACGGGCGCTCGGAATTGCTTGGGGTCGTAGCCGAGCTCTTTGATGAGTGACTTGATCAGCCCGTTCCGGTCCGACGTGTCGTGGATCGAAAAGTCCCGGGTGTATCCGTCGAGGGCCTCGATCTCCCGCCGCAAGATCCTGGCGCACATGGAGTGGAAGGTCCCGATCCACGCGCCGCTTCCACGGGGGGCCGCGTGGCCGCCGGCACCGGAAGGCGAACCCGAAGAGGAGTCAACTGGCGGCACCAGGCGCTCGAACCGTTCGCGCATTTCCCGGGCGGCTTTGTTCGTGAAGGTGATCGCGAGCACCTCCCAGGGGGCCACGCCGCGCTGGGTCACGAGATGGGCGATGCGAGTCGTGATGACACGGGTCTTTCCAGATCCCGGACCCGCGACAATCAGCATCGGTCCGTCTCCGTGGAGAACCGCTTCCTCCTGGGGGCCATTCAGCCCCTCAAGAAGTCCAGAGCCCGCGCCGTCGGAGCCCTCCCCGTCGCTCGCTGCACCGCCCGTGAGGGCTTCCTTGAGATCCATCCAGTCCATTCGCGGCCAGTCTACTCAAGCTCGCTGCTCGGCCTGTCAACACTTGCGCCTTTCGACGCCCGAAGCGGCGCCTCGATGGCGCAGGGTCCGCGGCTAGGAGCCCTGCCGGAAGGCGCCGAGCCTCCACTCCACGAGACTCTCCACCGCATAGCGCGGCCCCTCACGGCCGATGCCGGAGTCCTTGACCCCGCCGTAAGGCATCGCATCCTCGCGCCAGGTGGGAACGTCCCCGATAATCACGCCGCCCACCTCCAGTTGCTCCCAGGCCGCCTGACCACGATCTGGATCGCTGGTCATCACACCGGCCTGGAGACCAAAGCGCGTACGGTTCGTCTCCACGAGTGCCGCCCGGAAGTCCGGCACGCGGACGAGCACCGCCACCGGTCCGAACACTTCCTCGTCGAGGACGCGGGTCCCCGGGGCGACGTTCTCGAGCAGGGTCGGCCGCACCACCGCTCCGTCGCGCCCGCCACCGGCGAGAAGTCGGGCGCCGCCGGCCACAGCCTCTTCGATCCACCGGCAGACGCGAATCGCCTCTGACTCCGAGATCATCGGGCCCGTCACCGTGGACTCGAGCCTCGGGTCGCCCGCCGGGGTCGCATCCGTTGCCTCGATCAGCGCCTCCCGCAGGGACGCGTAAGCGGCGTCCGTGACGATGACCCGCTGAACGCTGATGCAGCTCTGGCCCGCATGCCCGAAGGCTGCCCCCGCAATGCGCGCAGCGGCGGCCACGGGCTCCACGGTATTGTCAACGATGACCGCCGCGTTGCCCCCCAGCTCCAGGGTCACACGCTTGCGGCCCGCTTTGCTGTGGAGGTCCCAGCCCACTTGGTCGGACCCCGTGAAGGACAGTTTCGCGATGCGCGGGTCGGTGGCCAAGATCTCCGCCTCGGCCCCCCTGGCGGGAAGGATCGAAAAGGCCCCCTCGGGCAGGCCAGCCTCGCTCAGCGCCTCCGCAATGGCGAGGGCGCTGAGCGGCGTGGCAGAAGCAGGCTTCAGCACAAAGGGGCAACCCGCCGCGATGGCTGGCGCCACCTTGTGGGCCACCAGGTTCAACGGGAAGTTGAACGGCGTGATGAACCCAGCGACGCCGATGGGAATGGGGCGCCGACTCACCCTGGTCCCGGGGACCTCCCAGCCCGCGTCGATCCGCTCGCCAGTCAGACGCCGAGCCTCCAGCGCTGAGATCTGGAAAGTTGCCAGGAGACGCTTCAGCTCAGCACGACTGTGAACCAGAGGCTTGCCCCCCTCCGCAACCAGTTGGGCGACGAGCTCCTCGCTTCGCCCTTCCAAGAGAGACACCGACCGCTCGAGGATCTCCGCGCGCTCGACCGGCCCAAGGGCTGCCATCGCTGGCCTCGCCGCCTCGGCCAGGGCAATGGCTTGGTCGATCACGCGGCGGTCTGCCGCACCCACCGAGGCGATGACCTCGCCCGTGAACTTATCCGTCACGGAAAGGCTCGATCCATCCTCACGGGCCTGAAAGGGCTTTCCAGCCAAGAAGTATGGGCGGCGCATGGTCTTTTCAGCAGGTTGTTGAAGCGATTTCAGGTCGTGTCGCGCTGTCCATATGCGACCTCGATCAACCAGTGCCAGGGCGGCGCGCAGCACCGCTCTAAAAAAACCCCCAGGTTCGCGGGAAACGAAGCCTGAGGGCTGGGATCCGATCGGAGAGACGGGTCGCCTGCCAAGAAACCCGGGTGATCGGAACCCTTTCTAGAGGAGGATCTATCGCACCCCGAACCTGCTCGCCAGTCGGTCCGTTGGGGTGCTCTCCTGTCGCGAAGAATCTACGCTCTGAAACGCCGATGGGAAGGGGCTGGCGCCGCGGATTCCCCTAAGGAACCTGAGGGGGTCGCGAGTCAGACACACTCCGAACGGGCAGTTCAGGACATCTAAGATAACAGTGCTATCCTGCGGCAGGCCATTAGGAAGTCGCCCCGATCCCAATCCGAGGCACGCCATCGCCCTTGTGAGAATGCCGCAGTGGCAGGAACTCAAGCGGCCGGCATGCCCCGGGGATCCTGGGACAAAATTCCGCTGAGCCCCTACAGCCAGTAGCCCTCAAGCGCGTCCAGGGGCCCCCGATGCCCCCCGTGGAGAGGCGACGCCTGGGGCCTTTCACCACTCGCCAGAAGCACGCGTGTGGCCATCCGCGGAACGGTCAAGGCTGGGAACTCACCCTGGCAGGGGTCGGCAATCACCGAGCCACTCAGGCAGCACACGCACGTGTAGCCCTCGCCAATGTCCACGCCGTAAATCGTTCCCATGACCTGGGTCCGCACGTGGGGAGTGCGCAGGACGAGGGGGTTTTCGCGGTCAAATCCAGGCCCAGTGGCGACCCGCACCGCACCGGAACGAGCGAAGAGAACCGTCCGGGCGTCTCCGATTTCGCCCCCGCTGGCCGCCCTCAGCTCTGACTCGGACTCTTTGTGCTGAAGCTCAAGAGCCGTTCCGCTGGCGAGATCGAGGACATACTCGTCCATGCGTTGGATTCGGATTCCCCCACCCAAGCTGCCCTGATCAGGGTCCCCCACTCGATCTGCAAGCTCGCCAACCTCGATGAGCTTCGCGGTCCCAAGGGACATCTCGAGGGCCGCAATCGAATCCATGACGGCACCGTCCACGAGAACCGAGGCCAGGACCTCGGACTCATCGAGCCCGCCGAGGTCCAAGGTCCAGGGTGAGCGCTGGCCCCCGGGAGCCGGCCTTTCCTGGGGGCCTCCCTGCGCGACGTGGTCGCCGCCCCCGCTTGTCCCGGGAGTCCCGTTCGACGGGGGTGATTCGCCCTTCCCGAAGATGAGGAACAGCGCCGCTGCGGCGGCCATCAGGGCGACGCCCGAGAGCAGCCGAAGCTGGGTGCTCATGCGCCTGGCCGGCTGCGGCGCAATTCGGCGCCGGGTGGAGCCCTTTTCGTGCCGCGGGGGAGACGACGATTGTGCCTTCGGCCCCATCGCTGTTGGTTCGGCCGGCTGCCCTGCGCCTTCCAATGGGGCGCCGTCCGTGCCGGCTCCTTCGCCCAAGGATCCGGCTACGAAGGAGCTACGGAGCGATTCCCGGTACCCGGAGGAGGGGGCTGGGACTTGGTAGGAGTCCAATGCAGCCTTCAGGTGGGCAGGCAGATCCTCCTCCGATCCCGATGGCTCAGGCTCGATTGGCACCGCGGCGTCCTGGCCAGCATCCACCCCCGTGGCGCGGATCGACCCGCTCACGAAGGCTGCGCGCATGTCAGCCCGGAAGGGCTCCCGGGCCTCCGGTTGATAGTCCCGCAGGGCCCGGTCGATCGGCCCCGGAAGCTCGGCCCCTTCGGAGACGCCGAGGGACTCCGGCTGGGCTTCCCCCAAGTCCAATGGAACACCATCGCCGAACGGACGACGACCCGCCGGGGCGCGTGACTCGCCTCCAACGGCATCCGTTGAGGAACCGCCTTCAGGCGTGTCCTCAGGCCGATGCGCCTTTTTGCTTGGGTCGTTGTGGTGCACTTCGAATGTCGGTACGGGAGGTCCGAACGCTTGTGATCGAGATTTTACGTTTCCTGAGGGGCGAGAACAGGGGTCGTCGAGCGCCCGAGGGCACGGCCCAACAGATGGTTGAAGGCCCGCAGGTGCTGGCGTCCCCTCTTGCCATGGCCAAAGCCCTCTGGCCTGGGCCACTGGGCGACGGAAGCGCATGCGGGAGAGGCCCAGGGACGGGCGAGAGGGTCAGTGCAGGGATAGATGGGCCAGCACTTCGCGGAGCTCCCCGAGAGCCCTTGAGTAGCGCTTTCGAATCGCCGTCTCGTTCCGATTCACGAGTCGCCCAATCTCCTCGAACGACAGCTCCTCGTAGTACCGGAGCACGAAGGTCTCGCGGAGCATGGGCGGGAGGGATTCAATGGCCGCAGCCACCTCATCGGAGCGTTCCCCGGATTCGAGGGCGCTGGACGGTCGCTCTCCCTTGGCCTCAAGCTCAAGGGCCTCCTCGTCATCGACGCTCTGGGCCCGTCGCTGCTCGTGGCTCGTCCGACTGCGCCAGTAGTCCCGGACCTTGTTCATCGCGATCGTGAACACCCAGGGGCTCAGGGGACGTGCCGGGTCGTACTTCGGAAGGGAGCGATGAACGTGCAGGAACACCTCTTGAGTGAGGTCTTCGGCCAGATGCTCCTCTCGGACCAGCCGTCGCAAGTAGCCGTGGACGCGCTCGAAATAGTGGTCGAAAAAGGCCCCGAGAGCCCCCTCTTCGAGGCGCGGGAGGAGCTCACGCACCTCCTCCGGGAGCTCAGGGACGCGCCCGCCGAG
>OJFX01000093.1_pt1 | contig 26716 bp, 29 predicted proteins | sample 1594171 | NCBI WGS metagenome assembly OJFX01 (sample SAMN05416840, study PRJEB24817) | seawater metagenome | isolation source: Sea water | place: Canada:Atlantic | collected 2013-07
CCATGACGCCCTTCAGTTGAGCTCGTGCGTCTGAGTAGGTCATAACATCCATGTCAACTCTCCTTTGCTTCCCTCTATATGTACAATATTAAGTACAAGTAAAGAGGTCGCGCGACATGGGTGGCCTAATTGAATGACAGACTGCCCCCACGCGTTGATCACAGTTTAGGACGGTCCTGTTCGGGAACCTCCCAGGGATCGTCGAGGGTGACGAGGCCGTAACGGTGCCCATCATGGTCAGCCTTTGGCAAAAAAGTGATCAACGCCACGTCCCAGGCCAGATTATTGTCCCGCATGTGCTGCTGACGAAAATGGCCAAAGTGGGTGAGATACCCAAGCCCTTCCAATTCCTGGCACAACTGGGAAATGCTGGTCGCATACCCCAGCCGCTGGCTGGCTGTGCTGATCCCCCATATCCCGTCAAGGTCGTTCATCCATTCTGAGATTGCCGCTGTCAATTCGAGCGCGTCGTCCGCCTCCACTGCCTCGGCATTAATCATGAGCGCGTGCCACTCACGGTTACGGGAGTAGAAGTCATTCGCCTTCTTAATGGGCGATGTGGGCACGAGGGCAGTTTTTTTCAGCGCACGCTCAATCTCTTCTTGCTGACGCTTCTCCTGCTCGGGTGTAGGCTTGGCGAACACAGTCACGTCGAACCCAATGCCGCGAGCAATACTCCGCAAAGTCTGAACGTCAGGCACATGCCGTCCGCTCTCCACCTTTTGGATCGTGCGGACAGTTAGCCCGGCAGCATCTGCAAGGTTCTCTTGGGTCAGCCCAAGCATCTTACGAAGATACTTACACTGGGCAGCGATATACTCGGCATTTCGTTCCATAACTTCCATCAGATCACTCCATGTTGCTGATGGGAAGATTATCCTAGGCACAATCATGAGCGTCCACGAACGCAACCCGAACGCTGTCCGAACCACTTTCTTCTCTGCGACCCTTCATGCGAGCTTTATGATAAAAGCTTCCATAGCCATGACAGCAGACTTTCATGGACAACGCAGCGAAATCCCGTTTTGAGCCCAAAGCGCCTGATGTTGCGCGGTTCACCAGCGACGGCTTCAGCAATGAATATTAGCTGTTGCCAATCGATAAATTCAAGGAGTTGTACGGGTTGCGGGCATCAGTTTGTGCATTCGAGGTGTCACGCCTTTCCAATTTCCCGCCATCGCGGTTCTAAGGAAACCAACTTGCACAGCCCGGTTCACGATTTGGTAGTCAGTTCAACCACGCCAGATAGATTGCCATGACAATCCACACCACGACAATCTGTGCCACCATGGCAATAATCAGAAACTTTGTCCGGTTGTAGTCCTTTTTTACATCGATCTTTTTCATTGGTGAATACTCCAGTTTGCAGGACCGTGCTGTCTTTTACATATGTGGAGCTGAACCGAATACAAGCGACAAGAATGCAATGCTGCCATGCCCGATTCGTCCCGCTCTACCGACCTTTCACCCGCCGAAAATGCTGCAAGATGGACGAATGGCCGGTCTGGTGAAGCTGCACCGCAGCGCTCAGCCACGAGGCGAACGGCAGGTCAGAGCCGTCCATGAAGGCGGCGCGTAGTCTCAGATTTCAATGGCTTCGGCGATAGCAAGTGCGTCTTCAAGCTCGACGCTCAAATATCTGACCGTGCTGTCCATATTGGTATGGCCCAGCAGGAGTTGAACTGCGCGCAGGTTGCCGGTCTTCTTGTAGAGCTGCTTGACCTTGGTCCGGCGCATAGAATGGGTGCCGCATGCGCTCGCCTCCAGCCCGATTGAGATCACCCAATCCCTGACAATGCGTGCATACTGCCGGGTCGAGATATGAAGCCGTTCGTGGAAACGCCCAGGCCATAAATATTTTGATCCGACCATCAAGGGGTCTTGCATCCATTTGTCCAATGACGCTCGCGTGCCATCCGAAATTTCGAACCGCACTGGTTTTTGCGTCTTACTTTGCAAGACCGAGGGACGTTCCTTGATCAGGCCGGAAGCCATGACATCTACGACCTTCAGTTTGACCAGATCGCACCCGCGCAGCTTGCTGTCGATAGCCAAATTGAAGAGCGCCAAGTCGCGATGGTTCTCGGCCAGCTCAAGCCGAACCCTGATGGCCCAAACATGCTTGGGTTTCAGAGGCCGCTTCTGGCCCACGATGCGCCCCTTGTTCCAAGCAGGGCGAAGCGCGCGAATGGCAGGTAAGTTCGGTGTTTGCATGACTGGGGTCTGCTCCGGCTCAGTGCAAAATCCTACGCTAAGAAATATTTTTCCCTGACGCTGGCACCCTTTGCGGAATTTACATTTAGACATGAGCTGAGATGCACGACTTCGCTATCTGAGAGCCTATTTTACATCCGTTTCACAAACCTGCGTTTGTGAAAGCCGCCATTCGCTGCGCTGCGCATAAAATCACACAGTGCGGACTTTGCCGACCTTGGATTTTCTGACTTCGCTGACGCAGCATCCGTTCGCAGTTGCGGCACATGTTCCGTTGCGATGCAGCATATATCGCCAATCCGGTCATTCACGGGCGTCGATCTGAAGGAAGCCGAAACCGTACTTTCGCCGCAGCCCGGTCAGATGGGCAAGGCGCGGGATGAAGCGACAGTTCGCTGCGTTCGCGCCAATGGCTGCTTTCATGCATTCAGACAGGCAAGAGCAGCGTGCTGGTGATTCTGGCAAACCTGAGAGGTACCTGACGGGCCAGATACCAATAACCTGCGACGCCGCCTTCAAGCCTCCCCGTTGAAATGGTTCACCTATACAAATTGGAAAGTGGCTCGCCCCTCCAAAGGGAAAACGCACGATCTTGTCTTTGCGAAGTCCTTGCCCTTGCGTGGATCGTCCATCATATTCCTGCATATGGTCCGCTCAATGCTCTTCAATATACCGCTGATGGCACTTTCGTTGACTCTTCTTTTGGCTCAGACATCGGTGACGGCATCAGAATCTGGACCCTGGATAATTGTTGTGCGTGAACGCGCTAGCGCCAGTCTTCTTGAAGGCACGTTTACCTTCAAAGTGCTGAAGCTGCGTGGCTACACCATCGAAGTGAAAGTCTTGGGCGAGAAGCGACTGTTAAAAATTGGTGATTCCATGTCACCAGAGGGCGCGGCGTGCTCTGTGACTTTTGAAGAGATCGCCACAGAAACGCGCCTCGCACGCTTTTCAACCAATTGCTGATACCTGTCGTGCAAGAGTAAGATTTTCTGCTTCGAGGCTGGCTACGTCACCTGAAACTCAGGTGATGAACATGGCCCACTAGAAACTGACCAGAAAAGTGCCTGTTCTTTTAGCCGCAAACGTCTAAGCTTGGGACGTTGCATTTGGCGAAAGCGGCGATTGTTGAGGAACTGATCGGCGGTGATTGGGGAAAATACCGGGGACTTTAGCGCATGTCATACGTGAACGACCCAGCAACTGGCCGGGTGTCTGATGGGCTTTACCTGGATGTTCTTGCAGGCATATTGATGGGGGACTACCCACCGCAAAGCAGGTTGCCAACTGAAACCAAGCTTGCCCAAGACTACGGTGTTTCTCGAACGATCGTGCGCTCTGCCCTTGAGCTTTTGAAGAATGATGGTGTGGTGCAATCACGTCAGGGTTCTGGGACGGTTGTGGTTCCCTTCGATCCGGGGGCGATCGCAAAACTCAATCGCGATGCCCAACTGCCACGGCTCAAGGACTGCTATGCGTGCCGTCTTGCGATAGAGCCCGCGATTGCAACTGCGGTGGCACAAAACCTCTCTGAGGGAGCCAAGACCTTTTTTGAAGAACAACGCATCCTATTAAGTCATATAGAGGGAATCGACGATTCTGAACGCTCGGCCAGTGATGCGCAGTTCCATATCCAATTGGCGCAGTTTTCCGGAAACTCGTTTTTCATATCCACAATGAACAGCATGCGCCCTCATATGTTGTTCGCCATGAACATCTCAAAAAACCTGACCAGAAGCGCGCAGCAGCGCCACTACGATCTTTCTCAGAAAGAGCATCTGGAAGTTATCGACGCGATTTTGACGCGGGATCCCGATGTCGCACAGGCCGTCATGCGTGCGCACATCCACGAAGGATCCAAACGCATCTTTCAGAACCAGGCAACTGCTACCGACACATAACCAGCAATGTTCGGCCTTGTCGCATGACAGTCGAGACAATCAACGCGGAATTCCAGGTCTCGCGCCTTGAGACTGCTAATACTTGAGGATTTGTTTTTCGAAACAAATAGTCACCGGCAAACCTGTCGTTATGATGGTGAAGTCCATAATCGAAAGTGGCAAAGTTAGGGAGCGAAAAAAAGATGGCTAAGAAGAAGAATTTATTGATGGGTCTGACAACGTCAACCTGTTTGGCTTTGGGGGCCGTGACAGCGGCCCAGGCTGAGAACATCCAGCTGGTGCCGTACGTCACCGGCATTAACACTCCACTTGCGATGGTGCAGCCTGCAGGCGATGACCGCAAATTCGTAATCGAACAGTTTGGCCGTGTCCGCATGATCGATGCTGAAGGTAACCTTTCGCCGCAGCCGGTCCTGGATATCCGCCAAAAGATAGTGACGCAGTTCCATGATTTTGATGAGCGCGGGCTGCTGGGCCTGACCTTCCACCCGGACTTTGCCAACAACGGCAAATTCTACGTGGCCTATTCGGCTCCAATTAATACACAGGGCGATCTGGGTCAGTTGTTCTGGTGGGATCACACCAACGTGGTTGAAGAATACACAATGTCCGCCGATGACCCGAATGTCGCAAACCCGAATTCCGGCCGCATCATCCATTCAATGAGCTGGCCACAGTTTAACCACAACGGTCACTGGATCGACTTTGGCCCAGATGGAATGCTGTATATCTCAACTGGTGACGGCGGCTATGCCAACGACTGGGGCATTGGCCACAACGTGACCGAAGGCAACGGCCAGGACATGAGTGTCAAACATGGCAAGATGCTGCGCATTGATGTGAACAGCACGGATGGCGAAAACAACTATGCGATCCCCGCCGACAACCCGTTTGTTGATAACGACGAAGCGGCACCTGAAATATATGCCTATGGTCTGCGCAATCCTTGGCGCTGCTCGTTTGATATGGGTGACGGACGTCTGTTCTGCGGTGACGTACAGCAGAACAGCTTTGAAGAGATCGACATCATCACAGCGGGCGGCAACTATGGCTGGCGCGTAAAAGAAGCATCACATTGCTTTGATTATACCGCGCCTGACAATCACCCTGCGACCTGTGAAAGTGCAGACATGATCGACCCGATCATTGAGTACAAGAACTGTACAGCCCAACCAGATGGCTGCGCCGGTATCTCAAACACAGGTGGCTACGTTTATCGTGGCAGCAACGCGGACTGGAATGGCAAATACATCTTTGGCGACTGGTCCAAAGGCTTCGCCGCGATGGACGGGCAGATATTTATTGGGTCAGAGGCCGCTGATGGCACCTGGTCGATGGAAGTCGCAACGGTCACCAACATGGATGGCAAAATTCCCTACATCCTTGCGTTTGCACAGGATGCTGCGGGTGAGGTCTATGCTCTGACCTCCGTGACAACAGGTCCGAACGGGACGTTGGACACAATCTATCACATCAAGCCGGTCGACTAATCGGTTTGACCTGAAACTTGACGTCGCAGGCTTGCCATCTTGCGGCGTCTTTGATTGACTAAGACATTAATGCCGAACCAGTGGAAGAACGGAAAACCATGCTGAAACTTGTGTCGATGATCGCCGCTATTGGATTGTTCTTATCAGGTGGTGCCGGATGGGCCCAAGACCCCGCAGTCGGCGAGGCGGTGTTCAAGAAATGCAAAGCCTGCCATCAGATTGGCCCCGACGCCGAAAATAAGCTAGGCCCAGTCCTGAACGATCTTATTGGTCGTCCCGCCGGTTCAGCTGAGGGTTTCAAATACGGTCCCAGCATTTTGAGCGCGGGTGAAAAAGGGTTGGTTTGGACCACCGAAGACCTGGCCAACTATCTGGAGGACCCTACAAAATACATGCGCGCATACCTAGGCGACGAAAAAGCCCGCTCTGCCATGACATTCAAGCTCAGGAAGGAACAAGACCGTCTGGATGTGATCGCGTACCTGGGAACCGCCGTGACCGCAGAAGCTGCATTGGCCGCACCAGAAACGCCAGATGAAACTCGAACAATTGAAGAAATCGTAGCGGATCAGGTGTTTACAGCTGAATTTCTGGAAGACCCAGTAAATTTCGCGGCTGGTAAGGAAATCTGGTTTGCCCAGTGTACCCACTGCCACGGCTACAAAGCCTATCCCGGTAAAGCGCCAAAGTTAAAGCCCGCGAAATACAAACCCGAGTTTGTGTTCAAGCGCGTCTATAAGGGATTCAAAAAGATGCCCGCGTGGAACGAGGTCTATTCCATTGATGAGGTCCGTCAGGTGGTCGCCTACATCAAGGGTCAGGGATTTGCGCCATAGAAATACAGGACTTATTGCCCTGAATAGCGGTTCAAGAAGGGGCGCACCAAAAACCACAGCAGCAACGGTGCGACCGCACAGACGATCAGCGTTGGCAACGCGTAATCTGCTCCCAAGTGGCCCATTGTGGCAAAGGTAAAGCCGAACGGGATGGCACCACAGGCCAAAGCGCCCAGATAGCGGGCAAACCGCATACCAGTCAGGCCTGCCAGAAAGGAAACGGTTTCCGGCAAGATCGGCAACCATCGCGATCCGGCAACCAGCCAACCACCCCAGCGATCAAACAACCGGCGTGCCTGCGCAAAGCCTGTCGCGCCCGCAAGCCGCTCTGCGTATGCCGGACCGACCAACCGGCAAATGCCATAGCCTAGCAACCCGGCAATCACGGACCCAGTGGCCGAAATCGCCCCGCCCAGCCATGGCCCGTAGATGATGCCCAACGCCCCCATCACGGCCGATGAAGGTACGGGTAAAACAATGTCAGAGGCGATCAGACCAATACCCGCCACCCATGCCCAGCCGCCAAAACTTTGCATCCATCCAGCTGCCCCAAGCTGAGACAGGTCTTCCTCAAGCTGGCCGCCCCAAATCACAAACGGCACAACACTGAGCGCGATGAGCGCGAACACAATAAGCAGTAATCTGAACATTTCTTATTCGATGAGCATTTGCCCGGCCCGGCGTTCACCCGGTGCTTCAATGCGGGGTTCACGCCCGCCGCGCAGGATCGAATTGCCTTCAAATAGGGTTCTTTGATCAATTGCTGCCGGGTTGAGCCAATCCTGCTCATTCATCTGACCCGACTGCCCATAGGCATCCAGCGCGTTTTGATAACACACCTTGTGCACGGTTTCCTGTGGTATTCCGCTTTCCAACGCCAGTTTGGCGGTCTTTGCCACTCCCAGGCAATCGGAAATGCCCCAATCGCAGGCGCTGTCCACGATGATCCGTTCGCTGCCGTATTGTTTGAGCAGCTCTACCATCCGAGCATTGCCCATCTTGGTTGAAGGATAAATTGAAAACCCCGCCCAATAGCCACGCTGCAAGGTTTCGGCCACGGTTTCCTCATTGTTGTGGTCGATAATGACCATAGAGGGATCAACGCCCATCTCTTCGCAGACATCCATCGACCGCGAGGTGCCGCGTTTCTTGTCGCGATGCGGCGTGTGCACCATCACTGGCAAGTTCAGCTCTTTGGCCAATTCCAGCTGCAGCCGGAAGTATTTATCCTCCAGCGGTGTTTGTTCATCATAGCCGATCTCTCCAATCGCCACGACGCCTTCCTTCAACGCGAAACGCGGCAGCCATTCCATTACACCTTCGGCAAGTTCCTCGTTATTGGCTTCTTTCGAATTCAGCCCAACGGTACAGTAATGCCGGATGCCAAACTGGCTGGCACGGAACCTTTCCCAACCCACAATGGTCGACAGGTAATCCACGTACGTACCGACATAGGTGCGGGGCTGGCCCACCCAGAACGCAGGTTCAATCATCGCGACCACACCGGCGGCGGCCATGGCTTCGTAGTCATCCGTCGTACGGCTGATCATATGGGCGTGGGGGTCGATAAACATCATAACAATGCCTCCTCGGTCAGCTGGCCTGCGCTGATCGCTTTGTTCAGTTGATCTGCGATGGCGGGGTCGTTGCGGAAGGGTTTGACGGGGATCCATAGCTCTTCGGTCACCGGTCGACCAGCCGCCCAACGCTCTTGCGCATAATCCACTAGTATCCGCGCCAGTTCAGGATTGGCACGTTGTTCCAACCCTACAATCGGCGATAGGGTGCTGCCGACAAACAGCGCCTTGAGGATCATGTGGTTCCAACGGTGTTCGTCAAAATGGTCGCGCGGGTAAGGATTGTGATGTGCAATCGCTTCAAACACCGCGCGGATGTTTGATCGCAGACCTTCACCCACTTCAAAATGCAGCGTCTCAGGATCAGGGTACAGCGGCAGACCTCTGTAAAGAGCAATCATCTCGGCCACATCCGAAGTACGTCGCAAGTCTTTGAAGCGCTCTGAAAAGGGCCGATTTCCTGCCGCAGTCATCAGCCCCAGAACACGTGCCGCACCATCAACACTCCAGCCCCTTGGGTTCCAGCCCGGATGTGCGGCCTCAGCCGCCGCCAGATCCGCCGGGCCAAGTTCCAGATCGGCTTTGCCCAGTTTGCGTGGTGCGTACCCTAAAAAAACATGCAGATCCCGTTCTGGTGATCCCTCAGAAATGGTCTGCAACGATGACGTAACCCACGCCGCTTGATCCGGGCATTGTGCAAGAACCCAACGCGTCAGTAACTCTGCCGATGTTTCTGCCATATGACCCTCCCAGACTGATATGTGAACATCTTAGCCAGACAACCCCATGTAAGGCCAGCAGAACCGCAGCGCAATCAGTGATTGTTATGTGACGATGCAGCTTCTACAGTTATTAGGACTGCTGGGAGGGCGGCAACCATGCTATTTCGTTTCACTTTTGCACTGGTTTTGCTCCTAGGGGCTTGGCGCGCAGAAGCCGCTGACCTGCACCTTTTGGTTGATGGCCTGACAGCTCCGATTGGCTTTGCGGACCCGAACGACGGCACGGGGCGCCTGTTCATTCAAGAACAGCAAGGCATCGTCCAAGTGCTTGAGCCGTCAGGCGCTCTTGGGACGCCCTTGCTGGATTTGCGCGCACAGCTTTTGGAACTCGAAGACGGGTTTGAGGAACGCGGGCTCCTTGGCTTTGCATTGCACCCGGATTTTGCCCGCAATGGCCGGGTCTATGTCAGCTATACGGCACCTCTGCGACCTGAAGCGCCCAAAGGGTGGAACTATACGCGCAAGATTTCGGAACTGACCCTGGCCCCCGGATCTGCCTCAATTGATCCCGCAACGGAGCGGGTGTTGATCACGCTTGATTGGCCCAGCCGTAAACACAATGGTGGCGGGTTGGCCTTCGGGCCGGATGGGTATCTGTACATTGGCTTGGGTGATGGTGGCGGGGCGCATGGGGTTGGGCCTCAGGTGATTTGGTCAGCTTTTGACGTGCCTGAAAACCAACTCTACTGGGATCTGTTAGCGCAAGATGTGACCTCGCTTTTTGGGTCTGTGTTGCGCATCGATGTGGATGAAGGGTTTCCCGGGTATGGTATCCCGCCGACCAATCCGTTTGTCGGCAAGGCCGGGCGTGATGAGATTTATGCCTGGGGGTTTCGCAACCCCTATCGTCTTGGCATTGACCCGCAGACGGGCGCGATCCTTGTCACCGCCATTGCTGAAACCCTGTGGGAATCCGTCTACCTCATTGATGCCCCCGGCAACTTTGGCTGGCCTTTGCGTGAAGGCACGCATTGTGTGGATCGCACCAAACCGCGTGATCCGCCAGTATCCTGTGGGCGCATTGGTGCCAACGGATACCAGATCAGGAATCCGGTGGTTGAATACCCCAATATGCAGGTCATGGACCCGGCAACAAAGGTGGATGCGGTCGGCCTTGGCACCGCCGTGGTCGGCGCGCGAATCTATCGCGGTGCCGCGCTGCCTGAGCTGGCAGGCAAGTTGGTTTTTGCAGATTGGAGCGCTGATTTTAGCACGCCATCGGGCCAATTGTTCGTGGCGACCCCGGCGCAGAACTATGGTGATCTATGGCCTTTTAAGCACCTCAGGCACATGCAAACCCGCATCGTCAGCCTTGATACCGACGCGAATGGCGAGCTTTATGTTCTGACCAATGACGCACTGGGCCCCTTTGGGACAACCGGTAAAGTCTTTAAACTTGTTCCGTAACGCCCAAGGATCCAACATGCAAAGAACTCTCGTTATTCTGGTTGTTGGCCTTGCGCCACATTTGGTTGGCGCACACACGCCGCATCTGGCCAAGCTGGCCGCACGAGGCGGATTACGCCCCTTAAATACCGTGACCCCAGCGGTGACCTGCACTGCACAATCGACTTTGGTGACCGGGCTGCCGCCCGCTGGGCACGGCGCAGTGGGCAATGGCTGGTACTTCCGGGACTTGTCCGAGGTATTGCTTTGGCGGCAGCCCAATCAATTGGTGCATGGCGAAAAAATCTGGGATGCAGGCAAGCTGCGCAATCCTGATTTCACCTGCGCCAAGATGTTCTGGTGGTACAACATGTATTCTACGGCCGACTGGTCCGCGACACCGCGACCGATGTATCCTGCGGACGGACGTAAGATACCCGATCACTACGCATTTCCGCCCGACTTACATGATGAGTTGGACGCGAAATTGGGGCAGTTCCCGCTGTTCAAGTTCTGGGGCCCACTGGCGGATATCACCTCTTCGGATTGGATCGCCAAATCCACGCTGCACGTCATGGAAACACGCAGCCCCACCCTGACGCTCACCTATCTGCCGCATCTGGATTACAACCTCCAACGCCTTGGTCCCAATCTGGATCATCCGCGCTTGCAACAAGACCTGCGCGAGATTGACGACCTTTGTGGGGAGCTGATCGAACACGCAGATCAAACAGGTCAACGCGTGATCGTGGTGTCCGAATACGGGATCACCAAAGCCACGGATGCGGTGCACATTAACCGAGCCTTGCGCGAGGCGGGACTGGTCGCTGTCCGTCCAGAGGAACATGGCCGCGAAGTTCTGGATGCGGGTGCCAGCGAGGCCTTTGCCATGGCGGATCACCAAATCGCTCATATCTACGTCAAAAACCCCGAGCGCGTGGCCGAAGTGGCCAAGTTGATTGCCGCATTGGATGGCGTGGAAAGTGTCTGGGACAAGGACGGCAAACGCGCCAATGGTTTGGATCACCCCCGCTCAGGAGAGTTGATCGCGGTCAGCGAGGCAGATCGGTGGTTCAGCTATTACTATTGGCTCGACGACGACAAAGCCCCGGATTTTGCCCGAACTGTCGATATTCATCGCAAGCCGGGGTATGATCCGGTTGAGCTGTTTGTGGATCCGGCGATCAAATACCCAACGCTTACGGCGGGATGGAAACTGGCCAAGCGCAAGTTGGGACAGCGGCAGTTGCTCGATATTATCTCACTCAAGGACACGCAAATGGTGCAAGGCACCCACGGTCGTATCACGGATGACCCGGATTTCGGGCCGTTGGTGATTTCATCGGAGGCTGATCTGCTGCCGGAAGGGCCGGTTGAGGCCACGGATTTCAAAGCCTTGGTGCTGGATCATATTTTTGGGCAACGGCCCTCAGGTGCCTGATACGACGCGTTGCAAAACGAGTGTCAGGGCAAATCCTGCTACGGCCAAAATTGCTAGACCGGCCTGCCCCATCCCCGCAATTAGCACAGCGTCATAAAGGCATATTCCGGCAATCATTGTGACCACGGCCCGGGGTACATCCCCCTTGTTGCGTCGGAAAAGCAGGCGCAGCGCGATCAGGACAACCACCAGTAACCCAACCCAGATCAGCAGGCCAAAAGCGCCGCCACCAGCCTGAGTAAAAGCGTAAAGCAGCGGAATGGCCAGCACCGCCAAGGGCCAGGCCCGGTCTAGCCGATCATAGGCCTCCTGCTTTGCCGCGTAGGTCAATCCGATAATATAAGCCAGCAATCCCAAGGCACCCAAGATGACAGAGCCCGTAACCTGTGCTACCGCCAATGCCGCCAGAATGTAGCAGAAAAATCGCGTAGTCCCCATGATCACCGGGCTTAGGACCGTGCGTTTGTGCAACCAATCATAAAGGATCACCGCGCCCGCCAGCGCGATCCCTGCAAGCCCAGCCATAGGGCCAAAGGCAAACGCCAGCACCACGCCCGCCCCAAGCATCCCATATCCAACCATATAGACTACTTTGACCGAGATCTCACCCATAGGAATGGGCCGGTTCTTGCGTTCTTGTGCGTCAATCTCAGCATCAAAGGCATCATTCAGCCACATCCCGCCAGTGTAGAACAACGTCAGCGCAATCCCGACCAGCAGGATCGCCCAGACCGACGGTTGCCCCGCCAGCACGGCCCCCGCCAATGCGTTTGTCCAGACCGTCGGCAGGTTCGACACCCGTCCCAGTTTCATGAACGTTTGCAACGTCATGACAGCTTTCCCATGACCCAGCGCATTTCACGTTGGATGTCCTTGTCCATCGTTGCGCCGCGAAGCGCCTCTGGCAACACATCCCACGTGTAGGTCTCAATCTCCAGATGGGGTGAGATGGGATCGTCCTTGTGCAAAGCCAAAATCTCTTCCAGGAAATCGCGGGTGGAGGAAAATGCGCCAAGGGCGTCGATGAAGACAGGCACGTGAAAATGGACCCGCCATTCCTCGCCATCGGTAACATCACCCAAGGCCAGCGCGTCAGGCAGATCGACATGAAATTTCATGCCTTCAGGGGTGCGTCTGATCACTTGATGCAGATAGGTCGGCTCATTAAAGGACGCCAGTGCCTCACGTTGTTCAGGACCCATCGAGGGGACCCGCAGCGCCGCGCTAAGCTGCAATTTGTGAACCGGGATGCCCGCAGCGCGCAGCGCAGCAATACTGCCAGCGGGGTCTTCGTATTCGACCGCAGCGTGACAAACATCATAACACAACCCGATATGACGCGGCAGAGCGGCAGCGGCTTGCACAGCGCTCAGATTGGTCAGTTCAGCTATGCGTGAAATGGCACTCTCACTGAAAAGATACTCGGTGAAAAAATCCACCGTTTCCGCAATAGTTTCAAGGACACAATAAGGTTCTGGTTCGATGGCCAAAGCGACGGTCACCCCTGTACGCGCCTCAAGCTTCACCAGATGCGCGACGCTTTGCAGATAGTTTTCGGCCATCGCCGCCATTGCACCGCTCGCCAATGGCTTGATCGTGCCGGGTACAGTTGAGAGGCTGAGCATCTCTCCGGCAGGGGCTATTTCAGCCATCAGGTCGGCGAGGGCATTGGTATAGCGCACGCGCTCAGCGCTGCGCCAATCGGGTTGATAGACTTCTTCTTTGACCCGCGTGCCGTGAAACTGGCCATAGGGGAAACCGTTCACGGTGATTCCAAAAAAATCGTGTTTATCCATCAGCGATTTCAACGCAGTGCGTCTTACAGGATCTGCAAGTTCATCCAGTGCCTCGCCCGAAAACCGCAGCCCCACCGCAAAGGGTGCATCCGGGCTGACAGCGGCTTTCACGGCGGCGACCGGCCCTTCCAAGGCGGCCTGCACATCATCCCAGGTTTGAGTTGCATGAATGTTGAGGCAATAGGTTAGATAACCCAATTCATCGGGCAATCTCATTCTGGTTTTGCCCGCGCCTTAAGCCAGTCCAATGACTGCTGCACCAGAACTGCATCCATTTCATGCACTTCAACACCAACCCCGAGATCACGCAGTAGCGTAATCGTAAGTGCGCCGCCCAAGTGCTCCTGAAACTCTTCTAATCCAACCAACAGGGACAACCGCCCTGATGCGTCCCGGCTTTCCAGTGCTGTATGCCAAATCCGCAGACCCAGTGATTCAAGCAAAACCACAATGCGCTCGTCCTCGCCCTCGGGCAGCAGCCCTGCAAGTACTGAATATCGCGCGTCCAATGCGATGCCCATTGCCACCGCCTCCCCGTGGCGGACGTGGTGATTTGTCAATGCTTCAAGCTTGTGGGCAGACCAATGGCCGAAATCCAAAGGTCTGGCCGATCCCATTTCAAAGGGATCTCCGCCATGGGCAATCTGGTGCATGTGCAACTGGGCTGAACGACGCACCATGTGTTCTTCGGCAGTCGGCTCAAAAGTTGCCAAAGCATCGGCGTTTTCTTCAAGCCACAGATAAAATGCCGGGTCCCGGATCAGTGCGACTTTTACCGCTTCAGAAAGGCCAGCTATCCGTTCTCGCCTCGGCAGATACGCTAGAAAATCAAAGTCATTCAGCACGGCCCAGGGGGGAGCAAAGGTGCCAATGTAGTTCTTTATGCCCTTATAGTTCACAGCGTTCTTTACGCCCACACCACTGTCATTCTGCGAAAGAACAGTCGTTGGGATACGGATGTGGCGTACACCCCGATGTGAGGTCGCAGCGGCCAACCCAACAGCATCCAGCACAGCACCGCCTCCGATGGCAATCACATAGGAATGGCGATCAATGGCCCGCTTATGAATGGCGTTTTGCATGGATTCCACATGGGCTAGGTCTTTTTTGACGATCTCACCGCCAGGCACCATCATGGGCGCGCCCACCAACTCTAGTTGGCTAGAATAAGCATCAAAATAGTGAGTGATAGATTTGTGCAGATCAAGATGCGCCAATCCTTCGTCGACGATAAAAAAGCAGCGATGCCGCTTTGCGGTTTCATCACCCGTAACAATATCAGCAAACAGGGAACGCGTCGGGTCAAAAAGTCCACGCACAAAGGCAACAGGGTATTGGTAACGAACGGAAAATGTTTGCCAAAAAACTTCGCTCGCCGGATTGTCCTGCGCAGTCGGAGCAGCCTCGATTTCCATAGCAATCCTCCCTGAACCGCATTCAAGCGGTGACACTTGACCTAACGTCGTTCTGAAGCTTAGGTGGAGACCTGTCTAAACTCAAGCCCAACAGAAAAGGTTCTGACATGCGGATTTTCTCCGGTATCTGCTGTATTTTGATGCTTCTGTTCACCGTTGTTCAGTTCAATGATCCTGATGTTTTACATTGGGCGTTGATCTACGGCGTTGTGGCAATCTGGTGCGGGGTTGCCGCGTTTCGACCTGCATTAATAACGCAGGGATGGCAGCGCGCTCTTTTGGTCATGTGCTTGGCGCTCGCGGCGGTTGGAACTGTCTGGTACTTCCCCAAGACCCCCGGCTTTTGGCAAACTGAGGTTTGGTGGGTCACTGAAACGGCGCGCGAAGGCATGGGCATGATGATTGCTTTTGCTGCATTGTTGGTCGCTTGGTTTTCAGGCCGCAGCAAGGCCCAAAAGATGATCTGAAATTGACAAGCAGGATTCCGTATTTTCTGTCCCCTGTGCGAATTGTTATAACTTTATTTCAAAAGATTAACGTGTGACGCTTCATTCTGCAGGCCCCCACAGCCCGTTCAGATAGTTCTAGTCGCGCCCGCCCCATATTCATTGTTGTTTTTCGGCGTTGCCCCGGGAAAGACAGCGCATTCGATTATGCTGCATAGGCAGAGTGGTGGTTCGAACTTTGCGCAGCATAAGTCATATTGGGCTCACAACCGCCGAATGCTAGCGCAGCAAAACCCTGGCATAGGACCACCTAACACCTGCCATTCACAACCACAGCCAAGCGGTAGGGTTTAAGGTAGCGCTCGCGCGGTCTTAGGTCGAAGATCGTCGGCACCTGATCTCGCTGCGCCTATAACGAATGGCCGCTTTTCTTGCTGCGACGCAGCTGATGACTTCGGACGATTTCATGCTGCATCTGCTCGGTCGGCAATCGGGATATGTCTGCTATGGGCTCCAGGACGAAGCCGCTCTCGCGGCACTGGTGCTTGTGGCAAGTGTACTGAACGATCCCATATGTTGGCGGATTTTGTGATCTGGCTGACCTGTTTGACGATTGAGGTTTCTCAATCGTCAGACAGGAGGATTTCATGGTCAGCGAGAGAACAACACCGCTTCGGGAGCGGATGATCGAAGACATGCGCATTCGGGGTTTGGGGCACCAATCCCAACGCTCGCATATTCGGGCGGTCAAGGATTTTGCTTTGTTTCTGGGGCATCCACCGGATACGGCCACGCGTGAGGAGCTTCGCGCGTATCAGCTTCACATGACAGACACCGAGGTCACGCCCTCAGTCTACAACGCCCGCATCACTGCTTTGCGTTTCTTTTTCTCGATGACCTGCGGGCGTGATGAGATGAAGAAGTTCATGCAATTCCGTACCGAGCCGCGCAAGCTGCCTGCGGTGCTCAGCGTTGAGGAGGTCTTCGAGCTCCTGGCGGTCGCACCGGGGCCCGGCCTCAAATACCGCGCGGCGCTCAGTATTTCCTATGGTGCGGGGCTACGCGCCTCAGAGGTTTGCAACCTCACGACCGGCGATATCGACAGCGACCGGATGCTGATCCATGTCGTGCAAGGCAAGGGGCGGAAAGATCGCAAAGTGATGCTGTCGCCAGGATTGCTTGACCTGTTGCGTGACTATTGGTGCGAGGCGCGGCCTGAAGGATGGTTGTTTCCGGGCAAGCCGAAGATCAACCCGATCTCGCCGCGCCAGTTGAACCGGGCATTCACATCGGCCAAACGCATGGCCGGGATCAACAAACCCGCAACGCTGCACACGCTCCGGCACAGTTTTGCGACCCATCTGCTGGAATCAGGGACGGATGTTCGAGTGATCCAAGTGCTGTTAGGCCATGCCAAGCTGACGACAACAGCGCAGTACACCAAAGTCGCCACAAAGATGATCCGGGATACAACCAGCCCGTTTGAGGCGCTCAAGCAGTTGAACCTCCAGACACGCAAGAAGCGACCGGAGTGACGGACGGGGATTGCCGCGCGCAAGGCTGGAGGTTGCTGACATATTCCTCAAACATGGTCCCGCGTGGCGGCGGGCCAATGCAGGGCATATCAGCCTGAGCCAGCTTAAGGTGATGTCAGCGATAGAGGCCTGCCGGACCGAGGCGCTCGGTGGGCATGTGGCAGCATGCACCAAGTGCAGCCATCAGCACATTGCGTATAATTCCTGCAAAAACCGGCACTGTCCAAAGTGTCAGGGACCCGCTGCGCGCGACTGGATGGCGGCACGGGCCGAAGACTTGCTGCCCGTCGAGTATTTCCATGTCGTCTTCACGCTACCAGCCGAGATTGCCAGGATCACCCTCTGGAACAAGCGCGCCATTTACGGCCTGCTGTTCCGGGCGTCCGCCGAGACCGTGACGACCATCGCCGCTGATCCCAAGCGCATGGGTGCTCGCGTTGGCATGACCAGCGTGTTGCACACATGGGGGTCTGCGCTCACCCATCACCCACACATCCACATGATCGTCCCCGGCGGTGGCTTGTCGCGCGACGGCAACCAATGGGTGGCGTGCAAGCCGGGGTTTTTCCTGCATGTGCGGGTGCTGTCACGGCTGTTCCGCCGCCTGTTCATCGAAGGACTGATGGCGTTGCATCGCTCGGGTGATCTGGCGTTTTATAGTGACCTAAAAGGGCTGGCTGAGACCGGTGCATTTGCAAACTGGTTGGCCCCGTTCCGCAAAATTGAATGGGTGGTCTATGCCAAACCACCGTTCGGCGGACCCGAGGCCGTTCTAGCCTACCTCAGTCGTTACACGCACCGTGTCGCGATCTCGAACCAGCGCCTCTTCAGCGCCGATGCAAACACCGTAGCGTTCCGATGGAAGGACTATCGCATCAAGAGTGGTGACCGGCAAAAGGTGATGCGCCTGACAACGGACGAGTTCATCCGCCGTTTCCTGATGCATGTTCTGCCCGACGGGTTCCACCGGATCCGGCACTATGGCCTGCTGGCGTCCGCGCAACGTAAAACCAATATTGCAAAGGTCCGAGCCCTGATTGGGGCAAGCGCACCAGAGCAAGAACCACCATCCGAGAATGATCCCACACCACTCACATTGCGGGAACCGTGCCCCTGTTGCGGCGGCACAATGCTGATCATCGAAACGTTCAAGCGCGGCCAGGTTCCCCGATCCCGCGCTCCACCAAGGAAACAGGCCGCATGATCGATCGTCCGTTAACCCCACCCAATGCAAACCGGTTGCTTCTGCAATACCGGCCAAAATCACTTGTGCGCCGCGATCCAGCAAGTCACGTAAAAGGTGCAAACTGGCAACGGCCAAGCTGCGATCTTAGGCAAACGTGCGGGCAAAACGTACAAACCGCCGTCTTCAATCTGACCAACAACGCATCCGCAGCAGTCACAAGCCCAACAAACAGCGCTCTTTCCCCATAGACACCGCACAGCCCCCGCGGCTTCCTCCCTGAGAGATTTTCCAACGCGGGCCACCCTCAGGCCAAGTCGAAAACTCGCACCATGGCCCGCATCAGAAAATCTTCATCTGAACTGCCGTTCGCTGTATCGAGAAGGAACGACCGGTTTTGCTTAACGTAGGATTTAGCACTGAGCCGGAGCAGACCCCTGACTGATCCTCCAATCCACCACGCCATCCACATCGACAACCCGACGTTGACGGATCATCATATCATGAAACGCTGGGGCGCATCCGAGGTCCGCAGTGAGCCCAAAGTGAACGGCATCTTGCCATTTGCCTATAGATGGTGACAGCGTCCGTAACAGGCAGGTAGGGAGCACACCGGATGACGGATTTGACAGATTGGGTTCCGCGACCACGACCTAAGCGCGTTACGCTCGAAGGACAATATGTGCGGCTCGAACCTCTTGTGTCCGCCCACGCTGACACACTGTTCATGGCAGCATCCGCCCCGGGGGTGGACGACCGATTTCGCTGGCTCTCCGAAGGGCCACCGAGCCGCATAGAGTTCGATGCATGGCTGGAAAAGGCATCCGCGTCGATCGATCCCATGTTTTTCGCCGTGATTGACAAGGCCAGTGGCCGCGCCGAGGGGCGTCAGGCCTTGATGCGCATAGACACGACCAATGGCGTCGTGGAGATTGGCAACATCATGTGGGGTGCAGCATTGCAGCGGACCCGAATGGCGACCGAGGCCCACTACCTTTTTGCAGATCACGTATTCGGCCTCGGATATCGCCGGTTCGAATGGAAATGCAATGATTTGAATGATCCATCAAAACGCGCGGCCAAGCGGTTTGGCTTCCGCCCGGAAGGCGTGTTCCGGCAGCACATGGTCGTGAAGAACGCCAATCGCGACACGGCCTGGTTCGCGATGACGGACGGGGACTGGCAGCGCATGAAGCCTATCTATGAGGATTGGCTGGCGCCCGAAAATTTCGATGATCACGGGCAGCAGCACAAGCCCCTGCGTGTCTGACTTGCGGGTGCGTTTTCGATCAGCGCCAAAGTCCGCTTTGTCTCGCACATCGAGCTTTGATGCCCCACGCAGCGAATGTCGTCTTTTATCTTCATGCGAGCTTTTTATTAAAAGCTCGCATAGACCTGCAGCCTGATAACCCAAGAAAATATGGGAAAAGTGCAGCACTTCACAACATCCCACTTCCGTCATGCAAGGTTTACGGGTATTATTTCACTATAACCTCGCAAGGATTTATCCGTGAAAGCTGCCGTTGAGATCACCTGGAACAAAGGCCGCGTCGTGGGTAAAAAACCACCGCTGACGCCCGACCAGGTATCCCTGATCCGGATGATCCTGCGCCAGGAAAAAGCCTTGCGTGATCTGGCACTGTTCAACACCGCCCTCGATACCAGTTTCCGAGGATCGGATCTGGTGCGCCTGCGGGTTTCGGATGTGGCCACACCGGCAGGCGTGCGCGAGATCGTGGAAATTCGGCAGAAGAAGACCGAAGCCCGCAATGCACGCCCGGTCCAGGCGCGGCTGTCCTCGGGCACGCGCGACAGTCTGCGCGCCTATCTCGCAGCTTCAGAAAAGCCGTTGCACGGCTGGCTGTTCACGGGGCAGGGGGCACGGTGGTCCCAGTCCCATCTCAGTGAAAGTCAGCTCTGGCGGCTGTTCCGGGTCTGGCTGGAGAAGGCCCGCCTCGATCCCAGCCTCTACGGTCTGCATTCGCTGCGTCGGACTTTCCCGACCCATATTTACCAACAAACCGGCAACCTGCGCGCGGCCCAACTGCTGCTCGGCCATGCCAGTATTGAAAGCACCAAAGAATACATTGGCACCGAACAGGCCGAAGCCCTCGAAATTGCGCGCAAGTATCACCTGTGACGGCCATGCAGACTTATCTTGAGAAACGCCAGCCTGCGCAGAAAATGGCCCGGTTCTACAGGATGGCAGTGATGCCGAACCTGTTCGGCGAATGGACGCTGTACCGCGAATGGGGCCGTATAGGGCAGGGCGGTCAGGTTCGGATGGATTGGTTCGAGGACGAGAACCAGGCCGTCGCGGCTCTGGTCACACTGGAAGCCTCCAAGCGTCAGCGAGGCTACTGGGTGGAGCCCCAGCAACTGGCGATGTTCAGGTGATAGCGTGACGGTCTCGGATAAGCTTCTCGATCGCCTGAAAAGTATAGTAATTATACCATTTTCAACATATATAGCCTCTTATGAAGTTCGAGTATGACCCCGACAAAAGCGCCGCGAACCGTGAAAAGCACGGGATCGACTTTGATGAGGCCCAGGCTCTCTGGAATGATCCTTATCTGATCGAGGCCCCTGCCAACGTCACGGATGAGCCACGCTTTCTGGCGGTCGGCATGATTGGGGCCAGACACTGGACGGCTGTCTACACATACCGGAGCGACCGGGTGCGGATCATCTCCGTGCGCCGCGCACGCAAGCAGGAGATTGACCACTATGAAGGCGACTGAATTCGACGAACGGTTTGAGGCGGGCGAAGACATGTCCGCCCATGTCGATTGGACAAAGGCGCGCCGCCTCAATGTCGAGGCCAAGCGGGTGAACGTGGATTTCCCGACCTGGGTTGTCGCCGGTCTGGACCGGCAAGCCCAGAAGCTCGGCATCACCCGTCAGGCGCTGATCAAGATGTGGATCGCTGAACGCCTAGAGTGAGGCGCGCGCTGGCCCGATCGCGCCGGGCATTTCGCCAAATAAATCAATACGTCCTTGGATAAAGCTTTGCCTGCTGACATGAATAAACCATGAGCCTGATCAAGTCGAAAAAACGTGTAGCCGATCATGGCGAAGTATTCACCCCGGAATGGATGGTGGATGCTATGCTTGATCTGGTGAAAGAAGAGTCGGAGAGGATCGACTCGCGGTTTCTTGAACCTGCCTGTGGCAGCGGCAATTTCCTTGTGAAGGTCCTCAAGCGGAAGCTTTGCGCAGTCGAATTGAAATTCGGGAAATCCGAATTTGAAAAGCGGCAATACGCACTTCTCGCCCTCATGTGTGCTTACGGCATCGAGCTTCTGGAAGACAACATTATCGAATGCCGCGCCAACATGCTCGAAGTGCTGGCCGATTACCTACGGATCGACGAGACCGACGATCTGTACAGGGCCGCTTCCCATGTGCTGTCGCTGAATCTGATTCAGGGCGATGCCCTGTCGATGAAGGGGCATGACGGCGCGCCGATCACCTTTTCCGAGTGGGGCTATCTTGGCAAGGGCAAGTTCCAGCGGCGGGATTTCCGGCTGGACGTACTGACGGGCTCGTCGGCCTTCAGCGCAGAAGGAACCTTGTTCTCTCACTTGGGCAAGCATGAGATTTTCACGCCCACGAAGACTTACCCGCCGATGACCGTTCGTGATCTGGCCGCACAGGGCGACAATCCGCAGGAGGCCGCATGAATATTGAAAAGGGCTTTGCCCTACGCGGGCGCAACCCGGATGTCCTGACCTGTATCGCGAACCTGTCGAACGACGAGGTGTTCACCCCGCCGGAATTCGCCAACCGGATGCTGGACACCGTGTCGGCGTCTTGGGCGGCAGATCATGATGGCGCAGATATCTGGGCCAACCGAACCGTGAAGTTTCTTGATCCCTTCACAAAGTCAGGTGTGTTCCTGCGAGAGATCACAAAGCGTCTGATCACAGGACTGGAAAACGAAATTCCGAACCTTCAGGAGCGGGTTGACCACATCCTGACCCAGCAAGTTTTTGGAATTGGAACCACTCAGTTAACAAGCTTGATGGCGCGGCGCAGTCTCTATTGCTCGAAACTTGCTAACGGGAAACACTCCGTGACGCGTCGGTTCAACAGCGAAGTTGGGAACATCTGGTTCGAGCGGACAGAGCACACATGGAACGCACAGGGTAAGTGCAAATACTGTGGGACCAACCAAGCCTCGCTGGATCGTGGCGTAGATCGGGAAAGTCACGCTTATGCGTTCATACACACAGACAACATCAAAACTCGGATCGCCGAGCTGTTTGGAGGCGACATGCAATTTGACGTGATCATCGGAAACCCGCCTTATCAGTTGGATGATGCTGGGCATGGGCGCAGCGCCTCACCAATTTATCATCGTTTCGTAGAGCAGGCCAAAGAGCTCGATCCGCGATATCTCGTAATGGTGATTCCGTCACGCTGGCTTGGCGGTGGGAAGGGCCTAAACCAGTTTCGCAGCACAATGCTGACTGATGACCGTGTTCGCAAGTTAGTCGATTATGAGAACGCACAGGAAGTATTTCCAGGCGTCGATTTTGCAGGTGGCGTGTGCTACTTCTTGTGGGACCGAAACTCACATGGACAGTGTGAGGTAACCAATGTCATCGGTGAAGATCATGTTGTCGCTTCTCGACCCTTGGATGAATTTCCTACTTTTGTTCGAAACAGCGCAGCCGTCTCAATTGTTCGGAAAGTACTGAGCGTGAACGAACAACGAATGAGCGAGCAAGTGTCAAGTCGGAAGCCCTTCGGAATCGCCACAAACATACGGCCAGAAAAATCTGGTGACCTAATTTTAAGATGGGAAAAGGGTGAAGGTCCATATCCTACAAATAAGGTTACGGTGGGTAACGATATTGTAGAGAAGTGGAAGGTTATCACCTCTTATGTTGCTTATGACCATGCCGGAAACCCCGGTAAGGATGGTCGTCGCCGTGTTCTTTCCAAAATTGACATCCTTCCACCACGCACAATTTGCACCGAGACATACTTAGTGATTGGCGCATTTGAAACAAAGAGCGAGGCAGAAAGTCTTGTTAAGTACATGAAAACAAGATTCTTTCGTTTCCTTATGTCCCAATTTATGTACTCTCACCATCTCACAAAAAATGCATATAGTTTTGTCCCAATACTGGATGCGCAAACGACTTGGGATGATAAAATGCTGGCTGATCGCTATGATCTTACTGAAGATGAAGTGCTTTTTATTGCAACTAAAATCAGGCCTTTTGAGAAAACATGAAAGCAATATCCAAACGGTGCTTTGCGCCTATCGTACCCAACAACTATGAACAAGAATAGAAAGATTTTTGAAATATGGTCAGCCACCCCATAATTGGTCCATTTGGTATTTTTCTTGAGGCAGAAGTTGCACCAAAATCGCAAAGTCGCTTTGAGGGGAGATACCATAAAGCATCTGGGGTCTTGGTAACTCCCGGTAGTCCCGTTGAGTATCAGACCCAACCAAACAAATGGGGCTCTGAATTAAGAGTATATTTCAATGACCCGGGCCTTGCTGCCTCGCTGGACGTTAGCGGCGTTCATGTCGAGTTTCCGCGCGCAGGCTATAAAGCGGGAGAGTACAAATTCAGGGCAAACAAAAACAATTTATGGTGGGCATTGGTTGAAAAACATGGCCTCCGTCTCGGTTTGAACTGAATCGAAGAATCTGATTGGTTATGAACAGTCCAACCATCGACGACATCCTGTCCCCAAAGCCGGAAGCGCGTCCGCGCATCTATGCTTATTCCATCGCGGATGAGACCCATGAAGGCCTGCTAAAGGTCGGCCAGACCACACGGGATGTGAAGCGGCGGGTGGCCGAACAACTGCGCACGGCAGCGATCACCAATTTCCGGATCGAGATGGACGAACCCGCTGAACGCGATGATGGCACCATCTTTACCGACCATGATGTACGCGCCGCGCTGATCCGTAGGGGGATCGAGAACACAAGCCTGGAATGGATGCGCTGCACCCTGGCCGATGTTCACACTGTGCTAACAGAGCTGCGCACCGGCCTACGGTTCAGCGGTACGCACCATCAAACCTTCCCCATGCGCCGTGAACAGGCAGAGGCTGTCAGACAAACCCACGCCTACTATCATTCCCGCTGGGAAGAGGACATGCACGCCGTTCCACGCTTCTTGTGGAACGCCAAAATGCGCTTCGGCAAGACCTTCACCTCGTATCAGCTCGCCAAGACGATGGGGGCGAAACGCGTCTTGGTGGTAACCTTCAAGCCAGCCGTTGAAGACGCTTGGCAAAGCGATCTGGAAAACCACGCGGATTTTGACGGCTGGCAGTATCTGTCAGTCAAGACCGGCGGCGACCCGACACAGATCGACCGAAACAAACCTGCCGTCTATTTCGGCTCGTTTCAGGACCTTCTGGGCCGCGATGCACGCGGCAACATCAAGGCCAAGAATGAATGGCTCCACACCGAAAACTGGGACCTAGTCGTCTTTGATGAATACCATTTCGGCGCATGGCGCGAGACAGCGAAAGAGTTGTTCGCAGGGGAAGAAGATGAGATCGCCCGCGAGGAAGCCCGGCTTGAAGACGCCAAAAAGCTGAAGGACCGGATCGCGGACCTGCAAGAGCCGCTGGAACCTGAAACCGAGTTTCTGCCAATCACGACAAAGGCTTATCTCTATCTGTCAGGGACTCCATTCAAGGCCTTGTCCACGGGCGAGTTCATCGAAGAACAGATTTTCAACTGGACCTACACCGACGAGCAACGGGCAAAAGCGGCCTTTGCTGCCGCTCACCCAGACCAGTGGAATCCTTACGGTTCCCTGCCGCAGATGCGGCTGTTGACCTATCAAATGCCCGACGAGCTGCTGGCCATTGCCAGCGCCGGAGAGTTTGACGAGTTCGATCTGAACGAGTTCTTTGCCGCCACGGGGACCGGAAGCAAAGCACAGTTCAAGTACAAGAGTGACGTTCAAAAATGGCTGGACATCATCCGAGGGCAGTATGCACCGGGCGCGGTAGATAGCCTTAAGACCGGAACCCGCCCGCCGTTCCCCTATTCTGACGTGCGACTTTTGCCCTACCTGCAACACTCGTTCTGGTTTTTGCCGAACGTGGCGGCCTGTCACGCAATGGAAAACCTACTGACTGAGCGCCAGAACACGTTCTGGCATGATTACAAGGTCATCAGCGCTGCCGGGGCGGGTGCCGGGATAGGGCTTGAGGCTCTTCCTCCCGTGCGACGCGCGATCGGAAGCGGCTTCGATAGCAAGAGCATAACCTTGTCGTGCGGTAAGCTGACTACGGGTGTCACGGTCAAGCAGTGGTCATCCATCCTCATGCTGCGAAACCTGAAATCTCCAGAGACGTATTTTCAGGCGGCATTCCGGGTGCAGTCGCCCTGGTCCATCAAGAATCCCAACGGGAACAACCCGCATGAAGAAGAAATCCTGAAGCCCGTGTGCTTTGTGTTCGACTTCGCGCCAACGCGTGCCCTGCGGCAGTTGTCCGAATATGGGATCGGCCTGTCACCCAATGAAGCCAACCCAGAGAACGCTGTGAAGGAGCTTGTGTCGTTCCTGCCAGTGCTCGCCTATGACGGCGCGAACATGTACCAAGTTGACGCGGGCGGTATCCTCGACATCGCAATGGCGGGGACATCTGCGACGCTGCTGGCCCGGAAATGGGAAAGCGCCCTGCTGGTCAACGTGGATAACGAAACCCTTCGTAAGATCATGGATAACCCTGAAGCGATGGCCGCTGTTGAACGCATCGAAGGCTGGCGTGCATTGGGCGACAACGTCATTGAGACCATTATCAACAAGAGCGAGAAGGTCAAAGACCTGAAGGCAAAGGCCAAAGAGCGCGACCTGACCCCAAAAGAAAAGAAAGAGCTCTCCGCTGAAGAGAAGGAATACAAGTCCGCTCGAAAGTTAGTCCAGGAAAAACTGATCAAGTTCGCCACTCGCATTCCTGCGTTCATGTACCTGACCGATTTCCGTGAAAACACCCTTCAGGATGTGATCACAAAGCTCGAACCCGATCTATTTCGGACGGTCACCGGCCTGACAGTCCAGGATTTTCATCTCCTGGTTCGGCTCAAAGTGTTCAACACAGAACAGATGAATCAGGCGGTTTTCGCCTTCCGCCGATACGAAGATGCCTCATTGAATTACACTGGGATTGATAGTCATGAAGGCCTGTCGAGCTACGGCTTGTACAACACTGTTGTTGCCCGAGAATAACAGCACTGGCGTCAGTTTCTTGGGCAGGCAGTCGCAAGATTTACTTTTCTAGGGGATAAGATGAGACGCTTCAAAATCGACGCCGAAACCCTTCCAGATCTTCCGGGGATGATGCTTGTCACGGTCGAAGCCCTGAAAGACCTTGGCGGCTCAGCGACAATCCAAGAGCTGGATGAAAAGGTGATTGAACTGGAAGGCGTGACCGAGGCCGAACAAGCTTTCACCATGCCGCGCGACGAGAACCGCACGCGGGTCAATTACTACCTAGCATGGGCCCGCACCTATCTGAAACGCGGCGATGCGCTGAACAACTCCAAGCGCGGTGTTTGGGCACTGACTGAAACTGGGTCCGCTATCTCCGAGCTCAGCGCGACGCAGGCGATCTACGATCAGGTGACGCAGGAAGAGCGCGAACGCGCGCGCCTAAAGCGTTTAGCCGCCAAGAAGGCGGACGCCGACCGAGGTGAAGAAATCGAAGTCATGGCGGATGAC
>OJFX01000094.1_pt1 | contig 26564 bp, 17 predicted proteins | sample 1594171 | NCBI WGS metagenome assembly OJFX01 (sample SAMN05416840, study PRJEB24817) | seawater metagenome | isolation source: Sea water | place: Canada:Atlantic | collected 2013-07
GCCCGGGCCCACGTAGTTACGAATGCCTGCGGTACCTGCGAGCTCGGCGAGGTAGCCGTGCTCGCCTCCGCCGTCGGCGTCGGTGTCGATCGCGGCGGACGCTTGGAGCTGCTGCTGGGCGGCGGCGAAGGAGCGCAGGGTGCCGGCGACTCCTTGCTCAGCCTTGCGTTTGGCGCCAAGGTCCACGGTGATGTGGTTTCTGGATGCGTTGGAGGCGGGGCCGCCCACGCGCACGTACAGGTCGCTTTGGTCGTTCTGTGGTCCGAACTTGACCAAGAGGCCGTACTCGAAGCCGAGGGGCACGTTCTCGAAGGCGATGCGTTCAGCCTGGAACATGCCCTTCAGCTGGAGCTTCGTAAAGTCCTCGGAGCCGTGACCAGAGGGGGATCGCAGGGTAGCCGTGATCGGACCGGGGGTCGCGCCGGAGTAGAGCGCGGCGTCGTGGATGGCCTGGATCCCGCGGAGCTCGATTTCGAGGGGGCCATATTCCGTCGGGCCGGTCGTGGGCTCGGGCTCAGGGGCCTTGGCGGCCCCAGGCTGTTTTGCCTTGTGGGCTTTGCGAGCCACCTCGACGATGGGATCCAGTCGCACGGGCTTGGGATCGGGAATGGGCTTCCAGTTCGTCACAGAGGCGCTGACGTCGGGTTCTGTGCCCACTGAGGCGCTCGAGTCGTCTTCGCTGGCGCTAGCCATCCACGTGAGGGTGGAGATTGCGGCGACGGTGAGGGCCCCGAGGGAGCCGAGGAGGATCATCCGGGAGCGTTCCATGTGGAAAAGATCGACCACTTAGCCTCGACCCTTGAGGGCATCGGGGATGGGAGGGCGGATGGGGGAACTTTGGGACCGAACCGTCCGTCCTAGGGCCGCCAGAGGGCCGCCCCCCCCCCCGGTGGCGGATACAAGGCGAAGGCCAAAGCTCAGCCTGATATCCCGCGAGCCGAATATCCAGTCCCCATCGACCCGGCCCCCGGGCAGTCCTGTCTCCCCGTTTCTCTGCCCATCACGCTCGCATGCATCGATTCACCCTCGCGTCATCCCTGGCCGCGGTCCTGACGGCCGCCTCCACCGCCCAGGTCCAACCGGCCGCCAGTCAGGCCCATCGGATGCCCCAGCCCGCCCGGGACGCAGGCACCTATCACGTGGCCACCGGCACGTGGACCAGGGCCACTTCGTCCGTCGCTGCCTTCGGTTTGAGCGACACGATTTACAGCAATACTGCGAACTCCGGCTACTACGCCCCTTCGATCGGGCCAATGGGTGCGGGTTTCGCCGGCGGTGAGGCGGTGGATGACGGTGCGATCCCGGGAACCACGAATCCCACGGTCTTTAGTTTTGGGGGGGCGACCACCGACATCTATCGCGTCGCCGAGCTTCAGTTCGCCTACTGCGACTTCGAAACGACTGCGGGTGTGTCCGGTTGGACACTCAACTTCTTCGAGGACTACGCGCCCTGCACCTATCCGACCCAGGCACCGGTGGGCACCGTCGTGCTGTCCGGACTCCCGACGAATGGGTGTTGGTTCCTGACCGTCGACCTCAGCTCGGCGACGGGGACCGGGCAGGAATTCTCCCTCCAGGCGGACGGTGGAGCCGCCGCTCCGGGATACGACGGGGATCCCGCTCTCGACTCCTTTGGCGTGAAGTTCAAGTACACGGGAAGTGGACTCGCGAACGCCGGCATGATCATCGCGGGTGACCCCGCCAACACCGATACCGGATGGACGTCGGGGATCCCAAGCACCGGTTCGAACACCTACTTCGGTGAGCTTGGGGGCTGCCCGGGAACGGGGACTGGCTTTGGCAACGACGACTTGGTTTGGCGCGAGTCCGTCACGCATCCGGCACAAACTGGGTGCTGGTTCTTCGGCGGGTATGCCAATGCCAGTGCCGCATGCGGCGGAACCCCTGGGGTGCCAATGGCTGGGTATTGGCTCGAGCTTTCTGGTGCCTCGGGTCCCGTGGACTGCATCTGCACGGCCGGCTGCACCGGAGCCGTCACGTCGACGGGGGCGCCTGCCATCTGCGAGATCTTCGGGAACCCGATCGCGAGCGCGAATGACGTACAGCTCCGCGCTTCAGGGGTGCCGCCCAATCAGTTCGGCATCTTCGCCACAGGGCGCGCTCCCATCCCGGCAATGACGGTCAACTCCGGCAACGGGTGGCTCTGCATCGACCCGGGCGCCATGGGCGGGCTCGGGCGATTCCAGGGTGCGAGCCAAATCAAGAACTCCGGCCCCACCGGCACCTTCAGCCTCGACACGTCGATCGGGGAATGGTCACTCACGTCGATCCCCACATCGACGGGGACCTACGCTGCCATGTCCGGCGTCACGAGCTACTTCCAGGCGTGGTTCCGGGAGCCAGTGGGAGCCGGATTCAACTTCTCCGGCTCCACCATCGTGACCTGGCAGTAGCTGGACTAGTGCTTGTCGGGACTCGGCGAGGGCTTGCCGTAGCGGAGTTCCGTCAGGCGCGCCGACTTGCGGCCAGGGTTGAGGACGTGCACCCGGTCGTAGGCGTTGTGGGGTAGGAAGCCACCGAACTCCACCTTCGCGGTGTTGTCGAGGTCGGGGAGCTCTGCGCCGAAGGCCCACGCGGCGTGGGGAATGGTGTTGGAGTGTCCGGCCACGGCGATGACCTCATCGGGTCCGGCCGCGGAGAGGCGCTCGATCAGCTGATCGTGGTCGCCAGCGGGGATGACCTCCGACTTGATGCCCGCGGCCTTCGCCAGCGGCGCCAGCGTGTCGCGCGTGCGCTTGTACTCAGAATGGATCAGCCCGGTGACGCCCGCCGCACTGAACATGCGCGCGAGGTCCGCCGCCCGTTCGATACCCGCCTTTGAAAGGTCGGGGTCACGGCGGTCGTTGGTGTCCTTCTCCGTGTGGCGCACGAGGATCACCGTGGCCTGGAGCCCCGGGACTTTGCGATCCACGGCCGTCTTCGCCGGCGCGTCCTTCAGGCCTGTTTCCTGGGATGCCATGCCACCCAAGAGGGGCAGGGCGGGGGCGGCGGCGAAGGCGGCGACGAGTTGGCGGCGTGTGGGATTCATGATGCGTGGGCTCCGTCGAAACGGGACTTGGTGAGGGCGGAGTGGCTGTCGTGCCACTGCAGTTCGCCGCCGCGGAACCAGAGGGCTTGGGGGGATTGGTGGTCGATGCCAAGGGCCGCGGTCAGGCCGCGGGCCAGGGGCTTCTCGGCGATGACGTCGATCTCTGCGACGGCGATGGGATCAGCGGCGTCGAGGGACTTCAGCCACGTGCGGAACTCGAACTCCGCGCGGGTGCTCACGGGGCAGATTGGGCTCTTCTTGAAGACGACAACGTCCCTGCCCTTGGAGGTTTCAAGCAGGAGGTCAGCGGCTTCGGCGGGGTCCGCCGGGAGGGTGAGGGATTCGGGCATTGGGATCGTTGGGGGGCTCAGGAGGTCTTCTTTCGCACGGCCTTCTTCTTGGCAGCCTTACGCACCACCTTCTTGGTCGATCCCGTCGCCTTTTTCGTGACCTTCTTGGCAGCCTTTTTGGCCGCGGGCTTCTTCGTGGCCTTCGTCTTGGACGCCTTCTTCTTGGACTTCGCGGAGGCCGGAATGTCCTTCTCGTATTGCTCGATGTATTTCGCCACGGTGACGCGTTGGATCGCGGCGCCCAGCACGTCCAAGGGGACGTCCTCGAGCTTCTTGAACCGGATGCACGCCTTGCCCATGTCGAGCTTCTTGCCCGTGGCCTTCCACTCCTTCTCCAGGCGGGCCTTCTCCTTCGGGTTGCCGTAGACGCAGGAGAGGTAGATCGCCATGTGGTTCTTCTGCGACGCAAGGTTCGCGAAGGGCAGCGGCGTTTCCGGGTTGCAGTGGTAGCCGTCGGGGTAGACGCTGAAGGGCACAACGTACCCGATCATCCCGTAGGTCATGGTCTCCTTGACCTTCGGGTCGAGGTTGTCCTTGAAAACCTTGCGGATCGCCGTGATGGCTTTTTTGCGGTCGGCGTCGAGCCCTTTGAGGTACTCCGCGACGGTGGTGGCCTTGCTCTGCATGGCCATGAGGGTACCGTCTGGCGGTGAATTCAGCGGGCAAAGAGAACGCCAGACCGCCGCTCGTGATTCGAGGGGCTCGGGACCACAACCTCCAGGGGGTCGATCTTGAGATCGAGCCCGGGACGTGGACCTCCGTGGTCGGCCCCTCGGGGTCGGGCAAGAGCACCCTCGTGTTCGACACGCTGGTCCGCGAAGGGGAGCGGCGCTACCTCGGATCCCTGTCCACGAAGGCGCGCCAGTTCTTCGGCAAGCTCGGTCGGTCGGACGTCGGCCGGATCAGCGGCCTCCCGGTCCCGATTGCCGTGGGGCGGCGTTCGATCACGTCGAACCCGCGATCCACGGTCGGGACCCAGTCCGGGGTCCTGGACCTGCTGCGCCTGCTCTTCGCCCGTGACGCCGCGTGCGCCAACGGGGAAGCCCTGACCCGCTCCCACTTCAGCTTCAACTCACCCGCCGGGGCCTGCGACGCGTGCTCGGGCCTCGGCGTTCAAGACTACGTGGATCCAGAGCGGGTCATCCGCGACGAGGCCAAGTCCATCCGCGACGGCGCCCTCGTTCCGACGCTCAAGAGCGGCTACACGGTTTATAGCCAGGTCACCCTCGAGGTGATGGACACCATCGCGCGTGCCCATGGGTTCGACGTGGACACGCCGTGGAAAGACCTCACGGATGAGCAGCGGGGGGTGGTGCTCTACGGCACGCAGAAGCTGAAGGTGCCTTTTGGCAAGCACTCCCTCGAGTCGCGCATGAAGTGGGAGGGCATCACCGCTCGGCCGCGGGAGGAGGGCTACTACCGCGGGATCGTGCCGGTCATCGAGGAGACGCTCCAGCGCGGTCGCAACCCGAACATCATGCGCTTCGTGCGGTCGGTGGACTGCGAAGCCTGCGGGGGCACGCGGTTGGCCGCGCCCGGCAGGGGCGCGGCGCTTGCCAACGGGCAGACTTTCCCAGCCCTAACGGTGCTCGCCGCGGGGGCGCTCCGCGAGCGCGTGGCTGACCTGCCGCAGACCCCGACCCTGCTGGCCCTTGGGCCCTCCCTGGGGGCGATTCTCGATCGCATGGTGCGCCTCGACCTTGGGCACCTTGGGCTGGACCGTTCCAGCACGAGCCTTTCCGGCGGCGAGTCCCAGCGCCTCCGCCTCGCGGCGCACCTGACGGCGGGACTCACGGGCGCGCTCTACGCCCTGGACGAGCCGACCCTCGGCCTGCATCCCGAGTCCCAGGGGGGCATGCGCGACGTCTTGGACGACCTCGTGGCCGGCGGCAACACGCTCGTTGTCGTGGAGCACGATCCCGACATGGTCGCGTGGGCTGACCGCGTCGTGTCCATGGGGCCGGGCGCCGGGCCGCACGGTGGCCGCATCGTTGCGGACCAGCCCGGCGCCCCCGGCCTGCTAGACCAGCCCGAACCGAACGGGGCGACAGGCCGCGGGGCGTCCGGTGCCCCGATCGTTCTCACCGGCGCGCGGCTCCACAACCTCCAGGGGGCGCGGCTCGAGGTTCATCCTGGCCTCCTCAACGTCGTGGTCGGGCCTTCGGGCGCGGGCAAGTCGTCGCTCGTCTTCGGAACGTTCCTGCCGGCGCTCCTGGATGAGCCTGGCGGCCCCTTTGAGGACCTGGACATGCCCGCCGCCGGCAAGGTTCTCGCGGTGGACGCGCGCCCCATGGGCCGCTCGTCCCGGAGTACGCCCGCGACGTGGTCGGGGGCTTTTGACCGCGTGCGGAAGCTCTTCGCGGCGACCGACCGAGCTGTGCAGCTAGGCCTCGGCGCCGGCGCGTTCTCGTTCAACTCCAAGCCCGGACCCGCGGGCGGCCGCTGCGGCGAATGCGACGGCCTGGGAGCCGTTCGCATCGGCCTTCACCTCCTTGAGGACACGAGCACCCCTTGCCCCGTCTGCGCCGGGCTGCGTTTTGATGAAGCGGTGCTCTCCGTGCGTCACCAAGGCGCCTCGATCGCGGACGTGCTCGCCATGTCTGTGGAGGCAGCCCGCGTGCACTTCGCGGGTGATGCGGAGCTCGAGCCGCTCCTGGGTGCCATGGTCGACCTTGGCATCGGCTACCTCACCCTGGGTACGCCGACGACGACCCTGAGTAGCGGCGAGTCCCAGCGCGTGCGGCTGGCGGCGATGCTAGGACGACTGCCAAAGACACCGTCGCTTTTTGCCTTCGACGAACCCGACCGTGGGCTCCACCCCTCGGATCTTGCCCGGTTGATGGCGGCCTTTGATCGGCTGCTGGGGGCAGGGCACACCGTCCTTGCCGTCTCTCACCACCGTGGGCTATGGCGCGCGGCGGACCGACTCATCGAGGTACGCGGCGGCGTGGCGCGGCCCGCGACCCTCCAGGACGTGACCCCCGCGCCGCCTCCGCCCAGGGGAGCCCCGCGGCCCAAAGCACCGGCGGCGATCCAGCTCCGCGGCGTGCGCACGCACAACCTGCAGGGCCTCGACGTCGACATTCCCAAGGGCGCGCTCACCGCCGTCATCGGGCCATCGGGGAGCGGGAAGTCCTCCCTCGTTTTCGACACCCTCGCGGCCGAGGCATGGCACCGCTTCGCTGAGTCTCTTCCGTTCCAGGTGCGCCGTTTCATGGAACGCCTGCCGCGCCCGCCCGTGGATACATGCGAGGGCTTGACGCCGACCATCGCCCTGCGCCAAGCGGTGCCCGCTCAGAACGATCGTTCCACGGTGGCGACGCTGTCGGGGGTGGGGCCCCTGCTTCGGCTCCTTTGGGCGAGGGCGGCGAGCGGACCGCCGAACCTTACGGCAGGGCACTTCAGCAGCGTCCAGGGGCCGGGCCGCTGTCATGGCTGCGTGGGCCGGGGCCATCTCCTGCGCGCGGACCCCGCTAAGCTCCTCACGGACGGGACGCTCTCCCTCCCCGGCGGAGCCTTCGGCGGAACCAAGCCCGGCGCCTTCTTCACGGAAGCGGATGGCCAGTACGTGGCGACCCTGAAGGCCGCCACGGGGGATGACCTCGAGCGCCCGTGGAATGAGCTGCCCGAGGCCGTGCGCCGGGTCGCGTGGCACGGCGCCGGGGACGACGTCTTCGATGTCACGTGGAGCTACCGCCGCGGCGCCTGTACGGGCGAGCACTCTTTCCAGGGACGCTGGGATGGGCTGCTCGCCCTCGTGGAATCAGAGGCGCGCAAGCGCGCCAATCAGAAGGCCGCGGCGGCCTGGGCCGAGCCCCTCGGCGAGATGCCGTGCGGAGCGTGCGGCGGCGCAGGCCTGGAGCCGGCGATCGCCCGAGCCGACATCGATGGGTTGACCTTCGCCGACGCCATGGGCCGAGGCGCGGCGGACCTCGGTGCGGCGCTTCGCTCCCGTGGCGGTTCCAATCCCGCGCTCGACGCGCTGCTCCCGGAGATCACCGAGCGCCTTGACGAGATCACCGCCCTCGGGCTCGGCTCACTCGCCATGGAACGGACCGCGGCGACACTGTCCAGGGGCGAGCTCCAAAGGCTGCGGCTCACGGGCGTCCTCCGCGCGGAGCTTGCGGGGACGACCGTCGTCCTCGACGAGCCGGGTGCCGGGCTGGGTTCGGACGACCTCGTGCCCCTCATCGACCGGTTGCGCGCCCTCGTCCAAGCGGGCAACACCGTCGTGGTCTCGACGCACCGGTCCGAGCTGATCGACGCGGCGGAGCACGTCATTGCCCTCGGCCCTGGCGCAGGTTCGGCGGGCGGGCGGCTGGTGGATCCCCTGGACGGTCGTCTTCCCGAGACGCAAGGCGTTCTTGTGGCCGGGGCGGCCGGTACGCCCCTGGTGATTCCCGGTACTCCCCATCACATAGACCGCGGCGGGCTCACGGTCCTGACGGGCCCGTCGGGGTCAGGCAAGTCGCGGATGCTGTTCGAGATGCTTGCTCCCCTCGGGGGAACGACGTTCTCCGCGGTCGTGTCCGGACGGGGGCTGGTGTCGTCTCGCACGGTGATCGCTGCCATGGGGGCCATGGCGCCCTTGCAAGCCCTCTTCGCGGCGCAGGCCACCGAGCTTCCGAAGGCAGCGTTCTCGTTCGCGAGCCCCAAGGGCCGATGCCCCGAGTGCGGCGGCACCGGCGTCGAACGCGTGGCCATGGACTTCATGTCCGATCTCGCTCTGCCGTGCGGCGCCTGCGACGGCGCGCGCTACCGGCCCGAGGTGCTCGAGGTGCTCTGGCAGGGGCGCAGCGTCGCGGATGTCCTGGACGCACCGGTCGAGTCCATGGATTTTGGGGACGACAGCAGTGGCCCGGGATGGTTGCTGGGCGGTGTGCGGCGTGCCCTGGAGTCCGTCGGCCTTGGCCACCTCGGCCTGGGGCGCCGTACGGCCACGCTTTCAGGGGGAGAGCGCCAGCGTCTTTCGCTCGCCGCGGGCAGTCTCACCGCGAAGGGCGAGACGTTGTTCCTGCTCGACGAGCCTGAGACGGGCCTTTCCGATCGTGATATCGCTGGACTCGTGGTGTTCCTGCGGGGCTTGACCGGTGCAGGTCATACCGTCGTGGCCTCTGCGCACCGGAGCGCGCTGATCGAGGCGGCCACCCACGCGATCCGGATCGAAGCGGCCACTTAGTTGAGCGCGCCCCGGGCTTCCTTACGGACATCCTCGGACGAGTCATTCTCGGCGGCGTAGATCAGCGCATTCCGCACGCCGGGTTCCCCGAGGTAGTTCTCGAGGGTCTCCGCGGCCTCGGATCGCACGCCTGCGTTCGGATCCGACTGCAGGGCGCGCAGGAGCGGCGCGACGAGGAGTGGGCTGCTCGCGCGCGCGTCGGCCTGGCGCCAAACATCTTCCCGAATCTCGGGGTCGGTGCTGTTCTCGCCGATGGCGATCATCTCTGAGACAACGGAGTCGTCCCAGGTCTCGGCGCTACGGAGGACGGCCCATGCGGCGACCTTTTCCGAGTCCGACTTGCTGGCGTCAAGGATGTTGCTCTGGGCATCTTCCTCGCTCATGCGGGTTCGCCGCACGACGATGTTGCCCAGCAAAGCCGCGTTTTGGTCGGCGATGGTTAATCGCTGACGAGCCTCTGCTTGCCTGGCCTTGAGATCTTCTTCAAGGGCGGCGAGGCGCGCATCTACCGCCGTCGAGTCAGACTCCTTCTCCCCTGGCTGGCGCGCCTGCATCCGCGGCGAATCGTTGGGTTTGACCATCGATAGCCGCGTCAAGCGTGCCTCCAGCTCCCGGAAACGCTCGTCGACAGCGGGGCCGGCGCTGTCGACGATGCGCGCGTGGATCGCGGCCTCGGGGTCCGCGGCGAGCGATGTTTCGGGGCGGGTCATCGACAAAGTGACGAGCGTGCCGATGGCGCCGCCTGCGAGGGCGGCTGCGAACGCGGGTAGGAATTGGGCTTTCATGGCAACCCCCATCACACCGTGCCCCTGGAATTGACGGATCGAATCGTCCACTTTTTGCCGCGAACCAACGCTCCGCTCGGACCCTACTTCTCGATAGACGAGTTCATGATGAAGTCGAGAATGGCGCTCTCGACGTCGGCCTGGCGTCCTTCGGCAAGCCAGTAGCTATAGGAGTGCGTCATGCTATCGGAGGCTCCGCGGGATACGGAGACGGTCGTCAGGGGCACGTCGAAGACGGTCGTTTGGGCGTCGCAGATGGATCCAGCGCCGATCTCGGCCAGGTCCGCTTGGAGGTCCATGACGTCCCTGCGATCCACGTGCAGCATCTGTGCGCCGGATCCCCCGCCGCGGGGATCGACCGAGGACATCGTCACGAGTCCATTCGAGTAGATCATGACCGTGGACATCGAGGGTCCGAGGAGCGTGTTGCCCGCCTTCGTCATCTGAATCACCGGTGCGATTTGGATGGCGTCGATGCACTGATCCGATTGCTCAAGCGTGATGGGCTGGTCGAGTCGCTTATGCGTGGCACCGCCTTCGGGCTGGAGAGCGGCGGCCGAGCCGGCGACGGCCATAGCGAGGGCAAGGAGGGTTGATGGATGCAGTTGCATTGTGACGGATCCCTGGCGCAGGGCCAGGAGTTGGCAAGGGGCGGAGCCATGCACGTTCGCCGGCGCTGCGTCTGATCGGACCCGCCAAGGGGAGGCGGATAGGGAGGCGCGCGTCAGGGAGCAGCGCGTCGACTCGGGGAGCGGGGAGCTCGAGTTCAGAGCGAGGGGGCAAAAGGCGAACGTGTCCGCGCTGCTAACCCTTTCAAGCGGCGATCATGAGAAAACCGTATGGAGGTTCTCAGGGTTTTCTCGGGATGAACGGAACCTGCTTCTGGCCTAGGGCCGCGCTCTCCTACAGATCGACCGTGCCGAAACGCTCTGGCGCGACCTTGGCACAGACTTCGCGTACGTACGCCGATGTGTACTCGTGGTACGCGTCGATGTTGTGGGGACCGACGCCGTGCTCGGCGCTGTAGCTGCCGCCGTAGGTCTTCACGCAGAGCCCGTAGATCTCCCGTTGGAGCGCGCGTTTGGTCCCCTCCGGCGCCGCGGCGGGATCCCACACCAGATTCAGGTGCGAACCTCCGTCGCCCCAGTGTCCAAAGTCAGCGACGGACACGAACGGATGCGATTCCGCGAGGCGCGTGCGCACATCGGAGGTGAACGCGGCCATCGACGAGCGCGGCACCGAAACATCGAGGCCCAGCACCGTGCCTTCTTCGCGCAGGCACTCCGAGACCTGGTGGCGCACGTGCCAGAAGTCTTTCACGTCGCCCACCACCACGTCGTCGACGTCACCTTCGGCGGCCTCCATGTGTTCCATGAGGGCGGCCCCGAGTAGCTCCTCCAGGTCGAGGGTCTCGCTGGGGACCGCTGACGACAGTTCGATGAGCACCGAGTACGCAGGCGGGGCACCGTCGTAGGGGCTGCGGTCGATGGCGCCGTGTTTCAACACCGCAGATACGGCCGTAGCGGAGATCGCCTCGAAGGCCGTCAGGAACTCACCGAGCGCTGGCTCGAGGCGCGCGAGGAGGGAGAGGACGGCCTCGCCGCTTGTGGCGCAAGCGAGCGCGCCGGTGCGCTGCTTCGGGAGAGGCCAGGTCTTGAGGACGGCACCTGTGACGATCCCGAAGGCGCCCGACGTGCCCACAAAGAGCTGCTTGGCATCGAGGCCCGTGTTGTTCTTTCGAAGGCCCTTGAGGTCCGACCAAATCTCACCGGTGGGGAGCACCACCTCGACGCCCAAGAGGTTCGCACGCACGTCCCCGTAGCGCACGAGCCGGGAACCACCGGTATTCGTGGCGATCATTCCACCGATCTGTGGGTCTGCGCCCAGGTCGATGGGGAAGACGCGCCCGTCATCGGCGAGGGCCCCGTTGAGCTGGGAGAGAAGGACGCCGCCCTCGACGGTGGCGGAGCCGTTGCCATGGTCCACGGAGACGATGCGGCTGAGGCGCTCCAGGGAGAGTACGACCATCTCGCCCGATTCATCCGGCGTCGATGCGGCCACCAGACCCGTGTTGGCGCCGACCGGTTGGATGCGTACGCCCGCATCACGGCAGATCCGCACGGCCGCGGCCACGTGTTCGGTGGTGCGGGGCTTGACGACCAGGCGCGCCTTGCCGTGGCCGTAGCGCCAGCCGGTTTCGTAGCGCGCGAGGTCGGTGGGGTCGATGCTGACGCAGTCATCGCCCATGGCGCCCTGGAGGGCCAAGACGAGGTCCGTCGCGGCAGCGGACGAGCGGGGGGCGTCGCCATCGGCCGGGGCTTCTTGGTGAATCACGGGTCGGTTCCCTTCGTGGGTCGCGGCAGGGGAGGGTCAGGCGGACTTGGCCCCGGCGTCGGGCAAATCGCCGCTGGCCGAGGTCATTTTGAAGATCGACGTCGCGTTGCCGGCGTCGAAGGTCAGGTCCAGGCTGCCTTCGGCAAGCGTCTCCCGGGTGATGAACTCGTGGAAAGAGCCGGGCACCTGCCGCACGACCATGTGGCCCTCGTCGGAACGGAAGAGACGCTCGACCGAGGCGGCACGGAAGGCCGACTGCTTGACGTTGCCGTTGGCAGAGACCTCGACGGACTCCTTCATCGGGCGGCCGAGGCGCTTTTGCTCCTCCGCGACGGCGAACACGTCGGCCACGCGGTCCGTGGCATGGTTGAAGGCGTTGCCCTCGGTGGAGATCCACGCCATCTCTGCGCTCTCCGCAAGGAGGGTCTCGTAGTCGGCGAGGGTCGGCTCGTCGTGCTGGCGATCGAAGGCGGCGACCAGGTCAGTCAGCAGGTCCGCGGCTTCGGAGAAGGGGACTGCTTCCGATTCCGAGAGGTCCGCAAGGCTCCGAAGAGACGGCGCGGAAACGGGGTCCTGGCTCCCTGAAACGACGCGGTGCACTGCGGCCTGGAACTCCCCGGAGAAGCGCTCGGGATGGAGCTCTGAGACGAAGTACTGGGGGATGGCCTCCGCGAAGTCCCGGTGGGCGTAGGCGAATCCGGTCATGCCGATGCGCTCCAGTTCGTACGTGCCCGCGCGCACATAGCCGAGGGGCTCGAGCAGGCGTGAGAACGCGAGGTGACCGGCGGGCAGGGCGCCGCAGCCCGTCGCGACGGTCCGTAGGGCGCCGTGGTCGAAGCAGAGCGGCTTGCCGGCGCGCACCGCGTCCTCGACGTAGGCACGGGCCATGGGCACGCGCTTCTGAACGTCATCGAACAGCAGGCCAGCCAGGGCGAGGGCAAGCTCGGCGCGCGTGACGTGGTCCGTTTCAGCGCCGCCAAGATGGCCGCCGGCCTCGATCGGGAGCTCGAGGGAACACCGAATGCCGTGGGCGCGCACGTCGCCGACGTGGTGGGCCATGAGGCGCTCGATGTTGGTGGCGGAAGGGGTCGTGGCTTGGGCGGTCATCGGGAAAGGCGCGGTCGGTGGTGGTCGGAGCTTGGCCGCGGGAGCGCCAGGGATGGCGGGGCCGATCGTGGTGCAGGTGAGCGACGGCCCACCCGGGGACTCTCTTGTCGTCGACAATGGCCCCGGGCGCGAACGAACTTTCCGCATGGACCTATGCCGCCGGCTCATGGGCAGGGATTCGGCTGGCGGCGCGCTCCACCCTCCCTTGGGAGCGCAAGCCCTCCCGATCGTCACTACGGAGGGCTTCCCGTAACCGGTGCCGCTCCGAACTTCCCATGATGTTGGCCCCATGGCCGCACCTTCCCACGATGCCTCCGGTGATTCGCTTGGCGATGGCCCGGAGGTGGACCTGCCCTCCCTCACGGCGCTCACGGCTTTTGACGCGGCCCTGCGCCATCAGAGCTTCACCGGTGCGGCAAAGGAGCTGGGCCGGACCCAGGGGGCGGTGTCCCGGCAGGTGGCGCTCCTGGAGAGCCACGTGGGCCGCGAGCTCTTTCACAGGGAGGTACGGAGCCTGCGGCCGACGCGGGCGGCGGAGAGGTTCGGGGTGCGCGTGACACGGCTTCTCGCGGGGCTTCGGTCGGCGGTGGCCGAGGCGTCCGGCGATGCCGAGCTCGGAGGCGTCTTGCACCTGTCGCTCCTGCCGACCTTCGGCACCACATGGCTCATCCCGCGGCTGCCGGAATTCCTCGGGTCCCACGAAGGAATCTCCGTCGAACTGACCACCAGTCTGGCGGCGTTCGACTTCGACCGATCCGAGATCGACGCGGCCCTGCACTACGGGGAAGGCGTATGGCCGGGTGCGCGCGCGGAGCTGCTCATGGAGGAGGAGGTCGTGTGCGTGGCGGCACCCGGTCTCGCGGAGTCAGTCCCAGAACCTTCGGCCCTCGAGGGCCGCACGCTCCTTCAGCTCATGAGCCGGCCCAAGGCGTGGCGACGCTGGCTGCGAGCCCAGGGCGCGCCAGGCATCGATGGCAAGAGTGGGCCGCGCTTCGAGCATCACATGATGGTCGTCGAGGCCGCCCGTAGCGGGCTCGGGTTCGCGCTACTGCCGGATTTTGTGGCGGAGAAGCCCATCGCGGATGGATCGCTCGTTCCTGCCTTCGGTGGCCTCACGTATGGCACCGGCAAGAGCTACTGGCTCACCTACCCCGACCGCAGCCTGGAGCTTCCGGCCCTCGTGGCCTTCCGTGGGTGGCTGAGGGACGAGATTCGTGCTTGGAAGAGCAGCAGGGCCTGAGCGCCGATCCTGAGCTGTCCCGCCGCTAGGAGAGAGCGGGCGCGGGGTCTGCGAAAGCGGCCAGGCGGACGGGATCCCCCGTAGGAGACACCATGTTGTTCACGGCGTGGCGATGTCCGCCGACTGCGGTGTCCAGCACGTGAGGCAAGAAGCCCCAGTGGGCCTGTCCTGCGGGATCTGAGAAGCGAACGGTGCCGGGGGGTCCATGAGCGCCTGGTCGATCTGGTGAGGTCGCTCGAGCGGCCAGCGCACGGTGATGGTCGTGCCTCGCACACCGTCGGAGTCGACGGTGACTTCGGCGCCGTGGGCCACGGTGATCTTCTGCACGATGGCCAAGCCAACGCCGTTGGCTTCGTGCTGGTCCCGCGGCTTGCCAGTTTGGAAGATCTGGAAGATCTTCTCGTGCAGGGATGGCTCGATTCCTGGCCCGTCATCGGTCACCTTGAGGACCGCGAACGCATCCTCCTTTTCGATCTCGACCGTCACGTTGGGGCAATCGCCATCGTGGTGAGAGATCCCGTTACTGACGAGGTTCTGAATGACCTTCTGCAGGGCGACCTTGGGGGCCACCAACTCGAGGGCTTCACCGCGGATGTCGATGTTCGCTCCCGTTTCGGAGCCGAGACCCTCTATGGATTCTTCGATGAAGGACCGCAGCTCGAGGGGCTCTGAGAGGTCCTTGATGCGTCCGACCCGCGAGTACTCAAGGAGGCCGTCCAGGAGATTCTCTAGGCGGGTCGCCCGCGACTGAAGCGTCGCCAGGTGCCCTCGGCACTCTTCCGGGAGCAGCTCGCCCGAATCCTCTTCGATCCACTCCGCCAGGAGCGCGATGGACCGCAGGGGGGCCCGCAGGTCATGGGAGGCGGAGTAGGAGAAGCTGTCCAGCTCGTCGTTGCGGAGCTTCAGCTCCTCCACGTGCATGTGGAGTGCAATGTTGGTCGACGCCTGGATCCGCGAGAGTTCCTCCGCCATGGCGAGGTGGCGTTCGGCCTCATGGTTCCTTTCTGCAAAGACCTCCGCCGCTGTGGCAAGTTCACCGATGTCGCCCTGTCTGAGGAGTCCACCTAGGTCGGCTGTCTCGCCTTTTGCGAGGTCCGAGAACGCCCGCGTCATTTGAATGATCGGTCCCGAAACAGATCGGCTGATCCACCAGCCGGCGAGCAGACCCGCCAGGAGTGTGACGGCTCCGATGACGTTGGACATCATCAAGAAGCGCCGCTGGGATGCGCGTAGGCGTGCGTCCAGAACGTTTTGGGCGAGCAAGGCCTTGTCCTTGAGGTTGGACGCGACCGTGCGGAATTCGAGGGCGTGCCCCGCCAGGACAACGTTCACAAGGTGCAGGAAGCTGCGGGTGGCGTTGACCGCCTGGAAGACGGAGGACTTCCAGGCTGGGAGCCCGGCCTCGATCTCGGCGAGCTCCTGGGCGGTGCTTGGCCCGAGGCCTTCCCTCGGCAGGGCGGTCAGTTGCCCGTGGAACTGGTCAGCGATCCGACGGAACTCGTCCGCGGTTTCCCCACCGGGATCGGACAGATAGGCCGCAATGCAGGCCTCGGCGCGCATGAAGAGCCGCAGGCTCGCGGCGAACTCCACGGCCAGGTCGGCCTTGCCCGACACCGTGGACGCCTCCATCGCTCGGGTCAATACATCCACGGTGTGGCGCCGAACGGGATCGACGGACTCGCGCATGATCGTCTCTCTCCGGCCGCGGCTCGCGATGACCGACTCGAGCTTGTCCGTGTATTCCCCAAGGGCGCTGAGTAGGGGTTCAAGCTCCGTGGGGTCGACCACCGCCTCTGATTCATACAGCGTCTTCAGGCGCATCTTCAGGGCGGACGCGTCGGCGCGGACGCGCGCCGCCATTTCTTTGTCGCCCGTGTACATGAAGGACAGGACGTTGGACTGAAGCGCGATGACGTCGTGGTTGCGGTTGAGCAGCGTTGTCACGTCCTGCTTGACCGTCGCGGAGCGCTCGGCTGATTTGGCCGCGCGCTGGAGGCCAAAGTGGCTGAGAATCACCACGGCGGAGTGCAGCACGAGCACGGTCAAGAGGCCGTAGGTGATCCGACCACGGGTCGTCTGCGGGCGCAGGCGCGTCAGCAGCGACCGAATAGGTGAGTGGTCTCCCATGGTCATGCGGCGAGAAGGGAGTACCAACGTCCGAGGCTGTATTCGTAGGAGTCCATCACGGTGTTCCAGACGGCTACGTTGCCGAATCGCTCGGTGTAGCTACCGCCGCGCCGCGTTGACCCGGCACGCACGCTGGTTCGGCCGTCGGGGCCCTGGAGGTCTTTTGGCGTCTCCTCGCCGCCATACCAGTAACCCCATTCCCCATCGCCCATGAACTCGCGCGAGCGATCGGGGGTCGAGATGTAGTAGCCCTGGCGCGCCATGAGGGCACCGGGCCAGCCTTCGAGCCACCAGTTCATGTACTTGTAGGCCGCGTCCAGGGTCTCGTCCTTCGTCTGGGACGAGACGCACATGACTCCATGCCATGCGCGGTAGCCCTCCTTCGGAGCCGCGTAGAGGATGTCCCGACCTTCGCCGTTGAGCGTGGCCACGGCGGGGCTGAACATGCTCGACAGCGCGGACCGCCCGCTGCGCATGAGTTCGATGGAATGGGGGACCGAGTTCCAGAAGCCAGAGAACTGGCCATCGCGGCGGAACTTGGCGAGGACCTCGAAGAGCTCATCGAGCTCGGGCCGGGTGATCTCACCGATGTCTTCGATCTTGACGAGCCCTTTGGATTTGCAGGCGAGTGCGAGGTCAAAGAGGCCGATGGTCGGCTCGTTGACGATCGCCACCTTGCCCTTCCATTGTGGGTCGAGGAGCCATGACCAGCTCTCCTCTTCGTAGGGACGGCCCTCAGGCACGATCTGGCGGTCGTAACCGAACGAATCGACGTTGTGCACGTAGGGCAGGAAGCTCAAGTGATCGGTCGCGCGACTGCCGAGCTGGCCGTCCGGCTGGGCGTAGAGCATTCCGTGTGGGGACGCGCCCGCGCCGATCTTGTCATCGGGGCTCAGGCGTCCCTGCTTGCAAAGGTCGTTGACCTCCGACCAGCGCTGGATTCGGCGGCTGTCGATGCGCTGGATCGCGTCCGCCTGCCAGAGGATCTCGATGCTGTTCGACCACTGCTCGTAGATGTCAAATGCCTCCGGATACGTGGAGGCCGTTTGAAGAACCTCCGCGCTGCCACCCGGGATGAACTCGATCTCGATCCCCAGGTCAGCCTCTGCCCTTTGGCGGATGATCTCCTGGAGGGTGACGTGGGTCCCGAGCACCCGCAGCTTGGGCCTCCGGCCCAGGTGCACGGCGGCGGCCTTTGGGGCGAGGCCGGACCCGACGACGCATGCCGTCCCTGCGCGGAGGAGGTTCCTTCGCGTGATGGGGGAGCCGCTGCTGGGCAGTTGGTGTCTTGCGGTCATGGGGATCTCTGCGCGACGTCCGGCCGCCTCGTGCTGCCTGGGAGTCCTCTTCTTGTCGGGTCGAGGACATCAACCGCTGAGGCGTTTGCCTGATTCAGCCACCCGGGAGGCGGTTGTTTGTGCCCCTCGGTTACGTAGGGATGTATAAGATTTGTAGCCGGCGCGGGCCTGGTGACTTGCGAGTCCGGGCCGGGCCGAATCTGGCGGTGTCTCCCCACTGGCTGGCTGGCAGCAGGCGGATGGTTCACACTCCCTGCCATGGGAGAGTCCAAGGCCACAGGAGAGTCCAAGGAGGGGGTCGACGGGCACGCTGGGGCTATTCCGCCGGGCCGCGGCGACGCGTGCGATGCCGCCTTCGGGGCAGCGCTGGGGGCGATCAAGGACGCCGCGCTCGAGTACCTGCGGGGGCTCGGCACCCAGGCGGTTTCCGCCCGCGGCGGGGATCGTCTCCCGGAGCGTCCCCTGCCCTTGGAGGGTGCCGGTGCCGACGCGGCCCTTCGGGAGCTGGTTGGCCTCTCCGAACAGCGCAGCGTGGCGTCCGCGGGGCCGAGGTACTTCCACTACGTCGTGGGGGGCGCGACGCCCGCGGCCCTGGCCGCCGATTGGTGGACGTCTTCGTTGGACCAGCTGGCCTCCTCAGCGAGCGGGTCACCCCTCGCGGTGGAGCTGGAAGTTCTCGTCACGAAGTGGCTTGCGGAGCTCGTGCACCTCGACCCAGACGCGTACACCGGGGTCCTCGTGACCGGGGCGACGGCGGCCAACTTCGTGGGGCTCGCGGCGGCGCGCCAGTGGGCAGGGGAGCGGCGGGGTGTGGACGTGGCCGAAGAAGGCCTGGCGGGCCTGCCTCCCATCAGGGTCCTAACCAGCGGTTTCGTGCATGCGAGCGTCGTCAAGTCCCTCGCGATGCTGGGGCTCGGCCGTGCCTCGATGGAGCGGTTCTCCAGGGACAACCGCGGGACCCTGGACGTCGCGGCCATGGAAGAGCGCCTCCAGGAACTCCGGGGTGTGCCGGTGATCCTCGTGGGGACGGCCGGTGAGGTGAACGCCGGCCGGTTCGATCCTCTGCAAGAGCTGGCCCGGCTCAAGGATGAACACGGGGCTTGGCTGCACGTGGACGCGGCGTTCGGACTGTTCGCCCGGGCGGCACCCTCCGCAGGCCCCTTGGCAGCGGGCCTCGAAGCCGCTGATTCGATCGCGTCGGACGCACACAAGTGGCTCAACGTGCCCTACGACTGCGGCTTCGCGTTCGTGGCCCAGCGGGCGCTGCTCGCGAAATCATTCCGCCTCGTCGCGGACTACCTGCCGCCCGCCGATGGGCAGCCCCAGCGCGTGCCAGCCAACCTGGGTCCCGAGAGCAGCCGCCGGGCCCGGGCCCTGCCGATTTTCGCGACCCTTGCCGCCTACGGTCGCCAGGGCATAGAAACCATGGTGGAGGGCCACCTCGCCCTTGCAAGGCACCTCGCCGACCTCGTACGTGACGCACCGGACCTCGACCTTGTGGACGAGCCCTGCCTCAACATCGTTCCCTTTCGATTCGCCCCCCGCGGAATCCGCAAGCGCGACTGGGACGCATTGAATCAGGAGATCGGCCGCGAGGTCCTGCGGGACGGTCGCGTTCACGTGGGCACGACCCGCTATCGCAGCGTCGTTTGCTTCCGGCCTGCCATTGCGAACTGGCGCATGGAGCGTCAGGACGTCGAGCTGCTCGTGCGGGTCATCCGGGAGCTCGGCGGGGCGGCGCTCGACCGAGGACGATCGGCAGAGGAAGGGTGAATGGCCGGCGGAGGGGCGACCCTTCACGCGCAGGCGTTAGAGTCCCCTTTGCCCATGCAGGATCCCCCCCAAGAAGTCGTTCCCCTCGAGACCGCTCCGGCCCGCACTTCCCGGGCGGAGCGGCGCTTCCAGCACCTGCGCGACGCCCTGCTGGGGGCCATGACCTCAGGGGAGGCGGCCACGGCGAAGGCCATGTATGACCGGGCGCTTGGCATCCACGCGGATGTCGATTCCCTGGAGCTGCCCGACGAGATCCGCCAGCAGCTCGACCAGTTCATTGCCGACCTGCGCAAGGAGTTCCCGACGGCGTGGCGACTCAACGCGGCCGAGGCGGCGATGGAGCGCGCCGAACGTGCGCTTCGGCCCGAAGACCGGCAGGAACACCTCCATGAGGCGCGCCAGATCCTCGAGGAGGGACTGGGTCAGTCCGAGGAGGCAGTGGATACCGCTGCCCTCGAGGAAGCCCTCGCTGCGGTGCTGTCGGCCCTTGACGGCGAGTCAGGGCCGCGAGCGGTTCTTCCGGAGGGCGAAGAGTCTCCCCTGGGCGAGGCGGACACACAGCCCACGGCGCTCGTCTTCCCCTCGGCCCGCGCGGAACGCCAACAGCGATTGGAACAGGCCATCGAGTCGGGCGTCGACCGCCTCGAGGCCACCGTGTTGGAAGTGACTCCGGAAGCGCCAAGGGTGGACCCACCCACGCTGCAGATCGGTGTTCACGGCCGCGTCCATGCCGCCATGTTGACGGGTCGCAGCACGCCCCTCTATTCGGTGGTGATCGCGGCGTCGGAGGAGGTCCTCGAGGAAGGAGCGACCCTCGAAGTCACCGCGGAACCACCGCTGGTCTCGCCGTCTCTCCTGGCGCTTCCACGCCTGGAGCCGGGCACACCGCTCGAGCTTGGCCCGCGCCGGATCGCGTCCTTCCTGCGGTACGACCATGGGGTCATGCGGAACCTCACGGAGGTCGCCACGGGCGCCGTCCAGGCCCGGGTGCTGGACGCGAACGGTGTCGTCATGGCCTCGTGCACGGAGCCTTGGACGGTTCACCCCGTGGACTCCTGGACGGGGCTCGGGGACATGCCGGAACTGCTTGCGGCGTACGTGTTACCCAACGATCCCGCCGTGGACGGACTCACGGCCCAGGTGGCGGCGCGCATGGCGACGCTCGTCGAAGGGGCCGCTCTCGATGGATACCAGTCCCGCGATCCTTTGCGGGCCCTGCGCGCCGTGGAGGCCGTGCACGGCGCACTCTGTGGACTGTCCCTGACCTACGCGAATCCGCCGGCGAGCTTCGAGTCCGCCGGGCAGCGCATTCGTTTCCCCTCGAAGATCGTCGGGACGCGCCTTGGCACGTGCCTGGACCTGGCGTTGCTGGCGGCGGCGATGCTCGAGCAAGCGGGGCTGCATGCGGTGATCGTCCTGACCGAGGGGCACGCGATGGTCGCGGCCTGGCTCGTGGACAAGACGTTCCAGGCTCCGGTGCTCGACGAGCGCCCACGGTTCATGAAGCGGGTCGAGCTCGCGGAGATCGTCGTCTTCGATCCCGTCGTGGCGGCTGCTCAGCCCCCAGGCGACTTCGAGGCGCCCCGGGCCGCCGCCGCGGATCGGCTGGCGGTCACCGACGAATTCCAATGCGTCATCGACGTGCAGCGCGCACGCCTGGGTGGCATTCGGCCCCTGTGGATGATCGATGAGAGCGCGACCTCGCCGCCGCTGGACTTCGGCGCGGACTCCGGGGACTCATCGGGTGCGCGGGACCTGGACGCGGAGGTGGCGGCTTACCTTGAGGCCGAGCGCCGGCGCCAGCGCCTGGAAGAGACGCCCGCCACGCGCCTCGACCGCTGGCTGCGCCAGCTCCTCGACCTGACCATGCGCAATCGCTTGCTGAACGCGAGTGCCACTTCGAAGCGCGTGCTGCCGCTCCTGGCGGTGGATGTGGGCGTGATCGAAGATCGACTGAGCGCGGGCAAGACGTACCGCGTGCTTCCTTCGCCGCAGGAGCTTGAGGGGATCCGGGAACCCTCCCCCGATGACCTCGCTCCCATCGCGGGCTTGCTCGCGAGCGGCGCGGACAGCGGCAAGCTGTATTCCTCCCTCGCCCCCGGCGAGTTGGACGACCGCATCCTGAACCTCTATCGGGAAGCGCGAACGGCCCGGGAGGAGGGCGGCTCCAGCAGCCTTTATCTGGCCATCGGATTCCTCGTCTATCGGGAGACCAAACAGTCCACGAAAGAGCGCCGGGCCCCGCTGCTGCTCGTGCCGCTCGAGCTCAAGCGGCAGTCGGCGCGGAAGGGTTACTCCCTTGAGATGGGAGCGGACGAGCCGCGGGTCAACGTGACCCTGCTCGAGTACCTGCGTCGGGATCACGACATCGACGTGGCGGGGCTTGATCCTTTGCCCGAGGACGAGAACGGCGTCGATGTGCCGCTGGTGCTTCGGATCGTCAAGAACGCGATCAAGGACGAGGATCAGTGGCGCGTGGAAGAAGCCCTTCAGATTGGGCTCTACTCGTTCGCCAAGTACCTGCTCTGGCGGGACCTCAAGGATCGGGCGGCGGACCTGCGCTCGAACACGCTGGTCGAACACCTGATCGAGCACCCCGGCGAGCCGTACCCGGACCCCGTGCCGGTCCCGGATCCGAAGAGTCTCGATGGCCGCGTCGGCTCCGCGGAGGTCTTCGCGCCGCTCTCCTACGACTCGACCCAGCTCAGCGCGATCCTCGGTGTCGCGGCGGGCGCCACGATGGTACTTGAGGGCCCGCCGGGCACGGGCAAGTCCCAGACGATCACAAATTTGATCGCCCACTCGATCGCCACGGGCAAGACCGTGCTGTTCGTGTCGGAGAAGATGGCTGCCCTCGACGTGGTGCAGCGGCGGCTCGAGGGCCTTGGGCTTGGACCCGCGTGCCTTGAACTGCACTCCAACAAGGCGAACAAGAAGGCCGTGCTCGCGCAGTTCAAAGCGGCCCTCGACGCGGGCCGCGTGCGCGGCGCGCGGCGACGTGGCTGGGACGAGATTGCCGCCGACGTGGACCGCGTCAGGGGAAGGCTGAACGGGCACGTGGAGGCCATGCACTCGGAGCGTACGAGTGGCATGACGGTGCACGAGCTCATCACGCGCGCGGGTGGGGGCGACGTCCCTATCGCGCCGGTGGAGCTGGACCTTGGCGATCCCCGCGCCCTCCCGGCGGATCGGCTCGGGGAGATGCGCGCCGCCCTCGATGAGCTGGACGTGCACGGGGCAGAGCAGCTCGTGGGGCCGGACCATCCGCTCCTCGTCGTGGGGCGCACGGAAACGTCGCCGATCTTCGAATCGGAGTCGAAGGAGACCCTGGCAGCGTTCGACGGGGCGGCCGGCCTGTTCGCCGGTGCCGCGGGTGATCTCCTCGATCGCATCGGTGCAGCCCGGACCACCGATCTTGATGCCGGCGGCTGGGATACGGCGCTCGGGCTGGCCACGGCGCTCGAGGGTGCCGAGGTTCTCGGCGGTGTGGACGCACAGTGGCTGATCGATACGGCGTGGCTCGAGCGAGCGAGTGCTGGCGTCGACGCGGTGTCGGAGTTCCAAGAGCTCGGGGCCAGCCATACCCAGGCGTATCGCGTGTCGCCCACGACCCTCGACCTACCGGCGCTCGAAACTGCCCGGCGGGAGATGGTCGCCGGGGGGTGGTGGACCCGTTGGCGTCGCAAGGGCGTGCTCGTCGGTGCCGTACGGGGCATCGCGGCCGACCCGAAGTCGGTCACCCTTGAGAGCGCCATCGCGGCCCTCGATGGGGCGCAGCGTCTGGGGGAACTGGAGAAACGGATCGACGCGGAGCGTGCCGCGGGTGAGCTCCTCTTTGGGGCTGCGTGGGAGGGGGGCCGGACGGACTTGGACCGCTGCCGTGCCATGCTCGCCGCCGCCCAGGGCCTCGAGCGCCAAGTGGCAGCCTTCGCGGAATCCAGCGGCCTATCCCGGGCCGCGGTGGCGGAGATCTGCGCCGAACGTGTGCGGTTCGGGTCACCGGTGGATCTCCGGGCTGCCCGGGAGGCGTTCGAGGGCGCGCGCCCGGCCTTCGAAGGGGCGCTCAGCGCCGTCGTCGAAGTCCTGCAGCCGTTGTCCGGCGCACCCCAGACCTGGTCCCTCGATGCGGTCACGACGTGGCGTGGCATCGTGCGCCGGGGGTTCGACGCGTGGGGATCTTTACGCGGATGGACGCGGTGGCAGATCGCCCGGGCGCGGGCCATGGAAGTGGGGCTCGGCAAGGTGGTCTCCGGCATCGAGTCCGGCGCGCTCAACGCAGGCCAGGCCCGCGCGGCCTTCGACGGCGCGTTTGAGTCCGACCTCCTCTTGCATGAGGTCTCGGCCGACGAGCGGCTGCGCGCGTTCGAGGGCGTCGACCACGGACGCGCGGTGGAGCGCTTCCGCGACCTTGACGAAGAGCGCCTCGGCGCTGCGTCCGAGGAAGTACGACAGCGCGTCGGATCGAAGCGCCCAACCCAGAAGGTCCTGGAAGAGACCGCCGGAGCTTCGAGCGGCAAGGGCCTGACCGGACTTGGGCTCTTGCAGCGGGAAATCACCAAGAAGACGCGCCACCTCGCGATCCGCCGCTTGCTGGCCGAGCTCGGCCCCGCGGCCATGGAATTGAAGCCGTGCTTCCTCATGAGCCCCATGTCGGTCGCTCAGTACCTCGATCCGTCGCATCCGCCCTTCGACCTCGTTGTGTTTGACGAGGCGTCGCAGATTCCCGTTTGGGACGCGATCGGTGCCCTCGCCCGGGGCCGTCAGGCCGTGGTCGTAGGGGACCCGAAGCAGCTTCCGCCCACGAGCTTCTTCTCCCGCGGTGAAGACGAGTCGATCGCCGAGGATGACATTCAGGACCTTGAGAGCATCCTCGAGGAGTGCATGGGGGCGCAGGTTCCCGTGCACCGCCTGAGTTGGCACTACCGAAGCCGCGACGAGTCTCTCATCGCGTTCAGCAACGAGCGCTACTACGGCGGCGATCTCGTCACGTTCCCGTCGAACGGCGAGGATGCGGGTGGTGTGCATGTGCGCTTCGTCGAGAACGGCGTGTACCAGAAGGGCACGTCGCGGACGAACCCGGTCGAGGCCCAGGCGGTGGTGGACGAGGTCGTCTCGCGGCTCCTGGCGGCCGGGCCTGATTCCGCGGACGCCGGCTCCATCGGGGTGGTCACGTTTAACCAGGCGCAGCAGCAGCTCATCCTCGACCTCTTTGAAGAGGCCCAGCGCGCGCACCCCAAGATCGAGCGTTACTTCAACGACTCTGAGGTGGCCGGTGTCTTCGTCAAGAACCTCGAGAACGTGCAGGGGGATGAGCGTGATCTGATCGTCTTCTCGATCGGGTATGGGCCGGACGCCAAGGGCCGCGTATCCATGAACTTCGGGCCCTTGAACAAGGACGGGGGCGAGCGGCGGTTGAACGTCGCCATCACGAGGGCCCGGTGCGAGGTGCTTGTGTTCACGTCGCTGCGGTCCGACCAGATCGACCTCGCGCGCACGTCGGCCCGGGGCGTGCGGGACCTGCGCGCGTTCCTGCGGTTCGCGGAGGACGCGAGCCGCGATCAGGGAGCGGCGGCGGGAGCGCGCAAATCCCGGGATCCGTTGGTGCAGTCCATTGCGCAGGCACTCATGGACCGTGGATGGTCCGTGGACCTGGAGATTGGGCGCTCGGACGTGCGGCTCGACTTGGCCTTGAGGGATCCGGCGGATCCCACGCGCTACCTATTGGCGATCGAGACCGACGGCGCGAACTACGAGCGCGCTGCGACGGCCCGGGATCGTGATCGGTTGCGGACGGACGTGCTCGATTCCCTTGGTTGGTCGGTGCATCGCCTCTGGGCCGTGGACTGGTGGCGGGACCGCGACGGCGAGATCGCGAAGATCGAAGCCAAGGCGAAGGGGCGGAGTTCAGGACCGGCGGGCGGATCCGAGTGACCTCGGGTACGATGCCCGCCATGTCGCCCGAATCGTCCCCCGCCGCGGAATCGCCCGAGTTCACCCAGTCCTGGACGGACCACTTCGTCGCGAATGCCGAGACGCATTGGAGGGGACTCGCGGGACAGCCACTTCGGTACCTCGAGATCGGCGTCTTCGAAGGGCAGAGTTCCCGGTGGATGCTGGAGAACGTGTTGACCCATCCGGACAGCCGGATGATTGGCCTTGACGCGTGGCCCTTTGACGGAGACCCGTTCGAGGGGCGCGCACGGGCGAACCTCGCGCCCTTCGGTGACAAGGTCGAGCTCATCAAAGGCGACTCCGGCAAGGTCCTCCGTGAAGGACGATTTAAAGATGAGTCGTTCGACATCATCTACATCGACGGCGACCATCGCGCGCTACCGGCCATGGCGGACTCGGTCTTGACCTGGCCGCTCCTGAAGGTGGATGGGTTGTGCACGTGGGACGACTACAAGTGGCGCCGCGCTCCTTGGAAGCGCACGCCGCGCCACGAGCGTCCGGGCGACGCCATCGACGCGTTCTTGGCGGCCATCCGAGGGCGCTATCAGCTTCTCTTCAAGAACTACCAGCTCGGGGTGCGCAAGACGCTCGGGGCGTTTGAACCGCCCCATTAGCGGCGGCTGGCGCGGAGGTGGCGATGCGCACAGTGAGTGCGATTGCGCTCCTTTTGCGTCGGAGATGTCGCGCCTGGCCGGCGTTTTGTTGGCCATGCGGGCCCGTCTGGGCTGGGCCTGCCAAAGCCGGGTCCTGGCGGCATAGGATTTGCCGCCCGCGCTGCTCGCCCCCCCATAACCCTGAATCCTCCCGCCTCGCCCATGCCTCGACTCGCATCCTCGGCCCCCGCCGCACTTGTCTCCGCCGCCTTTGTGGCCGCTGCCCCCCTCGTCGCTGCGCAGGAGGCGCTTGTGCTCCCCCTGGATCGGCCGGTCATCGACCTGGCAGGGAACGGCCGCGTGGCGCTCAGCAGTGCCGGTTCCGGGGACGTTTCTCTCTGGACTCCGGGTCGGGGCTGGGTCGATCTCACCGGTCCAACCGCGGTGGGGCTGGCGGTCTCGTCGACCGGTAGTGAAGTGCTCGGGGGCGACTTGAACGGCGGGTTCCTTTGGGAGCGTGGGTTCGGCTGGGCGCCGATCGCGGGTCCGGGTCAGCGGGTGCCACGGCTTCTTTCCGGGGACGGCCTGAGGGTCGTAGCGCGTACCGAATTCGGAACGAATGGAACGCCCTACATCTGGGATCGCGTCACCGACTCCATTTCTGAGCTCGAGCTGACGGCCCTCGCCGAGGCGGCGACCGTCGGGGCCGTCGACGAGACGGGCTCCCGGGCTGTCTCTTATACACATCTGACGCTGCCGACGATATGCAGTGTGTAG
>OJFX01000096.1_pt1 | contig 26315 bp, 16 predicted proteins | sample 1594171 | NCBI WGS metagenome assembly OJFX01 (sample SAMN05416840, study PRJEB24817) | seawater metagenome | isolation source: Sea water | place: Canada:Atlantic | collected 2013-07
TCGTGGGCTCGGAGATGTGTATAAGAGACAGCCTCCCGCAGGGGGGGGCTACAATGTTGCATCTCTACGGACACCCTTCGGGAGTCGACCAACCCAGGCTGGAAGTCGTCTCAGAGGGATCTCCCCGCAGATCAGCCTAGTACTTTCCCGTACTCGTCTTCGTTGAAGCCGATCAACCACGTCTTGCCAGCCTTGACGGTTGGAGCACGCAAGTTGCCCGTGGGGCCGAGGGCGATGGCGGCCAAGTCCTCGGGGGCCTTGGCGTAGTCGATCTCTGTCACCTTCTTGCCCTTGGCAGCGATGACCTTCTTCGCGCCCTCAAAGAGAGTGGCCAGGTCGCCTTCGCCGTAGCGTTCCTTCGTTGCGTTCACCGTCTCACGGACGGTGACACCGGCGCCTTCGAGGAAGGCGTCGGACTTCTTGCAGGTGGTTCAGCCCTTGCGGTGGTAGTACCAGTCGATTCGTTTTGCCATGTCGTTGCTTTCGAAGGAGGGGGGTGGTGAGAGGCACCTCTTCTGGTTGCTGTGAACCAGCGGGTTCCCTGGGATATTGGTGGAGTGGCCTCCGCCGATGGTCACGGTCGCTCAAGGGTGGGTACAACACCCACCAAGCGGGCGTACTCTTGCATAGCGAAGCGGTCGGTCATGCCGGCGAGGAAGTCACACACGGCACGCTCAAGCCCGACCTGCCGTTGCCACCCCTGGTACCACTCCGACATCTCGCTGGGGCTCTGCCGGTACGCTTCGAAGAGGCCTCCGATGACCTCCTTGGCCCAGGTGCGGAACGCTTGCAGGTAGGGGTGGCGATAGAAGCGCCGGTAGAGGAACTTCTGTAGCTCGGCCACGAGGGGGTTCATCTCCGCGGAATGACCGCAGAGCATCGTGTCGTGGGCTCGAACGTCCGCGGAGCTGGCAACGCCAGAGTCGGAGACGTTCTGTTGGGTCGCACGTACGAGGTCCACGATGCAGACGCCGATCAGCTCATTGGCGACACGGCTGATCCGTAGCCGCGGGTCGTCTGCGGCGCCGGGAGCCGCCATCGTCCCGGAGAGGAACCCTGGGTGGCGTTCTTCCACACGTTGACGCGCGAGACGCCAAAGCCCCACAGACTCTTCCAGGTCCGCCTCCATGAACATGCCCGCAGCGAGCCCGTCCTCGATGTCGTGCTTGTTGTAGGCCGTCGAATCAGCGAGGTCGACCACTTGCCCTTCGAGCAGAGGTTGCAGGGGTTTGGGGATAAACTCGTCGGGCCAATCCTCTTCGGTTTCGTGCTTGAGGAGCGACTCTCGGAGTTCCCGGGTCAGATTCAGTCCCGGGAAGTCGGGACTCCGTCGTTCGAGCTGATCGACGACCCGCAGGACCTGGGCGTTGTGACGGAATCCCCCGTATGGGTGCATGAGCTCGTTGAGGGCCCATTCGCCGCGGTGACCAAACGGTGGGTGCCCGATGTCATGGGCCAGGCTGAGCGCCTCGCACAGGGGCTCGTTCAGGCGCAGGACCCCGGCGACGCTTCGGGCGACTTGGCAGACCTCGAGGCTGTGGGACAGCCGGGTCCTGTGGTGGTCGCCTTCGTCATTCAGGAAGACCTGCGTCTTGTATTGAAGACGCCTGAAGGCCGTGGCGTGGGTGATGCGGTCGCGGTCGCGTTCGAAGAGCGTGCGGTGGGGGTCGGGCGACTCGTCGAAGCGGCGTCCCAATGAGTCCACGCTGCGCATGGCGAAGGGCGCGAGCTGCGCCGCTTCGCGGGCCTCTCGCATGGCGCGATCGCAGAGTTCCGGGGCGTTCATGGAATAGGTTCCGTTCGGGCGGGGGGAAGGCCACCCCGGGTCCTTAGACGAGCGGGCATGGCCCGGGTTGCGGGACCATAGCAGAAGGATCGAGAATCCCGGGCACCCCGTCCCGGGGGCAGATTTCGATACCTTGTGCCGATGACCGAGTCCCCCTGGTACGTGGAAGCCTTCCGCAGCGACTACCGAGACGTCTACTCACACAGGAATCTCGAAGCGGCACGCTCGGAGGTCCGGTGGCTCACGGAGGACGTCCTGGCGGGCGTTTCGGGGCGGGTCCTGGACGACTGCTGCGGCTTCGGCCGCCACAGCGTGGCCCTCCGGGAAAGGGGAATCGATGCCCTTGGAATCGACCTCTCCTTCGACTTGCTGGCGAGTTCGGGGTCCTTGGCGGAGGAGAGCAAAGTGGCCCACGAGCTTCGGGGTCGCTTGGCCCAGGCCGATATGCGTCGCCTTCCCTTCCGCTCTGGCATGTTCGGAGCGGTCGTCAATCTATTCACGTCCTTCGGCTACCTCGGGGAGAAGGGGGATGCTCAGGCGCTCTCAGAGATGGGCCGCGTGCTCGCCCCCGGTGGGCTCTTGGTGATGGACCTCATGAACCCATCCGCCATCCGCCGGGGCCTGGTGCCCTCGTCGAAGGAGGAGCGTGAGGGGGTCATTCTGGAGGCCGAGCGGTCCCTCGAGGACGGGGGAAGGCGTGTCGTGAAGTCCGTTCGGCTGACCTTCCCAAGCGGGGAAGTGCGGGAGTGGCGAGAGGACGTCCGCATGTTTGAGCCCGAAGAGATTCAGGGTCGCCTCGCGGCCCTTGGGATTGCCGTGGAGCGCGTGGCCGGGGACTTCACGGGGAGGCCATTCGCCGCAGGGGACGCCGAGCGCCAAATCGTCGTCGGTCGGAAGGCCTAGGGGGCCGCCCGAGGCACTTCCGCCTGCGCCCTTCGGCCCATCCCGCGGGGGGATTCATCTGGTGGGGGTGATTGGTCCGGCCCCGACGACCAAATCGGATCGGTGAAACACGGTCGGTCCGGGGCTGGATCGCACTACATTGTCGACCCTACCGCGGCAGTGCCTTCCCGGCCGCGGCCCTATTCCTCTCCGTGAGCCCACTCTCCGTCGGATCCCCTTCCGCCCCCAAATGCAGCAGAACATCGTCTTCAGTGACCAGGCCCTGGAGCTCCAGGCGACCGCACGAAAAATCGCCGACGAGTACGTCCGTCCGGGCGCGGCCCACGCGGACAAGCACTCTGAATACAACATGAAGGCCGCGAAGGCCGTCGCCTCTGCGGGGCTCTTTCGGGCATGGATTCCCGAGGCCTACGGGGGCGTCGACGCGGGCATCTTGTCCCTGGCTATTGTGGCCGAGGAGCTCGCGAAGGCTGACTCGGGCTTCGGCGTGGCCTACGCGGTGAACGCCCTCGGCTCCTTCCCGATCTTGCTTGGCGGCACCGAGGAGCAGAAGCAGAAGTGGATGCCGAAGATCGCCGCGGGTGAGACCTTCGTCGCATTCTGCCTCTCCGAGAAGTTCGCCGGCTCCGATGCCAGCGGCCTCGCTGTGACCGCCGTCCGCGACGGGGATCATTACGTCATCAACGGCGAGAAGAAGTGGACGACCAACGGCGGCGTGGCTGACGTGTACACCGTCTTCGCGGTCACCGATGCGACCTCGAAATCCCGCCGTATCAGCGCGTTCATCGTGGAGAAAGGCACCCCCGGGTTCACGATCGAGAAGATCGAGGACAAGATGGGTATTCGCGGGGTTCCCGTCGTGGAGACGCACTTCAACGACGTGCGGGTGCCCGTGGAGAACCTCATCGGCGGCCGCGAGGGCCTCGGGTTCAAGCACGCCATGATGACCTTGGACCACGCCCGCCCCGGCGTCGCCGCCCAGGCAGTGGGGGCCTCCCAGGGCGCGCTGGACCTCGCCAACGTCTACGCCTGCCGCCGCGTTCAGTTCGGCAAGCCCATCAGCCAGCACCAGATGGTGCAGAAGATGCTGGCCGACATGGCCATGAAGACCGAAGCCGCGCGCCAGCTGACCTATGCCGCCGCAGCGGCCATCGACGTCAACGGGCCCAGCCCCGCCAACTCGAAGATGGCGGCCATGGCCAAGTGCTTCGCTTCCGATGTGGCCATGGAGGTCGCAACGGACGCGGTGCAGGTTTTCGGCGGCTACGGCTTCATGGAGGACTACCCGATCGCGAAGTTCTTCCGCGACGCGAAGATCCTTCAGATCTACGAGGGCACGAACCAGATTCAGCGCATGGTGATCTCGCGTCACCTGGTGCGCGAAGCGAACGACCTGGAGCACCTCAAGGACTTCATTCCTTCCGAGGAGCAGAAGTCCTACGGCGCGCAGCCGACGACCGCAACGTAGGCCAAAGGGGGCTCCCGTTGGGAGCGGCCCCCAGGGTCGTGGGAATCTTTCCGACTTGGCCTCTCTCTTTGGGTTCGCTCTATCCCTAGCCGTTCCGGCACAGTGGGTTGGGGTGGATCCTCCCCGTGCGGGGCCCCGACTGACTACGCCAGGCAAAGGGCATGCCCCCACCGACACTTGCGGAGATGCGTGCCCATTCCTCGAAGTCAGCTTGGAATCTTTCCCAGCGAGGGGGGAGGCATGGCGGGCCAGGGGCCCGTGCCTGGCCAGGACGTGGCCCGGGCGTCCAAATGGGCGCCCGGGCCACCTCTTTTTTGGCTCAGGCTTGGCTCTCAAAGGCTCCATTGGCCTGCCGATTTTGGTCTTCGGGGGACTGCCTCTTCGGCGGTCCTCATGGGGATCTCATCGTGGGGAGGGGGCCGAGTGGCCTTGTACAGACCCCTTTCCATGAACGGACCGTGCGGATTTCTCAGGCTGGCCCAGTCTCATAAGCCTCGCCTATTAGGCCAGTTACGCAAAGTTCCTCCAATACGGAGCGTCACAGGCCGTACTTGATGCGAAGACCCACCTGAACAGGTTCGGGGCACGCGGCGCTTTTAGTGGCCGCGTTCGGCACGCCGCTCGCACTGGCTTCTATGGAACAGGTGTGAGCTGCCGCCGGAGACCCCCCTCTCTGCTCAGCCCACCAGACGATTCCTAGCCCAGACGCACTCCCACGCGGCTTTCAACCGCGGCTGCGTCAAAGCGACGGATCGCACTTGGAGACCATCATGACCGCAATTCGCACCCTCAAGACGCTCGCCGATCTCGATCGGATTTTGGACCGCTATGCCGAGGACCCGGAGGGGTTCACGGCGAAGGCCAAGCGTCGCGCCCAGGAATGGAACCGACAGAACATCGATCTCGAGCTGTCGGACCCCACGACTTGGCGAAAAGCCGCAGACGATCTTTCCGAATCCCGCGCCGACAAAGCGCGGGCCGAGTCAAGAGTTGCTTCCATCGAGGAGCAGCTCCGGGCCGAGATCGAGACGATCACGATCATGGGTCGCGAAGAAGAGGCCCAGCACGCACGCCGGGTGGAATTCGCGAAGCTCCGTTACGAGCATGCGCTGAGCCGTGCGGGCATCACCGAGGAAGACGTGGAAGGCAAGGTCAACTACGACCCGACGACCTACCGGGATGTCTGCGCCGAAGCCTGCGACCTACCAGAGGATCTGTGCCGCCGCTGGGTTGAGCTGCATCATCTGCGCACGGAGCTCGTCGAGCGGAACCTGTACCTGGCGATCATCAACGTCGAACGCTACGCGCACTTGGGTGTGGGTCGACTCGACCTCATTCAGGAAGGCTCTGCCGCGCTCTTCCGAGCTGTGGACGGGTTCGACTGGCGCCGTGGCTTGCTGTTCCGAACCTACGCCGTCCACTGGTTGAACCAGGCCTACCGCAGCTACCTCTACAACAACGGTCAAACGGTTCGTGTACCGGTTTACCTGCAGAAGGCGATGAAGCACGTTCGGTTGGCCCAGGACAAATTGGGTCCGGACGCGTCCGTGGCTGACCTCGCCAAGGAGGCCGACCTCGGTGAACACCTTGTGGCGAGCGCGCTTGCAGCGGCTCGATCCACGATGTCGATTGACTCGCCGTTCAGCGGCAGCAACGAAGCGCAAACGACGCTGTCGGAAGTGCTCGGCCAGGCCGACGAATCGGGCGTCTACTCGACGACCATGGAAGAGGTCACCCTCGAGGACGGAATCCACGACGCGATGGACCGCCTCTCGGAGCGAGAGCGTTACGTGATCGAGATGCGTTTCGGCATCAACCGTGAGCGAGAGCACACTCTCAGCGAAGTGGCAAAGGAGCTTGGTGTCAGCCTCGAACGCGTGCGCCAGATCCAGGTGAGGGCCATCTCGAAGATGAAAACACCTGGGCTTCGCAAAGCGATCGATCCCTTCATGTAGATCGTCGGGTATGCACCAACGGGCCCGGCGCCGCTCCACGAGCGGCGCCGGGCCCGTCTTTTTTTGGCGTGAAATGGCGCGTGGGCTGCAACCACCGATGGTGCCGTCAGTCGTCCTGTTGAGCGCGGTGGCAACTGCGGTACCCATGGCGGTGCTGGTCGACCCCCGCGCAGCAACCCGTCCAGAGGAGGACTCCATTGAAGACGCTACTCGCCTCGATCACGCTACTCATTGTCGCCACTTCCCAGGCCTTCGGGGCCGTCGAACCGTTGGACGATCCGAGTGCAGAGGTCCACCTCTGTTGGAAGCTCGGGGACTTCACCGACGCCAACGTACAGGCCCACTTCCCTGCCCAGTGCACATGCGATGGTCTCAAATACATCTCCGTCCCGGGGATGACGCTTGGCGGGAGCGCGCCGGGCAACAACGGCGGCATCGTGCCGGATTGTTACCTCCACACCATCGTGACACCTGGGTTCTACACGGCTGCGCCCGACGGTTCGCTCAACGTTGTGGCCATCCAAGAGCCCATCATCATCGAGATGCGTGGCTGTGATACCAGCGGCTGCTATTGGCTCTTCGGCAGCGCGGACTGCGTGATTGAGTCCACCCATCAAGGGGGATCCCGCGTGAGCTACCGCGTCGTGGGGCCGTGCGCCAGAACGATCGAGTGAGGCCATCCGAGGGCGTCCGGACCCCGCCTCCAGGCGGCCGGGCGCCCTGCTCTCTTTCTGGTTCCCTTCCGCCTCCCCGGTGGGGGCCCGCGCCCGTGCGTAACCGTAGAAACGCCGCGCCGTGGCCCTCGACCCCAGCATTCACCCAAGCCCATCACCCCATGCTGAGCGCCCTTGTCATTGCTCTCGCCGTGCCCCTTCTGGGTGCGTCCCCTTGCACCGCACGGGGGCCTCTCCGGGCCCCATTCTTCACCCCTCTGATCCACGGCATTGGACCGGACCTAGCCCAGGGCGATCCGGCGCGAACCCAGGAACGACGCTCCGTGCCCACCAGGAATGCCGCGGCCAAGGCCCTCGGCGTCCGAACTTCTTTGATCGACGCCGTTTCACTGGTGCATCGCTTCGACTGGCACTGCATCGAGCTTGGCCTGTACAAGCCCAATGGAGCGCTCAACATGGGGGCTCTGTCGCGCGACGCGGGACCGGATCACCCGATCGTGCGTTTCCTGGAGCACGGGGAGGCTCCGGTCGCGGCGGGCGCCGTGATGCCCGCGGGCGGCTTCAGGCGCAGCGCAATCTACCCGGGCGTTCGGGGGTTCCACTTCCCGGGGATGCCGCCGTCCCTCGACGAGCTCCTCGAATGCACGCGCTATCACCTCGGTTACAAGGCCGCCCGGGCGGCCTTCGCATCCGATCCGGAACTCCAGCCGGGTCACGTGCTGGCGCTTCTCGCTGAGGACTGTTTGATGGCTCCGCCCATCGAGGGCAGCGCGGAAGCGGCCCAGCTCCACAAGCGCAGCGTTGCCCAGCAGCGATTTGCGGTTCTTGGTAACGGTTCCTTCTGCTATGTCGCTTGGGGCGTGCTACAGCTCGATGAGTTTTGGGAACATGAGGACGAGGGGGCGAGGGAGATCTTCATCCAAGAAGTTCTGTCCCTTGGGACCCAATCAGACGCGCTCACGTGGATGTGCCTGCGTGTGCTGAACCCACCTCTCATTCCCACCGACCAGCAGCCCGCCAGGGGCGTTGCCCGGCCGTTTGATCCACATCGGGGAGTGATTGGATTCACCGACGGCCACCAGTCGTTCGTGCAGGGCGTCCGGCGTGAACTCGCCTCCCATTGGGCAGCCGATCCACCTGTCCGCGCCGCCGAATGCCGGCGGGCATCCCTCCCACGCCTGGGGGCCTGGTCCAGCGTGATGCTGGACCGCATCCTGCGCGAACGTGGCACCCTTGAGTCGGCGGATGCGGCGCTCCGGAATGGGTCCATGGATGAGCGCATCTTGTATTGGCGTGCCTTGGCACGTAGCGCGTCCTTCGAGGTCTTCAACGCTGCCTACCTGGACGAACTCACGCGAATGACCTCCGGGACAGACGAGGTCCCAGGGGCGGCGCGCATGAAGGAGCTGGAGGCCATCGCCCTAGAGCGTCCACTGTTGGCCGCAGAGCAGGCTGAGCTATCCACTCTCAAGGACCGTGCGAAGAGCCTTCGCGTGGCGCTGATTGGCGAACTGGGGAACCTCCTCGTCATGTCCGGTGGCCCGCTCCATGTCGCTGCCGTAGCTGCGACCCTGGCGGGTCCGACCGAGGCGATCTTGGCGGAGGGTTGTGGGATTGTGCCTGGCGGGCCCATGCGGGCAACGGTCCTCGGGAACGCCTGGATCCGGCTCGCGCTTGTGCCCAGCGATCAGTCTGTTTGGGTCGTGGGTGACCACCTCGGGGGTGCGATGGTGCTGCCTGAGTATGCCCTCGACTCGATGGTCGGGCTGCTTGGCGTTCACAGGCCCCCCGGTTACGACGGAATCCTCGATGAGGTCCTTCAGAGTGATTCCGTGGGGATGCAGTCGCGGGCCATCATGAACCCGAACTGGATGGACGAGGAGCGGTTCCGGACTGAGTTCACGCGCCTCTTGGACACGGTCCGCAGCGGGGCGGTCGCGGCGGGCGAACGGGAAGAAATCCGGCTTCGACTTGCCGGGGCCCTGGCAAGGCGTAGCGACGGCGCTGGCCGGGATCTGCTCCTGCGGACGTTTGAGGACGGCCTTTGGAAGCCAGGGGCCGCAGGCTGGGGCCATCGCCTCTCGAAGGGGCCATGGGCCGCGCAGCTATGGGCCAAGCTTAAGCCAGGGGATCGCGCGGACCTGATTCAGAGGGGCCTTGCGCCCAGGGACCTGTTCGACTGAGTGGAGGCGTGGGCCAGCGGTGAGTGGGCGAGGCGCGCGGTCGTAGCCGCACGCCTCTGCCCTGGTCCGGGGCGACACTCGATGTCCAGGCCACTGGCCCAGCCCTTACTGCAGGGGCGCCGGGAGTGTTCCGATGAGGCGCAGGGCGAGCTTGCTCTCGTCGAGGATCTCCAGCACTTCCCGGCCCCGCGGGTCGTAGTTGATCTCCGTTCCATTGGGGCCCAGAAGCCCGATGTCGGCCGCCAGGAGTGCGCCCTGGACGCGCAGTTTGCCGTTGGTGCCTTCAGCGGGGCTGTTGGGGACCACGCCGAAGATGCTGTTCGCGCTGTAGACCGTCGCGTCGACCTTGAAGGCCTCCGTGGCGTCACGGGTGGTCAAGTTGTTGGTGATCAATTCACGCAAGAGCGCTTCGTCAATCCACGAGGCCGTGGGCTCCAGGGTCGCGATGACGGGGGCGGGCCGCCCTGCGGGTTTGAGGAACGGGTCGTTCGGATCGCTTGGATCCGCGAGGGAGATGCCATCTGAACTCCACCCTTCGACGCGTTCAGGGGCGACCCAATGGTCCTTGCTGGGATCGAAGTAGCCGTCCCCATCGGGAATGGGGACGGGATCGCCCTCGCCAAATCCGTAGTAGCGAGCCACGTAGTTGTCGCCCGAGTAGTCGGGGTTGTCGTACATCGGCGTCACCCACTCGTAGATCGTCCTTTCGACCTCCTCGTAGCGCGCCGGGCTGTAGGGGGCCCAGTTCGAGGTCGTGACCTCTCGCTGCCCCGTGATCACCCATTCCCTGATGGGCTCCTCACGGGTGCCGACCTGCTGCCACTCGTAGACCGGCACTTCGCGGGTACGGCCCGTGTCGACGACCTGTGTCGTGTCCTGACCGTAGGGGGGCGGCTTCGTGGCCGGGATCGTGATCGTCTCGTAGATCGGCTCTTCCCGAGTGCCGGTCTGCACGTTCTCCATGATCGGGACGGTCCGCGTCGTGCCCGTGTCTTGCCACTCGCCTACGTCCTCCATGTGGGAGCTCTCGACCCTCTGGTACAACTGCCGCTGGGTGATCTCTGTCCCGGTGGCGGTGTAGACCGCTTTGCCCGGAAGCTGCGGCTGGGTCTTGACCCACTCGCGGCGGTTGAAGATCGCGGCCTGCTCGAGGGTGAAGTTCCATGAGCCGCTAGAGGTTCCATCGACGGCAGCGCCTGCTCCCCAGCTAGGGCGATAGATGTCGCCCATGACGACGTTCCCTCCCGCGGTCAGGCCGAGGGCATTGGCCCGTCCGTCGCTGGCGCGACCGAACTGACGTTCTCCAGAGACGATGGCGTCTGCGTACTCCAGGTCGCCGCGCACGTAGATGTTGCCGCGGACCCAAAGGGAGCCTTCCCCGACGATGGGCCCGGAGATGATCAGGTCGCCGTCGATTGCCACGCGGCCGTCGATTTCGATTGGAGCGCCCGGCGTGCCGGTGAGGATCACATTGCCCGCCGTGACCCCGCCAAGGCTGGATTCGGTGCCCAGCGCGAGGCCATCGGCGGTGACGCGGGTGGTCACGACGCTTCCGAGGGGCGACAGCCCGATGGCACCTCCGCTGATCGAACCCGTGAAGTTATCGGTGGTCGTCGCGAATTCGAGGTCGTCGATGACCCGGTTGCCCTCGCCTGTCAGGTCCTGGGCAAGGGTGATGGGGTCGATGCCGCCGTCGTCGAGAAAGGGCAGTGGGAAGGTGTCCGGCATGGCGCCGTCCACTGGCTCGTCGTCGTCGAGGTAGTTCGTGTAGAGATTCTGAAAGGGCACCGGGGCGCTCGGATCGCCGGGGTCGAGGTTGACCATGTTGAGGAGCCCGAAGGGGTCCTCTGCGACGCTGCCCTGTTCGTTCATCTCGGCGGCACGCAGCGAGTAGGAACTCCAGTCCGCGATCGCTTCCCCGTCGTCATCGATGGCCTCTCCGCCGAGGTACAGCGTGCCGGCGATGGTCGAGTCAGGGTCGTGGCGGATTTGAAAGCTCTCGATGGAGCCGATCCGCGCCCTGATGGCTCCGTCGTAGTCTGCTAGGTCTCCGGATCCGTACACGCGCCGGGCATCGTCCACCTTCGTGTGGCACATGATGCAGTTGATGTTGTTCGCGAGCAGAGTGAAGTCCAGGCCCTCCCACTCCGGTGCTGTCATGGAGAAGACATCCGTCAGCGTCTGGGTGATCTCATCGCCCCCGACTTGGGCGATGGCGGTGCTCGTTACGTAGAGCAGCGTCGCGCGAGCTTGGTCCTCACGGTGAACCCGAACAGAGTCGACCACGCTGGTGCCCAGGACCCATCGCCCCAGGGTGTCCTGGGCGAGGCCGAGTTGGTCCGACACCTCCATGGGGACGATCGTGGCGGCAGTGGCTTGGTCGGTGATGCCCCGAGCGGTGAGGTAGGCTCGCAGTTCAGAGACCCGCGGATCGCGCCCTTCGGGAAGGGTTGCTTCGTAGCCCGACCAGAAGCTCTGCGCGGCCAGCCGGTTCACGCTGGAGGCCGTTCGCTTGCTACCAAATCGATCGACCCGCCGAATGGCGCTCGTGGACGTGTCGAGGGATGTCTCCAGGAGTCCCGCAAGCAGCGCGGCGACCACCGACAGCATGAGCAGCGAGGAGAGCATCGCGTTCCCGGAACGTGAGCGCATGGGGGGCGGGATTGGGTTCGGCATGCGAGGAGGTCTTGGGCGTCGGAAGGGAGAGGCAGCTCTCGGAGATCGGGAGGCGGCGCACCTTGACTGGACGCCTTCCAGCTGTTCTGAGAAGAGCGTTCCCTGGGAGCCAAATGGAGACGGCCCGCGCGTCCCCATGTGGGACCCGCGGGCCGTCGGCTCGATGGGCGCTCTGTCGCTTTCCTAGGGGCGCGCGGTCGGCACGGCGCCGAGGAGGGTCAGCTCGATGCGTCGTTCGTCGCGGATGTCGAGCACCGCCTGGCTGCGGGGGTCGTAGAGGATCTCCGTGCCCCCGGGGCCCAGGAGGCCGATGTCGGCCGAGAGGACCGAACCTTCGATGCGGATGGCCCCGTTCGTGCCCTCCGATCGACTGTTCGGGACAAGGCCAAAGATGCTGTTGGCGCTGTAGAGCGTTGCGTCGACCGTGAAGGGCTCGTCCGCGTCGCGGGCGGTCAGTGTGTCTTCGATCAGACCCTTGAGGGCGTCACTGTCCATCCAGTCGCCCGTGGGCTCAAGGGTCGCGATGACGGCCGGGTTTCCCGTCGCCGGGAAGAGCACTGGGTCGGAGCTGTCGGAGGGGTCAGCGAGCGTGAGCTCCGACATGTCCCATCCGTCGACGCGCTCCTCGGCCATCCAGAGGCCCGTGGCCGGGTCGAAGTAGCCCTTCTTGTTCTGGATCGGGACGACGTCGCCTTCCCCGAAGGCGTAGTAGCGCGACGTGTAGTTCGGGCCCTTGTAGTTCGGGTTGATGTGCTGGGGGCGTTGGACCTCGTAGACCGCGACTTCGTACTCGTTGTACCTGGGCGGTGAGAACGAGACGTGCCGGGTCCTCAGCTCGTCGCGGTACCCAATGGTGACCGTTTCCATCACCGGGACCTCTCGGGTACCGGTCTGTACTCGCTCGAACACCGGGACTTCACGGGTGCCCGTTTGGACCCGTTCGGTAGTGGCGTTGTCGTAGGGGGCGGGGCGGGTGGATGGAATCGTGATCGTCGCGTAGACCGGCTCTTCTCGGGTGCCGGTTTGGATGCGCTCGTACACAGGGACGGTCCTGGTGCGGCCCGTGTCGCGCCGCTCCGTGATGGGCACGCTGACGGTTTCGGTGACGGTGTCGAAGAGTTCGTCACGCTGGGTACGGGTTCCCACTTGGACGCGCTCCGGCTTGCCGGGCAGTGTCGGCTGGGTTTTGACCCATTCCCCGCGGTTGAAGATCGCGGTTTGCTCCACCGTGAAGTTCCAGGGGCCCCCCTGGGAGCCGTCCACCGAGGCGCCTTCGCCCCACTGGGGGCGGAAAGGATCGCCCATGACGATGTTGCCGCCCGCCGTCAGGCCGAGGGCGTTGAGGCCACCGTTCCTCCCCAGGCCGAACTGGCGTTCGCTGCCTGCGACGGCGTCGGCGTATTGGAGATCGCCGCGCACGTAGATGTTGCCTTTGACCCAGAGGGAGCCGGAGCCTTCGATGGGGCCGGAGATGATCAGGTCGCCGTCAATTGCGACGTCGCCATCGATGCGGATCGGTTCAATGTCGGAACCGGTCAGTACGACGTTGCCCTGCGTTACGGTTTGAAGTGAAGTCCGATTGCCGTCGGCCAGGGCGCGGGCCGAGGCCGCCGAAGACACGCGTTCCCCAGGGAGAGCGACGCCGATGGAGCCGCCGCTGATCGTGCCGCGGAAGGACTCCGTGGTTGCCGCAAACTCGTTGGGGTCCACCCGTCGGTTGCCGGCGCCGCCCTCGGTCAGCTCGCCGGTGGTGAGGTCGAACCCACCGTCGTCGCGGAAGGGCAGTGGGAACGTGTCGGGCATCGTGCCGTCAATCTGGGCCGAGCCGTCGAGGTAGTTCGTGTAGAGGTTGCCGTAGGGGGTCGGTGTGGTCGGGTCCACGGGGGACATGGGGTCCAGGATTGGCTCTCCAAGAAGGTCCTCCTGGATGCGGCCGGTGCCGTCCAGGTCGGCCCCGAGGAGGTTGAAGGAACTCCAGTCAGTGATGGGGGCCCCGTGCTGGTCGATGGCGGGTCCACCGAGGTACAGGGTGCCTGCGATGGAGGAATCGGGGTCTTCCCGGAACTGGAAGCTCTCGATGGAGCCCACGCGGGCCCGGTTGTACTCGCCGCCGCGTGCGATGCCATCTCCGGTGAAGACGCGTCGGGCGTCGTCCACCGATGTGTGGCACATGATGCAGTTGATGTTGTTGGCCAGCAGCGCGAAGTCGAGTCCATCCCAGCGGGCTGCTTCGAGACTGAATATGTCCGTGACGGCGTCGTTGATGCCGGTCGTAGCGCCTGAATAGCCCGAGCGCTCCCGGGTGATAGTCGTGACCACGAGCCGCGTCTGGCGTGGCTCGTCCACGCGGTGAATCAACACCGAATCGATGACGGTGTCACCGAGGACGCGGTCGCCCTCAGGACTGGTGCTGAGCCCGATCCGGTCCACCCATTCGGAGCGAGCTGGCGTGGCTCCGTTCTGGGTCGGGAGCCCATTGCGCTCGAGGTAGTCGCGCAGTCCAGCGACGCTGGTATCGCGGCCCCCTAGGCTGTTGCGGTAGCTGCTCCAGATCGAGCGGGCCGCGATCTTGTTGACGCTGGAGGCAGAGCGTCGCACGTCGAACCGTTCCGTGCGCACGCGGGTGCCCTCGGAGGCGTTGACAGCGGTGCCCAGGAGGGCGGCCGTGCCGGTAGAAACCAGGGTCAGGAGGACGAGGGCTGTAACGAGAGCGTTTCCAGATTCGGAGCTGGAATCGATTCCTGTGACCGTCGAAGGCAGGGAGGAATGGGCAGGGCGGCGTTTCATGTGCGGTGCGGTGGCGAGACCAGGGTGGACGGCACGCGTCCAACGAAACCTATCCCGCCATCGGGGGTAGGCCGGGAAAGGCCCGACTTGGGACGGCGGCCAAGGAGAATCGCACCCGATGGGTTAGATTGGGGCAGCTCCCCGTGCCGCCCTCGCGTCCTCGCCATGAAGACTGATCCTCCTTCCATCCGACCGACCCGGGCCTTTGCGCCACGGGGAGAACGCTCCCTGAAGCCCCAAGGGATCGGGGCCCTGGAACAACGGCCGCGCGCCAATGGCCCCATCCTGCGGGTGAGTGGGGGGGCAGACGACGAGCCTGAACCAGCCGCCCCGTTGACCGACGCCTGGCTGCGGGCCCTCTGCATTGACTTGATGGGGCGGCCCCCCCTCCCCAAGGAGCGGGCCGAATGGCTCGGCAGGCAGCGCAAGGAATTCATCACGGCCGTGCTGCAGACCGAGGAGTGTTGGGCCCACTGGCTCCGGGAGCAGCTCTATTACTTCATGCTCATCGACCAATTCCGGCCGGTGAAGACGTCCCTGGACGAGATCCCAGCGCTCCTGGCCGATCGGACCATCACGGCGCGCTACGCGTTGCACCGCATCGGGCTCTCCTCGAGTTTTGATCAACGGAACCCCGGGGCCGACACTTTCGTGACGGTGGTGATGGAGCAGTTCTGCGGCATCGAAGTCCAGCGTGCGACGAGGGAGCTTGAGCTTGGCAAGACGGCCTACGACGGCAGCCCGGGGCTCTTCCTCGGGTCCATGGCCAACAACCAATCAGACGTCGTGCGGATCGCCGTGCGCCACAAGGACGCCGCCCGTCATCTTCTGGAGCGCGAGCACCTGCGTCTCTGCCGGGCGGCCCTTCCGAGGAAGGCCCGCGGCAAGCTGACCCGCAAACTCCATGAGTCCCCGGAGCTTTTCTTCGAGCTCTTTGAGGAGTGGCTCCACTCAGAGCCGTACGCGGCGCGCGTTGAAGAGGGAGCGCCCGTGGAGAACCACGTTTGGGTGCGTATGGTTTTCCTGGATCTTTCCGGAAAGCTCCCGTCGAGCGGGGACGTGGAGGCCTTGCGCAGTGCCCTCGACGGCCTTGGGGATCCCGCTCCCCTGCGCTCCGCCATCGTCCGCATGCTGCTCAGCTCCGAGGGGACCCGCGCGCCGGCCTTGTCGGAGCTCAAGGCCGTCGGGAATTGGGTCGACGGGCTCTTCGCGCGCCTCTTGGGACGAGCGCCCAGCCCACAGGAACGAACAGCTTTCATCGCGGCCGCCAAGGCCGGCGACACGGGCCCGGAAACGGTGCTGTACACGCTCATGACGAGCTCCGAGTACGACAACCCGTAATGGACCCCTTGGGACCCCCATCCCACCACAGCGATGCTCCCACATCGCCGCCTGAACAAGACTCGCACCATCCCTTCTGAAGAGGACAACACTCATGAACCCCACGCCCCCCTTTTCCCGCAGGGACGTTCTCCGCGGCGCAGCCCTCGCCGGCGCCGCCGGGATGGTCCATCCCTTGGGCCATGCGTTTGCTCCCCTCCGGCCTGGGCTGAAGACTGAGCGTGTCGTTCTGATCGTGATGGCGGGTGGCGTCCGCAGCCGCGAGACCTTCGGATCACCCAACCAGATCCCGGGACTGGTGCGCATGGCGCGCGAGGGAACGCTCTATACGCGACTGCGCACCGCGAACCTTGGTCACTTCGGTGCGTCCATGTCCATCGTCACGGGGATCTCGGAGGCTCGCGGGATCCGGGACAACAGCCGCGGCCCCGACCCCACCCTCTTCGAGTATGTGCGCAAGGATCTTGGGCTCTCGGCGAGCGACGTCTGGGTCACCACGGCCGGCGGCGCTCAGCAGGTGAACTACGCCTACGGACTGCACCCGGACTACGGCTCGAAGTTCGGAGCGACAACCCTCGACGGCGACGGCATCTTCAACGAAGAGTTCAAGTCCACGGTCAAGCGCTTCGGCGTGCCGCGGCCCCTGGACGAGGCCCAAGCGAAGCAAGTCGCCGACCTCCGTCGTATTCTCGGCTCTGGGTCGGGGCGCACGTCGAAGGCCGCGCTCAAGGAAGCTGAGGCCAGGGCGCGCGTCGAGAAGTACATCCTCTCGGAGCTTGGCAAGGGAGTCACCGAGCTGCGCGGGGCAGGTTCTGGCGACGCCAAGGCCCTGCGTCTCGCGCGCAATCTCTTGTCTGTGTTCAAGCCCAAGCTCATTGGCGTCGTGCTCCAAGACGCAGACGTGGCCCACGGTTCCTTCAACGGGTACTCGGAGGTCGTTCGGCGCAACGACGCGGCCATCGGCGAGCTACTCGACGCGATCCGAGGGGACGAGACGCTGCGGGATTCCACAGCCGTGATCGCCCTTCCTGAATTTGGCCGCGATGCGGACCTCAACGCCCGCCGCGGGCTGGATCACGGGGACGGCTCCGACGATCTACGTTTTGTCCACGGCGTGCTCTGGGGCCCCGACTTTCGAAAGGGCCGCGTGATCAAAGACGATCAACGCACCATCGACGTGACGCCGACGATCGCGAGTCTCTTCGGCGCGAAAGCCAAGCACTCCAAAGGGTCGATCCTCAAGGGCGCCTTCGCCTGACCCAGGTTCCCACGTGATCTTCCGTTCTCCCGCGGTCCTTTCTGGCCTGCTCCTCAGCGTGTCCCTGGGGCTGGGCGCCCTCGGTCGCCCGGCGCCGGTGCTCCGTTCATTGGAGGCTCCCGCGTTGGCCGCGGGCGTCCATGCCCCGTCCCGAACGGATGAGGGTTGCATCCAATGTCACAAAGGCATTGAGGAAATGCATCCCGGCTTCCCGCTGTCTTGCACCGACTGCCATGGGGGAGATGGGGCAGCCGATTCCGAAGACGACGCCCATGTGGCCTCGAAGCGTCTCCGCTCAAGTGACGAGCGAGTGGCGCCCCTCAAGGATGATCTTGCCTACGTCAGGTTCGTGAACCCCATGGACCTGCGCGTGGCCCAGCGCGTTTGTGGCGACTGCCACGGGGACTTGGTCGACCACCTGATGCTCTCCCTGCACGGGACGACCGCCGGACACTTGTCCGACGGCTTCTTCGAGAGCGGTCTCCAGCCGGAGAAGGACTCGCGCTATTCGGTCTTTCCGGTGGCGGCGCCCAAAGGGGAAGACGGGCACACGGTCCCGCGCCTCGTGCAGCCACCGCGCATCGATTCGGGGGACGACCCCCTCGACCTGGGCACACACTTCCCTGACCTCGTTCGGAAGGAGTGCATGCAGTGCCACCTCTGGAGTGAGGGGCGCGCCGTGCGCGGGCGCCTCGGATTCGACGGTGAGTATCGTGGCGGCGGCTGCGCTGCGTGTCACGTGCCCTACCGCAGCGACGGTCTCTCCCAGTCGCGAGACCGCTCCGCGAACCGCGTCGAGCCAGGCCATCCACGCACGCACACGATGGTCACGTCACCGCCGACGGAAACTTGCACAACGTGCCACTTCGGCGATGCCTCGATTGGTCTGCACTTTCGCGGCCTCTCGCAGCTCCCCCCCGGCGCCCCCGGCGGGCCCGAGATTGACGGCACGACCGACGCCCTCCTGCATCGCGCGTTTTTCATCAACGACCCCGCGGTCACGCCCCCCGACGTCCATCACGCCAGCGGCATGCATTGCGTGGACTGCCACACCCTCGGGGGAGTGATGGGGGACGGGCGGCTCGTCTCGAAGATGGAAGAGGCCACGGAGATCACGTGCCAGGCCTGCCACGGGACGTTCGAGAAGCGCACCGACTTCAAGACCGAGACCGGGGCCACGCTCAAACACCTCTTCGAGCGAGACGGCTCGGTCTGGATGCGCAGCAAAGTGACCGGGGCGGAGCACCGCATCAAGCAGGCCGTGGACGTGCTGTCCCCCGGCCATGGCGACTACAACGAGAAGGCGGCGCTCGCCATGACGGGCGCCCACGGGGACGTCGCCTGCTACACGTGCCACGGGGGCTGGAACGTCAATTTTCTGGGCTTTCACTTCTACCGCAACGAGGCCCTGACCCAGCTCGACCTCCTCACGGGGGAGCGCACGAAGGGGCGCGTGACGACCCAGGAAAAGGTCTTCACGACGTGGAAGAGCTTCTACGCGGGCTACGACGAGAAGGGGCACATCGCGCCTTACCTCACGGGTTTCTCCACCATGGGCACGGTGGACGCCGAGGACGGAACGAGGATCCTGGATCAGGAGCTACCCGTGACCGCGAACGGGCTGTCGGGGATGACGATGATCCATCACCAGCTTCACTCCACACGGCCCACGGCCCGCACGTGCGTGGAATGCCACCGGGCTTCTGAGACGTGGGGGATGGGATCGGCGAACTTCCAGCTCGGCCGCCAACTCGCTTTCGTTGCGGACCGGCGCGGTATCGAGATCCTCGCGTTCGATCGCGAGAAGCCCCAGGTCAGCGCACCGCTCAACAAGTTTGTACTCCCGGACGTCATCGACCTCGAGGTGCAAGGGGACCCCTTGCACGCCCACGCCCAGGTCCTGTTTGCGACCGAGGGCCGGCGCGGTCTGCACGCCATTGATGTGCGCGATCCCCGGGCGCCGAAGCGCCTCGACTTTCACATGACCGTGTCGCCCCGGGGGATGGCCCTGGCGGGTAGCTACCTCTACCTCGCAGACGGCGTGGGAGGCCTCAAGGTCTTCGACGTGTCCGATCCATCGGAACTCCGCCGCGTGGCGACGGTGCCGATGATCGACGCCCACGAGGTGGAAGTTCGCTGGCCCTACGCGTACGTGGCCGACGGTCCTGGGGGGCTCGTCGTCGTCGATATCCGTCTCCCCGTGAAGCCGAAAGTCGTGGGTGGGCTCGAGCTTGAAGGCACGTCGGCCATCGACCTCGACGTGCTCTTTCAGTACAGCCGCCCAACGGTCAGGAAGGACGGCAAGCCTTCCAAGCGTCGCACGCCCACGCGGCGCCTGATCGCCGTCTGTGACGAAGAGGCTGGGCCCGTCCTGGTGGACGCGACCGAGCCACGGTTCCTCAAGCTCGTGGAACCCGTGACCGAGAAACGCACGAGCGCCACGGCGCGCCGCGAGGATTCGACCTACACCGGCGTCGTGATCCGCAGTCACGTGGATCTTGCTTCACCCCAGGGCGGTGTCAAAACCGTCGAGCGCGATCTCATGTACTTCGCCGAGGAGCGCGGCGAAGGGGGTGGGAACCGTGTGACTTACCTCCGCATCGTTGACGTCTCCAATCCGGAACGGCAAGCCCAGGTGAGCATCACGCGCCTCGGGGGGGCGTCTGAGATGGTCCAGTTCGGCGCCTGGTACAACGCGCCGTTCCTGGCCCCTTTGATCTTCGCGCCGGGTCAAGGCGGCGTTCTCTTGGCCGACGTGGCGAACTCGTCCGAGGTGGCCGCCCTCGGGACCATCTCCGGGATCTTCGGGGCCTATGTCTTCGCCGCTGAGGCATTCCCCTTGGACGCCATGCTCGACGCGGACGGCCGCCGTCTCAAGGACGTCAGCCACCCGAAGTCTCGCTGGCTCATGCGGGGGGAGATCGACAAGGTGCTGTCCGTCGATCCGGAGGATCTAGGCACCGTGGACTTCTACGACCAAGAGTCCAGCGCCGCCGGATCTTCGGCGCGTGCGCTTTTCGCCCGTGCGGACAAGGACGGCAGCGGCCTCCTCGTGGGCAAAGAAATCGCTGCGGGCGGCGGATCCTCCCTGGACGAAGACGGCGATGGCCGTGTGTCCCTTGCGGAGATGGCGAAGTACGCGGAAACCGCGGGCAAGACGGTGGTTCAGGAGCTCGAGGTGGTCATCCCCGAGGGGCCAGGAACGCGCGTGGCGCCGGATGGGGATCTTGCGCGGCTCCTCGATGGGCTCGATCCCCACGTCTACGACAAGAACCGCGACGGCCGGCTCAATCGGAAGGAGGCGAAAGCCGCGGTCTTCGCAGCCCTCGACCTCGACGGCAGCGGGCGGCTCGACGTGCACGAGCTTTCCCGCGCCCCTGGGGATCTGCGCACGCTGCGCCTTGGTGAAGCGTCACGCACGAAGGCCTATGCCCACGTGACGAAGGGCAAAGGCGGAACCGTGAACATGCGCGACTTCCGATTGCGCGATGAGGACTGGACGCCCCTCGATCCGAACGGCGACGGGGAGTGCCAACTGGGACCCCTGTTGGAGGCCACCCGCTCCGAGCGCGGTTACATGCCCCCCCAGCCCGAATGGCCGACGCGGCGCATGTACCGCATGTATGACGTGCCCACGTCCATCACCGCGGCGCGGCTACTTGAGACCTTCGACAAAGACGGTGACGGTGAGCTCACGAGGCGGGAGATGAAGAGCCATCCGCGGCTCTTCTTCCAGGCCGATCAGGATCGATCCACGGTGGTCGAGGCCGACGAAGTCGCCCGAGTGGAAGCCCTCGTGCGCCTCAACGGTACCGAAGCGATTCCCGACGCCTATGGGGCCCGGTGGGACCTGGATGGGGACGGCAAGGTCGAGGCCGAGGAGCTTCCGCCCGTGGTTCGGACCCTCATCGAGCGCCGTACGCGCAAGTGATCGCTACGGCCACGGCGCAAACGACTCGACCCGTTGCCAGCCCTTTTCGGTGTGGCGCTGGATTCCGATGCGCCCTTCCCCGAGCAGAGCAACGCAGCGATAGAGGGTGATCGACATGCCGGCGTCATCAATCAGCTTCCACGCCCGCTTTTCCGACAGCGGCTCGGCGCCTGCTCCCTCATAGAGCGTCTGGAACCGGTCGCAGTCCAGGTCGTCCTTGGCGCGCAGGCGAAAGTGGTTACTGCACGTGATGAATGACTCGCCCTCCTTGGGCGATCGCAGGGTCGTGCCTTGGTCACGGGCCAGATCAATCCCCATCTCCAAGACAACGGCGCCCTTGGACGGGTCCTCTGCGTCATCCCCATGGCTTTGCCATGCGAGCATGCAGTTGCCGCCCATGACAAAGCGGTGCTCCCTCAGGGCCTGCGCGGCCTCTTCGGGAAGAGTGGGGGACGGATCCAGGGTCTCCACCAGCTCCTGGAGGGCCATGGCCCGCGGGGTTGCCTTGCCCGGGGGCTTCTTTCCGTAGACGTCCACGTCGTGGATCGCCACGAACACGCCCCGATCGGAGAGTCCTGTCAGGCAGCCAGCAGATCCGGGCCAGCCGATTCCGATCCAGCCGGCTCGGGTCTTCCCGTCGTCCGTCTGGAGGGGGGCGTGGACTTCGACCAGGGAATGCCGCTCGATCGCGGGGGTCGAGGGGTAGTCGAGATTCCGCGCGACAATGACCTCCCCGGTACCCGTGGCCTCGCCCCAGGCTGCGACCGACGAGCACAGGAAACCCGCCAGGTCCGGGATCGCAGTGCAGGCCAGGATGTCCTCGGAGTCCATATCCCGGCCCAGGGGCCCTAGCTCGACCCCGCCCCCGTTGGCCCGCTCCATGCCGACCACCACCGCTGCCGCCCAGCGCCGGGTCTCGTCATCGAACCGGAACTTCGACCGAATGCCCCGCCTCATGGCTGAATCCCAGAGCCATGGGCGCCCCCCTACGACGTGCCCCAGGGCGAATTCCTCGAAGCACTCGACGATCTCGGCCCCTAGGAGGTACCCCTCCGCGAATCCCCTGTCTTCGATCGACCCCTTTAAATAGAGGACTCGGGTCCCCTTCATTTGCTCCAGCCGCCCCCCCCTAAGGGGCAGCACGGCCCATTCAGGGCCTACTTTCACCCCCGGGGAGCCGCCAACCTCCTGCGCCAGGTGCTTGGGCGACGTCCCTGCAAGTGGTTGCGTCGCCAGGAGCACGGCGAGCGAAAGCGCGGAAGTGATGTGCATGGGGGTCCTGCGGACCGCCGTGTGGCCTATTTCCACCCCGTCAAAGGGTCAGGGGACGGTCGAAGCGTCCGAGGACCCATTCTGTTAGATTCTTGCGCCATTTCTCCGTCTCAGATGACCCCACTCGACCCCACTTCAAGCACCTCGGCCACCCCGGTCGTGGCCCCCGTTGCAGCCCAGGGCGCGGCTGCGGCCAGCAAGCCGACCCGTGGCCCCAAGCCGCCTTGGCTGAAGGTGCCGCTGCCCGGTGGGGACGGATACAAGAAGCTGAAGAGCCTGACCAAGGACCTGAAGCTCAATACGGTCTGTGAGGAGGCGCGCTGCCCCAACATCGGCGAGTGCTGGAAAGGGGACCACGCGACCATGACCATCATGGTGCTCGGGGACGAATGCACGCGACGCTGCCGGTTCTGCGCGGTGAAGACCGTCGACCGGGCGGCTCCGCCGGATCCGGACGAGCCAGAGCACGTGGGCAAAGCGATCGGTGCCATGTCCCTCGACTACGTCGTGGTCACGAGCGTTGACCGGGACGATTTGGCCGACGGTGGCTCGGGGCACTACGCGGACTGTGTGCGTTCCATCCGCCACCACGCACCGGAGACGATCGTCGAGGTCCTGATTCCTGATTACGTCGACGCCAACCTGGAAACACTGATGGCGTCGAAGCCTGACGTGCTCGCCCACAACGTCGAGGTCGTGCCGCGCCTGCAGCGCAAGATCCGCGACCCAAGGTGCAGCTACGATCGCTCCCTTGAAGTGCTGCGCCAAGCGAAGGTTCTACACCCCGAGGCGTTCACCAAGTCTTCCTTGATGGTCGGCCTTGGGGAAACCCAGGAGGAGCTGTTCGAAGCCATCGGGCTCCTGCGCGACGCGGGTGTCGACTTCCTCACCCTGGGCCAGTACCTGCGCCCGACGGCGAACCATGCGCCCGTGCGCGAGTACGTGACGCCGGAGCGCTTCAAGGAACTCGAGGTGGAGGCCCGGGCCCTCGGCTTCATGTATGTCGCTTCCGGACCACTTGTGCGTTCGAGCTACAAGGCCGGCGAGTTCTTTGCCACGCGCCTCATCCGGGGCCGCCGAGCCCAGGCCGGCACGTCGGCCGCCACGCACTCTCAGCCCGCCAAGTTTCAGCCCGCCACCGGGATCCCGGCCACCACGAACATCCCATCCAGCGGCTTCGGAGCGGGCATTCCCCGCACCGACGGCTAATTCGCTTCCGCGAACCTCCTCACGACCATGACTGACATGCTCACCGTGATCCGGCCCGACGGGGCGACCAAGAAGGGCTACGACGCCGGGCTTTCCGACGACGGGCTCCTGCATTGCTACCGCACGATGCTGCTCGTTCGATCCTTCGACGAGATCTGCCTCAAGCTCCAGCGAGCAGGCCGCATCGGCTTCTCCATTCCCAACCGCGGGATCGAGGCCACCCAGGTCGGCGCCGCCAGCGCCATGCGCAAGACCGACTGGATCTTCCCGAGCTACCGTGACTTCGGGATGGCCCTTTACCACGGCATCTCTCCGGTCGACATGATGCACAACATGTTCGGCAACGCGGAGGACTCTGCGAAGGGGCGCCAGATGCCCGTTCACTTCTCGTTCACCGAGCCGATTCACTTCTACAGCATCAGCTCGCCCATCGGAACGCACCTGCCCCACGCGGTGGGGGCAGCCTACGCATCGAAGCTGCGCGGTGAGGACACGGTGCACCTCGTCAGCTTCGGCGACGGCGGCACGTCGAGCCTCGGGTTCCACAGCGGCATGAACTTCGCCGCTGTTTGGAAAGCGCCCGTCGTCTTCCTGTGCCAGAACAACGGCTACGCGATCTCCTGCCCTTCCGATGAGCAGACCGCGTCCGACGGATACGCCGTGAAGGCCGAGGCCTACGGCATGCCCCACGCCACCGTCGACGGCAACGATCTCTTCGCCGTGCGCCAGGCCGTTTCGGAAGCCACCGAGCGGGCTCGCAAGGGCGAAGGCCCGACGCTCATCGAGGCCGTGACCTTCCGCATGGGCGGGCACTCCACATCGGACGATCCCAGCCGCTACGTGCCGAAGGAGCTCTTCGACGAGTGGGAGAAGAAGGACCCCGTCGAGCGCTTCCGCCGCTTCCTTGAGAAGAAGGGCCTATGGAACCAGACGGTGGAGGACACGATGCGCAAGGAAACCCTCGCCGAGATCGACTCCGCCGCCAAGATCGCCGAGAAGACCGATAAGCCAGGCCTTGAGACCATCTTCAGCGACGTGTTCGCCGAAGTTCCCGGTCACATCCGCCGCCAGGGCGAGTTCCTGTTCGACCTCGTGAAGCGCCGCGGCGAAGCCTCCGCCGGTGGCGGCGAGTTCCCCCTCTGATCGCCGCTCCTCCGAACCAAGCACATCCCCGCTCGGATCCCCCAAGAGCGCAGTATTCCATGGCAAACATGACCCTGATCCAGGCCGTCAACGACGGCCTGAAGACCGCGATGCGCGGCGACGAGTCCATCCTCTGTTTCGGTGAGGACGTCGGCCCCAAGGGCGGCGTGTTCCTCGCGACCGAGGGGCTCACGACGGAGTTCGGCAAGGAGCGGTGCTTCGATACGCCCCTCTCCGAGGACGGCATTATCGGAACCGCCATCGGCATGGCCATGAACGGCCTGCGCCCGGTGGCCGAGATTCAGTTCCAGGACTTCATCTTCCCGGCCTTCGACCAGATCGTCTCCGAGGCCGCCAAGCTCCGGTATCGCTCCGGCGGCCAGTACACGGCGCCTATGGTGATCCGCACGCCCTACGGCGGTGGTATCCGCGGCGGCCTGTACCACAGCCAATCCGGTGAGGCGTACTTCGCCCACACCGCGGGGCTCAAGGTGGTCATCCCGTCCACGCCCCACGACGCCAAGGGCCTGCTCCTTGCGTCGATTCAGGACCCCGACCCCGTACTCTTCATGGAGCCGAAGGCCCTTTACCGCGCGGTCAAGGGCGAGGTCCCTGAGGGCGAGTACACGGTGGACCTGTCGACGCTGCGGACGGTTCGCGAAGGCCGTGACGTGACCATCTACTGCTACGGGGCCATGGTGCCCGTGGTCGAGAAGGCCGCCGCCCAAGCCAAGGAGCAGCGCGACATCGACTGCCTCGTGGTGGACCTGCGCACGCTGATGCCCCTCGACGAAGAGGGCGTCCTCGAAGCCGCCAAGCAAACGGGCCGCGTCGTCGTCGTGCACGAGGCCCCGCGCTTCTGTGGCTATGGCGCAGAGATCAGCGCTCTCATTGCCGAAAACTGCATCGAGTACATGGAGGCGCCCGTCAAGCGCGTCACCGGATTCGATACGCCGTTCCCCAACACGCTCGAACACCACTACCTCCCCGACGATCGCCGAGTGCTCGATGCGATCGAGGCCGTTTACGACTTCTGATTGCGGAGTCTCTGATTCCGACCTCTTCCCCCCGAGCACTCCAGCACACCCAACCATCCCCATGATCGAGTTCAAGCTGCCCGATATCGGCGAAGGCATCGCCGAAGGTGAGATCGTCCAGTGGCTCGTCGCCGAAGGCGCGACCGTCGCGGAACACCAGCCCGTCGTCGAAGTGATGACGGACAAGGCCACCGTCGAAGTGCCCGCCCCCGCGGCCGGCACCATCTCCCAGATTCTCGCGGCTGAAGGGGACACCGTCCCCGTCGGCAACGTGATCTTCCATCTTGATGACGGCGCAGGCGGCGCTGCTGCGGCGCCCGCGGCCGCGGCCCCTGAAGTAGCGGGCGCGCCCGCTGCTGCCGCCCCCGCCGCTGGCGGCGGTGGTGAGCTCGTCGAGTTCAAGCTCCCCGACATCGGTGAGGGCATCGCCGAGGGCGAAATCGTCCAGTGGATCGTCGAAGAAGGCGCCGTGGTCGAAGAGCACCAGCCGGTCGTCGAGGTGATGACGGACAAAGCCACGGTGGAAGTGCCGTCGCCCGCCGCCGGAACGATCGTCAAGCGCCTGGCCGACGAGGGCGCGACGGTGCCCGTCGGCAGCGTGATCTTCCACTTGCAGACAGGGTCCGGTGGGGGAGCTGCGGCTCTGTCTCTTATACACATCTCCGAGCCCACGAGACTAGGCATGATCTCGT
>OJFX01000099.1_pt1 | contig 26275 bp, 23 predicted proteins | sample 1594171 | NCBI WGS metagenome assembly OJFX01 (sample SAMN05416840, study PRJEB24817) | seawater metagenome | isolation source: Sea water | place: Canada:Atlantic | collected 2013-07
GGGATCGGGCAGCGAACTATCCGCGGGGAATCGCACGGGCTCGCGGCTGGCGCGGATGACGTCGAGGCGGGGGTGCTCCCCGCGCCGAAAGACCCGGCCCTCGATGTCACCCGAGAGCCCGAACGTCGCCACCGGGAACAGATCGTCCCCTCTTAGCTTGAGGAGCGCCACGGAGTCGCAAGGCATGGCCCGGTGAACGACGTCGATGAGCCGCTGGGCACGGTGCTCGCTCGAGAGACTCGATGTCATCTCGATCGCGATGGGGAGCAGCTGGGAGAGGTCGGGCGATGTCATTTCGACACGCTACGCTATCAAAAACACACGCGCCCGGCGATATCCAGATGACACCAATCGGCCCCTGGGGCCCAAGAACGCCATGGCACGGTAGGTGCTTAGCTCCCGCTGAACCCCGCAACAGTGAGCGAGGCCAGCTAAGACGCCCCCATCAAGGGACCCCGCCCAAAGGTCCGGCCCTCCGGAGCCACACCATGAAGATCGATTCCAACGCCCCCCTCGGACGCACCCTCGCAGACCTCGCGGTCGCCACCCCGAGCGCCACCCGCGTCTTCCATCGCCATGGGCTGGACTTCTGCTGCGGCGGACGCGTCCCGCTGGCCGAGGCCTGCGCGAAAGAGGGCTTGGACCCGGACCTCATCGCCAAAGAGCTCGGCGAGGCAGCCCATGCCCAGGGTTCCCTGCCCGACACCCTCTGGGACGAAGCCAGCCCCAAGGAGCTGATCGCCCACATCCTCGAGTCCTTCCACGCGGACCACCGGGTAGAGGTGCCGCGCCTGATCGCCATGGCCAAGAAAGTCGAGGAGGTCCACGCCGACAAGCCCGACTGCCCCACCGGGCTCGCCACTCACCTTGAGCACATGCTCGAGTCCCTGGAGGACCACATGGAGAAAGAAGAAGAGGTCCTCTTCCCCCTCGTCCTGGAGGGCCGCGGAGGCATCGCGCAGATGCCGATTCGCGTCATGGAGTCCGAGCACAGGGACCACGGCAACAACCTCGCCCGCATGAAGAAGCTGGCACACGATTACATGCCGCCTGAAGAAGCCTGCAACACCTGGCGTGCCCTCTACCTGGGCGTCGACCAGCTTGAGAAAGACCTGATGCAACACATCCACCTCGAGAACAACGTCCTCTTCCCGAAGGCCCTCGAGCAGCGCGGCTAAGGGCGAAACGCGGGTCGCGCGGAAAACCGCCAGGCCGAACCAACGGGACTACACTAGAAGGTGACCACTCCTCCCATGCAGCGGGGGGGGGCGGTCATCGTCAAACATGTTTGGACTCAGGCTCGCTCACCTCGCGCTCTTTTTCATCGTCGCGCCCTTATGCATGGCCGCGGCCATGGCGTCGCAGGCGGACGACGACGATGCGCTAGTTTCCGTTCTCGTGGTCGATGGGGACGGGGAGCCCCTCCACGGGGCATGGGTCTACGTTTACATGACGGCCGATCAGTGCAAAACGGCGGGCATCAAGGGCGGTTTCTCCCAGTCAGGCATGACGGACTTCCGCGGGAAGGCCTCCATGCGGATTGCCCCCTCCCATGCGCAGACCCTGGTGATCCAGATGAAGGACGGACATGGGGAAGTGATCAAACGTGTCATCGAGGGCACGCCCCCCGGCTCCACCCTGGAGTTAGAAGAGACACTCAGGCTGCGGAACGACACGGTCTTCTCCGGACTCTTGATCGATAGCACCACGGGCGCACCGGTGACAGATGCCGTCATCGACGCGGACATGCACTGCAACTTGATCATGCTCGGCACCCAGGTGAAGACGCTGCGGCCCTCTTCCCGGCGCGCGGCCAAGGGCAAGAGGTACGGGACTTTCACCTTGCCCGCCGCGACGTTTACCAAGACGGACCTCCGCATCTTTGCACCCGGCTACACCCCTCGTTTCCTGACCGTGGGTGGCGCGAAGGGTGCTCCAGGGATCGAGGGAGGTGCGAGCGCTGGGCCCCTACCCATCAAGCTAGAAAAGAGCGCCAAACTGCAGGTGTCGCTCGTGGACGCGCCCGCCGGAATCAGCGTCGAAGCCGTCTTCCCTTGCGCCGCGCTCGACCCCACCGAGGCTTGGACGGACGTCCTCAGCGTCCAGGGCGAGATTGTCGAGAACGACGCGACGAACGGCTCTTTCGTCTACTTCCTCGACGGCCTACCCAGCGTCACCGACGTCGAGCTGCAGTTCAAACAGCGCGACCGTGTGGTGAAGAAACACGAGGTGCGCACCCCCATCGCAGGCGGCGAAACGCGCGTGACCTTCGAGCTATCCATGAACGGACGCATTGAAGGCACGCTCTTGGATGAGAGCGGCGCGCCCGTGGGCGGCGCCGAGGTTTGGGTCGGCGAGTCTCCGGCCGGCGGGCCCTTTCGATTCCCGCACGGGGAGAAGCCCCTGGGATCCGCCACGACCGACGCCCTTGGCCAATTTTCCTTCGCGGCGCTCACCGCCGGCGAGTATCTGGTTGCCCCAAGACCTCTCATCCGTCCGATCAAACCATTCCCCGCCTTTGTCACGCCAGGCGTGCGATGCCGACTGAGCGCAGAGACCAAGACCCTCAAGGCGACCCTTCGAGCACAGAAAGCGCTGACCATCGAAGGCACGCTACTCGACCACGCCGGCGCTCCATGCCGCGGGCGGATCAGCGCTGACCGAGTCGACGGCCGTTGGTCGGAGTCCAGCGCGACATCGGCCGCCGATGGGGCGTTCCATATCGGTGGACTTTTGCCCGGCACCTATGCCTTGACAGCCCATGTGGGACTGGGTCTCCCGGGCATCCCCATCGACGTAGCTGCGGGCGCCCGGAACGTCAAGGTGAAGGTCCCCGCAACGGGCGTGATCTCTGGCACAGTCGTGGACGCGACGACCTGCCATCCCGTACCCGATGCTGAGGTCCGCTTCCAGGATAGTCGCACAGGCGAGCAGCTCGCCGAGCGCTCCAATACAGACGGGAGATTCGCATTCAAACGCGCTACGGTTGGTGAACACCAGCTCATCGCCTGGACCCCCGATGGACGCATCACCGGGGCGACGCCCGTGAGGCTCGACCTCGAAGGCCCGTTGGATGATGTGGTCCTGAGGCTCAACGAAGGCGCCGTTCTGGAGATCAGCCCCCCGCCGGCGGACGACCGCACCCACGTATCACTCGTGACGGGCTCCGGCCCGCGCCTCCACGGGAGCGCACCTATGGGGGGCCCGGTCCGCATGACCGTGCCCGCAGGGACGCTCGACGTTCGGGTCTATCAAGTGGAGTCCAACCTCGAAGCCCGCTTGACCGTCACCCTGAAGCCCGGCGACGTTCTGAAGAAGCTGGCCGAGCTTTTGCCCATCAAGAAAGTCGCCCCAAACAGCGGAGACCGCTGATGCGACGCCCGCGGGTTAGCCCTTGAACTTCACGGCGGTCCCGTAAGCGAGCAGCTCCGCCGCGCCGGACATGACTTGGGACGTGACGTAGCGCACATTGATGACGGCGTCCGCACCGAGGCGCTCCGCCTGGGCGACCATCCGGCGCTGGGCCTCGGTCCGGGACTCGGTGATCATCTCCGTGTACTCCTTGATCTCGCCGCCCACGAGCGTCCGGAGGCCGGCCATGATGTCTTTCCCGAGATGCTTGGCTCGAATCGTGGAGCCACGGACGATGTCGAGGGCATCCGCAATTTCGTGACCGGGGACGAAGTCGGTGGTGACGACAATCATGGGCTTGAACAGGGCTTAGGGTTCGTCGAGGAGTGAACGATCGTTCTCACGTTCCTCGTAGCGCTCCCAGATGAGCGAACCGAGGAGCACGAGCAATCCGGTCGCCGCCAGGGCAAGACCGATGCGAATCACGAGGGGCAGCTCGTAAACCAGGGCCCAGACTTCGCGGAGCGGCTCGACCAGGTAGGAGAGGACAAGAAGGGCGCCGACGGCAATCAGTAGGAAGCCGGTGATGCGAACGAGTCGGATCATGATTCAAGGTCCCCCTCGAGGCGGCCGTCCTGAATGCGCTCCATCACAAAGGAGAGTCCAACCAACAGCACTCCGGCGGCGGCGAAACCCAGTCCCCAATCCACCAAGGGCGGGAGGTCGAGATGGGCCCACGCCAGCCGCGCGACCCGCAGCAAGCTATACGACGCGATCAACAGCAGGCCCGCGCGCCAGAGCAGGAACCCAACGAGGTGACCTTTTCTCACGTCATCGAGTCTAGCAGTCTAGTCCTCGGATTCGTCGAGCCATGCCATCTGAATGGCCTCGAGGATGCCTTCACTGGAGGCCTTTGGGTCCCCCACGAAGCCCTCAAGCTCCGTGACCCATTGGTGCAGATCGGTGAACCGCACGGAGAGAGGATCGGTGTCTGGGAACTTCTCCCAAAGCCGATATCCGATCTCGTGGGGATCGGACCAGTCGATGGTGTCTTCACGTGCCATAGTCAGCCTCCTCATGGGGCCTCGGTAAGAATGCACAAGGTACCGTCTCCCTTACGTCCACGGGTGCATTCCAATGGACCGATGAGCGACCTTGGTGACCAAGTGAAAGGTGTGATCCTTGGCCTCGCTGCTGGCGACGTCCACGGAGCCCCTTTCGAAGGGGATTTCGCAGCACGGACCCTTTGGAAGTTCATCGGCAAGACGCGCTCTGGCGAACGACGCTGGACCGACGACACGCAGATGAGCGTAGACCTCGCTGAGTCCCTGCTCGAATGCGGCGGCCTCGATGTCGAGCATCTCAGCCAACGCTTCGCGGCAAGCTACGCCTGGAGCCGCGGCTACGGCCCCGGTGCGGCGAAGACGCTCAAGGCCCTGAAACGCGGCGTGCCCATCAAGGAGGCCGCACGCCGCGGCTTCCCCGACGGATCGTGGGGAAACGGAGGCGCTATGCGCGCGCCGATCCTCGCCCTCTGGCCGTGGGAGAACCAGCGTGAGCTACTCCGCCGATCCCACGAATCCGCGTCCATCACCCACGCGCACCCTGAGGGCCAAGACGGCGCCTGGCTGCTCGCCCATGCCACCTCCTTGGCGCTCGAACACGTCGACGCGTCCGCCGTCTGGCTCGCCCTTGTCGAGGGCCTTCAATCGGACGCCCTCCACGCCCAGGTGATACGCGCCGCCGAGGTCTTCGGTGGCCAGGGCGACCCGATGGCGAGGGCACTCGATGAGTTCGGCACGGGCATGTCCGTTCGCACCTCGTGCGTGACGGCCATCTTCGCCGCCCTGTGGTTCCGCGATCGGGCCTTCGGGGACCTCCTCAAGTGCCTGCGCTCCCGGGGCGGCGATGTCGACACCCTGAGCGCCATGGCGGGCGCCGTCTGGGGCGGCTATCGCGGAGCCTCCGCCCTTCCGCAGAAGCTCCTGGAACCCATCGAGCAACGAACCCACCTCGAGTTCATCGCGGACCGGCTCGCGGCAGGAATGGTCAATCGCCAGTCCCACCGCGGCGCCCGCACTGAGCCTACTTAGACGCCTCGGCTTTCTTGACGAGCTGCTCGATGAGGCCGTCCAGGTCTTGCTTTCCCTTCTGTCGAATCACGCCCTCGTGATCGATGATGAACACCGTAGGCCAACCGCTCACGCCCCACTTGGTCGCGATCGGTCCTCCGGTTCCGCCGCCGTCAAAGAACGACGTCCACGGCAAGTTCTTCTCTTTCATGACGTCGCGGAGAGCCTCCGCGGACTTGTCACTGTTCACTCCAACGATGGCGAATGGCCTGCCTTCATAGGCCTTCACGAGCGACCGCTCGTGTGGGTACATAGCCCGGCAAGGGCCTCACCACTCGCCCCAAAAATCGAGCAGAACGACGCGGCCACGAAAGCTCGACAGCTTCATGGGCTTGCCGTTCTCATCGACTCCGGCGATCTCCGGAGCGGACTTGCCAACCTGAAGGTCGCCGGGCTTGAGCGGGTTCAGGTAGGCGTCTGCAATGGCGCCAAACGTCGTGGCGCGCCATGGAGTGTCCGCGTAACTCTTCAGCAGCAGAGCGTAGTGGGGATTTGGCGAGCCGTCCTCGAGTCTCGCGGACTGAAGTCGAGCAAGCCCGAATTGAGCAGCGGCCTTCACGGACTTATCGGACGCCACCCCATAGACCTTCTCGAACAGCGGCGCCTTGTCCTTCTTCGCGAAGACGTACTGGTATTCGATCAAGAGCCCAAGGTGCCGGGACTTCGGGTGGCGCGCTAGAAGATCTTCCGCGAGCGGGAGGGACGTGGACTCCATCTTGCCCTCCGACCTCAGCCACCATGAGTTCTGCACGAGCCAAAGAATGGCGCGCGCCTCCGGCTCTGTCCCGCGATGCTCCTTCGCAAAGGCTTTGAAGCGAGGTCGAAAGGCGTTGTAAGCCTCCACCCGGCCGAGCTCCGTCGCACCGTGCTCCGCGAGCAATGCTTCTAACTCCTGCGCTGGTGCCTTGGGGGTCGACTCTTGTCCGATCGCCCCGAGGGCCAACACCGGCAAGAGAAGAACGGCCAAGATTATTCGAGTGCACATCTTCTAGGTCTCTCCTGTGATCGATTGAAAGGCAGCAGCCGCTCGAGCCTATCCCGAAGGGCCAGCCACGCTTTGTCCACCATAGCGGCGATACGCAGGACCGTTCCTGAACCCGCAGCTTCTCTGGCGGAACTAAAGGACACCGACCCAGAACACCTGGCATCGCCGGCCTTGTTGGTTTCGCGGATCGCACGCAGACTGGCGAGAGGCCATCACCCGATGGCCCCCTTCCCCCCAGGCCACGACCGGCCCCGCTATGCAAGACCGTCGCCGCATCCTCAAGTCAGGCTTCGCTGCCCTTGGCTACGGACTCTCCGCCCAACTCCCCGCCTGGGGCGCGTCCCACCCAGACCCTCGGCGCGCCAAGGCCCGGCCAATGAGCTTCGGGGGCGACGCGGCGAACCCGTTCACTCGCATCGACCCGAACCCATCGTCCATCTCGATGGAGGGGCTGCCCTTTCACTCTTGGTTCACAGGCGACGACTTTGCACGCGCAGCCGACGTTCCGTTCCATACGGAGTACCAAGGACCCGTACCCACGCCAAGTGAAGACACCGACGTCGTGGTCGTGGGCGGCGGCATCTCAGGGCTCACGACGGCTTACCTTCTGCGGGAGCACCGCCCCATCGTTCTCGAACTGCACCCCAAGTTCGGCGGCAACGCCCAGGGCGAGCAGTGGCAAGACACGGCGTACTCCCTTGGCAGTGCGTACATCATCACCCCCGACGAGGGCGGTTTCCTCGAGCGCTTCTACAAGGACCTTGGCCTCGACCAAGTCCAGCGCACGAGCTTCCCCCCGGACCCGATGGCTTTCGGCGGCAACATCGAGCCCGACTACTGGAGCGGCACGGGCGTCACGGCCCAGGAGCGCGATGCGTTTGAGCGCTATGCACGGGTCGTGAAGTACATGGCCGAGGAGGAGTATCCGGAGATCCCGCTCTCAAGCAGCACCGCGGACGCGGACGCCGTGCGCGCCCTCGACCGTAAGACCTTCCGCGAGGACCTCGAAGAGCGCATGGGGATCCCGCTGACGCCCCTGCTTACGTCCGGTGTCCAGTCCTACTTCTACTCGTCCTTTGGCGCCGGCATCGATGAGATCTCTGCCGCCGCAGGGTGGAACTTCCTGGCCGCCGAAGAGTTCGGGCGCTGGGTTTTCCCCGGCGGCAATGCCTACATGGCGTGGGCCCTATGGACGCGCCTGCGGGCCGTCGAGGCCTCGGGCCCTCCGGGCAGCGACATGCTGCGCTCGAGCTGCACGGTCGTGGATGCCCGCCGCAGCGGCGATCGTTACATCGTCACCTACGTCGATCCCGACGGAACCGAGCGCTCGATCCGAACGAAGTTCGTGGTCATGGCCGGATCCAAACACATCGTCAAGTACTTCCTCCAGGGCGTGCAGGCCCAGGACCCGGAGAAGTTCACCGCCATGCGCGAGATCGATACGGCCGCCTACGTCACGGCGAACGTGCTCCTCGATGCTCCGGTCACGCGTGACTTCTATGATCTCTTCCTGATCAACGACGACGCGTTCCCATTGACCCCCGGTGAATTCGAGTCGGGGTCCCGTCCGGTCGATGTACTGAACGGCAACTTCGCCCTTCCCGATTCGACGCCGCGATCGTCGCTGACCCTCTACTGGCCCCTTCCGTGGTTCACCGCACGCTTCGGCCTGCTCGACGACCACGGCTGGCGGCGCTACACCACATCGATCGCGGACGACGTGAGGTACTCCCTGAGGCTCTTGAACATCGCCGAAAGCTCCGTTCGCCAGGTGCGCCTGAGCCGCTGGGGCCACGCGCTCCCGATCGCAAAGCCCCACTTCATCGCGGACGGACACGCCGAGCACCTGCGGCGACCATTCGACGATCGCGTGTACTTCGCGAACCAAGACAACTGGGCCCTGCCCGCCATCGAGAACTCCCTCATCGACGCAAGCTGGGTCGCCGAGCAGATCCGCGCTCGCCTCTAGCAAGGGGGAGGGGACGGGCGACGCGGTGCATCGCCCTGGGGCCAGGGGACTAGATTCCTGGGTCTTCCATTGGTCTCCTTGGGCCTATGGCAAGACTCGTACACATCGCACCCGAGCAGCTCCAGAAGCGGATCGAACGGTCTGGCCTGCGGGGCGAGGAATGGACGATCCCCGTCGGAAAAGACAAGGTCCGCATGGGCGAGGCCATCTTTGCGATGCCTTCCTACCGGGATGAGCAGGTGACCTACCAGTGGGTTCGCGAGCTGAAGACTTGGCGCCACAGCGCCCGGATGGTGGCGGTGATCTTCGAGATCGACGCGGCGACCGAAGTGCTCTACGGGCGCTTCGGGAAGCCGAAAAGGCGTGGCATCCCCCACGAAGCCTACGTCGCCATCGAGGCGGACCCCATGGGCGCTGAGGTCGTCGTGAGCGGCCCCATCGCCCTGGACCAGATCGTCTCTGTGCGGTCTATCCGTCAGGACATCGGATGGCAGGGGACACCAGAGCCGTCGCCCCACGGCAACTGCGCCTGCCCCGCTTGCCTACCGTCGGGGCACCCGAAACTCATGCGCCGTATCCGCGCCCAGTACAACGCAGCCATCGAGAGGATCCACGGCGCAGGCGGTGACCCCAAGACGATTGTGGACTCGCTCTCGGAGTTGTCGCCGGCGCTCGAGCGGGGCCGCGGGCGGCTTTCGCCCAAGCGCCTGGTGTCACTCACAAGACACGAGGACCCGTGCGTGCGGAAGGAGATCACGTCGAAGCTCAGTTACTTCAAGTGGGGTGACGTCGAGGAGCACGTCGTCAGCCTCATCGCCGACCCCAACACCGACGTTCGATCCAAAGCCCTTGAGACCATGCTCCATGGTGGGGGTCTCGGCGTGGCTCGGTCGCACGCAGGCGATCACCCGGAGCTGCTCCAGACGCTCTGCTTCGGCATGGAGTACATGGACGGTCCCCAGGTCGACTCCACCCTCAAGGAGCTGGCCGCCCATGGGCACGCCGGCGTCCGCGCCGCGGCCAAGCGCGTGATCGGCTGGCGCGCATGATCACGCTGGCTCGGCTTCTCCCCCACCCATTCGAGACAGGACCGCCATCGCCTCCTCGGCGCGCGCCTCTGGAACGAAGACCTGATCGTGGTAGTACGCGGCCACCACGTTCGCGCTGATCCCGGCCTCGCTGAGCTTCGCAGCGATCGCCGCGGTCAGCCCGACGGCCTCAAGGCTCGAATTCACTGTCAGGGTGATTCGCCTGCACGGGAAGACGAAGTCGAGCCCCGCCCCCTCAGCCTGCTCCATCGTGCACACGACGGTCACGCCTTCTTCCTCATCGATGAGGCAGGCAGGCTGGAACCCCAGCGCTTGGGCGCGCGACCACGCCACGGTGCAGTACACAAAGGTCTCGGGTGAAAGCACCGGCGCGAGGCTTTCGAGCATCCTCCCCAGGTCCGTTTCGCCGCCCACCCTTAGCCTCCCGGCGGCAGCTCGTAGGTCCCACGATCCCCGGCAATCAAGCGGCCCTGGTGGGCAAGGAAATCCCACACCTCCCGCGGGTAGCGCCGCGGCGGCGTGATCCCCACGATCGACGACTTGCGCCCTGAACTCATGGGCCCGCCGCCGAGGGAAGACTCAGCGTCGAGGAGCGTCACCTTGAGGCTCTTGCGATAGGCCTTCAGCGCACGCTTCAGGACTCCCCGATCGCGCTCCAGCATCAAACGCTTGCCGGAGGCCCACTCCGTGACGATGCCGGACAGCGCCTCCGCGTCCTTCATCTCCACGGCCGCCGCCAGCTCGAGGTCGTCCTCCTCGGTCACCTCATAGTGCCGAAGCGCCTCACGGGCGGTGGACCAGGGGATATCCCCCTCGGAGCCATTGGCAAGCTGGGCCAAGACGCCCTCAAGCGCCGTGTGGAGAAGGGTCATGTTCGGGTCGAGCATCGTCATATCCTTGGGTCAGGTCTCGGAGCGCCCAAGCTACAGCGCTCCGCACCCCTGGGGGCACAGCGAAGCAAGAACTGAGTTCGACTCGGCCAGGGGCCAGCGATATTGAAGGGGAGCACGAAACCGCTAGAGCAAGGACCGTTAGCCCGCCCATCCGGGGCTCCCATCACTCGCCCCACCCGGCCCTGTGGCGGCGCACGACCCCGCCTGCCCGCCGGGAATGGACCATCGCCGATGACAGCATGATCGTTCCTCGCCTCCTTCTCGCCGCCAGCCTGCTCGCCGTCGCTCCCTTCGCACCGACTGCCTCTGGGGCCCAAGAGCTGCCCCCCAGGGTCGACCCGGTCGCCGTCAGCAAGGCCATCTCCCGGGGCGTTCAGTTCTTGGAAGAAGCGGGACCGCGGGGCAAGAAGGGACAGAAGCACCGTGCAGGGCGCAGTGCCGGCCTCAACGCCCTCATTCTCTACACCATCCTGAAGGGCGGCGGCAGCCCACACTCGGAGGCGGTGCATTCGCTGCTTCACGAACTCTCCCTGGTCACCACCCTCGGAACCTACGACCGAGGCTGCTTGCTCCTCGCCCTGGCGGCCCACGACCCCATCGCCCATCGGGCCTGGATCGAGTCTGTCACCCAGGGCCTCATCGACTCCCAGGACCCGCACGGCGCGTGGGCGTATCCGTCGGGATCCGCCGATCTGTCGAACACCCAATACGCGTCCCTCGGCCTCTGGGCCGCAACCAAGGCTGGCGTGCACGTTGAGCCAGCCGTTTGGCAGGCACTCGCCGAGAGGACCGCCGCTTTCCGCAGCGGACAGGGTGGATTCGGCTACCGGCCAGGCTCAGGCACGGCGACCGGCTCCATGACCACGGCGGGCATCGGCACACTGGCGCTATGCGAGCAAGAGCTGACGCTCGCGGGCCGATTGGAACCGGAAACGGGAGCTCTGTTGTTCGACGAGCGCAAAGCCGGACTCGACTGGCTGGCGACTCACTTCAGCGTGACGAAGAACCCCAATGGCGGTGGACACCACTTCTACTACCTGTACGGGCTTGAACGCATGGCCGCGTTTGCAGGCCTCGCGAAGGTTGGTGAGCACGACTGGTACGCCGAGGGCGCGAACCACCTCATCGGACGGCAGCTCAATGACGGGTCCTGGTCCGGCAGCTCCGCGACGCAAACTTGCTTTGCCGTCCTCTTCCTGGCGCGAGCGACGAGCCGCGGCCGGAAGGGTCCAGCGATCAGTGGACCCAGGGTCACTTCCGAGTGGGCCACAGAGGAGAAGGGCGCGTCTGTGCGCATTGCGTGCAAGGTCGAGCATGGCCAACCGAAGGCCCGTGTCTTGGGTCTCTCCGGCCGCGTCCTTTCCGACTACGTTTGGCCCGACAGTGAGGGCGGCGGCCTCAGGGTCCAGCGCGTCGTCTATTCCGTGGGCGGCGTGCCCGCCGCCACCGTGCTCGGCGCGCCGGAGAACCCACTGGGCGCCACCGAGCTCCCCGCGCTGCTCTATCCCAAACGGGACGGAGACCTGGTCGCCCGTATCTACCTGGCCGCCCCGCCCGGCTCCGACGGCCTGCCGCGATTCGTGGAGTCACCGCCCCTCGCCGTCGAGCTTGCCTCGATCCCCCCATCACGGCCCCTCCGCAAAGGCACCGAGGCCCACGCCCAAGCCGCGAGGTGTTCGGCATCCACCCACTTCAAACCCCGCCCGGGTGCCGCTTATCCGGCCATCGCGTTTGATCCAAAGCGCATCGTCGATGGAAACCCCTCGTCCCCTTGGCTGGCACGGCCGAAGGACTCCGCTCCCAAGATCAAGGTCACCGCAGCCAGCAGCACTCTCGCCGCCGGCCTGATCATTTCGCCGCCCACTCTGCCCGGCTACCCAGAGGCTCCGCTCCGCAAGCCCACCCGCGTCCTCGTGACGCTCAATGGCAAGAGACAACGGTCCACTGAGCACGATCTCTCCCCATCAGGCCGCACGACGATTCCCTTCCCCGACCCCCTCAAGGTTCGGACCATCGAGCTCACGATCCTCGCCACCACCGGGCCCGTCGAGTCCCCCACCGGCCTCGGCGAGGTTTCGATCCTGATTCCCCGTGGCTAGAACGACGTCGCAATGACCAACGCGAGCTGCGCGTAGTCGGCGTCGCCTTCGATGCCCTCGAATTCGAGGCTTGACCCGGTGACGAGCCTCACGTCGACACCAAGGGAGAGGCTGGGCGCAACCTTGTAAAGGAGCCCGCCGTGAAGGTAGACGGCGGCCGAGGCGTCCTCGTCGTCAGCGATCAAGCCCCCCGAGTCGTTGTCGATCCCGGCGGCGAGGAGCACGCCGCCTCCGCCGAGGTAGGGGCGCCATCCGCCGAGGACAAACTCCCTGCGCAGGCCCAAGTAGACTTCCGCCACCGCCCCGGTCGCGCGAACGTCGTCGGAGACCCTCACGTCAAAGCGTCCTGACGCGAGCCCGCCGAGTTCTAACCCGAATCCTGACTGGCCAACCAGCGAGTATTCCATGCCCGCCACCATCTCGTCTTCTACCGGCGCCCAGATGTCGTCGTTATCGAGGGTGCGTGCCCCCAAGAGCACCGAGAACTGGTGGGGAGTCGAACGGGGGGGCGTCGAGCAGGCGCTAAGCGCTGCACACGCAAGGACAGAAAGGAGCCTCATAGGAACGTACGGTAGGAGGCCGAGTTCGCCCTGGGGGCGGCGAACTAGACCGCTGTGCGCGGAATCTCGAAAGGGCTCAGCGCCACCAACGGCCATTCCCCGCCACCGCCGCCCTATCGAAGCGAGATTCTCACGCTCTCGGTGAGGTTGGAGGTGGCTGTTCCCGTGACCACGTCGCGGTGCCAGAACTGGAAGTAATAGCTCTCGCCGGGGAGGCCCTGGATGGTGCCGTTGGGGGCGGCAATTTCATCCACGTTCACGGGGAGAGTCGCGAGGCCCGCGGCCCCCGTGCTCTGGATGAAGGCGTTGTAGCGGCCGATGGATCCTCCGAGGCACAGGTTGCCCTCGCCCCCGGCAACATTCGCGACGAAGTCCGGAGTGCGGGACACGATGAACAGACCGAAGACCTGGGCCGGGAGCCCGGTGGCGTCCAGGGTGAGGTCGTTCGCGGAGGCGAGGACCGTCCCTCGGCCGGCGATGGTGCCGACACTGCCCGTGGAGTTCGGGGCCCCGACGCACGCGGACACGCCCAGGCAGCCGGAGAGGTCGAGCAGGGTTGCGGCGCCCGCCTGGCTCGCTGCGCCGCTTCGCACAGGGGAGCCGACAACGGCCACGTCGCCGTCGAGGGCAACGCTCATTTCACGGCCCGTGAGGTCCGACGGGCCGGCGTCAGACGGCACGTACTTACCGGTTTGTTTCCATGCGCCCGCGTCACGCTCGAAGACATAGACAGCCCCCGACTCCGGCCCACCATCATCATCGCCTCGCGCGCCGACGAGAAGCCGCTGCCCGTCCATGACGACGCTCTCACCAAATTGATCGGCGTCCTCGAGGCCTGCGGGCGAGAGACGCTGCGTCTCCGTCCATCCCATCGAGTCGCGTTCGAAGATGTAGACAGCGCCCTGGCCCACGCCGTTCGTGACGTCACGGGGAGCGCCCACCGCCGCCATGTCGCCATGGACCGCGACGCCCAAGCCAAATCGTGCTTCCGCGACCGGAGCCGACGGGCTCAGCTTCACGATCTCCGGCCAAAGATCATCGGTCGGATCACCCGGGGTGCCTCGGTCGTCCTGCTCGAAGAGATACGCCGCCCCCGCGTTGTTTCCGTTCACGTCGTCCAGGTGCGCGCCGACGATGGCGATGCCCCCCATCAGGTCCGTCGCTCTCCCGAAGAGCTCCTGGGGAGCCGCGTCGCTCGCGGTCAGCTTGGCGACTTCCACCCAGACGCCCCCGCTAAGGCCAAAGATCTGCGCCGAACCAGAATGCGTCCCTGCGTGGGTGTCCTGCATGGAACCGACGAGCAGCGTATCCCCGTCCAATTCCAGGGAGTGGCCAAAGTGAAAGTGATGGGCCCCATCGCTGGCCTGCAGGATCTGTTGCTCCGACCAGGTACCGGCCGTGCGCGTGAACATGTAGACCTTGCCCTCGTGGGCGAAGTGTGCCCCCACTGCCAGCGTGTCCCCGTCGACGGATACGTGCTGCCCAAACTGGTCACCGGGCTGGCCGTCGCTCGCGCTCAGGTGCTGGGCCCGGAAACTGTTCCCCAGGTCCTCGATCATCTGCACGGAGCCCTGGTTGCAGTCCGCACCTCCCGCGCAACCGAGGTCGCCACCGATCGCGCCGTAGGCGGAGGTGTTTCCATCCACCGCGACGCTCCATCCGAAGAGATCGAGGTCCGCCGGAAACGGATTCGTCACGACGAGGGTTTCGCACTGAGCAAAGACCGAGGGCGAGGTAATGGCAAGGAGGCCTCCGATGACGGACGCCTTGAGGGTGGGAACTGCGAGTCGATTCATGGTCTTGTTGGGAAGTGGTAGCCCGGCGGCCAGAGGTCGAGCTCGCACCACGCGGCCCGCTCTATGGCCTAAGCCAGTGTCCGAGTAGAGCGGTTTGTCGCGGCTTTGGTGGGTCAAACCACGGGCTGTTTTTGGCCCTTCGAACGCCCTCGATTTCTTGTCATTTCGCTGAACCGATACGGAACAGAGGCTTGTCCTAGCTGCACGGAGTCCATCTCTACCTGACCTGGTGAGGCCCTACGAAAACGGCCTGTGCCCACCCGATGGGGATAGGCACAGGCCGTAACGCAGAAGGCGCGACTGGCGTCCTTGGCTCAGGGCTTCAGGCCGGCGACGCCGAGGGCCACGGAGAACTTCTCACACCAGATGTAAGCCTCGTTCAACGTGCCCAGCTCGAACCCTTCGGGAAGGGCGTAGTCCTGGGAGCCGCTGTGGCTGGTGAGAGGCGTGAACGTCGTCGACTCGTCGTATTCGCCCGAGCGGCCGAAGCCGATCTTCGGGTCAGGGGCCCCGTCGAGGGAGAAGTCACTGGCGAGGCGCACGTACATGCGACCGTCCAGTTCGAGCACTTCAAGGGCTCCAGTGACGACGTGGTCGTTGCGACCGGAGAACGCTCCGCTCGCGACGATGGTCGCACCGTCGAGGGCCATCGGCGCGCCCGCGGTGTTGCCCGTTTCGGCCTCGCTGGAGGCTGGGGTGCAGGCCGCGATGAGGGAAACGGTGAGGGCGAGAACAAGGGCGATGAGGGAGTGACGCATTTCGAGTAAGCGGGGAGGTTCGGCGCGGCGGAGCAGCGCCACCAGATTTCGGGGAGATGCGCGCCGCCCCAAGAGGGCTAGTGGCGCACGCGATAGACAGGTCTGTCTTCCACGGCAGGGAGTTCGCGGTTGGCGGCGACCTGTGACACGCCTGCCGTGAATTCCTGCCCAGCCCAGCCTGGCCCTCGCTCACGGCCCCAAATCACCGCCGAATTCAATTTCTCTGCCACGGGATCGTCCGCAGCGGGAGGATCTCATCGTGACCCCCCAAGGACCCCTTCCCGCGGATGATGACGCCGGCGCCCTCTTGGCTGAGGCTGGCTGGCTGCGTGCCATGGCCGGCCGCCTGGCTCGGGACCAGGCGGAGGCGGACGACCTTGCCCAGGGCACCCTCGTGCTGGCCCTTCAGAACCAACCCGAGACGCGGTCGGGCCTGCGACCGTGGCTGGCCAAGGTCGCGTCACGGGTAGCGCGACACCGTGGCCGTACGGAAGCCCGTCGCAGGTACCGCGAGGCGGAAGCCGCCCACGCCGGCACTTCGGCGAGCGCCGAGGAGCTCTTCGAGCGACTCGAGGCCCAAGAACGCCTCGCGTCCCTGGTGCTCGGCTTGCCCGCGCCCTACGCGGAGGTGGTCCTGCGCCGCTACTACGAGGGTCAAACCGCCGATGAAATCGCCGCCTCCATGGGGACCTCCGCGGGGACAGCCCGCTCGCGGCTAGCCCGTGGACTCGCACTCCTGCGCAAGAGCCTCGAGGACCCTCGGACGGGTTCCAACCACCAGGGTACGAAGCTGCTCGCCCTCGCCGCTGGCCTCCCCAGGCCAAGCCATGCCCCCACTGCCGCCGCTCTGATCGCCATGAAACTCTCCACCAAGGTCGCCGCCTCCTTCGCCGCGTTCGTCTTGCTGCTCGCCACCGGAATCATGATCGTGAAGGGCTCCGGTGACGCCCCTCTCGACGCGCCCCCCACGGCCCCTGCCTCCTCCGGTCACTCGGCCGCCACCGTGCTTGCGGAGAACGAAGCCTCGCCGGCGGATGGCCCCACCGACGGAGGCAACCGCACCGCGCTGGGCGCCGTCACGCAGGAGGAGCTTGCTGAAGAGTCCGCATCCGAGGAGCCACCGGCTACGACGTCCATCGTCCGCGCACGGTTGGTGGACACCCAGGGCCAGCCCATCGAAGGCGCCGTGCTGAGTTCCATCTTCAAGACGGGGAAACCGCGTGGTGACGGGAACTTCGCAAGCGCGGACGCGGAAGGGCATGTGGTGCTCGAACTCGCCGACGGAGACCTTCGCGCTTGGCGCACCGAAGTCTTCCCGATGGTGTTCGCCGCGAGCTTCGATGGGCGCGCCACACGGTTCATGACGGCCACACCTGTCTGGCACGGCGAATCCAACTTGGGCGACATCGAACTACCCCCCGGCACCGCGATCAGTGGCCACGTCGTCGACCCCAGCGGCCGCCCCATTCCCGGGGCCCTCATCTACGCTGAAGAGGCGACCGTCGCGGGGGACTTGGAGGCCCAGCGCATGTCTGGTCCAGAGAAGGACCAGGTGCGGCACCGCGCCGATGGGGACTCCGAAGGGCGCTTCTTATGCAAGGGTCTCACGACTGGAGAAGGGCGGCTTTGGGTTCACGCCAAAGGCCATCTTTGGACACTGACAGACCTGGTGCACCTGACCGCGGGGCAGGTGCTCGACGTTGGACCGATCACCCTCGACCCCGTTCCGGAGGAGCTCACGATCACCGGCACCGTGCTCAGCCCCGAGGGTACCCCCGTGGCGGGAGCAACGGTGGCTTTCGAGGCCCGGTCAGGCGATGGATCGATAAAGACGGCAGCCGACGGCACCTTCACGATCTACCCCAAGCACCACCTTGCCATGAACCTTGTGGCGAGCACCCCCGATGGCCCGTACGGGATGAGCGAAGTGGCTCAAGTGCTGCCTGGGGATCGCCCCAAACTGCGGCTCGGGGAGAAGCACCAAATCCAAGTCACGGTGCTCAACGGGAATGGCGAAGCGGTCCCCGATGCGTCACTGCTCACCGTCGTGCCGGCCACCGACAACCACAGCGGGTTCCTCGGGGGATTCATGCCGATCCCAGGCACCGACTGGATCAAGACAAACGCTCAGGGCCAGGCCTCTTTGCCCGCACCCGGCCAGAAGTTCACGATCTCCGTCCGCAAGGACCGCTACGAGTTCCAGCGCGCCGGACCTTACGAAGCGGGCGAGGCCCCTGCGGACGTCACCGTGACCCTCGCGAAGGTACCGACGCTACGGGGACGCGTAACGCACCGCGGACTGCCCGTGGCTGGCGCGGAGATCCAGGTGGCCATGCGCCTCGACGACTTTGTGCCCCTGGAGCAAGGCTTCCCCATGCGGATCTTCAAGAACCGCGGAATGGACTACCGGACCGATGAGAACGGCCGCTTTGATTGCCCCATCGAAGGCGACACAGGGGCAATGACCTTGCTCGCCCTGGCAGAGGGCCTCGCCACCGCGGAGTTTGAAGTGGACCTTCTTCCAGGAGAGGGCACCGAGGGCATCGAGATCAAGATGACGGAGGGCGGAAGCCTCGGTGGGAGCCTGCTTCCGCCCCAGGGTGAGGACCCCCAGCAGCTCATCGTCGCGGCATCGCGCGGCGACGGTGAAGTGGTGTGGACACGGCCCGACGCGGATGGGCACTACGAGTTCCTTCATCTCACCCCCGGCCCATGGCGCGTCGAAGGCCGCGACCGGGAGCCTGCCCGTGTGTCGCTCTCGGCGGCCAACTCGGACGAAGAGAAGGACTTCAAGTGGAACGTCGACATCCGGGACGGCGAGAGAACTTCATTCGACGTCGACATGCGCCAGCTCGGCGACGTCGAAATCCACGGCCAGTTCACGGTCGATGGCATTCCCGCGAAGGGCTGGGTCGTGACGGTCACGATGCCGCTCCACTCGACGGTGGATAGGGATGCTCCCGTCACGGCAACAGAGGACGACGGGCGCTTCCTGTTGATCGTCCGGAGTGGCACGTACCACCTACAAATCGAAGGGGAACTGCCAGGGGGCGCCAGAGTGAAGGTCCTGCGCGACGTGACACTCAAGGGTCAGCGCCTCGACCTTGATGTGTCCCTCGTAACGGGATGGATCGAGGATTCCGTCCCCGCAGGAACAAAGCAAGCGCGCCTCGTCCGGGGGAACTACTCACGGGGCGATCGCGAGCTCACCGAGGTCCCCGTCGCCGCTGACGGCGCCCTGAGAGCGCGGGTGCCGGTCGGAAAAGCCAGCCTGCAAACACCGGCCGGCACGAACGTGATGTTCGACGGCTGGCGCTATCTGCGCATGGTCGAGGTTGAGCACTAGCGGAGGCCTGGGCCTTGCGCGGGATGGAGGCGTGGCCCATCGTCGCATGAATCGGCGGGGGCCAGTACATTGCGGGCCCCTACCCGACCTCCCCTCGCTCTCCCATGAAGAACCTCCTCCTATTCGGCCTCGCTCTGACGGCCTCGTGTGCGTCCCCTTCGACCGGCCTAGCCGTGGTCGAGGCCGATGAGTCCATTCGCGCCCCCATGTTCGAAGCGGTGGCAGCACTCGAAGGGCGCTGGATCGCCACCACGCCCTACGGTGAGTCCGTGCACGAGTTCAAGGTCAGCTCCGGTGGTTCCGCCATCCGCGAGACCATGGCGACAGGTGAAGAGCACGAGATGACGAACATGTACACGCTCGACGGCAACAGCCTGACGATGACCCACTATTGCGGCGCAGGCAACCAGCCGTTCATGCGTGCCAGCAGCCTCGACGGGAACCGCCTCGTGTTCGATTTCGTCAGCGTGAGCGATCTCAAGAGCGCGGATGACCACTACATGGGCGCGATGACCCTGGTCTTTGTGGACGAGGATCATGTCCAGCAGCACTGGACCTCCATCAACGGCGGAGAAGTCGTCGAGATGGGCGCCTTCGAGTTGCGACGGGACCGCTAGGCAAGGCGACAGAGCCCCCGCACCAAGAGCACGGCCCCCCGGGCGCACCAATGTGGCGCGCCCGGGGGGCCGTGCTCTTGTGGGGCTTCGCCTGCGTCGCAGGCCCTATCCCTACTCGACGGGGTCGACCACGATGGTCGCCCCGGTGTTGTTCGAGACATCGGTCGGTGTCGTCACCGACAGCGTCTCGGCTGCCCCGATAGCCGCGTCCAGGGTGACGCGGAACCGGAATCGGTTGAGGGACAAGACCTGCACGGCCGCCTGGCCGCCGGATCCCGACCACGCCCCGAGGGTCGTGGTCATGGAGACATTCATGGCGTCGTCAAAGGTCACTTCGACCACTCGACCCAGGGCGTCGAGCTTCTTGTTCACGAAGGCTGTCGCGGACGAGGGCGCGGTCGTGTCGCCACCGATCAATGCGTCCGAGGCAGCGGGAACGATCGCATTGCCGGAAACGTCCGAGACGTTCGAGGTCGTGACCCGCAGGGTCTCGCCGGGATCCAGGTAGTTGCCGAAGGGCAGCGCCACGCGAACGCGATTGTTGCCGCTGTCCAGCGCCGCCGAAGCGCCCGTGAGGCTCACGGCGGCGCCAGACCCAACGGTCAGAACGGCGTAGTTCGCCAGGTCCAGGGCCTCCGTTGCGTTCACTGGCTCGCTGAAGGTCACCTCAAACGAGTGAGCAGCGGTCGCATCACCGGTAGCTGTGACCAAACTGACGGTCGGGGCTGCGGCGTCCGCTGCGTCGATCGCGATCGAGGCCGGCGCACCGGCCACGTTGCCCGCGAGGTCTGTCAGTGCCCCGGCAGTGATATCCAAGTTCTCCCCCATGGCGGGTGCGTTCTGGAACGTCACTCGCACAACCCGAGGATGCACCAATGCCGCCGCGTCCGTCGTGTTGCCGGCGATGGAGAAGTTCGCCGTGGCCGGGCTTGTGGCCGCGACCGCCTCGTTGAACTCCACGAGGACGCTCAGGGCATCCGTCGGATCGAGGCGCACGTCACCGGCGCTCACCGTCGGCGCCGCCGCGTCTCCACCAGCCACCAGGCCGCCGGACGTCACGGGCGCGCCCGTTGGAATCCCCTGCTGGCTCCGGAGCCCGTCGGCGGTCAACGTGTAGGTCTGGGCCGTCTGGAGGTTCGACGCACTCCCCAGGGAAAGCATCACGCTGTCGTCACCGACCGGCGTGAGGCGGACGTTCGAGATATCGATCGCCCCCCCGCCGTCCGTCATCGTGTAGTTGTCGGGGTTCGTCAGGCCGGACGGGTGGATCGGCTCATCGAACTCCAACAGGACGGTGTCGTTGTCCGGGCCCGAGACGGACATAGCGGCGCTCGCACCCATGTTGATCGCCGGCGCCGTCGCGTTCGAAGCCACCAAGCCGAACGCCAGCTCAGGCGCCATCTGGTTGCCGGCGAGGTCGGTCACTCCGTAAATGCGCAGGGAGTCGGCCACGTCCGGGGTCAAGGCGTAGGTCACGGTCGTGCGCAGGCCAGAGGGCCCTCCCGCGGAGAGGGTCGGCGCGGCCGTCGCCGTGCCCACATCGCGCCCATCCGTCATCCCGGTCACGCTGAAGGTCGACCCCTCGGTCACCGTGATCGGCACGTTGCCGGCCACTCCAACGGCGTCATTCGTCAGAACGAAATCCGTGGCGCTGCTGCCCCCAGCCGTCGTCACATTGAAGGCGTTCATGTCGATAGCCGCCCTCAGGTTCGTGACCGTGTTCGCGATCGAAGAGTGGTCGACGGCCACAGCCACGTCACCCGCGATCCCGCCGCTACTCATTCCCATGAGCGTCTGCACGCCAGCGGAATCGGTCCCGGTGATCGTCACGTTGCCCGCCGCTCCCACAGCGTCGTTGCGGATGTTGGCGAGGTTCGAAAGCCCGGTAGCCAATGCGGTCACGTTCAATGCGGTGCCGTTGACGGCTGAGATGAGGTTCGTGATCGTCGCGTCCGCGTCTCCGCCAATCGTCACCGCCACGTCGCCGGCGATGCCGCCGGCACTTTCGAACTCAAAGGTGAGCGGCGCGGCGCCGTCGGAGATCGTGACGCTGTCGCCGTCGTTAGGCACGCCGGAGAGCCCCACTTGGCCAAAGGCGAAATCGAACTCAAACGTCTGGGACGTGGTTCCGTCCGAGATGGTGACGGTGTTGCCATCGAAGGGGCTCGCGAGGAGCTCGATCGTGCCGGCCGCCGCGGCACCGGGGTCGCTGGCGTCGGTCAGGATGAGTTCGGTTCCCTCGGGGTTGGGCCCGCTCTGCAGATCCGCCGTTTCTACGCCGCTGACCGCTTCGCTGAACGTCAGGACGAGGGTGTTCCCCGCCCCCGGGGCCGCCGCCAGAATCGTAGGCGGCGAGTTGTCGCCGGAGATGATCGCGTTGACCGCGGTGGTGCCGATGGCTGTCGTCGCGATCGTGTTCGCCCCCAGGTCGCGCATCCCCGTGAAGGATGCGTGGATGTCATCACGGGTGCGAAGGTCCTGATCGGCGGACCCCGCATCCAGAATCACCGTCGCCGTGCGGGTCGCCGCAACGTAGTCGATCGAGGCGCCCGTGATGTCAAAGGGCGTCCCCAGGGGCGACTCGATCGTCCAGCTCCCTGCGGTCTCCACCTCGGCTTCGATCATGTCGTCGTCGAAGACCACGGTGATCGTGTCGTTCTCGGGCCCCGCGATCGTGGCGCCGGCGATCGTGAGCGCGGTGGGAGCCACGGTGTCGGTGCTCGTAATCGCCGCCGCCATGACCTCCGCGGAAGCGTTGCCCGCGGCATCCTCGATGCCGGCCGCCACGCTCACGGTGTTGGCACCAGGTAGCACCGGCCCATCGAGCCCAAGATCGACCACGTTGCCCGCGGGGCGAAGCGTGGCAGAGTTCACGGTGAGCCCGCCGCTGACGGTGTAGGTCCCGGGCACTTCCGCCGTGAGGGCGGTCACTGCTTCACTGAAGGTGATCGAGACGGTCTGACCTGTGGCGTCCAGGGTGCGGTTCTGGACGAAGGAGGCGAAGCTGGGCGCCGTCCGATCCGGAGCCATAGGGCTGTCGTCGTCCGAGGAGCAACCGGCCGCGACGAACGGCGCAACGAGAAGAAGAACGTGCGATGGACGGATCGCGCGGTGGGGAAGGGATGTGTTCATAGCGGTGTAGCGGTCAACCATCGGCCGCGGAGTGCTGGGCACTCGGGACCGAGAAGGAGCATCGAGCCGGATTGGCCCACCCCGGACTCTACCCATTCACGGCCCCGTTTCCGCGGGCCGACTTCCGCTTGTCCAGAGGGTCCGACGCACCCTCGGATTAGGTAGTCCGCGGGCCCTGAGTCCCTCCGGAACACGCCCCCTTCAGCGGGGCCTGGCCCCCGGGGAGGCGACGTCGACCACGATGCCCCGATGGTCCGACCCCACATGCTTGCCCACCCTGTGGGAAAGGATCGCCAAGCGCTCGTCCACCAGCACATGATCGATGAGGATTCCCCCGGTGAACATGAGCTTCGAGTGCCAGGTACCCCAGAGTCCAGATCCTAGGCATGCCGGCCGTAGGGACTGGCCGTCAAGCGCCTCCCGCAAGGCCGAGGACCAGATGGTCGCGTTGAAATCGCCCGCAATCAGGGCTGGCTCCGGGGAACTCGCCGCAGCGGTGACGGCGGCCATCAGCTGCTCGCCCCGGGACCGGTAGTTCCGGGCACCGATCGGGGGAATCGTATGCACCCCAAAGACCCGCAGGTCGAGGTCCCCGCGGTGGATGACCACCTCAAGCCAGGGCAGTTCAAGCTCCGTCCAATGGACCGTCGGGTCCTCCGCCCCCCATCCCTCCGCCACGTAGATGGCGATCCCGAAGTTGTCCGATCGCAGCGTGTCCGTCGGGAGCCGGCGATGCCCATCCAGAGCGGAGTCAAGGGCCCTGGCCCAGCGCTCGTCGACCTCCTGGGCCACGATCACGTCGGCATTCTGCTGGAGGAGCCACTGAGTCACGTCCCCGTGCTCGCGATTCGTCGTCAGAACGTTCAGCGCGACAAGGCGAGCGGAAGGGCCGCCCGTATCCGCGGACTGCCCCGGCGAACCCCAAAGCGGCGCCACGGCTTGGCCCGCGAGGATCGACACCAGGAGCGCGACCACAGCGGCCCAGCGCGCCCGGCCCAGGACGGCGAGAAGAAGCGCCCCAAGCCCGAAGCCAAGGTACTGCACGTGAAAGTGACTGAGGAGATCCAAGGTCCAATGCACGCCGCCCATACGAGCCGCCACCATGCAGAGAGCCACGCCCAATGCGATGCCCCACGCAGCGGCAGGAACAAGAAGCCGGGACAGACGAGCTCGAGTGGAATCGGACATGGGTAAATGGCTGGATCGACGGGACGGCCGTACGCAAACAGAGGGCGGCTCGGTGAGATAGCCCCGCTGGACGTGGGGCCCCAGCGAAGGGCCAAGCCCAGGATTCTATGCCCCGTGGTGATGGATCCGACCCGCCGACGGAACTCCGTTGGGCGCTCAGGCCTTCTTCAGAAACTCGGTTCGAAGGTAGATAACGGTCTTCTGAACCCGCCCTTCGATCAGCTCCGGATCGTCCGCCAGCCGGATGCCTTTCACAAGCGTGCCACGCTTCGCGGTGAAGCCGGCCCCTTTGACATCGAGGTCCTTGATGAGCGTCACCGAATCCCCGTCCTGGAGCTCGGTGCCGTTGCTGTCGACCGTCTTCTGCGCGCCGGCGCTGGACGCGCCGCCCGCGCTTTCCTTGGCCCAGGCCGAGGTGTCCTCGTCCAGGTAGAGCTGCTCCCGTAGCTCTGCCGCCCACGGCTCTTCGATCCGGCCAAGGACCCGCCAGCTCACCACCTGAACGGCCGGATGCTCGCTCCATGCCGTCTCATTGAGGCAGTGCCAACGGTGGGCCTCTTCGATGTCCCCTACGATCTCGCGCCGGCATGCTTCGCACGCCACGATCTCGTCGCTACGGGGCGCCACGGCCATCGCAGCGATGCCCTCCGCCGATCGGCAGAGCTCACACGCACCGCCGGCGCGCTCCAGGAGATTCGGGTGGATCGTCATGGGGCGAGATTACTCGCGCCGGCGCTACAGTACGTGCCCCGAGCCCATGGAATTCGAGATCACGATCGACGACGCGTACCTCAAGGAGCACTACGAGGAATGGGTCGCGGCGAAAGCCCCCAACACCCGCCGGGTCCTCAAGCTGGGACTTGGCCTGATCGTCGTGGGCGCGGTCATCTGTTTGGCGCAGATCACCACGGAAACCCTGGGAGAGCGTTTCGGCCGCGCAGGGCTGCTTGCGTTTGTGCTCGGCGGCTACCTCCGCTTCGCCTGTGCCCGCAGGCGCGGGACTTGGCTTCGGGTCGCGAAGAGCCTAGGCGGCTACGGCATGACCCATGTGATCTTTGTCTACGACGGAATGCTCATGGCGGGCCCCCCCAAGAAGGTGGGAGACGGGGACTGCGGTACCGCTGAGATCACCAGCACTCCACGCGGCTACCTCGTCCGCTTCCCAGACACCAACCGTTCGGTCTACCTGCCCCACCGCCTGCTGGAGCCGCCGACCACGCGCGAGGCCTTCCTTGGGGCCATCCGCGTTCCGGAATCAGCAGGAGCTGACTCGGAAGACGCCTGACGCCAGGACCCATCGACTCCAACGTGCTCAATCCGCATGGCGCACGTTCAGACTTGGTTTCGCTCCACTACGATGAGGGGCATGCCCCAGCAACCCGCCCCACGCTGCGCTACCACGGCGCTCATCCTCCTCGCTGTATCCCCATGGAGCGCCTGCGCCCAGACCGGTAGGGCCCAGGAGGCATCGCCCACGCCCCGCCGCCCCAACGTGCTGCTGATCATCACGGACGATCAGGGTTACGGCGATATCAGCAGTCACGGGAACGGGGTGATCCAAACACCACACCTCGACGAGCTCCGTGCCAGTTCCGTGCGATTGACCGACTTCCACGTCGACCCCACGTGCTCCCCGTCCCGCAGCGCTCTCATGACCGGCCGCTACTCCACTCGCACAGGAGTCTGGCACACGATCATGGGACGCTCGCTCATGGACACCCGAGAAGAGACCCTCGCGGAGTACCTGAGAGCGGACGGCTACCGCACCGGGATGTTCGGCAAGTGGCACCTGGGGGACAACAGCCCCCTGCGCCCCCAGGACCAGGGCTTCGAGCACGTCTGCTGGCACCACGGCGGAGGCGTGGGCCAGGGGCCCGACTATTGGGGCAACGACTACTTCGACGACACGTACGACGTCAACGGGACATGGCAGCCCTTCGAGGGCTATTGCACCGACGTGTGGTTCCGTGAGGCCGCGGAGTTCATCGCGGCAAAAGACGATGAGCGCCCCTTCTTTGCCTACGTCGCAACGAACGCGCCTCACCACCCCTACTTCGTCGACGAGTCCTACTCGAAGCCCTACGTCGACGCGGGAGTGCCGAAGACCATGGCGGACTTCTACGGCATGGTCACGAACATCGACGACAACGTGGGTCGCATGCTCGCCCGACTCGAAGAACTCGGCGAGCGCGAGAATACGATCGTCGTCTTCATGACCGACAACGGCACCGCCGCCGGACACCGCAAGCGCGAAAAGGAAGAAGGGACCTGGTCCGGCTTCAACGCCGGCATGCGAGGCAACAAAGGATCCGAGTACGACGGGGGCCACCGCGTGCCTTTCTTTGTCCACTGGCTGTCTCTTATACACATCTCCGAGCCCACGAGACTAGGCATGATCTC
>OJFX01000108.1_pt1 | contig 25687 bp, 24 predicted proteins | sample 1594171 | NCBI WGS metagenome assembly OJFX01 (sample SAMN05416840, study PRJEB24817) | seawater metagenome | isolation source: Sea water | place: Canada:Atlantic | collected 2013-07
CAGCGGAGTTATCTCTAAGCGTTGATTATCAGCATCATCAAAAGCTGCACGAAGCATGGCTTGGCGCTCATCGAATCGCCACGGGTTGCGTAATGAACGGGCCTGCCATGCAGAGCCCACCAGTATGATCACTTGCCGTGCACGTTTCAGCGCTTCACGAATAATTGCCAAGTGCCCGAGGTGAGGCGGTTGAAAGCGCCCAATAAACACCAAGCAGTCGAAATCGCATGCAGTCGTGGAGCGAGCAATATCGGTGGCCATCCAAGCTTCCTTTTGGTGTGCTGATATGAGGAGCTCAACCTACCAGAAAACTGCGCTAAACGCTGTGGTTAGGTATGCTAGAGAAAACAGCTTATTGATAACGCTTAAAATTTGCCTTAATGCTAACGACACAGGGAGTGGACATGATGAAACGTGCGGCTAATTTTTGGTGGCAAGTCACCCAAGACGCCACTTCGTTATGGTTGGAACGCAATGCGTTTAGCTATGCGGGTTCGCTGGCGTTTTATACGCTTTTCTCTCTGGCACCAACCATTATTATCGCCGTCACGGTTATTGGTGTTGTGATGGGCGAAGAGGCCGCGCAGGGACAAATAGTCGCACAGCTACAGGGCACATTAGGCGTTGATGCTGCCGTTGCCATTCAGGAAGCCGTTGCACAGTCGAGAATTGAAGAGTCGGGGCTTGTGCCTACACTGTTAGGGGTAGGCGCGCTCATGGTGGGGGCGACAACCGTGTTTGCGCAAATGCAGTTTTCACTCAATACCATTTGGGGCGTTACGGCAAAGCCTAGCTCTAACAGCGCGTTGAGGTTTATCAAAAGCCGCTTACTTTCGCTAACCGTGGTGCTGTCTATCGGCTTTATTCTGCTGGTTTCGTTAGTGCTTGGGGTGGTGTTGCGTGGCATGTTGATCGCTGCAGATAACTTATTACCCTTCGCTAGCCTGTTTACGACCTCACTGGAATCGCTCATTTCAGTTGCAATGGTGACCCTGCTATTTGCGACTATCTTTAAAGTGCTTCCTGACGTGGTGTTGCGCTGGAAAGACGTGCTCATAGGCGCGGTGGTGACTGCCGTGCTGTTTACCCTGGGTCGCAGCGTCATCGCCATTTATCTGGCTTATACCGCCACTGCCTCCACCTACGGTGCTGCAGGGTCGGTGGTGATGATACTGCTATGGGTGTATTACAGTTCTTTGATACTGCTGTTTGGTGCGGCGTTTACGCGTTCACTGCTATTACGCCGCGGGCACCCCTTGATCCCGCGTAACAGCGCCGTACTGATCAAGCAGGAGTATGTTCAATAACCTGATAGCGAGGAGGAGAGCATGACGGAATGCTGCGTACATGCCTTGGTCACGGGTAAGGTGCAAGGGGTATGGTTCCGCCGGGCAACGCAAGAGAAAGCCCTTCAGCTTAGTCTTACCGGTTACGCTAAGAACCTGCCGGATGGGCGTGTTGAAGTACTGATGTGTGGCCACTCAGACGCGGTCAAGCTATTGAGTGAATGGCTATGGCAAGGCCCTGAAGGGGCGCAAGTCACCCACGTCGAGCTTGAGGTGCTAGATGATTACCGCGCCCCTAGCCATTTCGCTACTCACTAGGCCCCTAACTCCTTGAGTCTCTAAAGCACTAGGGCCTAATTAGGCCCTAGTGCTGGCGTTAAAGAGGAATTTTTCTGCTTATGTGCTTTTCCATTCGCGAATATTATTAGCCGTTAGGCTGACAATATTCTGGCGCGCTTCGGGGGTAATCCAGGCATTGTGAGGCGTAACAATTAGATTGAGCGGCTCACTGAGCGCTTCTAGCAGCGGGTGGCCCTCTTTAGGCGGTTCTGCGGGCAGTACATCAACGCCCAAACCGCCCAAGTGGCCGTGGCGTAATGCTTCAAGTGCGGCAACTTCATCGATAACCCCGCCGCGGGCGCAGTTAACCAGCAGTAAGGACGGCTTAGCCTTGGCCAGGCGCTCTCGGCTAATCAAATGCTTAGTGGCGTCACTGAGCGGGCAGTGCAAGCTAATAACATCAGCATCGGCTAGCAGGTCGTCCAGGGCGGGGCGCTGATCGTTGGCTTCATTTCCCGGCCTGGCGGCAAACGTCACGCGCATGCCGAATGCTTCCGCCAGGCGCGCCACTTCGGTGCCCAATTCGCCTTGCCCCACCATGACCAAATGCTTGTCAGACAGTTGTAGCGTTGGGTAATCCTGCAAACAAAAAAAGTCGCTGCGCTGCCATTCGCCACTCGCAACATCGCGTTGGTAGCGGGTAAGACGATTGGCCAAGGCAAGTATCAGCATCAAGGTATGCTGTGACACGCTGGCGGTACCGTAAGCGGCCACGTTTTTAACCTGAATATTTTGCGCTTTTGCCGTTTCAAGATCGATATTATTGAGCCCCGTGGCGAGCACGCATATCAGTTTTAAATTAGGCAGTTGCTGCAACGTTTCTGCGTCTAGTACGACCTTGTTAACAATGGCAATGTCTGCCTTTGTTAAACGCTCAAGCGCCTGATGGGTGGTGCTTTGCTCAAACACCTCTAGGTCTGTGACCGACGCCCTGATAGCGCTTAAATCTATCCCAGGGCCTAAGCTTTGTGCGTCCAGAATGACGGCATGCGACATTTTATTCTCTCCATTAACTGCCGAAGGCTGCATAACCTTGCTCGGCAGGGGTCACAAAAGGGTATAATGGCGGCGCTTTATCAACCGCAGCCTTGGAATTTATTTCGACTGGCCACATATTGGTTGCCTGGCAGCGTTTGTGTTCGCCACTGTTCTTTTTCTTTCAGCACTTGGTTTTCCAGGACTGTGTCTGTCAGTACTGAATCTGTCAGGGTTGAGCTTTTTAGGAGCCAATAACATGCCCATCTATGAATATGAGTGCAAGGCCTGTGGCCATCGCCTAGAAAAATTGCAAAAAATTAGCGCCGATCCGTTGAAGGATTGTCCCGCCTGCCAGAGCGAAGGCTTGGAGAGGCTAGTCTCGGCAGCAGGTTTCCGATTGGCGGGCGGCGGTTGGTACGAAACCGATTTCAAAACGGGTAGTAAAAAGAACTTGGTCGCTGAAGGTAAGGCTGCCTCTGCAGATACTGCTAAATCAAGCGATTCCAGTGCTACTCCTAAGAGCGTTACTCCCAGTGACAAAGGCGCCGCAGCATAACTGCGGCCGTCAGGGTCGGGACGCCCGCGACATTTTAATTGCCACGTAACAGAACAGGATTTGACATGCGCAGCCATTATTGCGGCCAGCTTAACGAAACTTTGGTGGATCAAACAGTGACGGTATGCGGGTGGGTTCACCGCCGCCGTGATCACGGTGGGGTTATTTTCCTCGACATGCGCGATCGCGACGGCATCGCTCAATTCGTGGTCGACCCTGATACCGCCGAGGCGTTCGCTAATGCCGACCGTGCCCGCAGTGAATATGTCCTGCGTATCACTGGTCGCGTACGGCTGCGTCCTGAAGGTACCCAAAATCCCAACATGCCGACGGGTATGATTGAAGTGCTGGCGAAAGAGGTGGAAGTCCTCAACACGGCCATTACACCGCCTTTCCAACTGGATGAGCATGGCAAAGTAGGTGAAGAGGTGCGCTTGAAGCACCGTTACATCGACCTTCGTCGTCCCGATATGATCGAGAAGCTACGCTTGCGTTCGAGCATTTCTCACAACGTTCGTGCTTACTTGGAAAGCCAGGGCTTTCTCGACATCGAAACACCGGTACTCACGCGCGCCACACCAGAAGGCGCCCGTGATTACTTGGTGCCCAGCCGTACTCATGCGGGCAGTTTCTTTGCACTGCCTCAGTCGCCGCAGCTGTTTAAACAGCTGTTGATGGTGGCCGGTTTTGACCGCTATTACCAAATTGCCAAGTGTTTCCGCGATGAAGACCTGCGCGCCGATCGCCAACCTGAGTTCACTCAGATCGATATCGAAGCGTCGTTCGTGGAAGAGAGCGACATCATGGGCATTACGGAATCCATGATTCGTCAGCTGTTCCAAGACGTGCTTAACGCTGAATTGCCTGAATTCCCGCGCATGACTTGGCAGGAAGCGATGGATCGCTTTGGTTCGGATAAGCCGGACCTGCGCATTCCGCTTGAATTGACCGATGTCGACGACCTGATGCAGCAAGTCGATTTCAAGGTCTTCTCTGGCCCGGCCAGCGCTGATGATGGCCGTGTCGCAGCATTGAAAGTACCCGGCGGTGCCAAGCTGTCGCGTAAAGAGATCGACGAATACACCAAGTTCGTCGGCATTTATGGTGCTAAGGGCTTGGCGTGGATCAAGGTCAACGAGCGTGCGAAAGGGCTCGAGGGGCTGCAGTCGCCGATCGTTAAGTTCATGGAAAATATCGTTGAAGAGTTGCTCGACCGGGTGGGCGCTGAAGATGGCGACATTATCTTCTTTGGTGCGGATAAAACCCGTGTCGTCAATGAAGCCATTGGAGCCCTACGCGTCAAACTAGGCGCCGATCTAGAGCTTTACACCCAGGAGTGGGCGCCGCTTTGGGTCGTCGACTTCCCAATGTTTGAAGCTGACGACAACGGCCGTCTTAGCCCGCTTCACCACCCGTTCACTGCGCCTTCTTGCACACCGGAAGAGCTGAAAGCAGACCCTGCGAACGCATTGTCACGCGCTTACGATATGGTGCTCAATGGTACCGAATTGGGCGGCGGCTCCATTCGTATCCACGACCAAACCATGCAGAGCACCGTGTTCGAGATTCTCGGCATCGGTGAAGAAGAAGCACAAGAGAAGTTCGGCTTCCTGCTGGATGCGCTGCAGTACGGCGCGCCGCCCCATGGTGGTTTGGCCTTCGGCCTGGATCGCTTGGTCATGCTGATGGTCGGCGCTAAGACCATTCGCGAAGTGATCGCTTTCCCGAAAACCCAAAGCGCTGCCTGCTTGATGACCAATGCGCCGGGCGAAGTGAGCCCCGAGCAATTGAAAGAGCTGAATATCCGACTACGGCAGAAAGCCAAGCCAGAAACCGCCACCGAATAAAGTGGTTGGTTGAGTGCCTAGCACCGACGCTCCGGCGTCGGTGTTTTTGTATAAAGCCCCAGCGAGTGTCGACGACATGGATGAACAAAAGCCTACCACCCCTATTCGGATTCTGGGCATTGACCCAGGGTCGCGTGTAACAGGGTATGGCGTCATCGACATGGTCGGTGTCAAACCTTGCTATGTGGCGAGTGGCTGTATCCGAACCGCAGAGGGCGCGCTAGAACAACGCTTGGCACAAATTTATGCCGGGCTTAGTGAAGTCGTGGGCTTGCATCGGCCTCGCCAGGTGGCGATCGAGCGGGTGTTTATGGCCAAAAACCCTGATTCAGCCTTGAAACTGGGTCAGGCGCGCGGCGTGGCATTGGTGTGTGTTGCCAATCATGGGTTAGGCCTGGCTGAGTATGCGGCAAGACAAATCAAGCAAGCGGTCACCGGACAGGGCGGCGCAGACAAAGAGCAGGTTCAGCACATGGTGACGGCAATCCTGCAGCTTTCCGCCACTCCCCAAGCCGATGCGGCGGATGCGCTAGCGATTGCGTTAACCCATGCATTTAGTGGCTCTGCCTTTAGCAGCCCTGGCCTGCCTGCCGCGCCATCGCGGGCTCGGCGGCGTTCCACCGGGCGCTGGCGTTTATAACTCTTTCGCTGCTTGTGACTGAACCACTGGTCACCTGTACAGAGTCGCTTTATAGTAAGTGACGGTTGTTACCCTGGTTTTATTACTTTTTTACATCGGTTTGAGTGACTTTATGATTGGACGTCTGAGTGGCCAGCTAGTGGCAAAGCAACCTCCCTGGATTGTGATCGACGTTCATGGGGTGGGTTACGAACTGGAAACCTCGATGAATACGCTGGTCGCCCTGCCAGCCATCAACGAGAGCGTTTCCTTATTTACCCATTTAACCATTCGTGATGATGCCCACTTACTCTATGGCTTTGGCCGTGAGCACGAACGTGCGCTTTTTCGCGCCTTGATCAAGGTCAATGGCGTAGGGCCCAAGCTCGCACTCGCCATCCTATCGGGGATGGACGAAGACGCCTTTATGCGCTGTGTGCGCGACGACGACAGTAAAGCACTCACGACATTGCCCGGTGTGGGTAAGAAAACGGCTGAGCGGCTGATCATTGAAATGCGTGACCGTTTCCCTGAGTGGGAAGATGGGAGCAATGCGCTACTGCCTCTCGAGTCGACCAATGGCCGCGTGCCTGCCCGCGACAACCTAGCCGATGCGGAAGCCGCCTTAGTAAGCTTGGGTTATAAGCTAACGGAGGCATCGAAAATGCTGGCAGACATTGACCCCAATCAGTCTACCGAAGCACTGATCAAGGCGGCACTCACTCAACGCATGAGTGGCTAAGCCGGGTGGAATACTACGCAAGTGCGGGTAGCGCCGTCCCTGGTCAACAGACTTTTGCAAATAGACCTTTGCTAATAGACCTTTGTGAATAGCCCATTTGAACCGCCTTAAAGAAGAGCACATATGCTAGAACACGATCGGCTGATCGCCGCTGAGCCCGAACAGGGAGAAGGGCGCATTGACTACGCGATTCGCCCTAAGCGGCTGGACGATTATATTGGCCAGCCGCGTGTCCGCGAGCAGTTGGAAATCTTTATTGGCGCCGCGCGACTACGCGATGAGAGCCTGGATCACACCTTGGTATTCGGCCCTCCTGGGTTGGGTAAAACGACCCTGGCCCATATCATTGCCACCGAAATGGGCGTGAGTATGAAATCCACTTCCGGGCCGGTACTTGAGCGGGCAGGGGATCTGGCCGCCATGCTGACTAACCTGGAGCCCGGCGACGTACTTTTCATCGATGAAATTCATCGCCTGTCACCGGTAGTCGAAGAAGTGCTCTACCCCGCCATGGAAGATTTCCAGCTGGATATTATGATTGGCGAAGGGCCGGCGGCACGCTCGATCAAACTGGACTTGCCCCGCTTTACGCTGGTGGGAGCAACCACTCGGGCCGGCTTATTGACCTCTCCACTGCGAGATCGGTTTGGCATCGTCCAGCGGCTCGAGTTTTACAACCTAGAAGAGCTGACTGAAATCGTTTCGCGCTCTGCGCGCCTGTTAGGTGTTGAAACCAGCCACGATGGGGCGGTCGAAGTCGCCCGTCGCTCGCGTGGAACGCCGCGCATCGCTAACCGGCTGTTGCGTCGCGTACGTGATTACGCAGAAATGAAAGGTAACGGCGTGGTCGATGTCACCATGGCCGATGCGGCGCTCAATATGCTCAATGTGGATCACCACGGCCTGGATCACATGGATCGACGGTTACTGCTGGCCATGATCGATAAATTCGATGGCGGACCGGTGGGGATCGATTCGCTATCAGCTGCCATCAGTGAAGAGCGCGATACGATCGAGGATGTCATTGAGCCCTATCTCATTCAGCAAGGCTTGATAATGCGCACGCCACGCGGGCGCGTCGTGACTCGCCAAGCGTGGCTGCATTTTGACCGTGTGCCTCACGATCAGGCGACCGACATGGAAGGGGAGCGTCGTCCTTGAGTGCTTCGATTGGCCAGAGTTACCGTTTGTCGCTGCGCGTTTATATGGAAGATACTGACGCAGGCGGCATTGTCTACTACGTTAACTACTTGAAGTTTATGGAACGTGCGCGCAGTGAATGGCTGCGCCAATTGGGGCTTGATCAACAAACGCTGCTAGACGAAGGTACACAGCTAGTGGTATACCGCTTGGCCTGTCAGTACGCGAAACCGGCTCGCCTGGATGATGTTCTGGATATTAGCGCTCATGTCATCGATGTTGGGCGCTGCCGGATGACGTTTGAACAGCAAGTTTGGCGTGGAGAGGAACTCCTCTGTTCAGCCACAGTCGAGATAGCCTGCTTGAGCGCCGAGCGTCTTCGGCCGAAAGCATGGCCAGCTTCTTTGAAAATTTTGACCCGGGCCTCTTAGCCAAGAGGTCACTCACTGCGTCGGCAATACCGACCCTAATAGATTGATGAGGGCACCTGTGAACGATAACACCATGTCCATTCCCCACTTGATAATGAATGCCAGCACGGTCGTGCAGCTGGTGATGTTGCTACTGTTGGTGGGGTCGGTTCTCTCTTGGGTAGTGATATTCCAGCGCAGTATTGCATTGCGCCGCGCCAAGCAAGAGTACAACCAGTTTGAAGAGTCGTTTTGGTCGGGTGTCGACTTGAATGAGCTCTACCGTGAAATTCTCGCCGATGATCCGCGCCATGGTGCCGAGCATATTTTTCAAGCGGGTTTTCGCGAGTTTAACCGTCTGATGCCTAAAACCCGCGATGCGGATACCGTTTTGGAAGGTGTACAGCGGAGCATGCGTGTTGCCTGGTCACGAGAAGAAGATCGTTTGACCCAGCATTTAGTGTTTCTGGCGACGGTAGCATCGGCAAGCCCTTATATTGGGTTGTTCGGTACCGTATGGGGCATTATGGGGTCATTCCAGGCGCTGTCACTGACGCAGCAAGCGACCCTTGCCACGGTGGCACCCTGGATTGCTGAGGCGCTGATTGCCACGGCTATGGGTCTGTTTGCGGCTATTCCAGCGGTCATTTTTTATAACCGCCTTTCCAATACATCTTCTCGCTTACTGGGCAAATATGAAGATTTTGCCGAGGAGTTCCACGCTATCCTGCACCGTAATTTGCAAGGTCGTGACGGCAAGCCAAGCGCGGGTTAAGGGAGACAGCCATGCAAGGACCTTTCAATCGCAGTGGTAAAAGCAAACCAATGGGTGAGATCAATGTGGTTCCTTTCATTGATGTCATGCTGGTACTGCTCGTTGTGTTTATGATTACTGCGCCAATGTTAACCCAGGGCGTACAAGTGGAACTGCCACAAGTTACTTCCCAGCCCATTGAAACGCAGGAAGACAACGACCCAATCGTCATTTCGGTTGATAGCGAGGGAGAATACTTCATCACCCTGGGTGAAGACTCAAACGCTGTCTCGCTGGATGAAATGGCGGTACGTGTCACCACTATCCTTGAACGTCGCCCTGGCACACCGGTGATGGTACGCGGTGACCGTAATGTTGCTTACGGACAAATTGTTGTCCTGATGAGCACGTTGCAAGGCGCTGGTGTCGCTAACGTGGGGCTGCTTTCTGAGCCGCCGCAAGATGGGTAAGGGTAGCGCGCACATGGCAGTAAACTCCCCGCGCGATCCTCAAGAAGTTGGCTATAAGTGGCCAACTATCCTGGCGATAGGTGTGCACGTCGCGATCGTCTTATTTAGCTTGATCAGTTTGCCGACTCGCAACGCCGAGCCCGATAGCTCTTCGATTGTTCAAGCGACATTGGTGAGTACCGAAACCTTTACCGATCAGGCCCAGCAGGCAACGGAACAGCAAGCGGCGATGAATGCGCCTGCTGACGCCCCTGTAGAACCCGATGCGCCAGATGAACCGTCGGCCAGTGAAGCGCAAGCTGCTGCTGAGCAACAAGCCGCCGAAGAGGCAGCTCAGCAAGCAGCGGAAGCAGAGGCGGAAGCCCTTGAAGCGGCGCGTGAGGCCGCGGAAGTAGAAGCACAGCGTCGTGCTGCTGAGGCGGCTGAACAAGCGGAGCAGCAGGCCGCTGAAGCCGCTGAGCGAGAGGCAGAGGCCGAAGCCGTGGCTGAACGCCAGCGTGAAGTAGAAGAGGCTCGTCGCCAGCAAGAAGCGGCGGAGCAGCAGCGTCAGGCAGAGGCGGAAGCTGAACGCCAGCGGGAAGCAGAGGAACAGCAGCGCCGCGAAGCGGAAGAGGCCGAACGCCAGCGTGAAGCAGAAGAGCAGCAGCGTCGCGAAGAGGAAGAAGCCGAGCGTCAACGTGAAGCCGAAGAAGAGCGTCTCCGTGAAGAGGAAGCGGCCCAGCGAGAACGTGAAGCAGAAGCCCAGCGCCAACGAGAGGCTGAGGAGCAGCGTCGCGAGGCAGAAGCGGAGCGCCAGCGCCAAGCTGCGGAAGCCGCCGAAGCGGCAATGCAGCGCCAGTTGGCAGGCGAGGCCGAAGCGGCCGCAAATGCTCAGCAGGCGGAACAAGCGGCCAATAGTTTTATCAATATTGTTCGTCGTGCGGTTGAACAGGCGTGGTTGATTCCGGCCGGTGCAAGTGATTCGATGAGTGCTACCCTACAAGTGAGACTAGGGCCGTCTGGGGAGTTATTGGCAACGTCGATCGTGACATCCAGCGGCGATAGTGCTTTTGATCGGTCTGTCATGCAGGCCGTTGAACATGCTGCACCGTTTGGTGAGTTGAGAGATTTACCAGCGGATAAGCAGCGTAATTTACGTCAGTTTAATCTGCGATTTACCCCGGGGGATGTTCGCTGATGCAAAGTTTGAGCAAAGTATGGTTGTTCTGTGCACTACTCCTAGTGAGTAGTGTGGCAAGTGCCAACCTGACCATTGAAATTACGCGAGGAAGCGATCAAGCGCTGCCGATTGGCGTGGTGCCGTTCGCGGGTTCACAAGGAATGCCGGAGGATGTCGCCCAAATTGTTCAAGATGACCTTGAGCGTAGTGGTTATTTCGACCCGTTAGCGCGTAGCGACATGTTCGAACAGCCTAGCCAATCCGATGATGTTGAGTTCGGCACCTGGCGTTCACTCGACGTACGCTACTTGGTCGTAGGCCGTGCAGAGCAAACCAGCGGCGGTTTCGAAATACAGTTCGAGCTGATGGATATTAGCGGTCAGCGCCGGATGATAGGTGAAACCGTCACCGTAAGAGGCAATGACTTGCGCGGTGCCGCTCACTATATTAGCGATCAAATTTTTGAAGAAATCACCGATATTCGAGGTGCTTTCTCCACCAAAATTGCTTACGTCACTGCCCAGGGGATTGGTGACAATATGCAGTTTGGCTTGTACGTTGCCGATGCCGATGGGCGCCGCAGTGAACAGGTGCTGACCTCCGATGAACCCATCATGTCTCCTGCCTGGTCTCCGGACGGTACCAAGCTTGCCTACGTCTCATTTGAAACCGAGCGCCCGGCGATCTATATCCAGGATGTCGCCACCGGGCAGCGTGTGATGGCAACGTCGTTTGACGGTATCAACGGTGCGCCAGCATGGTCCCCCGATGGACGCCGTATTGCGATGTCGCTGTCTAAAGATGGCCAGCCAGAAATCTATATCATGGATGTGGCTAACCGTTCAGTAGAGCGTATTACCAATAACAACAGCATTGACACCGAGCCCGCTTGGGCGCCAGATGGACGCAGCTTGCTGTTTACTTCTGACCGTAGCGGTGGCCCGCAGCTGTACCAATATTCGATGGGTGGTGGTGAAGCCCAACGTATAACGTTTACCGGTAATTACAACGCCCGGGGACGCTACTCACCAGACGGTGAGCAGATATTCTTGATTCACCGGTCTAGCCGTGGTTATCAAGTGGCAAGGCAAGATACAAGCGGTGATCGCTTGGTTGTATTAAGTGAATCGACAAGAGATGAATCTCCTAGTGTTGCGCCGAACGGGACCATGGTAATCTTCGCTACCCAACAGGGTAACAGCGGGGTGCTAAGTGCTGTTTCTGCCGATGGCCGCTCTTCCTTTAGACTGCCATCAGCACAGGGCGATGTACGTGACCCAGCTTGGTCACCCTTCTTAAATTGATCAACACCATTGATTAATATTGAATTTTTTTTGTTTTCAGGCAAGGAGTCTGATTATGCAACTTAAACCGTTGGCTCGCTCACTAGCAGCAGCGCTATCTATCGTGGTAATCGCTGGCTGTTCCAGCACCGGCGGAACCCAAGACGGTGACTCGTACGGTAGCCAGGACGGCAGCACTACCGGATCAAGCACCTCGGGTACAGGCACGGGTAGCCAGTACGGGTCTTCTTCTGGCTCAGGCGCTGGTCAGCAGGCTGATTCACGCATTCCAGAAGTACGCACTATCTATTTCGATTATGATCGCGACACGATCAAAAGCGAGTATGAGTCTGTGGTAATGGCACATGCGCGTTACTTGCGTGCTAACCCCAGTGCTCAGGTGGTTCTACACGGACACACGGATGAGCGCGGCACACGTGAATACAACATGGCGCTAGGTGAGCGTCGTGCTAATGCGGTAGAGCGCTTCCTGAACATTCAGGGCGTTTCTTCTTCGCAAATAAGCGTCGTTAGCTATGGTGAAGAGCGTCCAGCCGTTAACGGCCAAGACGAGAGCGCCTATTCGCAGAATCGCCGCGTCATTTTTAATTACTAAGTTTTTTAATTACTAAGTTTTTTAATTACTAAGTGTGTAATTAATAAGTTTTCAACCACTGATGAATTCGGCGTGCTAATCGCACGCCGTTTTTCTCTACGGAGTCATCATGAATCACAGTCTCAAGCGTCTCATTGAGAGGCTGTGCGGTGCGGGAGCCTTAGCGCTCCCGCTGTCCGTATTGCCCCTGGTGGCCGTTGCCCAACAGCCACTTGTGCAAGACCTTTCCAGTGCTGGTTCTTCAAACAGCAGCTTCTATCAACAAACGCAGCGTCAAGAAGCGTCTAGCGGTAATTTGGTGCTGTTTAATCAGGTTCAAGAGCATCAACAAGAGATCCAGCAACTGCGTGGCCAGATTGAAGAGTTGCGCCACCAATTGGAACAACTCCGCCGTCAATCGCAGCAGCAGTATCTGGATATTGAAGACCGCTTGATGAGCAGTGGGCCAACCCAGATTGAGCAGTCGACGCCAGCGGTTGAGCCGGAAGCGGCAGCAGAAGTCGTTAATGCACCTTCTGCTAGCAACGTCAGTGAAGAAGCACAAACAGATTACCAAGCCGCTTTTGCCCACGTTCAAGCACGACGTTTTGAAGAAGCGATTGCGGCCTTTGAAGGGTTTGTCAGCGATCATCCAGATACCAGTTTAACGGCAAATGGCCATTACTGGTTGGGTGAGCTATACGCTGCAGAGGGAGAGCTCGAGTCGGCGGATCAAGCGTTTAGTCGTGTTATCGAGCAGTACAGCGGTAGCAGCAAAGTGCCTGATGCGATTTATAAACTAGGCTTGGTAAAAGCGCGCCAAGGCGAAGCGGAACGCAGCCGAGAGCTACTCGAGCGAGTGCGTGATGACTACCCGCAAAGCAGCGCCGCGGGACTTGCCAGCGACTTCTTACGTCAATCGGCAGGTTAATATTTTTTTGAGCCATTTTTGCTTCAGGGAATCAGCATGAGCTGCAAGATCGACTATCAACCAGCGCCCAACCTATTGGAAAATCGCGTCGTGTTGGTAACCGGCGCAGGAGACGGAATTGGCAGGGCGGCAGCGTTGAGCTACGCCCAACACGGCGCTACGGTGATTCTATTAGGGCGTACCATCGCTAAATTAGAGCGTGTTTACGATGAAATAGAAGCGGCCGGCGGCCCCCAGCCGGCGATTTTCCCGCTCAATTTTGAAGGCGCTACGCTGAAAGATTTTCATGATATGGCCGAGACGCTGGATCAGGAATTCGGTCGCTTGGATGGGCTGCTACACAACGCAGGGCTACTAGGTCGTATTACGCCGTTTGAACAATACAACCCTGAATTATGGCAGCAGGTAATGCAGGTCAATATCAACGGGCCTATCTGGATGACACAAGCGTTGCTGCCATTGTTGCAGCAATCGGATGATGCGTCGGTGATCTTTACGTCTTCAAGCGTTGGCCGCAAGGGGCGTGCTTATTGGGGCGCGTATTCGGTCTCTAAGTTCGCCACAGAAGGCTTTGTCGATGTGCTCGCCGACGAATTGCATAATCAGTCGAATATCCGCGTCAATTCGCTCAATCCAGGCGCCACGCGTACCCAAATGCGGCGCACGGCGTTCCCCGGTGAAGATCCGTTTACCCTGCGTACGCCGGAAGAAATTATGCCGACTTACCTATGGCTAATGGGCCCTGATAGTGCAGGCACCAGCGGTCAGCAGCTTGATGCCCAGCCGCCTCGAGTCTAAGCGCTCAGACACACACTAAGTTCTTAGGCAGTAAGGCGGTGTCGATGCCCATGGGTAGCAGCGTTTGAAGGTTAGCGCTTGAAGGCACCCAGGGCATCGACCAGCATCGCACACTCTTCAAACCACATATCGGCAGGCCACTGCTGGTAGTCATCCTCTTCGCTGATATACCCATAGCCCACTGCCACAGCGGTCATCCCGGCAGCCACGGCCGCTTCCATGTCTCGCACATGGTCACCGATATACCAGCAGCGTTCAGGGGCAACCCCAAGACGATGCGCAGCCTCCCAGAGCGGTTCGGGGGCGGGCTTTTTGACGCTAAGATCATCCGCACATAGTAGCGCACCAGGCTGTAGCAGCAGTGCTTCTAATAGTGGCAAGGTGTAGCGGCGCGGTTTGTTGGTCACAATCCCCCACGGCCGCTGATTAGCGTGCCACTCTTCTAGCCACACATCGAGCGGCGAAAAAACCCGGCTATGCACAGCAACAGCCTGCTCATAGGCATCGAGTAAATACTGACGTGCTTGGGTATGCCCATCGGCATTGGCCTCTAATCCCAACGCCAGTGTGACCAGTGCACTGCCCCCATTCGACACTTGGCGGCGTATTATCTCAAAAGGTAGCGGCGCTAACCCATGGTGAGCGCGAAGGGCATTGGTGGCGTTGGCCAAATCGGGGGCGGTATCGACCAGTGTGCCGTCCAGGTCGAAGAGTATTGCTTGGGGTGCTTGTAGCGACATTTAAGCGTTCACCTTGCGGCAATACATCATGTAATTGACCGAAACATCGTGGCTAACCAAGCGGTAATGGCGGGTCAGTGGGTTATAGGTCAGCCCTGTCTGTTCGCGCACTTCTAAACCACTATGCCGAGACCACGCCGCCATTTCTGAAGGGCGAATAAATTTAGCGTAGGTGTGCGTGCCCCGCGGCAAGAGTTTAAGCATATACTCAGCGCCTAAAATGGCAAATGCGTAGGACTTTGGTGTTCGGTTCAACGTAGAGAAAAACACATAACCACCAGGGCGGACCAAGGCGCTACAGGCGCGAATAACGGAAGCCGGGTCCGGCACGTGTTCAAGCATTTCCATACACGTCACCACATCATAAAAGCCGGGCTTTTGAGCAGCCATGGCCTCCACGCTGATATGCTGATAATCCACCTTTACGCCACGCTCTTCGGCATGTAAACGAGCCACTGCTAACGGCGCTTCGCCAAGATCAATGCCCGTTACCTTTGCCCCGCGGTGGGCCATGGACTCACTCAAGATTCCGCCGCCACAGCCGACATCAAGCACCTTCTTACCCGCCAATCCTGAGCGCGCATCAATAAAGTCGAGGCGCAGGGGATTGATATCATGCAGGGGCTTAAATTCACCTTGCGGATCCCACCAGCGGCTAGCAAGCGCTTCAAATTTGGCGACTTCCGCTGCATCGACATTGCCTTGATAGTGATGAGCAGAGCTATCCTGTGATGTCGCTTGCATAGTGTGACTCCCATAACTTTTAAACATTTAGCAAAATATTGACGTGTAACCACTTGTTCGCCGTTCGCGAGGTGGTATCCATCCACGCCTTCAGTATTATGGACATTCTAACCACTCCTGTATCGGAACGCATGAAAAGGACCTCGCTATGATTCGTAAAGCCGTACTTCCTGTTGCTGGGTTTGGTACTCGCTGCTTGCCAGCGTCGAAAGCTATTCCCAAGGAGATGATCACCATTGTCGATAGACCGGTGATTCAGTACGTCGTGGAAGAGGCCATTGCTGCTGGCATTCGTGAAATCGTGCTGGTCACGAGTAGCAATAAAAGCGCCATTGAAAACCACTTCGATACCCATGCTGAGCTGGAAGCCAGCCTGGAAAAGAAGGGCAAACACGAATTATTGACGATGTTACGCAATTTAGTGCCGGATGACGTCAATATCATTAGCATCCGACAAGGCGTGCCGTTAGGGCTCGGCCACGCGGTGCTATGCGCTCGCCCGATCATTGGTGATGACGAACCCTTTGCGGTACTGCTGCCCGATGTGTTGGTCGATAACAGCGCCAATTCAGCAACGGATTTAGCGGGCATGCTAACGGCCTTCGACCAGCAGCAAACAGCGCAATTGATGGTAGAAGAGGTCGCATGGGAGCAGGTGGAAAAATACGGGATTGTGGCGCCAAAGGGGGAAGCGCCGGCTGCCAATGAATCAGCTGACTTAGTCGGTATGGTGGAAAAGCCCAAGCGTGATGATGCCCCCTCGAATCTTGCGGTAATAGGCCGCTATGCACTGCCCGGCAGCATTTTCTCGATCCTGGAAAAGACCCCGCCGGGCGCGGGCGGTGAAATTCAATTGACCGATGCCATTGAGACCCTGCGCGAGCAGTCGGGCGTTCAGGCCTATCGTATGCAAGGGATCACCTACGATTGTGGTCAGCCCTTGGGTTATCTAGAAGCCACTCTCGCCTACGCGCGGCGTCACCCCGAGTTTGGAGAGGCTTTCCAAACTCTGCTGTCACGTTACCACCAGGGGGCGTAACGCATGCAGGTGTTACTTTACGGCAGCGAACTAAGCGCCGCGACGGCCGCCGCGGCGCTTGCTTGGGTGGGGCATCAAGTTCAGTGGTTACCCCATGCCGATGCGCCCTGGTCGACCCTTTCCCAGGAAGACTGGCTACGCAGCGAACCGCATTTAATGACCCAGCTCGAGCAGGGGTTAGCTGAGGGCACTCTGAAGGTCATCCAGCGCTTGGAGGACGCAGCCGTTCCTGAAGTGATCTGGATGGCTTTGTCGCCAGCACAGCGAAGTGCTGCCAGTGAGCTGCTCGACACGCCGCTGCTAGCCGACCAGCACGGCATCGTGCTGATCAATAATTCGACATTCCCGGTCGGTGAAACCGAACGCCTGCATACGTTAATGGGAGCGCAGCATACCAGTGTAGCGCTTCCGGACACGCTGGAAGAAGGCCGCGCGTGGGACTCATTTACTCGTCCAACCCGGCGCTTGCTAGGCTGCGACGATGCCATGGGTGAGCAAGTCACCAGGGAGCTCTTACGCGCTTTTAACCGTCGCAGCGAAGTCTTTCAGTGCATGCCACGCCGCGCGGCGGAGTTAACCAAGCTAGCCATCAACGGTATGCTGGCCACCCGAATCAGTTATATGAATGAAATTGCTGGCTTGGCTGATACCCTGGGCGTGGATGTCGAGCATGTCCGCCAAGGCATGGGGGCCGATTCGCGTATCGGCTTTGAGTACCTGTACCCTGGCTGTGGTTTTGGAGGGCCTAACTTCTCGCGCGATTTGATGCGTTTGGCCGATGTTCAGCTAAAGAGCGGCCGGTATTCAGCGTTGCTTGAGCAAGTGATGGATATTAACGAGCAGAAAAAAGAGACCCTGTTTCGCAAGCTCTGGTCGCATTTTTCCGGTGAAATGGCGGGCAAAACGGTGGCGATTTGGGGGGCGGCGTTTAAACCCGGCACCGCCCGTATCGACCATGCGCCCGTGTTGACCTTGCTTGAAGCGCTTTGGGCGCAAGGCGTCAAGGTTCAGCTTCATGATCCGGCTGCCGTGCCTGCGTTACATGCGCTGGTAGGGCATCGTGAGGACCTGCGTACGTTTACGCATGATCCCTACCAAGCCTGCGAGGGAGCCGATGTGCTAATGCTGGTGACAGAATGGAAAACCTATTGGAACCCAGACTGGCATCGGCTGAGCTCGCTATTAAACGCTAAGCTCGTATTAGATGGACGCAACATTTACGACCCTGAATTTGTTGCTAGCTGTGGATTAATGTACCGAGGTATAGGCCGCCGTGCCGACCCTAAGACTCTCTGAGGAACTGTTATGCCAGACGCCACTGCATCCTCTCGCATTGTGCCCGATGTGGATCAAAGCTTGACGGCGCAGCATTTGCGCCACCGAAAGGGGCCTACCCTGTGGCCATTATGGCTATGCTTGCTTTTCATCATTGCCCTGTTGGGTGCGGCGGCGGCTGGACTCTGGTACGAACGTGAACGACTGTTAGACGAACTGCATCGGGTAAGTGGGGAAGTATCCAATGTCCACGCCCGCTTGGATTCGGATGACACGGATGTACAAGATACGATAACCTTTGTACAAGCTCAGATGTCGACGCTCTTTCAAGAGCAAGAACAACTCTCCATTGCCCTGAACGATACTCGCGAAGAGCTGTACAGCCTACTCACCATGAATGAAGACATGGCTTCGAGCGATTCGATTAATTCTTTGCTCCAGCAGTTAAACCAGCTTAACGAGCAGGCTGAGTTGCGTGACAGCCAACTGATGGCCATGCGGGAATCGCTGGATGCACTGGAACAAACGGGAACCTCGGGACGTCAGAACCTTATTGAAGAAGTGTCCCACCTGGAGCAACTGACCGAACAGCGCCTGTCCGTAGTGGATAGCCAGCTCAATTCGATGCGTAGTGATTGGGAAGAGCAGTTGTCGGCACAAAGAAACGCCATTGAGGCACGCTTTGAAGAATTAGCGTCTTCCGTTGCTGAGGTTGAAGCACCCGCAGACCAACAAGCACTGGCAGCATTAGAGCAGGAGTGGTCGCAACGCTTGAATTCGCTAGAGAGCGACGTGAGGCAAGTTCGTCAAGCACAGCTCGCGTTCAGTGCCCAATTAGAAATGTTGCGTTAAACATCTGCTTAATGGTTATGCGTTCTGCTACGGACATTTTGCTAAGACGTTGTAATGCTTAGGTAATGAAGCCGCTGATTTAGGTTAGGATAAAAATGTATGGGAAGACAACGGCGATGGACTTCAGCCACCGGTCGCACTGTGTTAGTGGTGCTACCTTTGTTATACGTATCACACGGAGCATGGGCATTACAGGCGACGATCACCGGCGTTTCCGGGGAAGTCGAAGGCAATATTGAAGCTTATTTACAGAACGTCGAGGCTGAGCAATACACCGAAGCGCGCCTAGAGGGCGAGGTTCGCCAACGCACTCAAGAAGCCATGCGGGTGTATGGTTATTATGAGCCTGAGATTACGTTCGGTCGCAGTGGCGATGAGCGAGTGTCGCTGGAGATTGATCCAGGGCCGCAAGTTGAGATTGAAATCTTATCCATCAATGTCGAAGGCGACGCCCGCAGCGATCCTCCCTTTCAGCAAGCGGTTGAAGACTTTCCTCTGGAAGAGGGCGATGTATTGCGGCACGCCCCCTGGGAGCGCTTGCGCGGTCAATTTTCCGGATTGGCTATCGAGCGCGGCTATTTCGACTGGGGCTTTACAGATCGCCGTATGGAAGTACGCCCATATTTGCAAAGTGCGCGACTCTATATGGATTTCGACAGCGGGCCACGCTACCAATTTGGCAATACGTCGATAACGGGCAGCCATATCGAGCTCGATCGATTACGCCGTATGCAGCCCTTTGAAACTGGCGACCCTTATCTCGCGCAAACGCTGGCTGACTATAATCAATCGCTTGCAGAAACGGGCTGGTTTAGCTCGGTGTCGGTTCGCCCGCGCCTTGAAACAGCCCAAGAGTTAACCATCGCGCCTCCTGGCGGAGGTGACCCATGGTGGAGCGAAGCCACTGCGTCTCAGCCTGAGCGCCCGCGGGTCAGTAGTGCCGCCTTAGCCAGTGCATTAGTCCTCAATACACCCAGCGATACGCAATTACCTATCGATGTCTCCGTTGAGCCTGCTGACCGTCACCAGTTCGAAGTGGGTATTGGCTACGCAACCGACGTAGGCCCCAGGCTACGGTTTGGTTGGGAACAGCCATGGATCAACCGCTATGGTCATAGTCTCGATCACGATCTCTATTTGTCCGCGCCAGAGCAGCGTTTTACCGGGGTCTATAACGTTCCGCTAGAAGACCCGCTGCGCGATAGCTATCGACTCCAATACGGTGTCCGCAACGTCGACGACAGTGATACCCAGTCACTCGAGGGTACCGTTGAAATTGCAAGACGCTGGGAGTTTGATAACGACTGGGTTCAAACCGTTTACTTCCGCACTACGTATGAAGACTTCGAGCAGGGCGGTGAAGCCGACCAAGTTTGGCTGTTTTATCCTGGGGTACAGTGGTCTCGAACCCGAACACGCCCCCAGCGTTTTCCATTATGGGGCGATCGTCAGCAGCTTTCGTTGGAGTACTCGGACAAAGTCTGGGGGTCGGATGCACAGTTCACCCGTGTGACCGCCGATACCGAGTGGATTCGCACCATTGGCAACGATAACCGCTTCTTGGCGCGGGTAAGCTTAGGCGCTATCGAAACCGATGACTTTGCCAAAATTCCGCCATCGTTGCGCTTTTTTGCCGGTGGTGACCGCAGTGTGCGGGGGTATTCTTATGAAAGCCTTTCCCCACGCAATGAAGAAGGGCGCTTGCGAGGCGGCCAGCAAATGCTGACCTCGACCCTGGAGTATCAACGGCGTGTTACGGGGGATTGGTGGGCAGCCACCTTCGTCGATAATGGCGATGCCTTTGATAACTGGGGCCCCAATGATTTGAAAACGGGCGCCGGTGCCGGTGTGCGCTGGGTGTCACCGGTCGGGCCAATTCGCTTTGATATCGCTCATCCCTTTGATGATGAAGACGACTGGCGTTTGCACTTTTCCATCGGACCGGAATTCTAGGAGATAGCTTTGTCTCAGGTTGAAGCAGCGACGTCTGATAAGCGCCAGCGACTATCACCCAAGTACCGGACTTGGCTGTTATTCTGGAGCCTGTTGCGCCTTGTTATCGTAGTGCCTATTTGGCTGCTGGGTATTGTCGCGCTGGTGTCGGGGGTGGCGTTGTCTCCCTGGGGCACGGGCGTACTGCTCTCACATGGTGAGCAACGCGACTTTTTTTCCTACACGCAGCATGAAGGCGGTTTGCTTGATCATTTCATGATCGAAGATTTCCAGCTGCAACTGGGGGAAACCCGCATAAGCGTCGATGAATTTGAGCTTGATTGGGCGGATGACTGCGTTCTTTCAGGCCGGTTGTGCGTCGATACGCTCCGCGTGGCGGGTGCTGACATCAGGCTGGGGGCATCGGGTGAACAGCAACCACCGCCAGAAGAAGAGGGCGCACCACTATCCCTTCGTTTCCCTTTTCCCATCGAGTTACGCTCCTTACAGCTCGATGATGTCAACCTGCGACTTGCCGATGGTACGCAGGTCGCGTGGCGCTCATTAAGTTCTGCCGCCGTCGCTGAAGGCAACCAAGTGCGGCTTGAACCAACGCATTTGGAGCAACCGCGGCTTTACCTGCCACCCTCGGCAGGTGTTTTACTCACGCAAAATATGGAAACGCCGCTTTCAGCCCAAGCAATCGATGCCGCGATACTGCTCCGCGAACCGCAAGACCAAGCCGTGCAGGCGGTCACGTCGCCAGAGGAGCAGTTAGAAGCACGCGAACGTCTTGAGTTACCGGAAATCTCCTTGCCGGTCGATATCCAAATACCCGAATTTACAGTCAATGATTTTCGTCTGGAAGGGGCCACCGAGTATCGCGTGGAACGGCTCCAGCTTGGGCTAATGACCGAAGGCAGCCACGTCGAATTAACCGAGCTTGCGGTCACGACACCTGATGCTCAGGCGGATTTAACGGCAGACGTCACGTTAAGTGATAATTATCCGCTGAATGCACGCTTGAATGTCGAACTGTTTTTAGCTGAGACGTTTCCTGAGCTGGATGGCGAGACCTTGTCATTAACGCTCTCGGGCCCTCTGGATGCACTTGACGCTCAGTTGGAAGCCTCTGGCGCTGTTGATGCTTCGCTAAGTGGCCAAATCGATGCGCTAGCACCCACGCTGCCATTTCAACTGCAGCTGCAGAGTGATCAGGTTCAGTGGCCGTTGCCCGTCACCCTGGATGAAGCGTCAGACCCATCCGAAGAGAGCGTGGCAACCGAACCTTATGTGGTGGATGATCTAAATTTGCAGGTATCAGGAAGCCTGGAGAGCTACAACGCTCAGCTCGCGATGGCGGTCGAAGGCCCCAGCGTACCAGCTACCCAGATTGACCTTCGCGGTGAGGGGGATCTTGAGCAGTTTAGCTGGCAGCCGCTCTCAGTGGCGATCGACGAAAGCGCCTTGCGTAGCGAAGGCACCATTCGCTGGTTAGCGCCGTTGCAGGTCGATGCCAATGTTCGTTTGGATCAGTTTGACCCCTCCCACTTCGTGGACCAGTTAGAGGGAAATCTGAACGGCGACATTGAATTTTCCTTGTCTCAGCAAACCAGCCCGCAGGGCGACCTATGGGCTGTCAGCATCCCTAACCTATCGATTGATGGTGTGTTGCGCGACTATCCGCTAACGCTGCAAGCGTCGCTGGACGCCAACAGCAATATGGAAGTCGACATTGACCAGCTGCTGTTTACCCAAGGTGATAACCGGCTGGAAGCAGCGGGACAAATCAGCGAACAGGCAATGTCGCTCGATGCCGACATTGCGCTACGCCAACTGCAGACTCTCTCACCCGACTTGGCGGGCACTATCGTGGGGACGCTGGCGGCTACCGGCAGTTTTGACCAACCGCAATTGCTGGCTGACTTACAAGGCGATGGTATTCGATTCGGTGAAAATCGTGTGGAAAGGCTGACGTTGAATGCCGATGTCCAGGGAATCGATGACCCAAACCTCGACGTGCAGCTGGCACTACAAAACGTCAATGCTGGTGGCCAGGCGCTGTCCACAGTGGCCGCCGATCTTGCAGGAAGGCTGTCAGCGCACCGTCTTGAACTCAACGTTCAGGGAGCGGGTGACAACGTAGTCAGCCGCGCGCAGCTTGCCCTCGATGGGCGTTTCGACCAGCAACGTCAGCGATATGAGGCCCGGCTAACACCGCTGGAAGTCGACTCGGAGGCAGGCGATATTCGCCTCGAAGACCCTTTGGATCTCCGCTATGACCTCGCTAACGGTCAGGCGAACCTTAGCCCATTCTGTCTGCGCCGCGAGCAGGGAGGCGTGGTGTGTTCGGAAGAGCCGATCAACGCGTCCGCGCAACAGGGCAACGCCATTCTCACGTTACGTGAAGTGCCTATGGAGATGTTGGAGCCCTTTTTACCCGAAGAGTGGCAGCTAGCTGGTGACACAACGGCTGATCTTGACGCTCGCTGGCGGCAAGGGGGAGCACAATGGCAGGCGAATCTGCAGGTGCTCAGTGAACTCGCCGTTACCGCGATCAATGACTATGGTCAGCCCGTGCCACTGCCTGAAATCAGTTTGGACGCTCAAATCGAAGCCAACCAAGCCCAGGCGGATGCCAATGTGACGCTTTCGCTTGCCGAAGCGGGTGATTTGAACCTGAATTTATCGATCAATGATCCTCTCGGCGCTGGCGAGCTTAGTGGTGAATTACGTGCAGATGACGTTTCGCTGCAGCCTTATCGTCCCATGCTGGTAGGAATGGATCGGCTGGAAGGTGATCTCAGCGGCAGTGTGCAAATTTCCGGCTCAACCGCTCAGCCCGACTTGCAGGGTCAACTGGGTCTGCGCGGCATCGGAGTCAGCGGCCCGGATATTCCTGTCGATGTGCAGGGGGGCGAATTGGTGGTCACATTCGACGGAGAACAGGGCGATATTGACGGTTATCTGGCGGCAGAACGCGGTCGCTTGCAAATTACCGGGGATGCTTATTGGCCAAGCGGTGACGATTGGCGAATTGGAGTAGATCTTAATGCCGTTCAAGAGCCTATCCTGATCGTATTGCCGCAGTTTGGCCGACTAGAAGCGGCCCCCGACATTCGCATTCGCGTGACGCCTGAAAGACTCCAAGTCAGAGGTGATATCAACCTGCCCTGGGCAAGGCTTGAAATTGGCGATATGCCGTCATCCGCCGTCACACCCAGTGGTGACGAAGTCATCATTACCGAGCGCGACGACCGACAGGCAGAAATCGAGGCCCAGCGTGCCGCCGCCAGAGGCGATGAACCGAGTAATTCCGATGAGCTCGCTGCGACCGGTATGGCGCTTGATGTGTTGGTAACGTTGACGCTAGGCAGCGACATGCAGATTTCAGCCTATGGCCTAGAATCAGGATTGGGCGGCACGCTGGAAATTCGCCAAAGTGGCGGAGCGTTGCAGCTGTTCGGGGATGTCAATCTCGTGGATGGCCGCTTCCAGGCGTTTGGTCAAGACCTGGTCATTCGTCGCGGTGAGCTACTCTTCAGCGGTCCGCCTGGGTTACCTACTCTCGACTTCGAGGCCATTCGTAACCCGGACGTGACCGAAGATGATGTCATTGCAGGCCTTCGGGTCACCGGTAATGCTGAAACACCTAATGTGATGATCTTTTCTGAGCCAGCGATGGATGAATCGCGTGCGCTCTCCTACTTACTTCGTGGCCGCGCACCGGATGCCTCCGGTGGCGGAGTGGACAGCGCGCTCACCACGGCGCTGATAGGGATGTCATTAGGACGCACCGGTGGTGCCGTGGGCTCCATAGGTGAAGCTTTCGGAATCGACGATTTAACCCTCGACACCGCCGGCGCAGGCGACGATAGCCAAGTAGCCGTCAGCGGCCAACTGACTGACGATTTAAGAATCAGTTACGGTGTGGGAATTTTCTCACCAATTGCAGAACTAACCTTACGCTATACGTTGTGGCGTAATCTTTATCTTCAGGCCGTATCGGGTACCAATCAGGCGGTGGATTTGATCTACACCTTTACCCGTTCCGGTGATCCAACCATCTTAAAGCAGCAATGAGCGAGGACGATATGTCGCTATTTTCAAGTGCTAGTTCAAGTGCCAGCCGGGTACTGCCTGGCCGCGATGTCCCGATTAAAACCAGCGATGTCCATACGATCAGCGGGCACTCGCTGCATCCGCCGTTTCCAGACGGGCACGAGGAGATCGTGTTGGGCATGGGCTGCTTCTGGGGTGTCGAGCGCCTTTTCTGGCAGTTGCCAGGTGTTTATGTCACGGCGGCGGGGTATGCCGGTGGTGAAACCCCCAACCCGACGTATGAAGAGACCTGCACGGGCCGTACCGGCCATACGGAAGTCGTGAGAGTGATTTACGACCCTCAGCAGGTCGAGCTTGAGACGCTACTGCAAGTCTTTTGGGAGCAGCACGACCCAACCCAAGGAAACCGCCAGGGTAACGACATTGGCTCGCAGTACCGCTCCGCTATTTTCACCACGACCCAAGCGCAGCTTGCCACCGCGGAACAGAGCGCAGCGGCTTATCAGCAGGCGCTCGACAAAGCGGGCAGGGGCCCAATCACCACTGAAATAAAACCACTAGACACGTTTTATTATGCAGAGGCTTATCATCAGCAGTACCTCGATAAAAACCCGCATGGCTATTGCGGCTTAAAAGGCACTGGGGTGACATGCCCGATAGGCTAACGACTAATGATGAACCTGCTCACCCACAGGACGCCACTATGCTGAAGCGTGAACACCGAACATGGGCTTTTCAACGTCACGCACTGGGCGCTGGCTTGGCATTAATGCTTTGTGTGCCGCCGGTCTTGGCGGGCGAAGAGGCTAATCAAGAGAGTAATGTAGAAAGTAGTGAAGAGAGCCATGGCGCATTGGAGATGCCTGAGTCCGTGGGCGATACACCCTTCACCAGCGAACGTGAAGCGGTGATGTGGCGCCAGCAAGAGCTCAAAGATATTGAAAGCCTGGTTCGTCAACTACGTTTTGACTTGGTTAACAATCAAGATGTCGAGGCTGCTGCCCCACGCTTAGCTGAACTACAGGAACGTGCCCGTGGCCAGCAGCTACTTCCCGCTTTTATAAAAGGGACTCATGGCAGCGGTTCGGACGCGCGTTCCACGCTATGGGAGGAGTGGGATGAGTTTGCCGCGGGCT